>Ga0268299_1004469_pt1 | contig 10847 bp, 8 predicted proteins | sample NOBtaG_FD_193484 | JGI IMG/M metagenome (GOLD analysis project Ga0268299, IMG submission 193484) | Activated sludge microbial communities from bioreactor in Nijmegen, Gelderland, Netherland - NOB reactor | ecosystem: Engineered > Bioreactor > Aerobic > Activated sludge | place: Netherlands... | reverse complement strand
ACCTCGACGCCTCCAGGCCCGCCGCTACCGACAGTTTCCTGCGCTTCCTCGCCGGTCCGGCGCGGGAGGCAGGCACCCTGTACATCCTCGGCGACCTCTTCGAGGCCTGGACCGGAGACGATGCGGCGGGACCCCACGAGCAGGCCATCCTCGGCGCACTGGCGCGGTACACCGGCGCCGGTAACCACTGCCACTTTCTGCGGGGCAACCGGGACTTTCTCGTCGGGCCTCGTTTTGCAGCCGAGGCGGGAGTAACACTGCTCCCGGACGAGGCGCTGGCCGAAGTGGGCGGGACACGGGCGCTGCTGATGCACGGCGATACCCTGTGCACCGATGACCGCGCCTACCAGCGCTACCGCCGCCTGGTTCATCGGCCCGAGGTACAGGCGGCCTACCTGGGCCTGCCCGTGCGCATGCGCTCGGGCATTGCCGCTTTCGCCCGTCGCCGGAGCATGGCCGCCAATGCGGGCAAGCCGGCCGCCATCATGGACGTCAACCAGCTGGCCGTTCGGGACGCGCTTCGCCGGCACGGCGTGGATCTGCTGATCCATGGCCACACGCATCGACCGGCGGTGCATCCGGTCGAGCTTGACGGCCGGATGGCCCGGCGCGTCGTCCTGGGGGACTGGTACCAGCAGGGCAGCGTCCTGCGCTGGACCACTGCCGGCCCGGAACTCCGCGCTTTCCCGTTCGGCTGAGCCGGCGCTCAGGTGGCCGGCTGCCAGGCCAGTAGTTCCTCCGTGCTCTGGAAGCGGTCGGCGGGCTGCTTGGCCAGCATGCGCTGGATGAGCGGCTGGAACTCCCGCAGGGACGTCGGCAGTCCGGGAATCGGCGCCTGCCGGTGCCTGACGATCACGGCCATGGCCGTATCCCCGTCGAACGGCTTCTCCCCGGTCAGCATCTCGAAGAAGATCACCCCGAGGCTGTAGATGTCGCCGCGGGCATCGACGGGTTCCCCGTGGCCCTGTTCCGGGCTCATGTAGTACGGCGTCCCGAATATGGCGCCGGCACCCGTAACCTCCGCCTCCAGGGCCACCTGCTTGGCGAGGCCGAAGTCGATGAGGGCGAGCGAACCGTCGTCGCGAAACAGCACGTTGGTGGGCTTCAGATCCCGGTGCAGGATGCCGGCGGCGTGCAGGACGCCCAGCGCTCCCGCAATGTCGCGCATCATGCGATAGGCCTCGTAACGATCCATGCCTGCACCGATGCGGCGTTTCAGGCTGCCGCCACCGCAGTACTCCATGGCGATGTAGGCGTGGTCGTCCGCGACGCCAAAGTCGAGGATGCGCACCACGTTGGGGTGATCCAGGCGCGCGATCAGTTCGTACTCGCGCAGGAATCGATCCAGGATCTTGCCGCTGTTCGAATCCGCAACCTGATGCAGGACTTTCAGCACCAGCTGGCGCTCGGAATTGCGCTGCCGGGCCAGGTAAACCGTGGCAACCTCGCCATGCGCCAGCTTGCGCACGATCTCGTAATTGCGCGGGACCGGCTCGCTGGCACCTCCCGTCACGACATCTGCAGGGGCTCCGGTCACCGGCGCGCGCGTCGGTGCCTTCAGGGCTTCCTCGATGGCCTCGACGAGCCGGGAATTGCTGAGTCCGGGCTTGCCCACGTACTCGTCGGCGCCGGCCTTGACCGCGGCAACCACCTGCCGCTCGTCGCCACTGCCGACGACCACGATCGGCGGAAAGCGCGGCAGGGCGCGGAACTGCCTGACCCAGTCGACGGCATCGGCGCGGCCGCTGGGATGCCCGAGCAGGACCACGTCGTTGCCGGCGCCGGAGAACGCCTCGGGGAGCCGGCCGGACAGCAACGGGTCGTACTCCCGGATGATGGCGTCCGGCCAGCGCGTGGCCACGTGGTGGGAGAGCAGCCGACGATAGTCGGCGTGGTCATCGATGATCAGGAACCTGAGCAGGGGAGCTAGCCGGCGCGAAGGCGCGGCCCGGGCGTGAGGTGTGCCGCATCCCCGCCCTCCGGTTCCCGGAACCCCCCGGCGCCCCGGCGCTTCCTGCCTTCACGCTGGCTCTTGGCGCGATCGGAGCGCTCCTGCTCGAGGCGCGCAAGGTACTCGGGACTCACGTCACCCGTGACGTAGTGGCCGGAGAAGCAGGACGTGTCGAAGTGGGTGATGTCGCCATTGTCGTAGCGGACGGCCCGGATGAGGTCGTCCAGGTCCTGGTAGACGAGCCAGTCAGCGCCGATGAATTCCTGCACCTGCTGCTCCGTGCGGCCGTGGGCAACCAGCTCGCTGGCAGCGGGCATGTCGATTCCGTAGACATTGGGAAACCGGACTGGCGGCGACGCCGAGGCGAAGTAAACACGGCGGGCACCCGCCTCGCGGGCCATCTCGATGATCTGCTTGGAGGTGGTACCCCGCACCACGGAGTCGTCGACCAGCAGGACGTTCTTGTCGCGGAACTCCAGGTCGATCGCATTGAGCTTGCGGCGCACCGACTGCCGGCGCTGGTCCTGGCCGGGCATGATGAAGGTTCGCCCGATGTAGCGGTTCTTGATGAACCCCTCCCGGTACTTCACGCCCAGGCGGTGAGCGACCTCCAAGGCGCTGGTCCGGCTGGAATCCGGGATAGGGATGACGACGTCGATGTCGTGGTCCGGCCGCTCCCGGAGGATCTTGTCCGCCAGGCGCTCGCCCATGCGCAGGCGCGACTTGTAGACGGAGATGCGGTCGATGATGGAGTCGGGCCGCGCGAAGTACACGTACTCGAAGATGCAGGGCGTGTAGCTGCGACGGGATCCGCACTGTTGGCTGTGCAGGGTGCCGTCGCTCTCGATGATGACGGCCTCGCCGGGCAGGATGTCGCGGACCACCTCGAAGTCGAGCGCGTCCATGGCCACGCTTTCCGAGGCCACCATGTGCTCCACGCCATCCGCCGTCTCCCGCCGCCCCATGATCAGCGGCCGGATGCCGTGGGGGTCCCGGAATGCCACGATGCCGTAGCCGATCACCAGCGCCACCACGGCATAACCGCCCCGGCAGCGCCGGTGCACGGCGGCCACGGCCGCGAAGATCGCCTTGGGCGTGACCCGCTCGTTGTCCTGGCGCTGCAGCTCGTGGGCGAAGACGTTGAGCAGCGCCTCGGTGTCCGAGCCGGTGTTCAGGTGGCGTCGGTCCTGCTGCACGAGCAGGGCCTTCAGTTCGTCGGAGTTGGTGAGGTTGCCGTTGTGGGCCAGGCCGATGCCGTAGGGGGAATTGACGTAGAACGGCTGGGCCTCGGATGAGTTCAGGGTGCCGGCGGTAGGGTACCGGCAATGACCGATGCCGATGTTGCCCCGCAGTTCGTCCATGTGACGCTGCTGGAAGACGTCGCTGACCAGGCCGTTCTTCTTGCGGGTACAGAGCGTCCCGCCGGCGTCGGTCATGATGCCGGCAGCATCCTGGCCACGGTGCTGCAGGACGGTCAGCGCATCATAGATCGCCTGATTGACAGGCCGATGGCCGACGATGCCAACGATGCCACACACGCTAAAGCCGGACTCCTGGTTGGTTGGCCAGCTGCTGTTCCGCCACGACCCGCAGTTCGGCCCCGACTGCGGCGGCATACGGTAGCAGCTTGGACTCGCCCCACCAAGGCTCCGCCGCAAACCCGCCCAGTTCGAGGGCCAGGACGAGGATGCCGGCCAGGACGGCGCCACGGGCCAGGCCGAACAGCATGCCGAGGACGCGGTCGGTCCCGGTAATGACGCTGCGCCGGACGAAGTACGTGATGATCCAGGCGACGATGCTGCCGGCGAACAGCAGGCCCACGAACAGCGCCAGGCGCCCGGCCCAGAGTTGCCACAGCGGCTCGTCGAGCAGCGTGGTGAAGAGACGCGAGGCCTGCGTGCCGAAGCGGGCCGCACACCAGAGCGCCGCCACCCAGATGACGAGGGACAGCGCTTCGCGGATGAGGCCGCGGAGCACGCCAGCCAGGCCCGAGACGACCAGCATGCCAAGGAGTATGTAGTCGAAGGTCGTCAATTCAAGCCCCGTACCCTGACCCGCCCCACGCGGGCCGGGGCCCCATCATTCCGGGCCTACCTGCGGCCAACCCTGCCACCCTTGAAGCCGGCTGCGGCCAGGCGGGCGGCGAGCGCCTCGGCGCCGGCCTTGTCGGGCTCCGGCCCGACCCGGACCCGAAACAGGGTGCCACTCGACCCACCGCCGCCCTCGACGATGACGCTGAAACCTTTCCCCCGGACGTCGGTGGCCAGGCGGTCGGCGTTGGCCCGGCTCGAAAAGCTGCCCAGCTGGACGATCCAGCCGACGCCACCCGCATCGTCACCGGGGGCACGGGCCACGGGCGCCGGGGCAGCCGGTGCCGACGCGGGAGCCGCGGCGGAGGGAGGCGCGGGTGGGGCCTCCCGTGCCACCACGGCTTCCTCCGTGCGGTCCTTCGGGGCAGCAGGGGGTTGTGCGGGCTCTCCTGCATCCGGAACGGGGGCTTCCGGCGCGGGCTCGGGCGCCGCCTCCCCCTGCAGGGGCGTTGGCACCGGCGGCGCGCGGTCGGTGCCATCCAGGCGGATCGTGTGGGTCCGCAGGTCCAGTTCCTCCTCGACGACGGGGTGCGTGAGGGTGGAACCCGAGTCGGGATTGCCGTCCAGGATCGCCGGAACGACGAGCACCAGCACTGCGAGCAGGCAGGCGGCCCCGACCATTCGTTCGGCGAGCTGGCGGTCCATGGCGATTTACTTCCGGGAAGGGAGTCAGTATAGACCAAGCCACTCGAGGGCGGGCGCCACGATCCGGAACGAGCCGCAGACCAGGATCCGGCCGCCGGCTGGCGTCTGCCGTTGCGCCAGCTCGAAGGCCGCCGCCGGCGTTTCCACCCAGGCAAACGTGCCAATGCCGGCCGCTGCGAGGCCCTCCCGCATCTGGGCCGCGGTGCTCGCCCGCCGGTCGGCCACGCCCGCGACGATCCAGCGCCCGGCCGCGTGGCGGAGTTCGCGTGCGAACCCGGCAACGGCCTTGTCGGCCAGCAGGGCCAGGACGACGGTCACGTCCTCCGCCCCGCGGGCCGGCGTCGGCAGCGTCGCAAGCTGATCGCGCAACACCGCCGCCGCCTGGGGGTTGTGGGCAACGTCCAGGATCCACTCCTGCTCCCGGCGCACGACCTGGAACCGGCCCGGCGGGCTGGAGCGGAGGAGCACCGGATTGAGCAACGCGGCCGACAACGCGACCGGCGGCATCAACCGGCACAGCGCCGCCAGGGCCACCGTCGCGTTGCGGAACTGGGCGGCCGTCCAGTGCAGCGGCGACCGCAGGCCGGCGACGTCCCCGATGCCGTCACCGCCGGAAAAGGTCCAGCCACCCGCCGGGTCGCGCGCGAAGCGAAAGTCCTCGCCATGGACCTGCAAGCCGGCGCCGGTGGCCAGGGCCCGGGCGCGGATTGCCTCCGGCACCGGCGAATCGCCGTACAGCGCCGGCGCCCCGGCCCGGAAGATGCCCGCCTTCTCCGCGGCGATCGCCTCGATGGAATCGCCCAGCCACTCCTGGTGATCCAGGCCGATCGTCGTGACCACGGCAACGTCCGCGTCCAGGGCGTTCACTGCGTCCAGGCGTCCGCCCAAACCGACCTCCAGCAGCCAGGTATCGCAACCCGCCCTGGCGAAGCAGGCCAGGGCGGCCAGCGTGCCGAATTCGAAGTAGGTCAGCGGCACGTCACCACGGGCCGACTCCACGCGCTCGAAGGCGGCGATGAGCAGCTCATCACCGACCGGCCGGTCACCAACGCGGACCCGCTCGTTGTAGCGGACCAGATGGGGCGATGTGTAGAGCCCGGGATCGCCGCCGGCCGCCCGCAGCACGTCGTGCAACAGCGTGATGGTCGTGCCCTTGCCATTGGTGCCACCGACCGCGACGACCCGTCCGGGTGGCGGCTTCAGGTCCATCCGGCCCAGCACTTCCCGCACCCGCTCGAGGCCCAGCTGGATGGGCCGGGGATTCAGGTTCTCCTGCCACTGCAGCCAGCCGGCGACGGAGCGGGGACGGGTCTGTTGCCTGGATGTCAGGCCGTGCTGTCCGGTGGTGGGGCCTGCTTGAGGAATTTGGCGAGGAGCGAGGCAACCTCGTCACGAATCTGGCGCCGGTCGACGATCATGTCCACGGCGCCGTGCTCCAGGAGGAACTCGCTGCGCTGAAACCCTTCGGGCAACGTCTCCCGCACCGTCTGCTGGATCACGCGGGGGCCAGCAAAGCCGATGAGCGCGTTGGGCTCGGCGATGTTCACGTCACCCAGCATGGCAAGGCTGGCCGATACGCCGCCGGTGGTGGGGTCGGTAAGCACCGAGATGAAGGGCACCCGGGCCTCCGCCAGCTCGGCCAGCGCCGCGCTGGTCTTGGCCATCTGCAGCAGCGAGTACAGGGCTTCCTGCATCCGGGCGCCGCCGCTGGCGGAAAAGCTGATCAGCGGATGTCGACTCTCCCGGCTCCAGGCCGCCGCCCTGGCAAACTTCTCGCCCACAACCGAGCCCATGGACCCGCCCATGAAGCGAAACTCGAACGCGCAGGCCACCACGGGCTGGCTCTTCAGGAGGCCGGTCATGGCGACCAGGGCGTCGCGCTCGCCCGTTTCCTTCTGCGCCTGGGCGATCCGCGTCCGGTAGGGCTTGCTGTCCTTGAAGCGCAGGGGGTCGTGGGGACTCAGCTTCTCCGCAATCTCGCGGCCGGTGCCAGGGTCCAGGAAGACCATCAGCCGGTCCCTGGCTACCAGGCGCATGTGGAAGCTGCATTTCGGGCACACCTGCAGGTTCCGCTCCAGCTCTGCGCGGTACAGCTGGGCGCTGCACTGGGGGCACTTGATCCAGAGGCCCTCCGGCACGGAACGCGTGCGTCGCTCCGTCTTGATGCGCGAGGGCAGGACCTTCTCGTACCACGTCATGCGGGAATCATAGCAAGTCCGGTTCAGCGATCGCGCCAGGCCGCCAGGGCTTCCGGTACCGGCAGCCCCAGGGCTTCAGGGTAGTGCACCTCGGCCAGGTAGAGCCCCTGCGGCGGCGCCGTGGGCGCGCCGAGCCGCCGATCCCTGCCCGCCAGCAGGGCGCCGGCCCAATCCGGCTCGGCAGCGCCGGCCCCGACGCGGGCGAGCGCACCGACGATGTTGCGCACCATGTGGTACAGGAAACCGTTGGCGCGGACCTCGATGACGACGGAGTCCCCTGCCCGGGTGACGGTGAGCCGGTCGATGCGGCGGACCGGGCTCCGCGCCTGGCAGCCGGCGCCGCGAAAGGCGGAGAAGTCGTGCTCACCGAGCAGGTGCACCCCGGCGGCAGCCATGCGGTCCTCCAGCAGCTCGCCGCGATGGCACCAGGCCCGGTCCCGGTCCAGCGCGGACCGAACCTCGCGGTTCCGGATGACGTAGCGGTAGGTGCGGGCGGTTGCAGAGTAGCGGGCATGGAAATCGGCGGGGACCTGCCGGACCCAGGTGAGGACCACGTCCGGCGGCAGGTTGCTGTTGACACCCAGCAGCCAGGCTCGCAGCGACCGGCGCGCGGCGGAGTCGAAGTGCACGACCTGGCCGCAGGCGTGGACACCGGCGTCGGTCCGGCCTGCACCGGCAGTCGTGATGGGCTCGTTGGCAACCGTCGCCAGGGCAGCGTTCAGGACGAACTGGACGCTTCGCGCGTGACTCTGCGTCTGCCAGCCGAAGAAGCCGCTACCGTCGTACTCGAGCCCGGCCGCGAAGCGCTGGGCGGTCACGCCTCTGTCTCCAGCGGGGCCCGGTCAGTCGGTCAGATCGTCGAGCAGGCGGCGGGCCTCCTGGCGCTGGGCGGAGTCGCCCTCTTCCAGGACCTCGTTGAGGATGCTGCGCGCGCCGTCCGGATCGCCCATGTCGACGTAGGCCCGCGCCAGATCGAGCTTGGTGCCCACCTCGGTCATCGTCGGACCTTCCGGGCCCCGGCGGCGACCTGTCATCACCGAGGTCGGCTCGAGATCCTCGGCCTGGTCGTCACCGACGTCGAAATCCACCTGGCTGAGTTCGGCCGAGGCGTCGCCCAGGCCGGACGGTGCGACACGGGGCTGCTCGGCCGTGTCCTCGACGGCCTTGTGCTCGGCCGTGTCGCTCGCGGTGTCACGCGGCGCGCCACGGCCGGCGGCGCTCTTCTCCATGGCATTGCCGAAGGCCGGCAGATCGAGCATGCCGTCGTCCAGGGCCATGCCGCGCATTTCCGCGGTGGAGTCCGCCTCCAGGCCCTGGAGCAGGTCCGAGGCGTCGTCCCCTTCGGACTCGCCGATGTCGAACACGAAGTCGCCGTCGGCGGGCGCGTCGCCGGCCAGCGCGCCGTGCACCCCCGTGCCCAATTCGCCGGCCGCCTCGTCGAGTCCCGTGAGGTCCAGCCCGAGGTCCTCCAGATTGATCTCCTCGGTCTGGTCGGCTCCGCCCTGGCGGCGGGCATCGGTGGCGCCCTTCATGCCGGGCACGGCGCTCTCGAGCGTCGGGGTTTCCAGCGTGCCACCGGCGGCCTCGACGGCGGGCGTCTCGAGCGTCGGGGTTTCCATCGTGCTCGCGCCGAGCCCGCGTGACTCGATCGTCGGCGTTTCCATCGTCGGCGAGTAGTCGCCGGCATAGGGAGCCTCGATCGTGGGGCCCTCGGTCGCCTGGCCACCGCTTCCCTGGCGGTCGCGGGGCGCGATTGCCGTCTTCATCATGCTGGTGTCGTCCAGCGAGGCATCCCCGGTCGCGCCACCGTCGGGCGAGCCCAGGTCGAAATCGAGCAGCTCCGACGCCGGACCCTGGCGAGCCGCCGTGAGATCGAGGTCGAGGCTGTCGGCCTCGGACTCGTCGAAGGAAATGTCCACGCCCTGATCGTCGGCAGTGCCGAGATCCAGGCCGACCTCGCCGGTGGCACCGACAGCGCCCGCAAACAAGGCCTCGTCCGGGCAGATCTGCTTGCCCATGATCACGACCTTGTTCCAGTCGGGATCCGCCGCGCCCTGCATCTGCCGCTGGAAGGTCTGCGCCTCCTTGAGGAAGGCCGCCTTGTTCTCCCAGATGAAGTACACCTCCAGGAGCTTCAGCCGCAGGTCGCTACGGTCGGGACTGTCGCGCAAAGCCCGGGTGAGCAGCTCGGCAGCCTGATCGTAGAGGCCGTAGGCCATGTGGAAGTCGGCTTCCGCCACGACGTCGGCCTGGTCGAGTTCGACGGCGCCTTCGGTACTGATGGTCCGCTCGAGCGGGGTCTCCGCATCCGCGTCGCGAGCCGGCGCGCGGGCTACGGGGATACCGACCTGGGTGCGGTCGGTCGCTCCCTCCTCGACGCTGTACCCGTCGCGCCGCACCAGGGGTTGCGTGCTCGCAGAGCCCACCGGCATGTTGCCGCGCAGATCATTGCCGAAGCGGCCGCCGATGGAATCGGCCGCGGCCATGCGCCGGCGGGCAAAGATGAAGAACAGGCCGGCGAGGAGGACGGCCGCGGCCGAGGCCAGGAACCAGACATTGAAGACGATGCCCGCGAGGCTGCTGGCAAAGCCGCCGCCGGTGGCCCGCTCCCGGGCAGTCCGCTTGGCTGGCTGGCGCTCTTCCACCGCGGGTTCGTCCACCGTCACGGGGGCCACGGCGCTGAGGTCGGCGGGCTCCTGCTCGACGGCAACGGGCGGCTCGGCCGCGGGCTCGGGGGTTGGAGCCGGGGCCGGGGCACGGCCCTCCAGCTGGCTCAGGCGATCCTGCAGGGCCTTGAGTTCCTGATCCCTGACGCTGAGCAGGCGTTCCTTCTCCGCCAGTTGCCGCTGGAGCGCCGCCTGGTCGCCCGCCGGGCTCTGGCCCGGACCAGGGGCGCCGGCCGGAGTCTCTTCCGCCGGCGGCACGAGTTCGAGCCGGGCCGGGGCGGCCTCGGCGGCGGCTGCCGCACCACGCCATTCCGCATCCTGGCGCTGGACCTCGCCGGCCGCTTCCCGGCTCGAGATCCCCGCCAGGTCGCTGCCGGTCGGGACCCGGAGGATGGCACCGCGCCGCAAGCGGTTGATGTTGCCCGCGAAGGCTTCCGGGTTGGCCCGGTAGATGGCCACCATCATCTGGTTCAACGAGACGCCGCTGTTGCCCTGCAGGCGCTCGGAGATGCCCCAGAGGGTCTCGTTGGCCTGCACCGGGCCGTAGGTGTCGCCGCCGGGCCCGGCCGTGACGCTGCCCGTGGCGGCGGCCTCGCCAGGCGCCGGAGCGGCAGGGGCCGGAGCGGCCTCCCGCCGGATCGCGGGGGCCCCGGGCGCCGGTCCGGCTGCCGCGGGCGGGGCCGCGGCCGGCGACGGCGCCACTTCCTGTCCCGCGGCAAACGCCGGCGGGTCCAGCAGGACCGTGTATTCGCGCAGCAAGCGTCCCTGGGGCCAGCCGACGTCCAGCAGCAGGGAGATGAAGGGTTCGCTGACGGGCTGGGTGGACGTCACCCGGACCACGGCCCGGCTGCCTTCCCGCTGGACCTGGAAGCTCAGGTCGTCGAGGAATCGGGGCCTGTCCAGTCCGAAGCGCTCGAAGGTGGCGGCCGGAGCCAGCTGGACGGAGAGCTGGTTCAGCTCCTCGGTGGATTGTGCGGTTACCGGTATCTCGGCCACGAAGGGTTGGTTGAGGGCCGACCGGAGCGTGATTTCCCCGAGGCCCAGGGCGCCGGCGGTCAACGGTATAAGTCCCGCCAGCAGCGGGACTGCAGCGAGTCGAACTCGTGGCATCACCAATCCCCGATTGAGCCGTCAGCACCACCCCTGCAGCGGGGAGCCCAAGTAGCCGATGGCCTAGAAGTGGGACCAACTATAGCCGATATGGTCCCGGCGCGTAAGGCGGAGACGCCCGTTTCTAGATGTAGTCGCGGATGAGGACTTCGGCGATCTGGACGCTGTTCAGGGCGGCGCCCTTCCG
>Ga0268299_1004468_pt1 | contig 10849 bp, 5 predicted proteins | sample NOBtaG_FD_193484 | JGI IMG/M metagenome (GOLD analysis project Ga0268299, IMG submission 193484) | Activated sludge microbial communities from bioreactor in Nijmegen, Gelderland, Netherland - NOB reactor | ecosystem: Engineered > Bioreactor > Aerobic > Activated sludge | place: Netherlands... | reverse complement strand
TCAAATCGGCAAGATCAATTTGGCGTATGCAACTTTGCTGTACAATCAAGAAAAATACGCTGACGCTGAAAACCGCTTCAATGAAGCGATTCGCATAACCACGAAGAATGGCGGCGAGAAGAGCGTGGACATGGCGCAGATGAAAGCGTCTCTGGCGATTTTGTATTACAAGGAAAAACGTTTTGGTGCCGCCGAGCAATTGCTTGCTGAAGCAATTTCGATCGGCACGCAAAAACTCGGTGAAACCAACGATGCGGTGCGGCGCTGGAAAGCGCTGCGTGCCCAGTGCCAGAAGGCTCGCCGTCACGGTTAGAGTTGCTGGAGCAGTTTGATTGATTGCGAAACAGGCGGCTAGCGTCCAGACAATTCACTGGATACAAAACCGATGTCTTTCGAGCCGAGCAGACTCTTTGTGAGGCTGCCGCCGGCTACGACCATTTCGTGCATGGCTTCATCCAAATGCCGATCGCGCACAACTATAGGATCGCTGTCGGGCGCGGCAAAGAGCGCGGCTTTGCGCATCAATTCGCCGATGAAGGCACCGCTTGCTCCAGCCGTTCGTTTGATAAAGACGTCCATATTTTCTACTTTGACAGTCAGCCCTTTCGAATACACATCGAACAAACGTTTACGGCATTCAGCATCCGGAAGCGGCACTTCATATGCCTGATCTATTCGGCCGGGACGCGCTGCCAGAGCAGGTTCTAGAATGTCAGGTCGGTTGGTGGTGAGGACGAAAAGCACATCGGTATCATCCGACAAACCGTCCATCTCATTCATCAATTCCAAAAGTAGATGCTGATTGCAGTCGTTGCGCTGAGTGCGATCTTCGGCAATCAGGTCGACATCCTCGATGACCACCATCGCCGGCTCCAGCCAGCGGGCAAAGAAGCATGTTTTTGAGATCAATCCTTGACCACGACCGGTCACCAGCATCACTGTTCTTTCCTTCATTGCAGAGGCAAGATACATAGCCGTCATCGTTTTGCCGGTACCCGGCTTGCCGTGCAAAAGGATGCCGCGTTTCAGCTTTCGACCGGCATTCTTGAGTGCCTGGCTGTACTTGCCCACTTCGGTCGTTTGCCTTTCAATGCGCTGCAACAGTCCTTCCGGAAGAATAATTTGATCGCGTGTGATTGTCGGAACCGAGTGGAATTTCAAAGTTCCGCCACCACCCATGCCGGGCACCGGAACACTGCCGTCGATTACCGAGAGCATTTTTCCGCGGTAGACGTTGTTTTTCCCAATATGGCGCTGAATGTCTTTAATGAATTTCTCGCCCGCTTCTCGACTGTCAGCCATGACGTCGATAACCAGCGGTGAGGCTCCCGCGAAATCCATCATGGAGCCCTGGCGCAAAAGTAATGCCAGCTTCGGCTGCCCGTTGATCAAATAGAGTCCGCCCTGAACGCAGGACAATTTACGCCCGTTGTCCAACTCCATATTGAGATACTGCACAGTGCCTTCTTTGGCGCCGCCCAGCCCGACAAAACTGGCGACGGACTGCGAGGCGACGAGATCAGCCAGAGATGTGCCGGTAAGGTTGTTCAAAAAACCACCCTGAATACCGAGAATCGAACAGCTACGACCATTCTTTCCGGTCAGCTCGTCCAGTGCGATTTGCAAATTGGCTTGATTGTATCTTTCGAATTGCTCGGTAACTATTGATAGTGAAGCGGGATCTTTGCCCATGTGCTCGGCGATTTTGGTTCTCAAATCTTTCGGCAAGAGGTTATTAGGGACCAGATCTTTCATATTGAATCCTGAGAAAGTCATCTAAAGTTCCTCCAGGCAACGAGATAGAATCGGATTTTCAAAAGCGAGCTTTCTCCATTACAAGGCCGTTTTGTCGCTTAAGCACGCGATGCACTGCTTTTCTTAATCCCGCTTCAAGTATGCTTTCTAATCGTTTTGTAAGTGGGACGGCGCCTCTGTCGGCAACCCTTATAATTAGGCTTCGATGCGCTTCGGGGAGTGAAGATCTTGGGACTGGGCGGAATGATTCATCAAGCCAAGGGGTGGCTGTTTTACCTCTTCGGGCAATATGACGCCGCCATCGAAGAATTTTCGCAAGCCATCAAAGACGCCCCCGATAATGCCAATTGCTGGAAGGGACGTGGACTGTCGCACTTCAAGGCGCACAATATCGATCCGGCACTCAATGACCTGAGCAAATACATCACGCTGGACGACAAAAATTTCCGGGTCTTCATGGCGCGTGCCGACGCTTACGCCGAAAAAGGCGATTACGACCTGGCGGTGCATGATTATACGCAGGCTTTAGCGCATAAGCCGGAGGAATTTCCTGCTTACCATATATACCTTGATCGTGGAGCTGCGTACATAATGATCCGCGATCTGGATAAAGCGATTGATGACTTGAGCAAGGCCGTCACGGCAAAACCCACTTCTGTAGAGGCTTACCAGAGTCGCGGTATTGCTTATCGTTTGAACAATCAACTCGATAAAGGATTGTCTGATTTTGAAAAAGTGATCGCAATGGACCCCAAGTATCACCAGGCTCACTATCAACTGGGACTTCTCTTCAATGATATGGGGCAATACGATCAAGCCGTGGAGTCGCTTTCCAAGTCGATTACGCTCAGACCGAAATTTCTCGTGGCCTATTTCGAGCGTGCCAGCGCTCTCATGAATCTCGGTCATTTTGAAAGAGCGATCGCGGATTACAACATCTGCGTCGATTCTGATGCTAAATCTGCCGTTCCTTATCACATGCGCGGTTTGGCTCACATTCGCATGGGACAATACGACCTGGCGCTTGCCGATCTCGCCAAAGCGTTGACGCGAAAGGAAGGCGATGTGCGCATCCTTACCGATCGGGCTCTGGCATTTTTCCATAAAGACTATTTCGATTTGGCGCTCAAAGATCTGCACCAGGCAATCAGTCTCGATCCGAAGTATTGGCAAGCTTTTTCGATGCGCGGTCTGGTTTACGGCATGATGCCGCAAGCCGATTTTCAAAAGTCACTGGCTGATTTTGAAACTGCCATCAAGTATGCTCCCATGGAGGCGGAAATTTATAATCGCCGCGGCTTGGTTCTCGATGAGATGGGCGATTTCGAAAATGCAATCGCCAGCTTTGATGCGGCGCTGAAGCTAGACCCCAAGACCTTCAACGGTTTTTACAACAAGGCTCTGACGCTGCACAAAATGGGTGAGCTGGAAGAAGCAAAGAAGAATTACGATCGTGCGATTAAAGCCAATGCAGCACTAAGGGCGGTGCATCTTCGCCGCGGGCAAGTCATGCATGAGTTGGGAAAACCCGCGCAAGCTCTAGAAGACTACAATATCTGGTGCAAAGAAAACCCCGATGACAAGGAAGTCTATGTTTTGCGCGGCAATGCGCTGGCTGATTTAGATAGACACAAAGAAGCGATGAATGATTACAACAAGGCGATTCAGCAGGATAAATACAATGCGGTTGCAATCATGCAGCGCGGTCATTTGAAATTGAAACTAGGAAAGACGGAAGATGCACTCAAGGATTTTGAGGAGTCGATTCGTTTGAACCCATGGCTGAAAGGAGCACACATAGGCAAGGCCAACGTCTATGGGGTGAGAGGAAACCTTGAAGGCGAAATGCAAGAGCTCGGCGAGGCGATCAGGCTGGACGGCGCGGACGCATCTTCCTTTCTGAAACGGGGCCGCTTGCTTGCGCAAACCGGTAAATACCGGCGTGCAATTTCGGATTTAATGCATGCGCAAGACTTGCTGCTCAGCCAGGAGAAAAGAGAACAAGCTGCGGAACTGACTCCGGAGATTGGCGAATTGCAGCGCACTGAAGCGAAACTGTCGGCTCCGGATTAGAAGAAATCACATAACGCGCAGAATTTCGAAAACGAAAAGCGCGAATACTGAACCGGTGATAAAAGTTGCCACCACAATCATCCAGACCAGATGCGCCTGTCTGGGGGTGAAGCTTTTTACGACACCGATTCGAGAAGCAATGAAATACAAAAGCGAGATTAGAAGAAAAAGTACAAACCATGGTCGCAGCATTATGCCGTTCGGCATGAATTGCGAAGATGCAAGCAGTACAGCCGCCAGTGGGAAGCTGATAACCGATACGTAATCCGAACCGCGCAAGCGAGAACTCTCTGAACTGCTGGCTTGACGAATGTGCGCGGCCGCAGATGCAAGGTTGCCCCAAAAACTGGCTCTCAAGCGCTTGGGATCGGTTGCCGCGCCGCCGCCTTCGGGCGTCGTCGTAGGTTCATCAGACACAGCACAATCCTCCTCAATGGGTGACATTATTATTCCCAGAAGATTGAAACAATCGCGCTATTGTCTGTTTCGACCGATAAAATCAAGTGCGTTCTTTATATAAGCCAAGGCTTTGCCGAATCGATTCAGCGTTTCTTGACCAGACGAAATACGGTGACGACAAGACTGAAAAAGGCGGCCAGGAAGCCACCGACCACACCGGCCGCAACTCCGGTTCGCCAATCTTTTTCTAATTTTGCAGGTTGACTTATTCCTTCTTTCGAAAGAGCTTCTCTGAATGTAAGTTCGTTTTCCTGGCTGGATTTGAGGGCGCGGATCGCTTGTTCCGGGCTCAATCTGCCGCGGCGCACGAGGCTGTGGCACCGCTCTGCATGCCTGCGCAACTCGTCATTGATCAATCCCGATTCAACCAGGAATGCGGCACTTCTGTGAGTGTCTTGTAGCATGAGCTGATAAGCGGCGGGAAGATTATCTTGATCGAGCAATTCTGCAGCACTCAAAAGATCAATAAGCCTGCCGCCATGCCGAGTGTGTTTGTTCGGTGGCAGACTGCGCGACTTTTCGCTTTCTTCGGCTTTCTTTCTTTTCGGCTCTGGACTATCTTTCTTTGCCGGCGCCTCAGCCTGAGCCGGTTCCTGCGGGGTGGTCGGGATTTCAGTTGGCTCTTGCTTGACCGCGGCCGTTGCGCTGGAAGACTCCGCTGCAGCCGGTTCTTTCGCCTCTTTCGCCTCTTTCATGCTGCGCTTTCGATGCGTGGCAGGAACTTCACTTAGTTCATCGATAGTTCGCAGCGCTTGCTGCTTGGTTCTGTCACCGGCTTTCAACCACAGTCCGAAAGCCTCCCTCAGCTCCTCGATTGCCTCCTCATTGGACAACTCGCCGTTGGTGACCTTTTCTTGAATGGCGCTGATGCTCGGGAAAAAGCTGGGCGAGAGCGCGCCTTGAAACACCAGTGTGCTGCCCAAAGGGGTGCCGTACTCGAAGCTGGTTTTGAGCGCGTCGTCTATTTGCTCCTGGCTGACCAGGTTGGAGTCGACTAAAAGGTCGGCCAGGTTGTTTGCGCCCTTGCCATACTTGGGACTATGATTCAGATGCTCCAGCGCCTCTTTAACGCTGTAGCCATTTTTGTCTATGCGAGTCAGCGCCTTGAGGGCGGCCTCGAGAGGAATTTCCCCTTCACGAATCAATGACTGCAAGTCCAGCGCTGCATGCAGGAGTTTTTCGGTGACGCAGCCCGAGGTGATAAGAACTCTTCCAATCGGTACATTCAGCCTTTTGGAAACTTGAATTGCTTCGGTAATGTCAGCCGATGAGACTACCTTGGCGGTTACCAGCATGTCTCCAACTCGAACCATTCTATTGTCTTTAGGCACGAGAGTCCCTCATGGTGCGGTTTTCGCAACGAGCTTCCGAGCCGGTCCCAAAAGCGACCGCATATTCTGCGCATAAAGAGGTGCATCCGCACCGGCGGCAGGTTTAACTCAGCGGCTGATGATCATAGCAGTTTTATCTGACCCTCGTCCGCGGCTGTCAAGCGCGCGCCGCTCCCGCCGATCTAGCACCACATGCAGTACTAACAGTTACAGCCCTGTAGCCGTCTGAACACAAATCGCTTATTGAATTCTAATTTCACATTTCCCTGAGCTTCCCAATATCCGGGCGGATGTCAGGAGAAAATATGCTATTCTTTGCGACCAAACAAAAAAACACATGGAGTCCCTTCATACATGTCATCCGGTCAAGCTGATAGCGTCTCACACCCCTTTGATCTTTCAACCCAAATACTCACCGATGCAGGAGCATTGAAGCGATTCGTCGATGCAAACCTGCTGGCTTTTGTGCGTTGCGACGTCAGCGGGCGTTATTTCGAAGTAAACAAGGCGATGGAAGACTTGCTTGGTTACAGCAAGGAAGAACTGGAATCCGGAGCCGTTAAATGGAATGACATTACTCCGCAAGAGCATTCTCTTGTCGATTTGGGCGCTGTTGCTGAATTGGCGAAAACAGGCAAAGCCGGACCATTTGAGAAAGAGTTGCTGCACAAAGACGGCAGCAAGGTGCCGGTGCTTGTCGGCGTGGTCAGCCTGCCGGAATTTCCGGACCAGGTGCTCGCTTACCTCGTCAGCCTGCAACCGACAACCCTTTCAGAGTATCGAATCTTCTTGAAAGAAGCGCATTTCCAGTTGCTCGCCGACAACATTCCGCAATTGGTCAATGTATGCGATGCTGAAGGGCAAGTCATCTACAGCAACAAGCGTTATCTAGACTATACGGGTTTGCCGATACCGTCTGAGCAGCCCTATAAATGGGATGCTTGCGTGCATCCTCAAGATACGGAACTGATGCGCCATTTGGGCGAAAAGTGCGTTGTTGAACGCTCTATTTTTGAGTGTGAGGCACGGCTGCGTGCGCAAGATGGCTCTTACCGCTGGTATCTCATCCTTTCCGTGCCCATTTTCAATGCCGACGGCACTATTCGAGAATGGTTCGGCACCTCGACTGATATCGATGACAAGAAACGCCAGCAGGATGAAATTCGCGAGAGCGAATTGCGCTTCCGAATGCTTGCCGATGCCATTCCTCAAATCGTTTGGTCCGCAGACGCGGAAGGGAAATTCACCTTTTTCAATCACCGGTGGACCGAGTTTACCGGACTATCTGTGGAACAAAGCCTTAATGATGCCTGGACTTTGCTTATACATCCGGACGACTTGCCCATTTATTTGTCTGAGTGGAACAAGGCGCTTTTGACGGGCGACAGCTACGAGGTGGAGTTTCGCTTGAAGCGCGCCATAGGCGTCGGCAAAGTGTCTGGCAATCCCTATCGCTGGCATCTTGGACGCGCTGTGGCCTTGCGCTCATGCACCGGCTCAATTGTTGAATGGTTTGGAACCTGGACGGAAATTGAGCCGCAGAAGCGCCGTAACTCTTGATTGTTGAGAATTATCCGACGCTCTGAATGTTTTCAACGAACAGTTGAGAACGCCAGCCTGTGGCGCTTGCGATCATCCGTACTTAGCTTGTTTAGGTTTATATATTAATACTGTCGGGAACAACTATTTCGGCGCATGTCGCAGTCTTCAAAATGTTATGTTATCGGCGTCTTCCGGTGCGGAAACTGACAATTTTGACGATTCCTGCGGTAGAGCGTTGGTTGGTCCTTCGGTGTTTGGCTCGCTAGCCAGTTAGGTGAGTTTTCATGTCCTCTATCAGCAAAGAGCTTGCTGAGCTGCTCGTCGACAACGGCTTGCTTTCTGATGCCGATTTGGAACAAGTGGTGCAGGAGAAGGAAAGAACCGGCGAACCTGTGCGCATCATCCTGGAGCGCCTGAATCTAGCTACTGAGAAACAATTGAAGAACACGCTGGAACTGCAGTACGGCGTAAATTATCTGGCATTGCACACCATCAGTCCGGACCTGCCCACCGTCGATCTGCTGCCGCAAGACGTAATTAGAGAGCACCATGTTGTTCCGATTCACATAGATGGCAACCGCTTGACCGTTGCAATGGTCAATCCGGACAGTTCGGCAGCAATGAAGGCTATCAAAGCAAACGTCGAGGTCGATATTAAACCGCTGGTTTGTTTTGAAGACGATTTTGCAATATTCCTCGATCAAATCGAAAAGATGCGCCATATGCCGGACCGAGCCGTGGCGCCGGTCGATGACAGTGATTTTGCTGAAGAAGTCGAAGCGCAGGAACAGCCTGAGGAATTTGCCGAAGAACAGGCTCAAATTGAAGAGGTGCAGCCGTCTGAAGATATCGAGCAATATGGCAGCAGCGCTGATGATACCGCAGACGATACCGACGCGGCGCCGAACGAATCGGTACAGGAAGACGTTGCCAGCGACAACGGGACGAGTGTTGATTTTAATGAACAGTCTCAGGAATATGCCGCGGAAGAGTATGATGCTGACGCAGTAACCAGTGAAACGGTTGCCCAAGCGCCGTCCTTGAGTTCTGGTGCATATTCGGCTCAGTACGACACAGGGTCTCTGGATTCTATTGCGACACCTAAAATCAGCTCCAGCGAACTTGATGCCATAGCAGCGCCTAAGCTGGATGCCAGCGAACTCGACGCTATCCCCACTCCGAAGTTCGATGCCAGCGAGTTGGATTCCATCCCTGCTCCAAAGGCAGATGCCAGTCCTCCGCCTGCGGAGAAGCCTCAGCCTAAGGGTATCGGTTCACTCTTTCGCAAGGATAATGCACCGAGAAAGGCAGATAGCGACCCCAGCCAGGAGAAGTCTGGAAAATTGTCCGCTTTGCGCGGCATGATGGGCGGTAAGAAAGGCGGCAAGAAGAATGAGCCTTCCGCACCGCCCCCACCCGCACCACCACCTCCTCCTCCCAGACCACCGGCTCCTGCCGAACCGGCAGCAGTTGCAGATGACACCGCAGGTGGTGTTGGAGAACCGCCGGGCAAGTTTGGTGGATCTTCACTTTTAGGCAGCAAATTGGGCAGCGCCGCACATAGCAGTCAAGGCGCCAAGAAATTTTTCAAGGAAAAGAGGTCCGATTCTCAGCAGATTGTTCCTCAAGAACAGAAAGCAGAGGAAGTTGTTCCTGAATGGATGAACCAGATCGATGAGAACACACCTCTGGATGCTGGAGCCAACGCAGAACAGACCAGTGATGTCGTTCAAGAATATAGTGAAGGACCACTAGCTGAGGTCGTGTCCGATCAAGATACAGAGCAGGCCGTTGCCGAATATTTTGAAGAGCTGGGCTTCGACCCTACGGCAGAGCAAGCAACCGAGGAGTCGGAGCTTCCGCAGTCGACTGCAGAAGCTGAGGAACCGTCCCCTGCTGATAATGTGGCTGCCGCAGATCCTGGCGCTGCTGCCTTCATGGCATGGTCACAAGAAAGTGCCGAGACTGAAGAACTAGCTGTTAGTGATGCTCTTGCTGAAGCATCGGAGGCTTTGGCTGCTTCGACAGCAGCGGTGGAAGAAGCGCTCGCCGATGCAGAAGAAGCATGGGAAGAAGCTTCCGCTGCTGCAGAGGAAGCAGTTGCATCCGGTGAGACCGCTGCAAGTGAAGCACCATCTCTCCAGGAAGAGACAACAGTATCAGAGTCTGAGATTGCTGTTGAATCGGCGCAGGAAGAATTTTCACAAGAAATCGAATCGCTTCCGGAAGTCGCTGAGGAACCGGTTCCAGTCGAAGCAGTCGAGGCGGAGGCGCAAGTCGAAGAGGTTTCCGAACAGCCGGCAGTTGGCGAGTTTCAAGCAGAATCCGCAGATGAAGAGCCCACTGCAGAGCAGATCGAAAGCGAAGTTACCGGGCCTGAGACGGCGGAAAGTGAAGCTATTGACTCTCAACCCGAGATAATCGCGGAAGAGGAAGAAATTCCTGTTGCAGAAGAAGTCGTTCAAGGAGTTACAGAAATAGTTCAAGAGGCTCACGAAGACGCTGCCTCCCTCTTGGATGAGATCGCCGACCTTGCCGATACGCTTGCAGAGGAAGCAGCGCCTGAAGCAGAGATTGCAACCATAGTTCCGGAAGCGGAATTAGTAAATGAATCGGTCGGCAGCGTGGAAGCCGAGGTCGCTGAAGCTCCACAAGCCGAAAGTGCTGTAGAGGAAAGTCAGGAAACTTCAGTCACTTTAGAAACCGACGGCACGGAACCGCCGCCCTTCTTGCAGGAAGATTTGTTGCAAGAGATGGGAGTCCTCACAACGTCTCAAATTCCGACTGTAAGGAGCGAGTTGGCAACTTCAGGTGAGAGTCTGAGTCAAGTTCTCGATCGATTGGGAATTGCCGGCGAGATGGAATTGTCGGATGCATTTGATATGCAGTTTGGTGCTAGTTATATTTCGCTCGCCTCGCTGAGCATCGACCATGAGGTTTTAAGCCTTCTGCCGCCCAAGATTATTGAGCAGCGCAAAGTTCTGCCCGTGGCTAAATCAGACAATAAAGTCACTGTTGCAATGATCAATCCGGATGATCTGGCAGCCATGAACGACGTCAAGTTCAGACTTAAAGGCATGGAAATCAGAAAGGCAGTGTGCCTCGAAGATGACTTTGAACGCTTCTTGCGCGCCCACTTTGTGCAAACCAATGGCGAACTGCATTTGGAAGTTGCAGCGTCAGCGCCACCACCTGAAGTTGTGCCTTCAAATGGTGCTCCTTCCGCTGCAACAGATGTAGCAATTGAAGTAAGCGCGACTCCGGAAGTGATGCCGGAAGTTTCGGAAACTTCGGAGCCTGTATCTGCTTCCCCAACTACAGAAGTTGAAACTGCTGCTGCCGCACCACCGGCGATGCCGGAAGCTCAAGCGCAAGCAGCGACTGTCGATGATGAATTTGACATAAATGACAACGAGTTTTTGTCAGGAATCGAAGAAGTCCAGGCAATGGCAAACCTCACATTTGGTGAGTTAGAAGTCGTCACTGTACCTGAAATTACAGGAATTGATGAGTTTGCCGATATTCAAGATTGGGGTGACGAGGAACCGGCTGCTGAGGTTGCTGCTGTTGAACCCCAACCAGCGCCAACGCCTGCACCGGAGCCAACGCCGGCTCCAACTCCAGCTCCGGCTCCAGCTCCAGCACCAACTCCAGCTCCGGCTCCAGCACCAACTCCAGCTCCAGCTCCA
>Ga0268299_1004467_pt1 | contig 10855 bp, 11 predicted proteins | sample NOBtaG_FD_193484 | JGI IMG/M metagenome (GOLD analysis project Ga0268299, IMG submission 193484) | Activated sludge microbial communities from bioreactor in Nijmegen, Gelderland, Netherland - NOB reactor | ecosystem: Engineered > Bioreactor > Aerobic > Activated sludge | place: Netherlands... | reverse complement strand
ACCTGTTGTGCCTGACGGTGCGCGACATCACACACCCCGACGACTGGGAGACCGACATCGGCCACCTCGAACGGCTGGTGCGGGGTGAGATCCCTTACTACTCGGTCGAGAAGCGGCTCCTGCATCCCGGCGGATCGGTCGTCTGGGTCAGGGTCAACGCCCATCCCGTGCGGGACGCCTCGGGGCGGGTGGCCCGCACCGTGTCGGTCATCGAGGACATCGGCCCCCGCAAGGCGGCCGAGGACGCGCTGCAGGCCAGCGAGGCCCGGCTGCGCCTGGCTCTGGAGGCGTCGGCCGCCGGCGTGTGGTCCTTCGACCCGATCAGCGACGTGACGACCTGGGACGACACCGTGATGCGTCTCTACGGCCACGATCCCTCGCTCCCCGTCAGCCACGACCGCTGGCTCGCCGCCATCCATCCCGACGACCGCCCCGTTGTGGTGGCGCAGCTCAAGGCGATGGGCCACACGCCGGGCAACGACCGGTGGGATCAGGAGTTCCGCTCGATCCGGCCCGACGACTCGGTGGTGTGGCACCAGGGCCTGGGGCGGGCCGAACGCCGGCCCGACGGCTCGATCGCCCGGCTGATCGGCATCGACCTCGACATCACCGGCCGCAAGGCGGCCGAGTTGGCGGCCCAGGAGAGCGCCCAACGGCTCCGGCTGGTGCTGGAGGCGGCCGGCGCCAGCTCGTGGACCTGCGACCCCAGGACCGGGGTGATCACCCTCGACGGGACCGTCCCGGCCGGGCTCGGCCTGGTCCCGGGGTCGACGATCCCGCTGGATGCCCTGCTCGACAAGGCACCGCCCGGATTGGCCGAGCAGATCCGCGCCATGCGGGCCGGCATCGTGGCCGGCACGTCCGATGGCTGGTCGGTCGACTACCACGTCGACGACGGCGACCACGGGCGGCGCTGGTATCGCTGCGAGATCCACGCCAAACGCGACGACGGCGGCAGAGTGCAGTGGATCTCGGCCATCAGCATCGACACCACGGAGCTGGAGACCCGGAACCGGCAACTGCGGGAGCTCGCCTCCCAGCTCGTCATGGCCGAGCAGCAGGTCAGGGAGCAGATAGCGCAGACGCTCCACGATCACCTCCAGCAGCTCCTGTACAGCGCGGCCGTGACCCTCGACCGCCTGACGGCGAACGCCGATCACGACGCTGCGGCGGCCGGCCTGCTCGCCCAGACCCGCACCACGATCGCCGAGGCGATCGACGCCGCCCGGACCCTAAGCAGCGAGCTGTTTCCCCCCGAGCTGCACGACCACGGCCTGCCGGTGGCACTGGAGCACCTGGTCCGCCAGGTCCGCCTCCAGCACCAGATAGACCTCGAGGCCAGCATCGACCACGGCGCCGACCCGACGGCCCAGGACAAGCGCATCTTCGTCTACGAGGCGGCACGGGAACTCCTGTTCAACGCCATCAAGCACGCCCGGGCGGCACACCACCAGATCGTCCTCGAGGCGACGACGGACGATCAGATCCGGCTGATCGTCTCCGACGACGGCATCGGTTTCGACCCGGGAGCCGCCCCGGTGGCCACGGGGCGCCAGCGGGGACTCGGCCTGAGCCGGCTCCGCCAGCGGGTGCCCCTCATACCCGGCCGGCTGGACATCCACGCCGAGCCCGGCGGCGGCACCCAGGTCACGCTCCACATCCCTCGCTGACCGGGCGCGCGGCCCTCAGGCCGGACGGTCGGTCTTGCGGGGCCCGTTGGGCAGGAGAGCCCCCACGGTGGCCGTCGCCACCTCCCGCTGGTCGGGATCGGAGATCACGACGGCCAGATCGGGGCCGCCCAGCTCCAGGGCCACCTGGAGGCAGGCGCCGCAGGGGTAGGTCAACTGGCCGTCGGTGCGGGGCGCCACGAGGGCGAGGCTCACCGGGCGGGCGTCGCCCCCGGCGCAGACCGAGGCGAACAGCGCGGCGCGCTCCCCGCACATGGCCAGGCCCAGCGACACGTTCTCGACCAGCGCGCCGAGCACGATCGAGTCGTCGTCGAGGCGCACGGCGGCCCCCATGGCGAAACGGGAGTAGGGCACGTAGGCGAACGTGCGGGCCTCTTGGGCAGCCAGCAGGAGGTCGTGGTCGATGGTCGTCTCGGACATGGCCTCCCAGTACCCCGCCGGAGCCGGCCGTCACACACCCGCCGGCGCATCTGCTCGCGCTCAGCGTTGGGAGCTGCTGAGCACGGTGGAGCGGTCGATCTTGAGCACGGCGTCCTCGCTGACGAGCTGGTAGGAGGTCCGCTCGACGAATGTTCGGCCGTCGGTGAAGGCGTAGGTGATGGTGGCGGTCACCGAACCCGACGCCGACCCCTCGGTGTCGGTCACGCTCACCTGCTCGATCGATCGCCAGAAGGCGTCGTAGGTGGCCCGGTTGCGGGCCGTGGTGCGCCGGTAGCGCTCGGTCAACAGGGCCCAGCCGGCGTCGGTGTCGGCCGGGAGGAGCTGGTAGTAGCGCCGGATCGCCTCTTCGGCCTGCCTCGCCGTCGAGCCGGGGCCGGGGCCCGGGCCGACGATGGCGGCCGGGGCAGAGGTCGGCGCCGCCGTCGTCGGGGCCGCGGCCGAGGGGGGCGAGCTCGCGGCGCCGCCCGGGACCGCGGTGGTGGCGTCCGACGCCGGGGGCGCGGTGGCGACCGCCGTGGCGGCCGGGCCGCTTCCGGCCGGTGCCGAGGTCTGTGCCGACGTCGGTGGCGAGGTCGACGACGAGGTCGGCGCCGACGCGCTCGGCTGGTCCGGGACCGACGCCTCATCCGGCGGCGACCGGCGGTCGACGAGCAGGATCACGGCGGCCAGGGTCACGGCGAGGGCGAGCACGGCGAGCGCCCTCCCCCACCGGCGGTCGTCGCCGCCACCGTCGGGGGTTTCACCCGGCTCGGCGGAGGCCGACGCCACCGTGTCGGCGGCGGCTCCCTCCGGAGCCGCTGCCGGCAGGGCGGCGGTCCTACCCAGGGTGAGTGTGAGTGTGGTGGTGTCACCCTCCTGCTCCGTGCCCTTCTGCTCCGTGCCCTCCTGCTCCGTGCCCTGCTCCGCCCCACCGCCGGGCCGGGCCGGGTCGGTCTCGGACCGGGGGAGGACCGCCGGCGGAGGCGGGACGGCAGCCGCGACCCCACCCGGTGGCTCGCGGAGGAGGCTGGCCACCTCGTCCATCGAGGGCCTGGCCGACGGGTCGGGTGCCAGCATGCGGAGCAGGAGCGGGGTCAGCTCGCCGGCGCGCTCCGGTGGGGTGATCACTCCCGATCCCACCCGGTGCAACAGCGCCAGCTGGTTCTCCTGGGGCGGGAACGGTGGGTGCCCTTCGAGCGCCCGGTACACGGTCGCCCCCAACGAGAAGACGTCCGAGGCCTCGCTCGACCGTTCCCCCCGGGCCACCTCGGGGGCCAGATAGGCCGGCGTCCCGGTGATCACGCCCCGCGACGTGAGCGTGATGTCGCCCACCACGTGGGCGATCCCGAAGTCGGTGATCTTCGAGGTGCCGTCGCCGGCGAGGAGCACGTTGCCCGGCTTGACGTCTCGATGGATCACGCCGACGCTGTGGGCGGCCGCCAGCGCCGACGCCACCTCCGCCCCGATCCTCGCCACCACCGCGGCCGGCAGCGTGCCGTGCTCGGCCAGCACCTCCTGGAGGCTGCGGGACGGGAAGTACTGCATGATCAGGAACGGGCGCCCCTCGTGCTCCACGGCGTCGAACACCGGAACGGCGTGCTGGTGGTGCAGCCGGGCCGTGATCCTCGCCTCCCGCATGGCCCGCTGGTGGCGGACCTCCCGCTTCTCCGGCGCCAGCGGCTCCGGTTCCACGTGCAGCTGCTTGACGGCGACGTCACGCTCCAGCAGCTCGTCCCGGGCGCGCCACACGGCGCCCATCCCGCCCCGCCCCACCTGGTCGAGCAGCCGGTAGCGCCCGGCGATGACGTGATCCGGTTCGCTCATCGACGGCGTCCTCCCCACAGCGGCTACCCCCGCCCTCGGCCGCTCGAACCTCTGGCCGGGGCCGACACCGCCGTTTGTCAGAGGCGGCGGCCGGGTACCGGTTGGCCCGGCCCTGGTCGGTCCGACCTGGGGTTACGAGAACCGGGGGAAACATGTCGACAGCCACCGCCACGGATCCGACGCCATCCCGGCCCGCCGTTGCGCCGGCGCTCAGCTTCGCCGGGGTCGGCAAGCGGTTCGGCGACGACTGGGTGGTCCGCAACATGGAGCTTGCCATCCCGCCGGGGTCGATCACCGGCCTGATCGGCCCATCGGGGTGCGGCAAGACGACCACCATCCGCCTGGCGGTGGGGGCGTACCGGCCTGACGAGGGAGAGGTGCGGCTGCTCGGGCGGATCGCCCACGAGATGACCACGCCCGAGCGGGTGGTGCTCGGCTACCTCCCTCAGGAGCCGATCCTGCTCGACGAGCTGTCCCTGTGGGAGAACCTCACCTTCCTGGCCGGCCTGAACGGGGTGCGGTTCCGGCGGCGGGCCCGCCTGCGGTCGCTCCTCGATCTGGTGGATCTGCGGGGCGAGGAGCGAAAGCTGGTGAGCGAGGCGTCGGGGGGCATGAAGCGGCGCCTGGCCCTCGCCGCCACGCTGGCCCACCGCCCGCCGGTCCTGATGCTCGACGAGCCGACGGCCGGCATCGACCCGGTGCTCCGGCGCCGGTTCTGGGAGCGGTTCCGTAGCCTCAGGGACGAGGGGCACACGATCGTGGTTGCCACCCAGTACGTCGGCGAGGCCACCGACTGCGACCAGGTCGTGCTGTTGAGCCAGGGCCGGATCGCCGCCGTGGGGACGCCCGACGAGCTCCGCCGCCGGGCAATGGGCGGCGACCTGCTCGACGTGTCCACCACCGCACCGGTGCAGGCGACGACGCTGCAGAGCCTGTCGGCGATCGGGCCGGTGCGCCAGGTGACGATGATCGATCCCCAGCGTGTGCGCCTTTCGGTGGCCGACGCCGCATCCACGCTGCCCCTCGTGCTCGACTGCTTTCGCGATCACGGGGAGGAGGTCGCCGCCTCCGAGGAGGTCTCGGTCGACTACGACGAGGTGTTCATCGCCCTCGTCGGAGGCGACCGGCCGTGAACGGTCGCCGCATCATCGCCGGTCCGCTAAGGCCACTGATCCAGGTGGTGGCGTTCGCCCGGAAGGACGTGCGGGTCGTCGTGCGCCAGCCGCGGCTGCTGGCGGTGCTGGTGGTCGGTCCGTTCCTGCTGCTGCTGCTCTTCGCCGCCGGCTACGACCAGCGCTCGACGGTGCTGCGGACCGTGTTCGTCGGGCCGCCCGACAGCGCCTACCAGCGCTCGATCGACCGGATCGCCGGCGACCTCGGCGCCTACCTGACGATGGAGGACTACACCTCGGATCGGGCCGAGGCCGAGGACCGGTTGGCCGACGGCGAGATCGATCTCGTGGTCGTCTTCCCCACCGACCCCACCACGACCGTGATCGACCAGGGCGAGCAGGCGGTCATCACGGTCCTGCACAACAAGCTCGACCCGATCCAGCAGACCGCGGTGCAGGTGTCGTCGCAGGTGGCGGTGCAGGAGCTCAACGCCGTGGTGCTGGAGACGATCGTCGCCGACCTCCAGCAGCGCCTGCGGGCCTCGCCCGAGGCGACGGCCGCGTCCGATGTCGTCCAGCAGGTCGACAGCGAGCGGGGTGACCCGAACGCCCGGGCCATCATCGAAGCCGAAGAGGTGGCGACCACCATCGAGCCCGGCGTGGTGGTCCGCCCGTTCCGCAGCGACACCCAGAACCTCGTTCGGGAACCGATCTCGGTCAACGACTACTTCGCCCCGGCCGCCATCGCCCTGCTCCTGCAGCACATGGCGCTCACCTTCTCGGCGATGAGCCTGGTGCGGGAGCGGAACCTGGGTCTGTTCGAGCTCTTCCAGGTCGGTCCGGTGGGTCCGGCCCGGATCCTGCTCGGCAAGTACATCGCCCACCTGGTGGTCAGCGGTGCCCTGGCCGCCGTCCTGCTGGCCACCGTGACCTGGGGGGTCGACCTCCCGTTCAGGGGAAGCCTGTGGTGGGTGGCGGTGGGTGTGATCGGCCTCGTCACCTCCTCGGTCATGGCCGGGATGGTCCTGTCACTGGTGGCCCGGACCGACACCCAGGCCGTCCAGTACGCCATGCTGGTGCTGCTGGCCGGGTTGTTCTTCGGCGGGTTCCTGCTCGACCTCGATGCGGTGCGGTACCCGGTGCGGGCCGTGTCGCTCGTGCTGCCGGTCACCTTCGGTACCCGGCTGCTGCGCGATGTCCTGCTCCGCGGCACGGCGCCGGTCCCCGCCGACCTGATCGGTCTGGCCGCCACGTCGTTGGTCTTCGGCGCCGCCGCGTGGTGGCTGCTGGCCCGTAGGCTGAGGCTCGAATGACGGGGGGGCGGCGGAACCTGGCGGAACGGCGGCGACGTATCCTGCGGACGGCCCACCTGCGCCGGCGGGCGGGCAGGATCATGGTGGTCATCGCCGCCGTCGGCCTGGCCACGGCGCTGGCGGGGATGGTGGTGGGATGGCTCGTGATCAGCGACGTGAACGACGCCACCCACGACTCGCTCGACGTCACGATCGAGAGCCTCGACTCACTGGAGGACACGCTGAGCCTGGCCGAGGAGGTGATGGGCTCCACGACGGCGTCGTTGACGGCGGTGGAGACCAACCTCGACGCGCTCGACGCCAGCTTCGCCGCCGGCGCCACCGTCACCGGTGACGCCAGCGACCTCACCGGGGCGGCCGGGCCGGCGTTGGGCGAGGCCGTCACCACCCTGCGCCAGATGGAGACCCTCGGGGGCCAGATCGACAGCCTGCTGGCCACGGTGGCCACCCTGCCCCTGGCGCCCGACTACAACCCCGAGGCCGGACTGGCCACGACGTTCGGCCAGTTGGCCGACGATCTCGAACCGCTACCCGACCAGTTCGCCACCACCTCCGACAGCCTGGCCCGGTTCGAGGACTCGATCGCCACCCTGCAGACCGAGGTGGCGGCGCTGGCCGACTCGGTGCGGGCGGTGAACGACGGGCTGGACGGGAGCCAGGCGCTGCTCGGCGGCTACCGGGCCAACGTCGAGGAGGCACGGCAGGTGGCCGAGGACTCGCGCCGAGACCTGACCCGCGACGAGAACCTCCTACGGCTCATCATCGTGGTCGCCGGGCTGAACTTCGCCGCCAGCCAACTCGTGCCCCTGTGGGTGGGCTGGGAGTTGCTGGAGGAGGCGACCGCGGCCGCCGAGGGCACCGGGCCGGACGAGACCTGAGCGGCCCGGCGGGCCTGACCGGCCGGAGGTGACCTGACCGGGCCGCAGCGACCGGTCGGCTACCGGTCAGTCCTCGTCGTCGGCCAGGTCATCGACCAGATGGTCGGCCAGGGAGACGAAGCCGGCGCACTCGTCGGCGTCGGCCTCGTTCAACGTCAGGAGCGGCAGGTAGGAGTGGAGATCACGGAAGACCATCACGTAGCGGAAGCCGTAGGCGTCACGTACCTGGGCGTGACCGAGATAGCGGAGCATCAGATCCGAGTCGACGGTGACGTAACGGCCAGCTCCCGCAGCGTCAGCTCGCGGCTCGGCCGGCCCGAACGGCCTCGGCGACAACCTGACGTACATCCACGGCGGCGAACCGGAACCCGTGCCCCAGAAGGCGGGTTGGGACGCACCGTCGGCCGGTCAGCGCCAGCGCCGGATCGGACCCCATCAGCCACGCCCCCATGGTCGTGAGCGGTGATGGACTCGGAAGGCCGAAGCGGCGGCCGACGGCCGCTCGGTAGGCGGCCATCAGCTCACTGTTGCGTACGGGGGTCGGCGCTGTTGCGTGATAGACGCCGTCCATCGTCAGGTCCTCCACTGCGCACACCAGGATGTCGAACATGTCGGCAGCAGCGATCCATGACACCCACTGGCGGCCCGAACCAACCCGGCCGCCCAGGCCGAGACGAGCCAGACGAGCCAGTTGCGCTGTCGCGGGGTCGCCGGCACCGCCGATGCTGATGCCAGGGCGCACGAGCACCCGACGGGCGATCCCGGCCGACGCCTCTTCATACGCACCCTCCCAGCGGCGACAGACCTCGACCTGCTGAGCCGGGCCGTGGTCCGGCGGGGGCGTTGCTTCGTCGATGATGTCGTCGCCGCAATCGCCGTACCGGGCCAGCGATGAGAGCTGCACCCATGCCGACGGCTTGTGAGCAAGGGAACCGACGGCGGTGCCGACCAGTCGTACGGTCTCGACCCTCGAACGGGTCAGCTCGGCGACGTTCGCGGCCGTCGGCCGGCAATCGACTCGCTTGCCGGCGAGATGGACGAGGGCATGGGCCCCTTCGAGCTCCTCGACCCAAGGCCCGGTCGACCGGGCGTCCCAGTGAACATCCCGCCAGCCGGGGCGGCGTCCGCCGCCCCTGCGGCTGAGGACGACGACGTCGTAACCCCTGGAGACGAGCCGTTCCCGCAATCCGCGGCCCAAGAAGCCGGAACCCCCCACGAGGACGACCTTCGGAGCGCGGGCAGCGGACACCGGCTGGACGATAGCCAGTCACGGCGGCGGCGAAGTCGATCACCAGGTCGATGCATCCCCCCGTCGGGTGCTGTCCCCGAGACCTCGACGGTCGATCGTTCTCTGCTCCAGAAACGTGGTCAGCTGTTGGTGGCGGCGACCGAGATGCCGAGCACAGAGGCTGCGGCGGCGAGGTCGCTGTCGCCTGTCACCAGTACGAGGTCGCTGTCGGCGACGGCGTGCGCTGCTGCCAGGTGTACGGCGTCGTGGCCACGGAGCCCGTGGGACTGGGCCAGGTCGCCTGCGGCCCGCGACAGATCCGCCGTGATCTCGACGTGATCGACCTCGGCGATGATCGAGTCGAGATCGGTGACAGCGCTCGCCAGTTGCTTCGGCGTGATGCGACCCATGCGGTTGGCCCTGGCGAACGCGGCTCGAGCTTCCGGATACAGCAGGCGAACACTGACGATGCGAGACGACTCGTTCCACAGGCGGACACAACGCTCGGTCGCTGGTTCGCTGACGATCAGCGGCACAACCGCCGAGGTATCGAAGTAGGCGATCACTTGCGCTGTTCAGCGACCAGGTCGCTCACCGTTCCCTTGGTCTTGATGCCCTGCCCGGTGCGCCGTCGCTTGGGGACCCGGCCCGGTGTGACGAGCCCTTCGGCAATCAGCCGGTCCAATGGACGGGGCCGATCGAGTGGAACGAGGCGCGCCACCGCCTTGCCATGGTCGGTCACCGTCACCTCTTGGCCATCACGGACGGCGTCGAGGTAACGGCTCAGATGGTCTCGTAGCTCTCGCACGCCCGCTTCCATGCCGACCAGTATGGCGCTTTACACAGACAAAATCTAGCCACATTGGGTCTTACGTGTAGACCGCGAACCCAGAGTGAGGTGACGCTCGTACGGGTCACCTCGATCGGCGGCGCAGCACTCGTGGTCCTGATGATCGGCGTGGTTCACTGGCCTCTCGACTTGCCTCTTGCATGCCGCTGCACTGGACTGGCCGAGGGTGGTGGCGGTGTGGTTGACCAGGTCCCCGGACCGCACGCTCGACAGCAGCTCGTCGAGGGCGGCCTCGGCTTCCCTGCTAGGAGCATTGTACCGGGAAATCCTGTGCACTTTTCGTGCACGACGGACGGGTCGTCCACCGCTTAGCAGACCTTCGCTCGATCGGGTCGCAATCTCTACTCGTCGAGCTTGAACCTCATGCAACGTCGTCGAGGTCGGCGAACCGCATGTCGGCCAGCCGGGCGCCGTAGGCGATGCACCCTCGCACCTTCAGCAGCTCGACGGGGCGCCTGACGACGAGGTCTTCGCCGTGTGCCGCGACGAGTCACGCGTGCTCGTCACCTGCGATCTGGACTTCGCCAACCCGCTCGTCTTCGACCCTCGCCTGATGGCCGGTATTGCCGTGCTGCGATTGCCGTCGACGCCGGGACCGACCGATGTGGCGGCGGCGATCGGCTCGCTGCTTCAGGCGCTCGAGCTACACCCGATCAGCGGCGCGCTGTGGGTTGTTCGCCCTGATCGCGTTCGGGTCTGGACGCCACCGCCGGATGATCAGGGCCGCTGACCCGGCGCTGCGTCTCCGGCGGTTGGCAACACGCCCTCAGGGGCGCCGACGGGCTGGTTGCTCGGGCCCAGGGGTATCACCATGCGATCGGAGAGGCTGCGAACTTCGAGTCGTAGGTCGTCGACCTGGCTCTGGAGTAGGCGGATGAGCGTGCGCGATCGTTGATCCAGTTGCTGATCGCTGATTCGGAGTAGCCGTCGTCAGGACCGACCCCGAACCGCTCGGCGGACGCTCACCATCTGTTCCAGCAGGTCAGAGCGGTGCCCGGGGCGGGATTCGAACCCGCACGGCCTCGCGGCCCGAGGGGTTTAAGCCCTCTGCGTATGCCAGTTCCGCCACCCGGGCTCAGCGCTCATCCTAGGCGGCGGTCGAGCCGCGGAGCGGGGCGTTCAGTCGCTGTCTGACCACTCGGGCACGAAGCGGCCGAACAGCGGATCGGCCAGCAGCCTGACCGCCGCGCTGGCCGCTCCCAGCTTCACCACGAACAACATCACCTTCACCGCACCGTACAGCCGGCTGGGATCGGTCTCGCCGATCGGGACGGTGAGCGGCGCAGCCGCCGGGTCGGTGGCCGGAGCGGCGTAGGTGCAGCTCCCCGAGGAGCGACCGATGAGGGCCACCCGGTTGGACCGCTCGTAGGACGCGACCTCCCGACCCAGCTGATCGCCGTAGTCGTCGCAGACCTGCTTGGTCAGCAGGCTGTCGAGCGGAGCCAGGATCCGCCCCGCGGCCGACATGGCCACGAGGCCGGCGACCACCAACACCCCGATCACGGCCCACCGGAGCCTGACGTCCTCAGGACGGCCGCCCTA
>Ga0268299_1004466_pt1 | contig 10858 bp, 9 predicted proteins | sample NOBtaG_FD_193484 | JGI IMG/M metagenome (GOLD analysis project Ga0268299, IMG submission 193484) | Activated sludge microbial communities from bioreactor in Nijmegen, Gelderland, Netherland - NOB reactor | ecosystem: Engineered > Bioreactor > Aerobic > Activated sludge | place: Netherlands... | reverse complement strand
GGCGGCTGCACGGCGGTCAACAGCGGCAGCAAAATGCACCTGACCCATGTGCTGGTCGATTTTAACGGCGCGAAAAATCAGGCCGGGATCGAAAAAAATGGCATCAATTTTGACACTGGCACCAGCGGCAGCGTCACGAATTGCACCAGCGCCAACAATACGGGCAGCGGCTATTATTGCAACAGCGCGACAGTTTCGATCACCAGCCTCACCAGCGGCGAAAGCCAGGGCAACACCCTCGCCGACGTGACGTGTTAGCGCGTTCGATTGGGATGTGAAAATGCAGCGAAATGATGATTGGTCTTTTCAGAATGAAAAAGGATTACACGATGACGGTTTCGTAGGGGCATGATGCATCATGCCCATTTGAATCACGATGACCGTATCGCCTATGAGACGGTGCGATAACACCGTTTGGGCTTAAATACGGCGTGATATGAAGGGGAATGCCGCGCGTACCTCGGATTGCCTGGGCTTGATCCATCAAGCCCCTACGAACGCGGTGATCTTTGTCGCATTGTGAAAACGCATTATCAAATGCCTCCGTAAAACACGAGACACATTGTCGCCTATCCCACGCACATTTCCCCGCCACCAATAAAAAAGGGCGCAAGCTTTGCGCCCCTACCTTCATCCCCTATGACCCCACCTCAGTCCTCAGTCCCCAGTCCTCAGTCCTCAGTCCTCAGTCCCCAGTCCTCAGTCCTCAGTCCTCAGTCCTCAGTCCTCAGTCCTCAGTCCTCAGTCCTCAGTCCTCAGTCCTCAGTCCTCAGTCTTACCTTTGCAACGGCAGGCGCACCGTAAACGTGCTCCCATGCCCCGGCTTGCTCTTGACCGTCACGCTGCCCCCGTGCAGTTCGGTGATCTCTTTGACAATCGCCAGCCCCAGCCCGGTGCCATTCGAGTTGGCCTTGCGCGCCGTCGGTGTCCGGTAAAAACGATCAAAAATCCGAGCCGTTTCCTTGCTGTCGATGCCCATCCCCTGGTCTTTGACGCTGATAATCACCTGCTCGTTTTCAAGTCCGGTGGTGATCTCGATCAGCTTGCCCTCCGGCGTGTAGTTAATGGCATTCGTCACCAGATTGACCACCACGCGCTCAAGCTGGCGCGCATCGACCCACACGTCCGGCAGATTTTTGTCCGGCTTAAATTTCAGCGTTTGCTGCTTGTTCAGCGCCACCGCTTCATAGGTATCAAAAACCCGCTTGACCACCTGGTTGATATTGCTGGCAGCCAGCCGCAGCCACAGTTGATTCTGATCAATGTGCGAAAGGGTGCGCAAATCCTCCACAATATCGCCAAAATGTTTCATCTGGTTTTCCAGCGCGGTAGCATGTTCCGCCAGACGCTCCGGCGTGGCCTTCAACACCTGGATACGCATCAGCAGCCCCGTGATCGGATTCCCCAGGTCATGCACCGCCTTCGCGACAAAATCGGCTTTAAAGCGCTCAACTTCCTTCAGCGAGGTGATGTCATGGGCATTCACCAGGATTCCGCAGCGCGCGTCGTCAAGCCGCAGCCGCACCGGGATCAGCGACAGGTCAATATCGCGTGTTGTCCCGTCCGGCCCGGTGATCTGGATTTCAAGCTGACGGCTTTCGCCCTGGTGGATCACGCGCAGCAGTGAATCGCTGATAGCTACCGCCTGCTCCTCGCGCACGGTCATGCTCAAAAGCCGTTCAATCGCCTGCGACACCTGCGCCCCAAACATCTCATAATAAGCCGGGTTCGCCGTTTGAATATCGCCATCCGCCAGCGCCAGCGCCACCGCATCGGAGGTGTTGTTCAGGATGAGTTCAATCTGCTCTTTGGCCTGACGCAGTTCGACGGTGCGTTCCTCGACCATCTGCTCAAGCCGCTCAGTATAATGCTCAACCTCGGCTTCCAGGCGCTTTTGCTCGGTGATGTCCCGCGCGTAGACGGCGAAGGCCTCCACCTCGCCATCCAGCGAAAGCACCGGATAAATATTATTATCCCACCACGTCGGCGCGTTCAGATCAACCCAGCGATTCGGCTGTTTGGTCTCGATCACCCGGTCAAACTGCTTGCGGCGTTCGGCGACCAGTTCAGGATTCAGGTTATTGAAGGCGCTTTTGCCGACCATCGATTCAATTGTCAGGCCATCCATATCCGCCAGACGCTTGTTGACCGTCAGCAGCGTACCGTCAGGCGACATCAGGAAAATGACATCGGTAGTCGCGTCCTGGAGCGCCCGCAGCAGTTTTTCATTCTGTCGCAGCGCTTCCTCGGCCTGCTTGCGCGCGGTGATGTCCACCGTCATCGTCAGCAAATGGGGTTCACCATGAATTTCGAATTTCACCGCCGAATACAGCACCGTATAGGTCGATCCATCGGCGCGGCGCAGCAGCAGTTCCTGGTCGCTCAACACGCCCCCGGAGGCCTCCAACTGGCGCAGCAGACCCTTGAGAATTTCCGAGTCAGAAATCAAACCCAGCTCGGTCATCGATTTCCCTAAAACGTCATCCACTGACATTCTGCCGATTCGCTTCAGCGCCGCTTTGTTGATGCCGGTAATTTTGCCGCCCGGCCCAAAGGTCGTGATCCCCGCCGCGTTCAGGTCAAAAATTTTGCGATAGCGTTCTTCGCTTTCCATCAGCGCCATCTCGGCGAGTTTCTGCTCGGTGATGTCCTGCACCGCGCCGTTGATGCGTACCAGATGCCCCAGTTCCGGGTCCCACACCGGATGCGCGTAAACCCGCACCCAGCGGACTTCGCCATCCTTCTTAATCACGCGCAGTTCCGAGACAACCCGCTGATTTTTGAGCAGCACGTCCATATCATGCTGGTCTTGCTCGACATCATCGGGGTGGACGGTGGTTCGCCAGCCGCCGCGCGCCATAAATTCCTCCGGCGTGTAGCCGCTGATGGCCTCAAATGCCCCTGTCAGCAGGGTATGCTCCAGCCCGCCCTGCGCGTTGACCCGCGACGAAAACGTATAATCGGAAGTCACGGACGAAATCAACCGGAAGCGTTCTTCGCCCTCTCGCAGCGCTTCTTCTGCCAATTTTTGCTCAGTAATATCCTTCACCGCGCCGTTGATCGCCACGACGCGCCCCTGCTCGGCATCCCAGACCGGATGGGCATAGACCCGCACCCAGCGAACGCCGCCATCTTTGCGGATAATCCGCACTTCAGATTCCACGCGCTGATTTTGCCGCACCAAGTCCATATCGTGGGCATCCTGGGCGACATCATCCGGGTGAAGCATCCGCAGCCAGCCACCTCCATGCCGATATTCTTCCGGCGTGTAGCCGCTGATGGCCTCAAACGCCCCCGTCAGCATCCGGTATTCCAGCGTACCGTCGAGGTTAAGCGCCGTCGAAAAAGTGTAATCGGAAATCACCGTCGAGATCAGCCGGAAGCGTGCTTCGCTTTCCCGCAGCGCTTCTTCCGCCAATTTTTGCTCGTTGATGTCCTGCACCGCGCCGTTAATGGTGACGAGACGCCCCTGCTCAGCGTCCCACACCGGATGCGCGTAGACCCGCACCCAGCGCACATCACCGCCTTTGCGGATAATGCGTACATCCGTCACGACTTTCTGATTTTGTTGCAGTGCCGCCATATCGCGCGCGTCCTGCTCCAGGTCATCGGGACACAGCACCGCCCGCCAGCCGCCAATCACCAGATATTCATCCGGCGTATAGCCCATAATCGCTTCAAATGCGCCCGTCACCATCAGGTGATTCAGGCTGCCATCACGATTGACCCGTGACGAAAAGGTATAGTCCGATGTAACCGACGAGATCAGCCGGAAGCGTTCTTCGCTTTCCCGCAGCGCTTCTTCCGCCGTTTTCTGCTCGGTGATGTCCTGCCCCGCGCCGTTAATGCCGAGCAGCTTGCCCCGCTCAGCGTCCCAGACCGGATCGGCATACACGCGCACCCAGCGCATTTGCCCATCCTTGCGGATAATCCGCATATCCGTCACGACTTTCTGATTTTGTTGCAGCATCGTCATATCGCGGGCATCTTTTGCCAGGTCATCGGGGTGCAGCACCGCCTGCCAGCCGCCGATTCGACGAAATTCCTCCGGCGTATAGCTGGTGATCGCTTCAAACGCCCCGGTCAGCAGCAGATATTCCAGTTCGCCTTTGTCGTTAAAGCCGCTGGAAAACGTGTAGTCCGACGTGACCGACGAGATCAGCCGGAAGCGTTCTTCGCTTTCCCGCAGGGCTTTTTCGGCTTTTTCGCGTTCATGAAGCTGCTCACGGGCATAATGCAGCGCTTCCCGCAGGCCGCTTTCGATGCTGATGACCATAATCAGCACGAGGATAAAAATGTAAAGCATCAGCAGCCAGTTCGTCATTCCCCCCAGCGGGAAGAAGCGTGGAACGCTGTAGCCGGCGACATCCGCCAGCCCAAGCGGCAGCACCAACAGCAGCGATAGAACCACGACAAACACCCCGGTTCGCCAGCCGAGGAACAGCGCCGCCATAATAATAACCGTCACATACAGCGCGCTGGAGATCGTGCTCAATCCACCGCTTAAATAAACAAATAACGTCACAATTGCCCAGCCGAACGAAACCAGCATAAAGCTGGCCCGCCGCACGTTGCCTCGCCGCATCTGCCAGTGAACGGAGTACGTCAGCCCGATGCCCACAAAAATAAACAGCAGGCTTGAGGGTTTTTCTTTTGCAAAGAGTGCCGCGTTGATGCCGATGAAAACCAGCGTAGCCGATGCCCACAGAGAGACGAAGTGCAGCGCGCGGGCGATGAGGGTTTTGTTCTCGTCGTTTTCAAAAACTGGAGGCGTCAGGTGACGTCTGATAAAGGTTGCAGCCGTCTGGCTGTTCAGTCCCATATGACCTCGGTATAAGTTTTTCTGCGCACACCGAGATCATATCACACCACAGCACAAATTTATGCGGTTTGTAATTGTCATTTAAGCGTTTTTAGCAAATTTTTCAGAAATAATTGCTTGGTAAAATGCAATAATCGGGCTTGCAACCCGATTTCATAGGTTTATTAAGTTTTTCCGTAATTCGGCGCGCCTATAACCGTCTCGCCACCGCGTCCTCGTCCCCCAGCCGCGTCCGCAGTTGGTCGAGTTCGTCCGTGTCCAGTTCCTCGACAAACTGCTCAATCCGGCTGCGACGTTTGACTTTTTCCGTGCTCACGGCTTCCCGCGCCAGGTATGCCTCTAACCCGGCGTTGCGCCAGACGAAATAGGTGCAGAGTGTCGCCGCCAGGATCAAGAGCGCCCCCAGCCCGACCACAAACGGCATTCGCTGCGCAATTTGAATCCGCACCGATTCCTGCACATTCGCCAGAATCGCTGGCGCGGCCTGCTGCGCACCCGCAATCGCCTGATTCAACGTCTCGGCGTCCTGCGCCAGCATGTAGCCCAACTGCTGCTGGGGCCACATCCCGCTAAAATCCGCCTGGATCATCAGCACACGGTCAAACACCAGCAAAAACGCGATCATAAATCCGAACCAGATAAAAGCCGTCGTCCAGTAGCGATCTCGTTGATTCATGCTCATTTCCGCCTGTGATTATGTTCGGGTTCCGGGGGGATAATTTCGCCATCCTCGTTCAACAGCGCCGAGAGCGGTCTGGCGGATTCGCGTTCCGCCGTTTTGCGCGCCTCGATCCGTTCGCTCACTTCCGCTGGCACCACCACCGAGCGCCAGATAAAGTAGGTGCTGATAACCGCCGCTGTGATGAGCACCGCGCACAAAATGATAATCAGTGGAAAATAATTCAAAAGCTCCGCGCGGGCAAACTTGAGCGTCTCGCCATAATATTGGTTATTGATGTTCTGTAAACTCTGAAGCGCTTCCATCGCTTCTTCCGAGCTGCCGCCCGTGACCACGCTCCCGGTGTAGTACCAAAAATTTTGCATCTGGAGATTGATGATATTCAATCGATCCAGCATTATGCCCAGCACGACCAGAACTGCTGTCCAGATCGCCAGTGTGCCTACGACGCGATCTCGTCTTCGTACCATTCCCGCCTCCTGGAATCCGATTACCCCGGAATCTACTACGCAGGCTCAGCGGTCAAAGTTGCACATTATCGCACATCGGACGTTCGCATCGAGATTTTGTAGGGGCGCACCGCCGTGCGCCCAGGCGCGTCCAGGCGTGATAAAATAACGATCTTACACCCGCTCGAACATCGGCTTTTCCAGCATCGTCTGGATTTCATAGATCGACCCCTGCTTTTCACCGTTCGGCAGCGGAATCCGCACCGGGACAGGCGTGAGGCGCGGCTCAATCGTCGGCACACCACACACCATATCGGCGTTAAATTTTTCGAGATCGGTCACGCCCGCCAGCGGAAAGGCATCGGCGGCGCAGTATTGATACAGCAGCAGACGGCGCGGTTTGCCAGACGTGTTCAGCGCCGAGGCGTGCAGCGTCCGCGCGTGGTGAATGGTGATGCCGCCCGCTTTCAACGTCAGCGAGACAATATTTTCCGGCTGGAAGCGCGCGTCCGTCACCGCACCGACGAAAATCCCCTTCTGATGATGGTCATAGACTGGCCCTTTGTGCGACCCCGGAATCACCATCAGGCAGCCATTTTCCAGCGTCATATCGTCCATGCACACGCCTACCGCCAGCAGATCGTCATTCGTCTGCGGATAAAAGGCCCAGTCCTGATGCCACTCCACCGGGCTGCCAAACGACGCCGATTTCATATTCAGTTTTGTGCCGTTCTGCCGCAGGTTTGGGCCGATAAGCTGCGTAATCAGGCTCACAATCCGCGAGTCGCGCATCACGGCGTCATACAGCGGGTGCTGCTTGATCGGATTTTTCAGGCGGCGCAGGCGGGGGGTTTCCGGCGTGTGGCTCGGCTCCAGGTCAAAAACATCGGTATGCTGCGTCACCGTGCGCGACTTTTCGACAAATTCATCGGTGACGCGCTGCAAATCGGCAATCGTCTCCGCCGACAGCACATTTTCTACCGCGACATAGCCGTTGGTGTGATAAAAATTGATCTGTTCCTGGGTCAGCATAATTTTTTTCTCCTAAAATTTTGTTTCTCTGCTTATCCTTCTATTTTACCATCGGCCTCAGAAACCGCCGCATTCCACCGCCTCAATGACCATGTATCGACACTCCCCTCTCAATCGCATGAACTGTCATGCTCCCCCTCGCTGCTTGCGGAGAGTGGGCCGGGGGTGAGGTTGCGCCCTCCATCAAAAGAATCCGCTATAATCATCGCGATCCATCAACCCAAAGGACTCGCCATGACCATCACCTTTGAACGCGCCACCCCCGCCGATGCCGAGCGCATGGTCGCGGTGCAGATTGCCGCATTCCACAATGACGCCGAAATTTACCCCGGCGTCGCGCTCGATGGCCCACCGGGTTACAATTCGACGGAGACATTTCTCGAAAAAATTGGGGAATGTTTTTACTACAAAATTCTGATGGATGGCGAGATCGTCGGCGGGCTGACCGTGTATGACGAAGGCGAAGGCCATTTTCATCTGGACGTGATCTACATCGACCCCGCCTATCACAATCGCGGCATCGGGTCGCAAGCCATCCAATTTATCGAACAGCAGCACCCCGCCGCCCGATGGACGCTCCACACCCCGCTTTACGCCATCCGCAACCAGCATTTTTACGAAAAATTTGGCTATGTCAAAACAGGCCAGGAAGAATATCCCGACATCATTCTCATCGCCTATGAGAAGCGCCTGCCGTGAGAACCTGACTGAAAATTCGAGATTCTGCGCCATATAGGGTGTGTAGGGATAGGTCTGAGACCCACCCGCCTTATAGCCTATCATCCATCATGGACGGGCCTCAGACCCCGCCCCTACAAGGCGCTTTCTCAATGTTCAGATGGGTTCTGAGCGTGGTCAATCCGTGCGCAACGCCGAGATCGCATCGGCAAAATTCGCGACGATCACCCTGGCGTACTGCTGCGCGCCCAGTGGATTGGGATGAGCCACCGAAGCGCGCGGCGCGGCAAACTGGCGCAGCGGCGACAGTCGATTGGCGTGGCGTTCGCAGGCTAGGCGGCGTCCTTCGGCGATCTCCGGCGGGTCTTGCGGCGAAAGATCGGGGTTGATGCCAAAAACGAATGCTGCCACCGCGCCGACGGCATTTTCATCCACGAAATGAGGATCGGCAAGGCGAACGCGCCCGATAATTTCCGGCGTCTCGCCAGTCAGATCGACAATCGCCTCGCGCATACAGTCGTGCGAATAATCGCGAAAATGGGTGGCGCGCTGGATGAACGGGTCGGTAATCAGCGAACTTAACACATTGATGACCTGCTCCTCCTGCACCAGCGGCAGGTCGATTTGCAGCGTTTTCAAGGCGTTATGAATCATATGTTGTTCCGATTTTTCGCTGAAGAATTTGTAAAACCCGGCGACCACGATGATTGCGTTCGGGAAAACGCGGCACAGCCGTTCCAGCAGCAGTTTGAATTTTCGATAAAAAGCATCACGAATTTCCGCGTCGAGGTTCAGATTCGCCAGATTGATGATATGCGTCGTATCCACATCGTTGATGCCGCCGTTCAGCAGCACCAGCTTCACCTTTTCGTCGCGCTCGGCCCCGTTCAGCGCGGTTTCGATCTGCTCAAAAATCGTCGGCTCGCCCACAGGCACTTCATTGGCGAACGGGCCATCCAGCGGCGGCAGATCGCTCGGCGTATCCGGCTCGCCAATCACTGCGCCAGAGTGCGCCAGAAAAATGCGCTCCACCACGAAACCCTGGCTGACCAGTTCCGCCTCGACCAGCGCCGGAATTTTTTGATGATCGAATAACCCCTGCCCCCACAGAATGCTGTCGCCCAACGCAACCATTTTGAAGCTGGTATCCACATTTCACCTTCAGCGATATGAAAATTCCCAGGCGATTATAGCGCTGCTGGCTGCGATTCCAGCGCTGTCTGCTGAGAAGCTGATGAGGAGAATGCAATAGCGGCAGGCGTATCAATCGCGCTCGTTTTTCGCAGTTCAATCCCTTCGCGGTCAAGACCTTCAAAAAGCCGGACACCACCGCCCAGCAGCATAGGGCTGAGGTGAATACCGACGCGCACGTTTGGCCCGGTGATAAATCCATCCAACAACATCGTGATGTCGGCATAAACTTTGCTCACATTTTTCTCCCATATTGAACGCTTGTATGAACCCTAAGCCGCTCGTGCAGCCAGATGAAGCCGTCTATGGTGGATCGGATCAGCGGCGGACGCGGTAGCGAATGTGGGTGGCCTCCGGCGTGTCGATCACCCGAACGATCTCCAACTCGATCCGTGATGACAGGAGATCAAACAGCCGACGACCACCGCCGAACAGTACCGGAATCTGATGAATCTGCAATTCATCCAACACCCCGGCTTCAAGCGCCTTCTGTGCAGTATAGGCCCCATGCACCAGCACAACCCGATCCCCGGCGGCGGCCTTCGCCTGGGTCATCGCGCTCTCAATCCCGTCGAGTACATATTTCACTAACGGATAATTCGCCACTGTCGGCCCCGGCGGGCGGTGGCTGGGTACAAAGATCGGCGCACCTTGATTATCACCACCCCAGTGATCGACCTGCTCCACAGTCCGCCGACCTGCCAGGATCGCCCCCGGTGGACTACATTCGTCCCATATTTCCCCAACTGCTCCCGATGGTCGCGAGAAGTCCCCGTACCATTCGTGCAGCCGCATGAAGCCATCCCCGCCAGGGTTGCCCGGTTGGTCGTTTGGCCCCGCGATATAGCCATCAAGCGACATCGACATGTAAAGCACTGATACAGCCATGTAAACCTCCTGTAGTCATTCAAACCCATCATACCGCGATAAAAAAGCACCGTCTTGGAAAAAAACGCAATGCTTCGCCATCGGTTGATGCGTTTTGACGATTTCATGCGGAGTTTAATCGACTCGACGTAGGGGTAGGTCTGAGACCTGCCCGTACTAACGACTAAAGGCTGAGTCCGGCTGAAGGACGCGCGAAATCTGCGCAGGGGTTTGCCCGACGTAGCGCCGGAGCGAGTTGGTGAGGTGAGATTGGTCAAAATAGCCGAGTTGGTAGGCGGTATCGAGGATGGGACAGCCTTGCTCAAGCAGTGTGGCAGCCTGCCGTGCGCGTTCAATTTGCTGCACGGTTTTATGCGTCAGCCCCGTCGCCCGCCGGAAACGGTACTGCAAGGCGCGGGGAGACAGGTCAAGCGAATAATTTTGCATCACCTCGTCCACCAGCGGGTCACGCATCACCAATCCAGCGCGCACCAGGCGGTTGACAAAAGTATCGGCATTTTCGTAAGTTGGAAATTCCCACGTCGAGCCGTAAAGCCAGAAGGATTTTCCGGTTGCCCCAGGCAGGTTCACATGATGTCGATCCAGGAGGCGGATCGGGAGCAGATCGGGCATGAATGTGCCTAGCTTAAACGTGATGACCAACCACTCGGCATCCGATGGGGCGGATGTGAGGGTCGCTTTCGTTTCCGGCCCCTGCACGGTGAAGGTCGTCTCCTCCCGGTATCGCATCAAAAGCATGTCCCAATGGATCGCCGCCGGAGAAACGAAAGTGCCAGTCCCTTCGCTTCGAGCGTGCGAGATCATCTCGACAAAGGGCGAGTCGGACGGCCTGCCCTCAGAGATAAAATCCATATTTCAATTTCTCCTTTTGGGGATAATTTTTTGGCGTTTTTTCGACGGGCAGTATCGAAAACCTCACCAATTATAGCGCCTTATCCGGCTTTATAGGGGCGCACAGTGACCGAAGGAAACCCCACCTGTACCGAGGCGCTTACCTGTACCGAGGCGCTTACCTGTTGTACCGAGGCGCTTACCTGTTGTACCGAGGCGCTTACCTGTTGTACCGAGGCGCTTATCGGTATCGGTGTGTGGAGATGTGAGTCCAACCGCCGTGCGCCC
>Ga0268299_1004465_pt1 | contig 10861 bp, 7 predicted proteins | sample NOBtaG_FD_193484 | JGI IMG/M metagenome (GOLD analysis project Ga0268299, IMG submission 193484) | Activated sludge microbial communities from bioreactor in Nijmegen, Gelderland, Netherland - NOB reactor | ecosystem: Engineered > Bioreactor > Aerobic > Activated sludge | place: Netherlands... | reverse complement strand
TCACCCCGCTGGCCCTGGCCGCCGCCTGGGCCCCCGAGCTCCGCCTCGGCGTGGCGATCATCCCCGCCTACACCCGGGGCCCGGCCCTGTTGGCCCAGAGCACGGCGGCGCTGGCCAGCGCCGCCCCCGGCCGCTTCCTGCTCGGGATCGGCTCGTCGTCCAACGTGATCGTGGAGCGGTGGAACGGCATCCCCTTCGAGGAGCCCTACAAGCGCACCCGTGACACCCTCCGGTTCCTCAAGGAGGCCCTCACCGGTGCCCGGGTGGAGCACACCTACCCCACGTTCGACGTCCAGGGGTTCCGGCTCGGCCTGGTGCCCGAGGTCCAGCCGCCGATCCTGGTGGCGGCGCTGCGGGAGGGGATGCTGCGCCTGGCCGGCTCGGAGGGCGACGGCGCCATCATCAACTGGCTCTCGGCCGACGACGTGCGCACCGTGGCCGGCATCGTCAACGCCCAGGGGGAAGGCAAGGAGATCGTGGCCCGCATCTTCGTGTGCCCCAGCACCGACGCCGACACCGTGCGGGCCCAGGCCCGCCGCGCCGTGGCGGCGTATCTCAACGTGCCGGTGTACGCCGAGTTCCACCGCTGGATCGGGCGGGGCGAGCGGCTCCAGGGCATGTGGGACGCCTGGGCCGCCGGCGACCGCAAGGCCGCCCTCGACGCCATCGACGACGACGTGGTGGACGAGTTGATCATCCACGGCCCCGCCGGCCACTGCCGGGAGCAGGTGGGCCGCTACCTGGAGAACGGCGTGACCACCGCCGCCCTCAGCATCATGAACTTCGGCGACGTGGACATCCGCCAGGCCGTCCGGGATCTCGCTCCCCGCTGAGGAGACGTCAGGCCTGACGACACCGGATAGCGAACGCTGACCTCCGATGTGGTGGATGTCACAGGTTGTCGCAGGATAGGGTGTGCCCGGCTCGATAGGGCGGTGACCTGGCCGTGGACCCGTGCGCGGGGCGACGGCCGGGCCGGGGTGCGAATCGGACTGCCTGACCTGCCAACAGAACCAAGGGGGACACCGCTCATGCGGAGTGACCATCTCAACTTCCACCTGAGCCGACGCGAGATGCTGTCGGGGATGGCCAAGATCGGCGCCGCCGGGGCCATCGCCGCCGGAGGGGGCGGCGTTCTGGCCAGCGCCGCCGGTGCCGGGACGGGGCACGATCACGACAACAAGGAGATGCCCAACGGGTCCACCCTGGTCCGCACCGACTACGACGACAGCTTCAGCATCGAGGGGGCGCTCAACGGCGACTGGGCCAAGGCCACCCAGGCCCGCTACGGCAAGGAAGACCAGCTGGGCTCGCTGAACGAGATCACCCCAAAGACCACCGCCCGGGCCCTCCGCCTGCTGGATGGCGGCCGAGAGGTGGTCACCTACCGTCTCGGCCACCTCATGGTGAACGGGATGCCGGGGTTCAGCACCTATCCGCCGCGGAAGTACAACCAACGCCTGATCCTGCAGGGCTACGTCCCGAACGCTGCCGACAAGTTCTTCACCACCGCGACCCGGGGCAACGAGGGCGAGGACGAGTGGCGCAAGGCCGACCGGGAGCGGGGGCCGCTGGGCTACTTCCAGGGCCCCAACGGGTTCGGGACGAACAACCTGTCGGCCCACGAGGAGCGGTTCCCCGAGGGCGGGACGTACCAGATCGCCACGCAGTTCGACAACCTGAACCATGTGGGCGTGGGGCACATCTATTACAACGGCTACGACGCCCGCGAGTTCGCCTCGCCCACCGGCACCACCAAGCTCGGCATGGAGCACGTGAAGCCGTTCGTGACCAGGGGGGTGGTCATCGACATCCTCGACCTGAAGATCTCGCAGGGCGCCACCACCGCCCTGCAGACGGTCAACGGCAACAAGATGCTCGCCAACAGCTACCGGATCACGCTCGAGGACATCCAGGCCGCCATGAAGCGAGCCCGGCTGGGCAAGATCCAGGCTGGCGACGTGGTGTGCTTCCGCACCGGGTGGCACCACCTGGGCGACGACCCCACCACCTACGCCCAGTACCTCGCCACCGAGCCCGGCATCTACCTGCGGGAGGCCCGCTGGCTGGTCGACCACCGCCCGGCGCTGGTGGCGGCCGACACCTGGGCCCTGGAGGTGCTGCCCGGGGTGCCCACCAGCGATCCCGGCCAGCTGTTCACCGTCCACCAGGAGCTGATCGTGAAGAACGGCATCCGCATCGGCGAGGGTGTGATCGTCACCGATCTGGCCAACGACGGGGTGCACGAGTTCGTCTACTCCTACAGCCCCCAGTACGCCCTCGGCGCCACCGCCGGCAACGTGCCCCCGATGGGGATGGCCGTCAGGAAGAAGGGCCGCAAGTAGGCCCGGTGATGTGAGCGGTGTGGCTCCCCTCGGCCGTCACCTGGCCGTCGGGAGCCACACCAGCATCAGGTCTTCCACGATGACGTCGGCCTTCTCCAGGCCGACCGGCAGCTCCTGCACGGCAGCGGCCCTGGCCGACCACTCCTGGTCGATGTCCATGAGGGCCTCCTGCACGTCGCGCTCCAGGTCCTCCAGCTCGTCGATCTTCTCCGCCACCCGGTTGCGGGCGCTGTCGAGGCGGGCCTGGCCGCCGGCGGCCTGACCCCGGCCCGAGCTCATCCGCCGGGCGGCCGACGCCAGCTGCCGGGCCCGGCCCCTCCCGCCGAGCAGGCTGCCCAGCACCGAGGCGCCGATGTCGATGATCTGGCTCTCGCGTCGGGCCGACTGGGTCGCCTCGATCTCGGCCACCCGGTCCTGGGCCTTGGCCAGGGCGGCCTCGATGGCGTCTCGCCTGGTCTCGAGCTTGGCCCGTACCTTGGCCGCCTCGCCGTCGGCGCCCTCGTCGGCCGCCGCCTGGCAGCGGGCGGCGAACTGCTCGGCCGTCTCGCCCGGCCGGGACACGAGCTTCAGCCCCGGGTTGTGGAGCAGCATGAGCTGGCGGTCGGCGATGAGGCGGCTCTTGAGGTCGGCCGTCACCCTCGACACCAGCGACGCCGTCAGCTTCACTCCGGGCAGCACATAGCGGGCGCCGGCCGGCGCGGTGGGGGTGAAGTCGCGGTCGTCGAAGTCGACGGCCACCGCGGCGGCCACGTCGACCCGGTCGCCGTCGAGGGGGATGACGGCCTCCCACTCCTCGCGGTGGGCGAGGGCGGCTCTGGTGTCGTCGAACAGGAGGTTGACCCGGGCCGCCAGGGCCGGCACCAGTCGGGTGCCGCCGGCCGTGGCCCCCACGGCGTCGAGCCAGGGGGCGGCGGCCGCCAGGTAGCGCACGGGCAGGGAGTCGGGGGCGCCGGGGGCCACCGGCGACTCGTCGTCGGCCAGCGCCGGGGCGGAAGCCGCTGGTTCCACTGGCGCCGAAGGAGCCGCAGTGGCCACCGGAGCCGTCGGGGTGGCGGGTGCGGCGGGCCCGGCCGGCGTGGCGGGGGGAGCGGGGGTCGTAGCGGGAGCCGGGGCTGCGGCCCCCGCCGGATGCATGAGCCGGCTGATCTGATCGCCGGTGAGGGGGCCGGCCAGGTAGCTCATCGACCACCGGCTGGTGAGCCGGGGGAGCTGGGAGTTGCGGGCCGACCGCAGCATGAACTGGCGCTTGCCCAGGTTGGAGATCGTCGACTCGACGGCGGCCACGTCGGTGGCGCCGTCGGCCGAGCGCAGCCCGTCCACCAGCCGGTTGCGGTCCTGCTCGGTCTGGAGCCGCCCGATGAGCCAGGTGCCGGCGTTGCTGATCGCCTTGTAGTCGAGGTCGACCGGGTTCTGGGTGGCCAGCACCAGGCCCACGCCGAACGCCCGGGCCTGCTTGAGCAGGGTGAGGATCGGCTTCTTGGCCGGCGGGTTGCCCACCGGCGGGGCCAGCCCCATCACCTCGTCGAGGTACACCAGCACCCGCAGGTCACCGGTGCCGGGCTGGGCCCGCATCCAGCTGATCAGCTTCGACAGCACCAGGGTGACGACGAACTGGCGCTCGGTCTCCTCCAGGTGGCCGAGCGACACGATGGCGGTGCGGGCCCGGCCGTCGGCGTCCCACAGCAGGCGGGCGATGTCGAGGGCGTCGCCGGCGGCCCATCGGGCGAAGCTGGGCGACGCCACCAGCCCGTTGAGCTTCAGGGCCAGGGCCTGGCGGTCGGCCGGGGGGAAGAAGGTGTCGAGGTCGAGCACGCCGAGCTTGCGGATGGGGGGATCGAGGATCTGGCCCAGCAGGCCGCCGAGGTCGAGCGGGGTGCCGGCGTCCCACGCCCGGGCCAGGAGGTTGGCCAGCAGCACGTGCTCCCGGCCCGAAAGGGGATCGCTCTCGATCCCCACCAGGCCGAGCAGGCCGGTCACGGTGGCGTCGAGCTCGTCCTGGCGGGCCCCGGGGTCGGTCGTGGAGGGGGCGGCGAGCTGGCCCAGCAGGTTCAGGCCCACACCGGCGGTGCTGCTCGGGGTGTAGATGGTGGGGGCGCCGGCCCCGGCCAGGCTGGCGACGTCGGCCGGGCCCAGCCCCCAAGAGGCCAGACCGTCGCGCCAGTCGCCGGCGGTCTTCGCCGCCAGGTCGGCCACGGAGGTGTTCTGCACCCGGGCCGTGCCGGCGTCGATCCAGGGTTCGAAGTCGCCGGGGGCCAGGCCGGGGAAGGTGAGGCACAGGTTGCCGAGGTCGCCCTTGGGATCGATGGCCAGCACGGGGATGCCGGCCAGGCGGGCCTCCTCGATCAGCACCACGCCCAGGCCGGTCTTGCCCGAGCCGGTCATACCCACGATCACGCCGTGGGTGGTGAGATCCGCGCTGTCGAGCAGCACCGGCTCACCCGTGCGCTGCCCCGAGACCGGGTCGATCGTCTCACCGAGGAACAGATGGCCGGGTGGTCGCTCCATGGTCGCCAGTCTGCCCTGATCGGTGACGCTCCGTATGCCACCGGGCGCCCCTGTCGCCGGCTCGGCTACCGTCGGCGGCCATGGAGACCAAGACGCTCGAGACCCTGCTCGTGAACGCCGCCGACAACGGCGTGGTGACGGTGACGATGAACCGCCCGGAGAAGAAGAACGCCGCCAACGGCACCATGTGGGACGAGCTGCGCGAGGTGTGGACCGAGATAGCGCTCGACCCGACCGTCCGCTGTGTGGTGATGACCGGCGCCGGCGACGCCTTCTGCTCCGGGGCCGATCTGGGTGGCCAGGGGGGCGTGCAGCGCCACCAGCTCCAGGCCATGAACATGATCCACATGACGATCCAGGCCTTCCACCACATCATGGTGCCCGTCGTCGCCAAGGTGAACGGGGTGGCGGCCGGTGCCGGGATGAACCTGGCTCTGGCCTGCGACCTGATCGTGGCCAGCGACCAGGCCCGCTTCAGCGAGATCTTCGCCCGCCGGGGCCTGTCGGTCGACTTCGGCGGCACCTGGATCCTGCCCCGCCTGATCGGGCTCCACAAGGCCAAGGAGCTGGCCTTCTTCGCCGACGTGATCTCGGCTGAGGAGGGCGAGCGGTTCGGCTTCGTGAACAAGGTCGTGCCCCACGACGAGCTCGACGCCACCGTGGACGACTGGGCCGGTCGCCTCGCCGCCGGGGCCCCACTGGCGCTGGCCATGACGAAGCGGATGCTCACGCTGAACGCCACGGCCGACTTCGCTTCGGCCCTCCAGAGCGAGAGCCTGTCGCAGACCGTGAACTTCGGCACCAGCGACACCCGGGAGGCCGTACAGGCGTTCCTTGACAAGCGGCCTCCGGTGTTCCATGGGCGCTGATCGGCCCGGCGACCTATCAGTACGAGACGTTTCACCTGGTCAAGGCCTTATGGGTTCGCGCCGAGGGGAGGGCTGGGTTAGAGTGGCGACCAAGGCGGAAGCCGTTGGAATGGCGGTGACCCGCTCCCGGTTCTAACCGGCAGGTTCGAGTTGAGGAGGAGCAAATGACCGAGGCGGACGCCGAAGTCGGAAGTGTCAGTACCACCTCCATCGAGGAAGCCCTGGCACTGATCGACAAGGGTCTGGGGGTGATGATCGACCGTCAGCTCGTCTCGACCTCGGAGGTAACCGACCTCCTGCTCGATGTGCGGGCGCTGTTGAGCGTCACCTCGGCCGCCAGCTGACGACAGCCCCCTCAACGGGGAGGGGTCGCAGCGGCCGACGGCGCCCGTTGCTGCAGGGTCAACACACCGACGGCGATGGCGCGAGCCACCGTCGCCGATGACTACAGCGGCCAGATCTTCCTGGCCGCCAAACCCAGGAGGGTGCCGAGCGCGGTGCCGGCGACGACGTCGGACGCGTGATGCATCCGGTTGTGGATACGGCTGGCCGACACGATCGCTGCCAGCGTCACCCACAACGGCCGGAGCCGGGGAACGGCGTCGGTGAACAGCACCGCGGCCAGCGCGGCCGAGCTGGCGTGGCCGCTCGGGAAGCTGGAGGTCTTGGGCCGGCGTACCTCGTAGGCCCGGTCGTCGAGCAGGACGGGGCGGGCCCGCCGGGTGAGGCGTTTGAGGCCTCCGTTGACCGCCAATGACTCGATGCCGAGCATCACGGCCAACCGCAGGGCGTGGCGGCGTCGGCTCGGGCTCGCGATGGCGATGGCCAGGCTGATGGCGTGCCAGGCGATCGAGTAGTCCGCCGCCTCGCTGGCCGCGTAGAACGTCCAGTTGGCCGCCTTCATCCGCCGCAGCGGCTGGAACGCCTGGTCCACGGCTTCGTCGACGGTCCTGATCAGCCTGCGCAAGGCGGCAAGTGTAGGTCCGGGCGGGCGCGACTCAGTGCTACACAGGACGGGTGAGCAACCCCCTGTCCCTGCCCCGCCCGGCGGCCCGACCGCTCCGGGTGGGGGTGTTCGGCGCGGCCCGGATCGTGCGCCAGGCCCTGATCGACCCACTGGCTTCCCTGCCCGACCTCCGGGTGAGCCGCATCGCCGCCCGGGACCTGAGCCGGGCACGGGACTTCGCCTTCGACGTCGGGATCCCGGCCGCCTCGGCCTCCTATGCCGACCTGGTGGCGGCCGACGACGTCGACATCGTCTACAACCCGCTACCCGCCTCGCTCCACGCTCAGTGGTCGATCGCCGCCCTGCGGGCCGGCAAGCACGTGTTGTGCGAGAAGCCCTTCTCCGCCAACGCGGTCGAGGCGGCCGAGATGGTGGCGGTGGCCCGGGCCGAGGGGCGCTGCCTGGGCGACGCGTTCCACCACCGGTACCACCCCCTGTTCGAACGGGTGCTGGCCGTGGTGGCCAGCGGTGTGCTGGGCCCTTTGCAGCGGGTGGAGGGTACGTTCACCGCCTCCATCGGCCGGCCCGACATCCGGTGGGACAGCGTCACCGGAGGCGGGTCGCTCATGGACCTCGGCTGCTATGTGGTGAGCTGGTTCCGTCACGTCACCGGGGAGGAGCCGTCGGGCATCGGGGCCGCCGAGGCCGAGCCCGACGAGGTCGACCCCCTCGTCGACGCGGCGATGACGGCCGAGCTCCACTTCCCATCAGGGGTGACCGCCCACCTCCACACCTCGATGCGGCCTCAGGGGGAGCCTGAGCGCCGGCTTCGGGTGGAGGGTGCCGACGGCTGGCTCGAGGTGACCAACCCCATCTCGCCCCAGCGGGGCAACCATCTGGTGATCGAGACCGGGGCCGGGCGGACGGTGGGCCCGGTCGACGCCGGCAACAGCTACGTCCACATGTGGCGGGCCTTCGCCGACCATGTGGCCCACGGCACCCCGTTCGTCACCTCGGGCGACGACGCCGTGGCCAACATGGCCGCCATCGACGCCGTGTACCGGGCCGCCGGCCTCCCGCCCCGCAGCTCCTGACCGCTCGATCCCTGGAACCCGGAGGGTTCCCTCAGGCGGCGGGATTGGGCATGAGGGGGGCCATGCGGTCGGTCACGGTGAGCTCGTCGCCCACGGCGATCACCGCTCCCGCCGGGCCGATCGAGCAGCCGATGCCGAACATGCCTTTGTTCGCCGCGATGGGATGCCACCCCTCGGCCACCTCGTCGAGGGGACCGGTGAACCACCGGTGGGCCTTGAGCACCACGGCCGGCTCCCGTCCCCGCTCGCCGGTGTCCTGGTCGACCTGGGGGATGGTGCAGCGGGGCCAGATGAGCCCGTAGGCCAGCTCGGCGGCGCCGATGCGGAAACGGCGCCAGGTGTCCTCGTCGAACGGGGCGTCGGTGTCGACCACAAGGTTGGGGCGGAACCGGTCCATCCCGAACGGCTCGACCGCCCGGTCCTGCAGCCAGCGCAGCGAGGCGGTGTTGGTCACCAGCACGGGGGCCACGTCGCCGAAGGCGATCGTCTGGTCGAACAGGTCGAGCGCCTCGGGGATCCGCAGCTCGGAATCGGGCGTGCGGGCCACCAGGCGCACCTCGTCGCCGAGGAGGGCCGAGAACCAGGCGGCGGCTTCGTCGCCGGCGTCGCCCACCTGCACCTTCACCCCGATCAGGGAGCCGGTGACGGTGTCGTTGGCCGTGGGCCGGGCCACCTCGATCGTCGGCCGCCCCGGGGCCGAGAGCCGAAGCCCGCCCTCGATCGGCTCGGGCAACACCGTGGCCAGCAGGGCCTTCTGGCGTTGGGTGACCGGCGTCATGCCCGCCGCCACCTGCCACTCACGGTCGCCTTCCAGGCCGGTGGTCGACACCGTGGCCTGTTGCACCTCGACCCGGTGACAGGACTTGATCGGATGGAGATGGATGGCGGTGACGGTCCCCTCAGGCATGCCGCCGACAGTACCAGCCAGCGAAATTACAGACCCACTGGGCAGACGCCGATGGAGTGGGAACCGGTCGTTTCCCTGAGGTGGCACTCCCATGAGACGGATGCTCGTTGCGGTCAGCCTGCTTGCGTTGTCGGTGCTGGCGCTGCTGCCGGCGACCCCGTCGGGGGCCGAGCTGGTAGCGGTTCAGCGCACGTCGTGGGGCCTGGCCACCTTCGGAACGTCCCGCACCGTGGCCGATTTCTCCTCGCTGGGCTGGGCGTTGGAGGAGATGAACGGGCTCGTCTACACCGGCGGCAACTTCCTGGAGGCCACCAACGGCCAGACCACCGAGCAGCAGCCCTACCTGGCTGCCTTCGCCACCTCCACCGGCGCCTTCCAGACCGGCTTCCGGCCCCAGGTGGGCGGGCCGGTGCTGGCGCTGGCCTCCGCCCCCGACGGTGGCCTGTTCGTGGGCGGCGAGATGGGCTCGTGGAACGGCCGAGAGGTCGGCGCCCTGGTGAAGATCGATCCCGCCACCGGCCAGGTGTGGCCGGGGTGGAAGACCCGGGTCTACGGCGGTACCTCGGTGGTGCGCAAGGTCACGCTCGAGCCCGACGGCTGGCTCTACGCCGTCGGCTCGTTCACGACGGCGTCCGACGCCGGGACCCCCCGCACCGTGGCCAACGTGGTTCGGATGAACCCCACGACCGGGGCCATCGACTGGAGCTGGCTGCCCCAGATCACCAACGGCGGGGTGTGGGGCGTGAGCGCCAGCCGCACCAAGCCGATCGTGTACCTGGCCGGCTGGTTCTCGGTGAGCGGCAAGGCCGCCATCGGCGTCAACAGCATCGACGCCACCAAGATGGACTGGCTCGGCTTCCAGATGAACTACCCGTGCTGCGGCCACATGTACGACGTGCAGGCCACCGAGTTCGGCACGGTCATGTTCGCCGGCGAGCAGCACGGCGCCTACTTCTACAACGAGAACGACAACATGAGGCTCCTGGCGAGCCACGCCACGTCGTACAACAGCCGGTACCAGGTGTCGTCGACCCGGGCCGGTGGCGACTACCAGCGCATCGAGCGGGTGGGCGACCGGCTCTACGCCACCTGCCACTGCTGGGGCTCGCATGCCACCACCACCGGTGGGCTCCAGGCCTACAGCGGCGACCTGGCCCGGGTGCAGGGCACCTACACCGGCCCGGTGAGCGCCGTCATCGCCTACGACGCCCAGACCGGGCAGCGGGACCAGGCGTTCAAGCCCTACATGGCGGGCGACGTGGGCGGCTGGGGGGTGCTGGGCGCCTCCGACGGCTGCCTGTGGGTGACCGGCGGGATCAACGCCGTGGGCGAGGTGGGCAGCCAGCAGCCGGCCCGTGACCTGGTGCGCCTGTGCCAGCCCGACGGCGGTGCTCCGCCTCCGGTCGCCCCGCCCGAGTCGTGCCTGGCCAGCTTCGAGAACGGGGCCGTCACCGTCACCTGGCCGACGGTGGCCGGCGCCACCGACTACGTGATCTACCGCTCGGTCGACGACGGCGCTCCGTCGTGGCGGGGGCGCAGCACCACCACCAGCTTCACCGACACCTCCCGCACCGGCGACCTCACCTACCTGGTGGCGTCGCGCAACGTGAAGGGGGTGCGCAGCGCCGCCACCCAGTGCGCCACCGAGGTGCTCGACGTGGTGATCCCGCTGCTGCCGCCCGACACCTGCTCGGCCACGGTGAACGGCTCGGCTGTCGACGTGGCCTGGGTCAGCGGCTCGGGGGCGGCGGAGTACATCGTCTACCGGTCGGTCGACGGCGGCACGACGTCGTGGCGGGGCCGCACGCCCGACCTCACCTTCACCGACACCAACCGCACCGGCACCCTCGTCTACTACGTGGCGGCCAAGAGCGCGGCCGGCGTGGTGAGCTCCCGCACCACCTGCACCAGCGGCGCCATCGCACCCCCGGTGCCGGAGGTCGTCGATCCGGTGGCGTCGTGCGCGGTGGCTGCCGATGCCGTCACCAACACCGCCGTGGTGTCGTGGCCCGAGGCGCCGGAGCAGAGCCCGGAGTACATCGTGTCCCGCGCCGTGGACGGCGGGGCGGTGTCGTGGCGGGGCAAGTCGACCACGCTGAGCTTCGCCGACACCCTGCGCAAGGGGGCGATCGAGTACTCGGTGGAGGTGAAGACGGCGGCCGGCAAGTCCACCCGCACCGTCTGCACCCCGATCG
>Ga0268299_1004464_pt1 | contig 10863 bp, 10 predicted proteins | sample NOBtaG_FD_193484 | JGI IMG/M metagenome (GOLD analysis project Ga0268299, IMG submission 193484) | Activated sludge microbial communities from bioreactor in Nijmegen, Gelderland, Netherland - NOB reactor | ecosystem: Engineered > Bioreactor > Aerobic > Activated sludge | place: Netherlands... | reverse complement strand
AGATCAAGCCGAACAGTCAGGAACTCGCGTCGTGAGTGCTCCAGCGGTCCAGCCCCCGGCGCAGCGTCCGTGACAGCCTGGAAAAGCACAGTAGCGCAGACCGCCCAAGGGCAGTTATCGATCAGACTAGGGCTACTTCTCTTTACAACGCGTCAAGCGGTAGCACCATGGCGGCGGTAATCGCCAATAGAGGTACAAACGGTCGAAAGAAATCCGTCAACCTCAAGTTAATCAGCCGGAAGGGGATGAAAAAGCCGATCGGGACCAATACCAAGTATGTGAGTCCGTAAAAGGAGGCTACTCCCTCAATGCCGTACCGAATACCCAGCAGGAACGAAGCTACCAAGAGGATAGCCATGCCCAGGCCCCAGCGGAACATCCAGTCCGTTCGTCCTTTCGACATATAGATCTGTGCCGTAGTTGTGTAAATCGATTGCGCCAACCCAACAGGGGCGAGAATCTGGAGGGTAAGGATAGCCGGACTCCACTTGGCGCCTAACACCGAGCGAACCAGCGGGTCAGCAACAGCCCCCATTCCGGCCATGATGGGGAAGGTGACGAGGGCGATGAAAAGGCAACTGCGGGTGTACGCGGACCGGAATCTTTCATCTTCGTCTTGCATCCTGGCAAATGTGGGGAAAAGGACGCGGGCAATGACGGCGCTGATGTTCTGGATGGGATAGAGCATGAGGTTGTAGGCCATTTGGTAATAAGCCAACTGTTCGCTGCCGAGCATTCTTCCGATAATCAGATTATCCGCATTCCTGGAAAAATAGTTCACAAGTCCGAAAGCCCCCAGATTGAGACTGAATTTGGAAACGGCCAAAACGTCGCCCTTGTCGAAGTCAAACCGCGGCCGCCAGGAACTGAAATACCAATAGAGCGCCGTGGAAACCAATGCAATGAACAGGTTCGCCGCGACAAGGCTCCACACACCGAAGCCCACCGCGGCCATTGGAATAGCGATGGTGTAGCCGGCTGCCACGGAGGCGAGGTCAACCCAGGCAATTCGTTGAAAAGCATGCTCGCGGCTGAGTAAAGCATGTTGGACGATGCCGGCAGAGGTGATGGGGAACGAAACAGAAAGGACGCGGAGGACGGGAGCAATCCGTGCGTCGTGAAAGAATGCCGCGACGGGCTCAGCTACAGCCACCAATAGTGCAGCCAGCGCGGTTCCGAAAAGCATGTTGACCCAGAACAGGCTGGTCATCATCCGATCGTGGATGGTAGGCCATTGAATGACTGCTCTAGCGGTCCCCAGATCCCTGAAATTAGTAAGGAAGGCAGTGACCAAGCCTGCCATGCCGAGGACTCCGTATGCATCGGGGCCCAGCATCCGGGCAAGGACGGCCACTCCGGCAACCGACATCAATTGCCTGATGGCCATCGCCAGCATTGACCAGCTTACGCCCTTGACCGCGATGCTAGTGGCAGACGGTTCGGGGGGACCAGCAGAACTCATGGGCAGAGGTTTCACGATACCATATGAGGGCTTGTCCGGTGGGCTGGGTTGCCGGTGAGAGGCCAGCGTTTCAATGTTCGGGCCGCCGCAAGATACAGATAATGTTCGGGTTCCAGCGTCCCCCTCCAAAGACATCGAGCATTTTCAAGAGAACGCATTCCATCCATCCGAGCGGTCCCATACGTGCGAAGGAGCCGCTCGATCCGACGAGATCGAGCCGCTCGATCTCCATGCCGCACCGTTTTGCCGCCTGCTCCACCCGATGCTGGGTGTTCAACTGGTAGTGTGTTGGAAAGACGTCCTCTGCCTGCCTCCGCTCGAGGACGCGGATTATGGGCTTCTTGAACACATCGGGGACGAAGGAAGCGATGAAAATCAGGTAGTGCACATAGTTGGGGGTATGGAAGAGAAACCGGCCCCCGGGCTTCAATATACGCCGGACATCCAGCAGAAAAGAATCGGATTGAGGGATATGCTCGACGACCATGTTGGCGGTGATCAAGTCGAAGGTCGAGTCGGCGAAGGGGAAATGACCGCCCAATCCAACGACGCGGGTATCGAGCAGCGGGTGCTCCAGCATAGCCTGATCCACGTCGATCCCCACTAACAATTGCGGGCGGCTGGCAATGTCTGCCTGCCTGCGCACTGCCATTGCCCAATCCGGTACAATTTGCCGCCCGCAGCCGACTTCCAACCAACGGGCACCGGAGGCTACGGTTTGTTCGAGCACCCGGGCATAGCGAATCTGCGAATGGGTCAAATCAAGGCCCAAAATAGCCGCTATCCGGGTTCTTCCAGCGAACCAAAAGCTCATAGAATCAACAACTACACTACCACGGGGACCAGAAAGGCGACACTGGGCGGCGTTCCGCAAAGGGCCGGATACGCCGGCGGCACAAGGAGTGAAACTCAAGTTGTCCAGAAAAAATGGGGGAGAGAGAATTGCCTGGGGATATTCTTCTCGATCGGATATGGAGTTACGCGTGGTTTCTCACGATAATAGACGTAGGAAGGTTTCTCGATGCCGGGTGGCCGACCGGGGCTTCCGCGGAGTATGCCCTTTGCGCTGATGAGGATGAGTTTCGGGGCACGCTATAATTGAACGGGAATAACTGTGCAACCATCCGTCAGCATCGCGGCAGCAAGTACGTCCAACAAAACCGTACCGGGGCCTACCGGACTCGGGGTGAATCGCGTTTCCGACCGTGCCTGGGCGGAAGTGGAATGGAATCATATGCGCCGGGTGGGGCTTCTGTTCGCTTTGGGGTTAGTATTCCTTCGCGTCACGGGCTTACACGAACTGGTCGCCTCGAAACTGGGGATGAATACCTATATTCTGTATTTGTTCGGGCCTCCTTCCATCCTCTTCTGTTTTCTCAGCGGCGGGCTGCAGCGCACCTTCCGGCAGAAGCAGGCCCTGTTATGGATGGGCTTTCTTTTCCTCTTCTATGTGTCCATTCTTTTCAGCTATTGGCGCGGAAACTCGTTTCAAATCGTTTTAACGTATACCCGAACGGAATTCATCATTCTGCCGGTAGTAGTCGGCCTGGTGCTTACCTGGAAGGATTTCTGGCGGATGTCGCTGACGATTGCCTGGGCCGGCGTGGCGACGATTCTGGTGGGCTCGGCAATGGCGGAACAGCTTTCCGACGGGCGAAGCGAACTGGGCTTTGGCACAATGGCCAATTCGAACGACTTCGCCGCGCTGGTGGTCTTCGTACTCCCCTTCGTGGCGCTGCTGGTGTTCACCAAGAGGAACTTCCTGATTCGAATGCTTGCCCTTGCCGTGAGTCTCCTTGGGATCTATCGGATCCTATCCACGGGCTCGCGCGGGGCGCTGCTGGCATTGATCGTAACCCTTGGATTCGTTTTCCTGCGCGCCTCGATTCGGCAGAAGATCGGTCTGATGCTGGCCGGGCTGGTTGCCGGATCTCTGCTTGTGGCCGTTCTGCCCGATACCGTGGTCAGCCGGCTGGCTTCGCTGTTCAAGAGCGAGGAAGAAGAAATCCTGACCGGAGGTAGCGCGTTTATGTCGCGCCAATCCCGGACGCACCTGTTCAAGCGGAGTCTTGAGCTCACGGTGAAGAACCCGATTTTCGGTGTAGGGCCGGGGCAGTTCGCCGAGGTCGAAAACCAGGATATGCAGGAAGAAAGCGGCAAAAAAGGCTCATGGCACGTAACACATAATGCGTACACACAAGTGTCGAGCGAGGCCGGCATCCCGGCGGCCGGGTTTTTTATCTGGGCGATTGGTTCTACGCTGCTGCTGATGAACCGGACGCACCGCACCGCGTTACGCCGCGGCTATTCGTTGTTCCAGGAACGAGTGGCAATCACGTCGTATTGCTGCATGAGTTCGCTTGTCGGATTCGGGTCGGTATGTATGTTTCTATCGCTGGCCTATCTTTTCTACTTCCCCTTGCTGACGGCCCTGGCTCTGGCTATGCATAATGCGGCAGAGCATGAGTGGAGGATGGAAGACCAGAAGTGTGGTGCATGAGGTCGGTCTTCTGCCTATGAAGCAGCGGCTGAACTCTGGTATCGCGCCCATGCTCCTGGTGACGGTTTGTTTGCTCATGGTCTGGGCATGGACAAAGCCGAACTATCAGGGTGACGCGATCTTTTACGGACAGAGCGTTCTTCGATTCGAATCCAACCCGGCAGATGCAAAGGCCTATTATGAAGCTGGACACCTGCTTTGGCGCCCGCTTGGCCACGCCTTGTGGATAGGTTTACGTCCGGTCCTCGCGGGCGTGTTGCCGGGCGAGCCGTTGTTGCAGGTTCTAGCGGCATTGCAAGCGGTTTCCCTGCTCAGTACATGGCTTTGCGCCGTCTTCCTGACAGCCCTGCTTCTCCGCTGTTGCAAGGGGACCACCGCCGTTCTACTGGCGGGCTGCTGGATCTTGTGGAATCCAGTGGTGAACTACGGCCCATCTGGATCCTCTTATATGACGAGTCTGTGTGCCCTGGCAGCTTGTGTGTGGGGTATCGTCAAAGCGGTGGAGGCGCGCGCGCAGGGCGGCAGCGGATTCGTCTGGAGTTGGATCAGTGGCGTGGCTTTAGCCATCGCGTCGTTGTTCTGGTTCCCGACAATTTTGGTGGTTCCCGCGGCGGCGCTGATGGCTATGGTTTGGAGGAAGGACGCCACGCTGGAGTGGCGCGGCCAACTGAGGCAGAGGATTCCCTTGGCCGGGCATCTCACGCTTTCCTGTGTCCTGGCGGTGACGCTTGCGACGCTGTGGGCAATTGAAGGAATGGGACTTCGCACTCCCGCCGAGTTCACCGCCTGGTTTTCCGCTTCCTCTCACGACAAAGCACCGCAGCGCAGCCTTCTTCCACTCCTGACAGGGCTTCCTCGCGCTTTCCTGGATTTGGGAAGCGAAGCGTTGCTCTTCAAGCGAGTTGTATTGCGCGATCCCTACGCGCCGGTGAATTGGGCAAAGCTAATCTTGCTGGGAGTGGGGAAGCTTTTTATTCCACTCCTGTTTCTGATGGCGAGTGCGGTTCTCGTATGGGTATCGCGCAACAGCCAAAGACTCGGAATGGTTCTGGCCGCGGGAATGATCCCGATGCTGGTATTTGCGGTGTATTCTTCGATGCGACCTCGGCGGAGCGGTTTCTGCCGATGACGCCATTCTTTCTGATGGCACTAGCCTGTGTGTTGGGACCAGTCTGGATGTCCGATCGGTTTTGGGAACGGGGCCTTGCAGGGCTCTGTGTAACCGTTCTAGTGCTGATTAGTGTTCACAATCTGTACGAATGTTCCCGCTGGCGGGCGAATTTACGCGACAGTGAAGCGGCTGCTCGCGTGGCATCCCTCTCGGGGAGGGTATCGTCAAAGAATGCTGCTATTTATCTGTTGTTCGCCCGGGACCGTCTGGCCCACCTTTCCTTGAACAATCCGTTTCATCCGCTCAACCGTCCAGGCCTTCCGTTGCGGGAAGTGTTCGCCGGATGGGGACTGCCCGGCAAACGGGAATGGCAAGCTGGATTTGCGGCTCAAGTCGATGAGCAATGGGGCCAGTGCAAGGATGTGTGGATCAGCCGGCGGTTGCTGGCGGCACGGCCGGATCCCGGCTGGCTGTGGGTGGAGGGAGAAAACCCGGCGATTCCGTGGGCTTCGATTCCCAAATTCTTCCGCCAATGGGAGATTGCGGAAACTGCCGGCGGTGCGGACGGATTCGCAAGACTTGCGCCATCGGAGGGAAATCGGTCAGTGATTGCGGGGGTTCTCGACAAGCCCGCGTCATCCTGTTCGCGCAGGGGGCTATGAAGATTCTGTATTTTGCGCCGCACCCGGTATGGCCGCTCACAACTGGAGCTCGGCTGCGGGACTACCATTGCGCCCGGCAACTGGCATTGCGGAGCGAAGTGACGTTTGTGCAGATGTGTAATCGTGGTGAAGTACCTCCGGAGCCACCTGCCGAAGGCGGTTTTGTCCGTTTGTGCACAGTCTATAAGGACCGCAGCTACACGCCGGGAAAAATTTTGCGCGGGTTGCTGGGTCCGACGCCGATTCCCGTTGTCAATTACACTTCGGCGGGCGCATCCACGGAATTGCGGCGTATTCTGGAAAGCCAAGGTCCCTTCGACAGTATTCAGGTAGAGGGGCAGGGCTTATCCGGCTATATTCCAGAGATCCGACGGCTAAGCGAGGCTGCCATCATCTCGGACTGGCACAACCTTGACTCGGAGTTGATGCGGCGCTACGCGGGTGCCGAGGCCAATCTGGTACGCAAGCTGGCGGCGTTGCGTACCGCACCGCTGATGCAGCGAGTGGAAGAGGGGTTGATCCGCGGCTGTGATGCCGTTGCCGTCGTCAGTGAGCGGGAGCAGCAGATTTTGCACCGTCGATATCCGGGGACGCGCGTTCATGTGATACCCAATGGCGTGGAAACGGCGTATTACCGTCGCGATGCCGGCGAGGTGGATGCGGAGCGCCGGTCGCTTCTATTCGTCGGCTCGATGGACTATCACGCCAACATCGACGCCGTCCAGTGGTTTGTGGCCGAGATCTGGCCAGGGATCGCGGAACAGAATCCTGGCTTGCGTTTCACCGTAGTGGGAAAAGATCCGCCCGCCTCAATACGGGCCTTGCATGGCAAGAGCGTGGAAGTAACCGGGACTGTTCCGGATGTGCGGCCGTATTACCGGCAGGCTGTGGCATTGGCGGTTCCGCTGCGGGTAGGCAGCGGAACGAGGCTCAAGGTTCTGGAGGCGATGGCGGCCAGGGTTCCCGTAATCTCCACCCGTTGTGGGGCGGAGGGCATCGATGCCCAGCATGACCGGGAGCTTTTGTACGCGGAAACACGCGAGGAATTTTGTATGGCGGTGGCGAAGCTGAATACGGAAAGCGGAAGCCGTGCGCGCCTGACAGCCGCCGCCGAGGAATTGGTGGGAAGGCATTATGAATGGTCGGCGATCGGGGAGAAGCTGTTTGAGGTCCACCGGGACGCGGCCGAAACGGCTCGAAAGAAGAGAGGATAGAGGGAACCCCAGATGGCTGTAAAAATCGCTTTGATTGCGGGCGCACGCCCCAATTTCATGAAGATCGCTCCGCTGATGCATGCGCTCACGGGAGATTCGGCCTGGGATCCGATCCTGATCCATACCGGGCAGCACTATGACCACAACATGTCGGGGCAGTTTTTCAGCGATCTGGAAATCGCCCCACCCCGCTATCATCTGGAGGTGGGATCGGGGAGTCATGCCCAGCAGACCGCGGAGATCATGAAGCGTCTGGAGCCGGTATTGCTGGAGTCCCAACCCGCGGCGATTCTCGTGGTGGGAGACGTCAATTCGACCGTTGCGGGGGCGTTGGTGGCAGCGAAACTCGGAATCTTCGTGGTACATGTCGAGGCAGGGCTCCGGAGTTTCGACCGGACCATGCCGGAAGAGATCAATCGAGTTGTCACGGATTCGATCTCGGATCTGCTGCTCATCACGGAGGAAAGCGGGCGGGCGAATCTGCTGCGGGAAGGAATACCCGCCGAGCGGATCCATGCTGTCGGAAACCTGATGATCGATTCGTTGAAGAAGAATCTGACTCGGGCCATGGAGTCCGATGTCACGAAGCGTTTGGAATTGCCGGAACGCTACGGTTTGGTGACGTTGCATCGTCCGGCGAATGTGGACGATGCGGGGCAGTTGGGAGAGATTCTCGGGGCGCTGGAAGAGATCGGAAAGGAACTCCCGCTGATCTGGCCCATGCATCCTCGTACGCGCGGGCGGATCGAGAGCAACGGAGCGGTTCTGCCAGCCGGGTTGCGGCTGACCGATCCCCTGGGATATCTCGATTTCCTCTGCCTGCAGGCGAAGAGCGCGGTGGTGCTGACGGACTCCGGTGGAATCCAGGAGGAGACAACCGTATTGCGCGTTCCGTGCCTGACGCTGCGCGACAATACGGAGCGCCCGATTACGATCGAGCACGGCTCGAACCGTTTGGCGGGCACCCGCAAGCAGTCGATTCTGGCCGCCTGGGAGGATGCCCTGCGCAATCCACGGACGGCGATGCAGCCGCCGCTGTGGGACGGGCAGGCCGCACAACGCTGCAAAGAGGTTCTGGCGCGGGTTTTGATCCGTAGCTGAGGGCTCAGTTTTTGCGGCGCAGGTTTTGGATGATCTCGACGAGTGCAGCGGTCTGGCGGTCCGCACTGAAATTCTGTTCGAACCACTGATTCGGCGACAGTGGAGTTGAGTCTAAATTGAAGAAGCCGGCCACGGCCGCGTCAAATTCCGGCTGAGGGCTGCCCGCATAGACGCAACGGAAGGGAACGCCGCTTCGGGCCAGAATGCGCTCGATGGGTGAATCGGGCAGAACATAGGCCAGAATCGGGCGTCCGATCTGTAGATACTCAAACAACTTGCCTGGTACCTGGACGAGGGTGTGAGGTTGAACCAGTAGGAGGCCGTCGGAGGTTTGTGTGAGTTGACGCGCTTCGGCTTGCGGAATGGATTCCGGATGCAGTTCCAGCCATCCCGCGCGGGAACCACGCTCAATCAAGCCGGGCGCGGGGAGCACGTCCTTTCCGACAGTTCCGACCAAGTGGATACGGATACCGGTGGCCGGCAGCCGACCGGCATTCACCAGCCGGTCGATCGATTCCAGCAGTGGTTTCACAGTGCGACCGCCATAGAGAGCCCCGGCATGGCTGAGCAGTTTGTGCGTGCGGGGTGGGATGGGGAGAGGTGCGATGCGCTCCTCGGGATCGAAGCCATTCCAAATGGTTTGAATTGCCTGACGCCGTTTCGGATGCTGTTGCTGCCATGCAGCGGCAGCTGCATCGGTGTTGGCAACGATGGCATCGGCATGATGGAGAATGCGGCTTTCCAGCCATTGTGCAAGACGTCGCTGCCACGAAGACGCAATTTGGTCCAGGCCCGGCCAGGCAAGAGGGTCGCGGAAGTCTGCGATCCAGGGGAAACCGGTCCGCTTGGCCATCCGCCACGCGGCCAAATGTGTACCCATTGGAGGGAAAGTGGAGAAGATGGTCACCTGCGACGGGCCTATGCGCTGGATGGCGTCCTGGGCGGCTTGTGCTGCCAAACCGGACCAGTGCACTCCAACAGCGCCGGGTTGAAGGAGCTTACGGACTATCCGGTCGACATTCCAACCCAGTCCCTTACCTGGAGAGGAAACAAATGAGTCGGGGACATAGATCGTATCGGGGGAATGACCGGGCTGCGCGGCAGCCGTTATCACGAGAGTGCGGTAACCCAGCCTCTTTAGGTACTTCACGAATCGCGCCGGACGTAGCGCCCCGATTACGTTCTCCGGTGGATAGTGATAGGCGAAAAGAACGACGGAATGGGAGGAAGACACGGGATGCGTCCTCACCCTTGCTCCGCAGGCTTGGGTTTCGACGGCCGACCGTAGTTTCGCATAATTACTTCGGCAGGGTTTCCGATGGCCAGACTATACGGCGGTATGTCGGAGATGACGACGCTGTTAGCCCCAATTACGGCTCCCTCACCAATCGTAACCCCTTTCATTATGTGCGCATTGTTCCCGATCCAGGCGTGACTGCAAATCTGGACAGGCCGAATATCGCGAGGGCTCAATGGTGCGTGCCGAGCTCTGAGATCGGCTTGTTTGGGGTGTCCATCGCTATCAGAAATTCTACAGTCATAGGAAATGAGAACGTCACTGCCAATAGTTATGGACTGATTCACTGTGAAAATCGTATTCCACCCGATGAATGTGCGGTCCCCAATGGAGAGATGGGGACGATCCATGAAGCGGCCGGAGAGAATGGAAACTTGGCCACCGATTGACACATCGTCACCGATAGTGATTTCGGTATGGCCGTGAACGAAAGGAAGCTGGTCGAGCGAGAGATTCCGGCCAGTGCTGGCACAGCGGCCCTGAAAAAGAGGGGTGCGGTAGAAGGACAGACAAAGACGCCAAAACCGGATGACGAAGAAGTGCGTTTCGTAGAGGACACGGAGAAGAGGGCGGAGGAAACCGGGCATTCTGGGCGGAGCTGGGCGAAGGAAGAAGCGCGCGGCGGCGCGAAGGGCCCGGTACAGCGGGGTTTCTCCCCGTCTGACCTTAAGCAGTAAAGCATCCAGTCCCATTAGTACGATTCAGCCCTCAACCCATGTGCTCCTCAGTAGCGCGCCCAGCTTGCTGTAACATCAACGAGCAAAGCTATAATTATAGTGTATTAGAGCCTCCTTTGCATTGAAGCAGGCAAGTGGTAGGAGAAGGAGCCCGATAACAATGAGCCGTGAGGAGTTGCTACGTGAAATCGACGACATGCTGGAATTGCCTTCAGGTACACTGCGGGGGCCCGAGGTGTTGGCCGAATTGGAGAACTGGGACTCGATGGCGGTGGTGACATTCATAGCCTTGGCAGATTCAGCAGGTAGCGTCACGCTGTCCGCCAAACAAATCGGTCATTGTGAAACAGTTAGCGATTTAATTGCGCTCGTTCGTCCTGCGTGACAGCCATGCAAGCCAAGATCGTAGCAACCGCTTTCCACCTGCCGAAAACCATGCTGACGACGCATGATCTAAATGCGGAGTTTCCGGAGTGGTCTGTTGCGAAGATCGATGGTTCAACGGGCATCACCGAGCGTCATATTGCAGGAGAAGGGGAATGCGCGTCCGATTTGGCGCAAAGGGCGGCGGAGAAGCTTTTCGCATCGGGAGTCTGCACACCTGACGAAGTGGACTTTGTCCTGTTTTGTACGCAGAGCCCAGACTACTGGGTTCCGACAACAGCGTGTTTGCTGCAACAGCGGTTGGGTCTTCCCACTACCGCAGGGGCGCTCGATATCAACCTGGGTTCATCCGGCTTCGTTTACTTGCTGGGCCTAGCGCAAGGTCTGGTCGCTTCCAGGCAGGCCCGATGTGTTCTGCTCCTGACGGGGGAAACATACACGAGGTTCGTGAACCG
>Ga0268299_1004463_pt1 | contig 10869 bp, 10 predicted proteins | sample NOBtaG_FD_193484 | JGI IMG/M metagenome (GOLD analysis project Ga0268299, IMG submission 193484) | Activated sludge microbial communities from bioreactor in Nijmegen, Gelderland, Netherland - NOB reactor | ecosystem: Engineered > Bioreactor > Aerobic > Activated sludge | place: Netherlands... | reverse complement strand
CAATCAAAGGCACCAAGCGTGAAATCGAACGCATCCAAGAGAAAATCGCCTATCTCAAATTCTCGGTGCGTTTCAAACACTTGCTATAGGCAGATTGAGTTCTTTAGTTTTTCCGAACGCTAGTTAGCTTCCGGCGTCCAGCAGAGGTTGGGTTTGCGGGCAGCCAGTGCTTCATCCAGGCGACCGACCGGTGTCGTGTGCGGAGCGTTGCGCACCGTATCCGGTTCGCTCTTCGACTCTTCATCGATCTTGTTCATGATCTCGATAAACTCGTCGAGCGTTTCTTTGGTTTCAGTTTCCGTCGGCTCGATCATCATCGCTTCCGGCACTACCAGGGGAAAGTAGACTGTGGGTGCGTGGACGCCGTAATCGAGCAAGCGCTTGGCGATGTTAGTCGTGGAAACGCCGCGTTCCTTCTGCAAATTTCCGGAAGCTACGAATTCGTGCATGCATGCTTGCGGATAAGCAATGGTGAAACGTCCTTTGAGTTTGCTCTTGATGTAATTGGCGTTCAAAATTGCATCTTTGGAAACCTGCATCAGCCCTTCCTTGCCGTGAGCAAGAATATACGAATAGGCGCGCACCAGAATTCCGAAGTTGCCGTAGAAACCTTTCACTTTGCCTATGGACTGCGGGCGGTTCCAATCGAATTTGAAGCGGTCGCCTTCTTTCACAATCACCGGCTTGGGCAAGAACGGCTCCAGCTCTTTTCGGCACGCCACTGCGCAGCCGCCGGGTCCGCCGCCGCCGTGAGGAGTCGAGAAGGTCTTGTGCAAATTCAAGTGGCAGACATCGAATCCCATGTCTCCCGGACGCACGAGGCCCATGATGGCGTTCAAGTTGGCGCCGTCGTAATAAAGCAGTCCGCCTGCATCATGGACGAGTTTTTGGCAAACGTCGATTTCTTCTTCGAAAAGACCAAGAGTGTTGGGATTGGTTAGCATAATCGCTGCAACATCCGGTCCTAAAGCAGCTTTCAGCGCGTCGATATCGACAAGCCCGCGATCGTTGGATTTGATTTCAACCACGTCAAAACCGCAAAGAGCGGCAGTCGCGGGGTTGGTACCGTGGGCGGTATCGGGCACGATAACTTTCTTACGGGCAGTATCGCCTTTAGCCTGGAAATAAGCTCTGATCAATAGCAAGCCGGTCATCTCGCCATGGGCTCCGGCAGCCGGTTGCAGAGTTACTGCAGGCAAACCGACCACTTCCGAGATGCTGCGCTCCAGATTCCAGATCAGCTCCAACGCGCCCTGAATTTGGTCTTCCGGTTGCATGGGATGCAATTCTCTGAAGCCTTCCAGAGCAGCCATCGCATCATTGATTTTGGGGTTGTACTTCATAGTGCAAGAGCCCAGCGGGTAGAAACCTTTATCAATGGCGTGATTCAAATGAGAGAGGCGCACGAAGTGCCGAACCGCTTCCAATTCACTTACTTCAGCCAGTCTGGGCGGCTCTTTGCGAACGAATTGAGCGGGGATCAAATCACTCGCCTTCTTCTCTTTCACACCGGATTTTTCAATCACCAGTGCTCTTCTGCCCGGGCTCGACTTCTCGTAAATCAGCTTTTCCATGAAACCAACTCCAATTTGCCTAGTGTTCAAAGACGTTCGAAAAACCCCTCAAGTCCAGATCGCAGACGACCTGCACCGCTTCAAAGCAACGTTGCGCCAGCTCCTCGCGCTCCTCGCGCTTGAGCATCATCAATATTTTGTCGTAAATCGGCAAAAGCACGCGCACATCATTGGCTGCGTATTCCATTTGCGACTCGCTAAGATCGCTGCGTGCCCAGTCGCTCGATTGATTGCTCTTGTCCAGCTCGATTTGCAAAAGCTCACTGACCAGATCTTTGAGACTGTGCCTGTCTGTATAAGTACGAACCAACTTGGAGGCGATCTTAGTGCAGAAAATCGGCCGCGTTTGCGCACCCAAATATTGTTTCATCACAGAGACATCAAAACGCGCATAGTGAAACAGCTTGATTACGGAACTCGCCTCCATCAGCTTTTTCACATTGCTTTCTTTAGGGAAGCTGTTTTTGTCCTTGTAGCGAACGAAACTGACAATGCCTTCGTCATCGCAAATCTGGACCAAGCACAGGCGGTCTCTTGAAATGTTGAGACCTCTGGTCTCGGTATCGACCGCTATGATCGTCTTTTTCATGTAGTGCGAAAAGCGCTCGTCAGGCAGATCTCCTTCGAACAGTTCGACTTTCCTGTGCGCTACCATCGCAGTCATCAATAGGTAAACCTCTTTCTTTCTTGCAAAGAATCCGGCGCCATCGTTAGTAAAGGGGGCGCCTTTCCGGCCGACCCAATTATAATGCGGCAAGATCCCGCATTTGGGCGTGCTTTTCAGCATTTAAACAGGATTACCGTAAGCTAACCTGCAATAGTCGCCTGACAACAAGCGCTCCGGCGCCTCAATTAATGGCGCCCGGGCTCAGCCAGCGGTCGATCAGGGCTTCAAGCTCAGCGATCATAAATGGACGCATGAGGATGTCGTCAGCTCCGGCACCCAGTAAAGGACCGCGCTTCACCCCGGATGACATCGCCACAAGAGGCACTTTCTTGTCGTTCATGGAGCTGATCGCTCGCCGCATAGCTTCTACTCGCGACACTGCAGAACGTTCGGGTGCCTTCACTTCCAGAAGCACTATATCGAAATTGCGCTCCGTCAGGCGCCAGATTGCCTGCTCTACATCGCTCACCGACTGAGCGACCAGTCCCAGCTCTTCGACCATATTGACGGACAACTGGCGAACCAGGGCACTCTCGTCAATAATCAAAATGCGGGCAGTATCGATATATAGGTCCGACGCCACAAAGATATCCAAACAAAGTCCGGCCGTTTCTGTTCATTTCGTGCAATGGGCAACATGCCGCATTGCGCTCCCAGTCTACCTCGCGACCAGGTTTCTTTCGTTAAGCAATTCAGAGCTGCGATGAGCTTTCCGGATATGCTCTAGATACAAACTCAGCCAGGTGCATGACCTGCACTGTCGAATTGGTCAGCTCGGCGCCGGCGTTGAGCTGCAGCAAACATCCAGGGTTTGTTGTAACCACAACTTGCGCCCTGGTATCCTCGATGTTTTCCATCTTTCGATTGAGAACTTCCAGGCTCAGCTCTGTGTTTATCACGTTGTAAATGCCCGCGCTGCCGCAGCAATGCTCGGCTTCTTTCAGTTCCACAAGATTCAGATTCTTGCCCGTCTCAGCCAGTTTTTGCTGAAGCTCCAGCAAAATTTCTTTCGGCTCGTTTCGAATACCCTGAGCATGTGCCAGATGGCAGGCTGCATGGTAAGCGACTGACTCGCACGGCAATTGCATTTTTTGGGAAACTACTTGGGCGGGAGAAAGCACTTCAACAACATCTCGCACGCGAGAGGAAAATCTTTCTGCCCGTTTGTGCCAGGAGTTCTCCGCATCATCAGGCTCGAACAGGTGCGAGTATTCTTTCAGCATGGCACCGCAACCGGCGGAGGTGACGATGATTTTTCCTTGCGTGCTCTCGAATTGCTTGATGTTTTCTTTCGCCAACCGGCGCGCAATGTCTGTTTCGCCGGCATGAAAAGCGAGCGCGCCGCAGCAAGTTTGATTGTTGCGTTCAACCGGACAGCCTTGCATCGTCAGCAATCGGGCGGTGGCATGGTTGACCTGATTGTAGAGTACATCCATGACGCAACCGCTGAAGAGCTGAACGGCGGGATTTGCAGGCACCGACGCCTTCGCCTCGCGCCGTCTCGGGTGCGGGAAATATTTGGGAACATTGGGCACGAAAGCTGCATACGCCTTCAACCTGTTGATAAAAGGCGATGCGGTCATACTGCTTAAAACGCTCTGGCGATCGGCAAAATCAGCGCGTTTTGGAAACAGAATTTGCAACGCGCGAAAAAATTTTCCGCCTTGGACCAGCAAAGAGTAATTCGGCAAAACCTCACTGAAGCCCAGGCGCAATAACGCGGTCAACCATTTCGGTCGTGAGCGTTTCAAAAACGGACGAGCCTGATTCAATATTTCCTCATAGTGAACACCTGATGGGCAGGCGGTTTGACAGCCGAGGCAGCCGAGACATGATTCGATGTGCTCTTTTGTCTCACCGGCAAAAGGAAGCTCACCCTTTTCGACAAGCGAGAGCAGATATATACGCCCTCGCGGCGATTCAGACTCGCGCCCGGTCGCCAGATATGTCGGGCAAGCAGGCAAACACAAACCACAGTGAATGCACGACGAAAGCAAGTCAGCGTCTAGCTTGCCTGTGACCGGTGAGATGACTTGATTTTCCGACAATAGCCAGGACGCCTCTGAAATCGAACTTGATTATCAAGCTCAATTGTAGTGCATCACACTGCCGGCGTATCACCAGCGCATTAAAGGATTGAATATGCGATTTTTGTCGAATTGAACTTTTAAAGAACGGATGATCGCGCCATTGCTGCTGCCATCGGCAACCGTGCCAAGATGTTCGATGCGCCTTTCGAACGACTGGTCTCTGTACGCGGCAACAAGGCTCATCTCCTTGCTTTCAAGTGCGAGTCGCAAATGGTCGAGGATAGTGTTTTTCTCCTCCTCAGTCGTCGAGCAAATCGCAAAACGTCCCGTGCCCGGACGAAGTTTCAGCTCGGTGCGCGTGGGAAGCACATCTTTGAGCATAAAGAAAAGCAGTCGCATTTGAGACACGCAAGCGGATATTTCAATCGCATCGGCGGTCAGTTTGCAATAATTCAAACCATCTTGCCGGCTTGCTTGAAATTCGCAAGCATTTTCCACCCAACCGAAAGAGCGGGGGGTCATGTCTTTAAGCGGCTTTACAAGCTCATCTACGACGACTCTCAGACCGGACAATTCAACCAGCATTTTTGCACCGCTGTCCTGCGAACCGGCTATCGCCAAACTTGTAATTGGAATATCCGATTGCATGTAGGTCCCGGCAAGATCAAGAAGATCGAAAACAGATCCGGTCGTGACATCAATACGATGCGTCCACTCCGGTCTTGCGTACAAGCGAAAGTGTGCTGCTACAGGAACTCCGAAATGCATCCTGCCGCCGACAAAAATCTTGGTGGTGTCATATCCGGTGACATTCTTTACGACCTTGCCGCCGGTATTTATCGTTCTTCCATCAGCAAGAATGGTTCGGGTGCCTAAAACCAGATCGCGAGGCCCGCCAAAACTGTGCTCCCACAATCCGCCATCCGCGCTGTTCACAACGTCAAAAAGCGTGCTTTGCGGATCTGCTGAGAACGGCAAGAATTGTCGACTTTCGCTGTTTTCGCCGGTGATTTCCATCACTTCGCCGACCGTCAAACCCAGACCAAGCGAGATGACTTGATCTGATCTGGAATACTCGATTATCTCTTTGTGTTTCGATAGGGTGACAAATCTCAAACTTCGCTCTTGCAAATCAAACTGCGGCGGCAGCTCGCGACCAGCGCCCGGCAAGAGATATATGCCTTCGCTTTTCTTGTTCAAAATGGAAGACAAGTCGGCTGTCGTTTGTATCTCGGCTGTGCCCTGCCGCTCTTTTGACATAGTGCTTTTCGCTTCCAATTCGCCGACCGCATGAAATTTGCAGAATTGAAGATATTCTATCTGCTATCTTCTTCATTGCGAAGAAATCATGACTGACAGCAAATCCCTAGTACTGATATCAGGCTATTACGGCTTCGGAAACCTTGGCGACGAGGCAATTTTAGAGTCCATAATTTCCGAGCTGTCCAAAAGCGTGCCGAAGGAAAGCATCGTTGTGCTTTCCAACAATCCGGAGCATCATCGCAAAACATTTGGAGTCAGTGCCGCCGATCGATGGAAGATGGCGACTCTCATTCGACTGCTTGCCAAAGCGAAGCTTTTCATCAGCGGCGGCGGAGGTCTTTTTCAAGATACCAATTCGCCGGGTTCGACCATTTATTACGGCGGGCAGATTGTGCTGGCGAGGCTATTCGGTGCACGCCCGTTCATCTTCGCGCAGGGTCTGGGCCCGCTCAATACAACAACAGGCAAAGCAGCAACTCGAGTGGCGGCCCAGCTTTCGAACGATATTACCGTGCGGGACAAAGCATCATTGTCAATGCTGGAGAGCTGGAATATAAAAGCAGAACTGACGGCTGATCCGGTCTGGACCTTGGAAGAATCAGCATTGCCTGAGAGTGTTTTGAAACAGATTGAAACGGTGAAGGAGGGAAGCTCGCTTCTGGTCGGGCTGTCATTGCGCAACAGCCACAATTTTTGCGATGCCAGACGAGAAATCTTGCTGGCGACGCTGCTCGAAACCCTGCCTGAGAACGCGGCGCTGGTGCTGCTTCCCCTGCAATCAGAGCAAGACTTGCCTCAATTGGAGCCCTTCATGAAAGGTTGGACTAGAGCAGGCAGAAAAGCTGTAATGCTCGATGTGGAACCACTGCAAAGACCGAGCCAGTGGGTAAGTTTGATGCGAAAATTCGACCTTGTCGTTGCCATGAGACTGCACGCATTGATTTTTGCTCTTAAAGTCGGCGTGCCCGTAATGGGTCTGACCTATGACGCCAAAGTCGAGCATGTGCTTCGACAATTTGGGCAACCAATCTTAATTTTGCCCAAGGACCAAGATGAGGGACAGATCAAATCGAAATGGCTGGACACCGCATCGGCTGGTCTTCAAGACCTTGAAAAGTTGAGGGATTTGGCCCGCAGCAATGCCGAATCGGCAAAAAAATTGGCTTGCAGGAACTTCCAGCTACTAGCTAAAATTTTAGACATCAAGAAATGACCGAGAGCAGGTCAAGAAAATGGCACCGTCCGTAATGTCAACATTGTCAGCAACTTACAGATCACGACACAAAGTCCTCGGTTATCCGGTCGATGTTGTCGACGAAGAGAATGCAATCAAAGTCGTGCAAGCCGCATGGCAGAATGAAAGAGGCATTCACATCGTCACATTGAACGCCGAGATGGTCGTGCAGGCGCAGGAAAATCAAGAGTTGGACCGAATTATTCGGCATGCTCATTTGATCATTCCCGACGGCGCCGGTGTGGTCTGGGCGTTAAAACTGGCTGGACAAGAGTCTTCCCGCCTGCCGGGCATCGAGCTGGCTCAAAAAACTCTCGAAGTTGCCTGCCGCGAAGGGCGCCGCGTTGCGCTTCTGGGCGGCAAACCGGAAGTGATGGCGGCGCTGCAAGAAGTGCTGCCAAAGCTTTATCCGGGCATCAAGATAGTCGGAGCGCATGACGGCTATTTCACCAAGGATCAAGAGGACGAAATCGTCGACGAACTGAGCTCTCGCGAACCCGAGCTTTTCCTCATAGCCTTAGGAGTGCCCAAGCAAGAGTATTTCATCGACAAGTGGCACAACTCTTTTCCGCATGCAGTCATGATAGGGGTCGGCGGCAGCTTCGACGTCTGGACAGGTCAAGTACAAAGGGCCCCCGCCTTTTTCAGGCAGTTCCACCTGGAGTGGTTTTACCGATTGATGAAAGAACCGTGGCGTGCCAGAAGGATGATGTCATCCCTGCCGCGATTCGGCTTTCAAGTTCTTGGAGCGGCGCTGCAATCGAAAGGCTCGAAAGAGAAGAGCAACTGAGCATGCTTTCCGGCATAAAGCCAGCGCAATCGCAAGTAGCCGATGTTTCGCTGCGGCAGCTTGCCCATGTCGGCGACGCCGTTTTTCACCTGTTCGTGCGCGAGAAAGAGGTTCTTCGCGCCTCCAGCGCCAAAGAAATGCACAAGCGCACAGCCGGTATCGTTTCTTACAAAGGTCAAGCGCGGGCGCTGCACCAACTTTCGCCGATGCTGAGCGATGAAGAGCGTGACCTGGTCAGGCGGGCGCGCAATATGAAGCCGGCGGCATATAGAAGATCGGAACAGGCGCTTTATCGCAAGGCGACTGCCTTTGAGGCACTTCTGGGGTACCTGTATTTGACAGACTTGCCGCGCCTGAAGCAGTTGCTGGAGCTCATGGACGGGGAAAACGGCGCAGACTATGAGTCAGATGAAGAGCAAAACCGCCCGCAATGAGGGTTCTGGACTCATCTCGGCAGAGTAACTCAGAACGGTTGCCAGGAAAGGTTTTCCGGAATTCGTAAGCTTTTCGCTTGTGAAGGTTCTAAACCTTAAGGATAGGTTGTAATGCACCTTTGCCTGACTTTCTAGTGTTAACGTAGGATTTAAGGCGCTCTGCGCCGAATTCACACGAAATCCTATCCAATCCAAAGTTTCGACGAGTCTCAGCTTTGAGCATTAAGACTGAAGACATCTACCGTTGCCTCACCGAACATTCCGCAGATGGTTATATTCTGACCGACCTGACCGGAGTTGTCGCTTTCTGCAATCCTGCCGCGGCAAAATTCCTCGGGCGGCAAGAGAAGGAAATCGTCGGGCAGAAGCTTTCGGCATTCTTCGATGAAGCTTCGCTCAAAGACAAAGAAGCGACCACTGCCAGCGCAGTCGCAGGGGTCGGCGCCACAATAGCTGCAGGAAGCAATCCGGGTGCTGCCATCGTATCTGGTGCGCAGGAAAAAGCGGACGGCGATCCTGCCAACACGGCTGCGGATGCGCACTGGAAGTTCGCCACGGCATATGGAAAGAATGGTGTCGATATCAGTGTTCCCGCCAGCTATCTTCCAGTCGAGGACAAGGATGGAAAAGAGCAAGGCAGCCTGACCATTTTGTACATCGTGCAAAGCCACACGGTTCAGCAAGCACAGACAGAATTCGTCAGCACCGTGTCCCATGAACTGAGAACACCGCTTACATCAATCAAAGGTTTTGCCGACACGATTTTACGCGCCGGCGAGAGGCTCGATGTTACTCAGCAACGCCGCTACATCGGCATCATAAAGGACCAGGCCGATCGATTGACGCGCCTTGTCGAAGACTTGCTGGCAGTTTCCCGATTAGAATCGAAAAAATTGCAACTCACAATTCGCGCTATAGATCTGCGCGAAGCCATCCAGAGAGTGACGCGAAATCTCTCGGAAAAAGCGCGCAATCATAAGATTCAAGATGTCATCCCGCCCGGGCTTCCTCCGGTTTGGGCTGATGCGGATAGATTGGAACAGATTCTCACCAATTTGATCGACAACGCAATCAAGTATTCGCCTTCCGAAACGACAGTGACTGTTGTCGCTCGCGATGTTCCAGGAACGCCGGAGATGGTGGAATTTTCAGTCGCAGATCAAGGCGGAGGCATCCCGCAAGAGCACTTGCCGGAGATTTTCTCCAAGTTTTCCCGTCTGGACAATCCGCTCACCAGGCAAACCGAAGGCACCGGACTCGGGCTCTACATCACCCGATCGCTGGTCGTCGCCCTGGGCGGTCAAATAAAAGTTTCCAGCATACCCGGATGCACGACATTCACAGTGCAATTGCCGGCGGCATCACTGGAAATGCAGGCAGCAAGAGGTCGCGACTGAAATGCTGCTGCCGACGCCGATTATTCTCATCATTCACCAACCGCGCCAGGCGGCGGACTATGCTTCCATCCTCGAAAAGACGGGCGCCAAAGTGCATGCCGTCACATCATTCGAAGAAGCAAACGAATTGCTCTCTTTCATTCACCCGGACTTGATTCTTCTGGCCGCGCAGATGCCTGAAGGCGACGGCAGGCTGTACTGCCAGCAAATTCGAGCAACGGTTGTGCAACCACGGCCGGTGCTGGTGCTGTTGCATGCATCATCTGACGTCAATGAGAGAATCAGCGCGTTCAGGTATGGGGCCGACGACGTGCTCGGCGATCCGATAGATAAAAACGAACTGGCCATTCGGGTTCTTGCCCACTTGCGCAGACGCCAGGAAGAGATGTCCAACCCGCTCAGCCAATTGCCCGGGCCCAATCTCATTCGCCGCATGCTCGAGCAATGCATGGTTTCCGATAAGCCCTGGTCGGCCATGTCGATAGACTTGAATAAGATTCGGGTCTACAACGAAACCTACGGCGACCTGGCCGGCGACCAGCTCATCAAAGCTCTGGGAGCCGTTTTAACCGATGTCGCGGATGATGACGATTTCGTCGGACATATAGAAGCGGACGACTTCTTCATGATTGTCAAACCCGACAATCCCGAAAGAAAAGCAGAAAAGATCTGCCAGCAGTTCGACAGCATCAGCCGCCGCTTCTATCCAAAAGGCGACATCGAGCGCGGCTATTTGATTTCCACCGGCAGGGGCGGCATAAGACGGCGCATTCCTCTAATTTCCATCGCCATAGGAATCGTCTCCAGCACCAAGCGCCGTTATCAAAGTTATGTCGACGTGCTTACTTCGGCAAGAGACTATCGTTATCTGTCCAAACAATATTCGGGCTCGACCTGGGTGACCGACAGCATGCCGCAACCTCAGCCCGATGAAGGCATGGGGATTTTGGAAGATATCGGCACACCGGCGTCAGAAAAGCAATCGCGCATTCTTGTCGTCGAGCCGGACGGACCGATGGCATTACTTCTGCAGGACAGCTTGACCCTGGAAGGTTATCTCGTGCAAGTGACCTCATCGGCCGACGACGCTCTGGAACTGGCTCGTCATGACCATCCCGATTTGATCTTAATGGAATCGAATCTGGCGGACAGGCAAATGGACGGTTGGTCTTTGTGCCGAACTTTGAAAGACGATGACGAATTGAAGAGTATCTGGCTGGTGATGGCTACTTCGCATCCCGATCAATCTCTGGCTCTGGAAGCCGGTGCCGATCTCTATCTGCCCAAGCCCTTCGACATGCCCAGTTTGATAAGCGAGATAAGCAGCCTTTTGCGTTCCAGTTTGAGAATGCGTGGTTAGTCTCGAGCGGCGTGAAACTTCAATTGCTCAAGATCGTTTTGCAATCGAATTGATCTGCGCCAATATCCAGTCGACGGCTTCCACAATCGATCCGGCTTCAAAATCGGCTTGCACAGGATT
>Ga0268299_1004462_pt1 | contig 10871 bp, 11 predicted proteins | sample NOBtaG_FD_193484 | JGI IMG/M metagenome (GOLD analysis project Ga0268299, IMG submission 193484) | Activated sludge microbial communities from bioreactor in Nijmegen, Gelderland, Netherland - NOB reactor | ecosystem: Engineered > Bioreactor > Aerobic > Activated sludge | place: Netherlands... | reverse complement strand
CGAACATTCGATATTCCCAGCGAACGAATCAACCACTCGTACGAGTTCGCCTTCCAATTGAAGTAGCGAGCCGGCGGCCATTGTCGACGCCGGTGAGTACTTAAGCGTCTCTGAACTGGCTGTCATGTCTTCGGTAAGCGTTCCAGCCTCGTGAAGGTTCAGTTCATCGAGGTAGTGAATCTGCAGTGTTCCAGAGCTGATACTGGAAACGTTGGTCAGGTCGGCAAATCCAATACCTCCCAGTTCCAGGTAACCTCCAGTCCCCGTAGCTAGACCGAACGTCGGCGCCGGAGGAACGTCCACATCGTGGTTGGAGCCTGCGGCGCCGTCAATCGTGTGCCGAACGAGACTTGATAGCTCTTTTCGCGATTGAACACCCGAGCCATTGACGCCGTATCCACGAATCTGAATCACTGAACCGCTGTGATTCGGAACCTGGAAGGTTACGGGAGAACTAACCGATTCCCCGCCGGTGTTCCAGCCCGCATCGGCGACGCAGATCGTGCTGGAGCCGTCCGGAACTACGTTCCATTTCGGAGAGATGGTGATGTCAGCCGGTCCGTTGTCCACGATGACTCGTTCCTGCCCGGCGCCAGTCCCAGCGTGAACCCGCAGAATCCGGTTCTTCAATGTGCCTGGCGTTAGGTTCCCACCACTGATGACCAGGTTCGTAGCGCCCGCGCTGCTCACGGCAACGGGCGGCAGGTATTCGCTCCGCCATTCGAACCTCGCCCGCGCGAAGTGGGGGTCGGGAGGGCCGAGCGGCTGAGACGCCGCCCCTAAATCGGTCCAACTCCCCGTAAGTGCGACGCCGGAAGCAATCCGCCGGATCTGCCACGGATCGTGACCACGATACACGTTGAGACTCAAGGCGCCCGTTGTGGTGCGAATGCCCCTGAGAACAACGCTAGCATTCAGCACTCCCGACGGTACAAACGCGTGGACCGTAGAGGACAGTTGAGACTCCTGCCCAGCAACGTTCGTCTCACTAATCGCATAGTAGAGATTCCGTGGACCGTTAATCGTACCGCCGCTTACCTGAATCTCCGGAACGACGGAGACCAGCGGGCGAGTGCCAAGAGAAGGTCCACCGCCGGACGGTACGAGAAAGCCTATCGACAATCGCACCTCTTGGCTACCGTCGGCGTTTTCCGCACTCTGCTCGACGATCGAATGAACTGGTTGGTCGTCCTCGTCCACCGTATCGCCAAGGAGCGGTCGAGGCTCACCGCTGGAGCAACTGCCACATCCGCCGCCAAGCGTTTGGACCTCAGTTTCCTGTCCGATGTACCAACCGTCGTCATGCACCTGCGCGCTGATTCTTACCTGTTCGCCGTTGAACGACGGGGCCACGCTCAGTACACGGAATGGACTTCGCAACATCCCGGCGCTCTCCACGTTGAGCGTGATGATATCCCCAGGCCGCAGGAAAATAGCCTTGACCGTGCTTTCAAACTCCGCGTACAAGTTGCCGCGCAGATTCTTTGTGAGGACCTTCCTGCAAACGCGGAATGCCTGGGCCTGACCGGTGACTCCAACCGCCGGCAGTTTCGATCTTACTTCCTGACCAACCCGGATCACATCGTCAACATCCACTAGCGAGTAAGTATCGGATATGTGATCGTTGATAGGATCCGTGAACTCCAGCGTCAGCCGGTTGGCGGTCTCGGCGTGACTCCGGGAGAACAGCCGCAGCGAGGGCTCGCCTCGCTGGGTCACGAGCACGCCGAATGCCCCTGCTGTGCCGTCTCCGAACTCGTAAGCTGGCCAGCCGCCGCTCAATGGAGCCGTGGCGTTGGATCCGAGCGGCAAGTCTGGTTGTTGTTCGGCTAAGGCGCCTTCGACGAGCAGTTCGAGCTTACCGGTGACGCCGTAGCGAAGCGTGAGGTCGCTTCCGATCTGGATCCCCCGGATGACATCGGCAACCGGCCGCGCCGTCCGCAACAACACGTTGCATTCGCCTCTTGCCGCGACGACTACATTGCCGGTGGAGTCCTGCGACGACAACAGTTCATCGCACTTGCCAGCCGCCTGCGCGAAACTGGCCAGATCGATCTCCTCTTCGCGGTAACCCGATCGCCGCAGTACGTCCAGCAACACCCACGCTGAATTACTCGTGAAGCTATCTCCAAGATACGATCCGGTAACATCATAAGTGGGCAGTATGATTCCTTGGACTAGGGCTTGTACTTTCGGTACCCCTGCGCGGCCCACCATCGAATTCGGAACCGCGATGGATAGCACGGCGATTCCGCCGTTCGGATCGCCTGCCGGGTTCCCCTCGCTGTCGGCGAAATCGAGATTGAAGCTTCCATTGCGTCCACCATGCGAAACCAGGTTGTACCAGCCTGTCGCGGTCATGTCGCGCCCTTGGATTCCGCGCGGAATTTCAACGTCCTCGACGAGCACCTTGATGACGCCCGCGATTGGGCCGGAACACAAGACCACCTCAATCCGATGGAGATTTCCATCCGATTGGGCGACGGTCACCAGACCGTCTGTCCACACAGTGCCGTACGCCAACGGAACAATGTCCGCACCGGCCCCGTCCTGCACATAGGGCGTCGAAACCGACACACCCTTGTCCCCATAGCCTCTCACGAACCTGCTTACCGGAACATACTGAAACCCGGCAAACCGGCGCGTCTCCCGTTGCTCGCTGTCCAGGTCATACATGCCCCTTTCGATGCAGTCCGCCTTTGTGTAGCTGCAGGACGCAAACGGACCACTGGCAGAGACGCTACCAACGCCGTTTGAAGCATCTGGCGAGTATCCACAGCCGAAGAAAGGTGAATAGCGGGCAGGCCCGCCTGAACCCGCTGCCAACATCCGCTCCTCAACCGTCCTTGGAAACAGCCAAGGACACCTCTTTTGGACACGCAACGTGGGCAAATGCGAGCGATATGCGCCGAGCCGATTCACTACGGACAAACGGATGCTCTTCTGGTCTGCGACATCTGGCGCATTGACCGTTCCACGTAACATGACCACGGACTGACACGCTTGCTCGTCTTGCACCAGGTCATAGACAACGAACCGAATGGTGATCTCCGCACCCTTCCACAATTGATTCGACGTTACGGAGGATAAGGTTTGATCGGCATTCGCCAGAAGAATGGTGATCCGCGGAACGAAGGCGGACTCGTCGCCGGCAATCGTCCGATGCTCCAACGCACTGTGGTCCAGCACACGCGCCTCATACTGGCATCCGTCGACGACCGCATCGTGCGTAGACCAGTAGAACACTTCTTCGGCGCTGATCCGGCATTCAAAGAGGAATAGCGGCGTGCCGGGCGACTGACGCTCTTTAATTAAACTCAGCTCTTCCACGTAAAGTTTCTCCTGGTCTGCCGCCCTAGGCTTCGACTGTCAGTTCACAATCGAACCAGTCTGGCCCGATCTGCGCTACTACGTAGCTGCCGTCCACGGTTTTTGCGCTCGAGTGCACGCCGCCGGCGGCTGCTGTGGGTTTATATGTCGACGGGAAAGGCTGGTTCTCCAACTGGAAGGCGCTCACTTGTATGCTAGCCCCGGGCGGGATTGCCAGTTCCACTCGGACCGGCCCTGGTTCGGATTCCAGTTCCGCTCCCAGGTATCCCTGCTTCCACTCGTCGCGCGCCTCCACTTCTTTCGAAGCGGTCTGGGAAGAAGTCTTCATGCTCAATGCGCAGATCGAAACAATCGAGCTTCTTAGGCAGCAACTCGCACAGAAGGTCCCGAGTCCGGTAATTTCGATATCTTGCCACAAGGACTGGCTGTTCATGCCCGAGTTTGTCACTCGGTGAATGCGCGTTCCATCCGCGGTCACTTCTTCCTCGTTCGTGACGCTCAGCTGCGGGTCATGTTGCCAAGGCGGATCGGCGGCCGACTCCGAGTAGCTTATTAGGTTGGATGCAGGTTCAAGAAACACAAACTCTGATCCTGAGCTGTTGACTGTGGCATAAAACGATTCAATTGCGCTGCACTCTTCTCGTGTGAGCCCCCGATACGACAATCGCCAACGGCGGCTAAGTGGGCGAATTCCTTCTCCTCGAATCACTCGCCCATTCCGCAATGCGTTGTTTAGAAAACGTCGTCGAATACTGCGCTCCACTCGGTACTGGACCGTGCATTTCGAAATTAACTGAGGCAAAAGCACTTGCTACTCCTGAACCTGAGCGATTGTAACCGTGAATTCGTAGCGATTAACGCCGCGGGCCTCGACAACTACCGATTCCGGTACAACCATACAGCTTTCGTGCATGAGGTCCGATACTGGATCTCGGAAAGTGAAATATTCCTGAGTTGCTACATGTTTGTCGCAAAACTGGGAGAATCGGGAGGCTTCCACTTCCGTCAGACCGATGTATTTGAGGCTCCACGAGAGAGGCGAAGCCTTTGTAATTAAATAGGTCTGGCTTCCGCCGCCCCAGAACGCGGCCTTCTTGGTCTGCGCTCCCCAATTCCTGCGTACCGGGTATTGGATCTGGGCGCCGCTGATTAGACTCGGAAAGTCTTCCATTGTGTTTCTCGCACGGCCCTAGTATTCAGTAAGTGACTGGCCCAGCACTCCGGACGTAAGCATCGCCTGCCGCACAGCCTCGGCAATGTCTTCTTTTCTGTCAAGGAAAGATCGCGCGTCCAGAGCTTCAATATGGACATCGATTCTCTGTCCAGGCGCAGGCGCCCGGTCAACCACGCGTGGCGTGCCGTCGAACTGTGTGTCTAGTCCGGATACTCGGCCGGCATTATCTGTAAGGCCTTCGACCACCTGCCTGGTGGGACGCTCGGTGTATGCCGCCCGTTCAAACTCGGCTAATGCGGCATGCTCGTCACGTCCTCTGAACCGATCGAGGAGCGAGAGAATGCTTGGAGTGATCAGATTTCGTCCGAGCGCTAGGGCTCCGAATCCGGTCCCAGCTTCATCGTCTGTCAATCCGCCCAAGCGTTCGCTAACCGATGCCCCAGCTGAACGCAGTGCACTGGTCAGTATCGCGCTCGGTGCCATTCCGGCCGTCGTGGGGTCGGGCGCTGACGCCGCCGCGTCCGTCGAGTTCTCGGACACTTGCTGCAATAGTCGTCCCGCCAACTCTGACGTGCCAAGCACTGCATCCCGCCCTTCGGTCGACCACGTCAGTATGCCCTCGGCGAGCGTACGGCTGGCTCCGGAGTTCCCTCCCAACTGCCTCCCTGTGTTCTCCATCTCCGCAACATACCCGGAAAGCAACGTCACCAAATCTTCACCACGCATGTTCCCTCATCCTTCGTTCTTCACGCAGTAGAATTCCGAACGCCTGCCATTGCAGCGTCGGTATCGATTCATCTACTTTCCGCCCACAGGCGCTCCAGAGACGGAACTCGTCCACTAGCGCCGTGCTGGTCGCGGAGATTTCTGTCTTCGGGCAGGAGCGAGCCTCCACGCCGTTCCGGCTCCAGACAGGCCGCCCATCGTCGTTCGCCTCGATTTGCAGGAATCCACATCGGCGCGCCCTCTCCCAGCCGCGCGCGCGGCAATCCTCGCAGTTCCACACGCCGTCCGAACTTGAGAGAAAGTGGAACGCGAGAATTAGTTTTTTTCTTCGCCTGGAGTCAAGCCAATGCACTGGGCAATCCGGCGAAGCATCTCGCTTGCGAGGGGCTCAGGAGCCCATTCCGCCAATTCATCCACCGCTACTTCCCGGCCGTCGACAACGAGCCCCTGCACCTGAACAACTCCCCATTTCAGGAATCGCTCTTCAATCCGAAGGCCGCTGACCTGGGCGCGGATCTGGTCGCTCCCCGACGAGCCCGCCTTTCCGAACTCCGCTTCCTGGTATAACTCGCGCAATTCCGAGAGCAGTGCGATGCGTTGTCGCAAAGTCATCTTGCGGACTCGGAACTCGACACCCGGGTATGCCTCCGATTCGAAACTCGCATAACTCGCGATATCCCGCTCAGGCGAATGCGATGTACAGCTCATCGTTATGGCTCCCTTGTGCCCTCGCGTCCCGTATTGACCACTCCAGCTTCGTCCGAGAATCCTCGAAGCTCGGCACTTCCGGAACGACACTCTTCATGTACACCCCGCACAATTGCCCGGCGGCGTCCCCCAGTTGGAACATAATCGGGAGCGGTTCTCTCACGCGGCTCGCGGCGAACAGTGCCGCCATATCGGCGGACGCGTTGGCGCTCAACTGGAGATCCAACCGCACATCCCTTGCGCCCGCGGCGATACAGCCGGCAACACCGGATCCAAACTCGCGTCGGCGGAAATCGATGCCATTCCGCAGCCGCACGCTGCCAAGAAGCACGTTGTAACTTTGTGTCCCCGTCGAACCAATCCAGGCCTGTCCGAGCGTGCCGGGAATCAGCTTCACGGAGCCCGCGTCGACGATGGGCTCTGGCGGAAACTCGCTCAGTCCGGCGATTCCGTCCACAAAGCTGACCGAGTCAAAGTAATTTCTGCCTTCACCCGCCACCGTCATTTCATGGAAATCGCCGTTGATGTTGATTCGAAGCTCTTCGAACCCAACCCCCGATACACCCCGCTGAACCGCCGCCAGTGGATCCCAATAGTCGTATAGCGTCAACGACTTCAGCAAGTCGCCAAGTGTGTAGGTCACCGCCCTGTTGAGCGGCAGTCCGCCGTACACATCGCTCGTGAACCGTGCATTCAGAATCACCGTGCTCGCGTCGGCGATTGCGTCCACGAATCGAACCTCGTTTCCGCAGGAAATCGCCTGGCCCGCCTCCAAGTCGTGCGGCTGGGCAGTCGTGAGCGTCAGTGATCCACCGTAAGAGTCGACACTGTTCGGGCCTGAGATCTTGACCGGCCCTCCGGTTACGGCCTGAAGAATCGGGTCCATTGCGGGAAACCCCGACTCCGCCTCCCATTCCGTTAGATAGCACGCAAGCTGGAGTATCGCGCTATGCCTGCCGTTATTCGGCGCACCCGGATACGTGCGGCTCCCAGTTTTGTCGCGCCGCTCTCCGGCGACTCTCCGTTCCTTAAGCCTGAACGAACTGAGTGGTAGCCGGTCTACCGCCGAAAACGCTGCGGCGGAGCCGAAGACGCTCTCCAACGCCCCATATACTCGGTTGTTGTTAGATCCAATGAAGCAACTCATGCTCTCACCCTCTAATTCCGTCTCACGTCAACAGTCAAAACGACTCTCGCTGTCTGGATGTACTGTGCTCCTCCGGTTTTCGCGGGTTCGACCTGGACCTCCCACGCGCCGCCGAAGTAACCTCCAACACTCCATTCACCCCGGTGTTCGCGGAGAACCTCGGTGATGGACAGCACAATCGCGCTGATATTCTCTGCTGTGTTCTCGAGTGCTGTATCGCTGACAGTAGCCTCGACGACAATTTCTGCCGTTCCGGAAATTCCCGAAAATTTCTCGCGCATGCTGTTCGTCAGTTTGCGGCAGTATACAGCGCAAATCGGAAACTTACACGTCGTATGCTTGCCAAGCAGGGCCAATGGTGCTTGGCCTCGCAGTATCGTCGCCTCGCGCCGGAGGGCGCCATTGCCTTGCGCCTCCGGCTGGTTTGCGGTCAATTTAGCCAATAGCCCGGAGGGTCCCTCGAAGATATCCGCCAGATGATGTGCGACCTCGTCGCCGGCATGAAACATAGTTACCCCCGAGTGAACATTCGGTTCCTGCGAAGCACGAAATCGATACCTTGACCTGGTTCGCTCGGCATCCCCGCGCCACTGATAACCGTACTGGCTTGGAAGGCCGATTCCGGATCCACTGCCACTACATTCTGCTTCCAAAGGGGCGTTCCCCCAGAGCCGGCGTAGACGTCATATCCCGCCACCCCGCTAGGCGCCGGTCCGGGAGCTAACGTGAAGCCTTGCGATGGCCCGACTTCGATAGCCGCATGTTCGCTCAATGCCCCCGATTCGCCAGACGCGCTGACCCATGCGAGAGCGACAACGTAGGCGCCGCTGCCTATCGGGATCTCATTCGTCTCCAACCCCGCTATCGTGCCCCTCGGGATTGGATCGTAAACGCAAGTGATGCCTGTGTCTGTGTACTCCTCCCACGACGTCGACGCCAGATCGCGGAAGTGTTCGTACTTCTTGCCGTACCGGTCGTTTAGCGATCGGTAGTAGGCGTCCGAGTACATCAGTTGAAGCGTATAGAGCGCGAACCATCGCTTCAGGCCGTCGTTAACCGTGATTCGGTCTAGGCGCGGCATATTGTTCGTCGTGCCCAGTCTGGCCTCTAGACCGTGGTTCACGACGAATTGCAGGATCTTGAGTTCGCAATCTCGTTGCGCGAGGTCGAGTTTGTGATAGATACTGATTCCCTCGGCACGGGCGACGTCGGTTACTCCACTGTCAACCTGCACCAGTGCTTCCACGCCGGAGACCAGTCCGTCCATCAGCAGTGCCATAGCGTTGCCCCTCTCTTGTTCGTGCCTTTACACATGGGTCCCGTCCGCCCCGCCTCCATCGCCACCAACCACAAAGTTCCTCGGCGTCGGCAGTTCTGCGCGCCTCATCCCGGCCAAGAGACGGCGGCGTTCGCACCTTATTTCTTCGTCCGTCGACAGCCGCGCGGCTCCGTCCACCAGAAGCTTTGCGGCCGTCCTGCGGTCGGCTTCGGATACGCGTCCGCTCACCCCCCCGTTCGACGTGTCAAGACTTGTTACCCACACACACTCCGACCCCAACTCTCGCTCTAATTCGCGAATTTCCCGGTAGTACGCTTCGATGTTCATGGGTCGCCGTCGCTCCTTTGATTCCGTTTGTAGGGACGCCGCCCGAAAAGCGGCGCCCCATGGCGTGAACGGCTAGCTGCGCACTACGACGGCATGGTTGTTGCGCAGAACTCCAGTCCCGTAGAGCACGTCGACGGTGAATTGCTGCGACAACGTGTTCGGCTGGTAGCTCATAACAACACGCATGCCGAAGTTACCCAGCTCCGCATACTCCGCGATGGCTCCCGTGCCGGGAAGCGGCTGCGGCAACCGCCGCATGACCAGCCCGAGCGCGTCGGTCGCGAACGCCAGGTTGTGGGTCGTTGTCGGCGTGCTGCCGGTCTTGGCGACGAACTGGGAGCGGAACACGAAGAAGTTCTTCATTCGTCCAACGGCTCCGTCGATCAGGGCGCGCAGGCCGGCTTCGCCCGCCGTGTTGTACTCGCTGAACCGGGCGATCTGCCGGACTTGCGAGTAAGCATCGCCGTTCAGAATCAGGTACCGCGGAACCCGTGCGGGCACCTTCGCGTTGAAAAGCACTGTCTCCGCCTGGTCGATGAGCGGCTCAGTAATCGACACCCCGCCTGAACCGAGCGGCGCGTTGGCGCTGAACTGAGCATAGCTGGCCAACAGGTCCGACTCGATCTTCTCCGCAAGCGCGATTACGGCGGGTTGCATGTACAGTCGGAGCAGATCCGGAACCGCGAGCACTTTCGTCACGTCGGGAATCTGGAACGTTGCCTCGGCATGGGTGTTCAACACGATTTGCGCGTTGCCCAGCGTCGGATTCTGAGTCGTAACGGTGCCGCCCTCAGAGATATTGTTCGCCACAAGAGCGGGTGGAATCGGCACGTTGATCGTGTCCCCGGCTTGTGCGAGCGACGGTTCGAACTGACGGTTCACCAGGTTCCCCATCACCAGGTTGCCCATCAGCGACGGCAGTGCGTCTGCGGCAACAAGTTTGACAATGGCCTGCGCCACGTTGGCTGATGTAATCATTGGCATGTAATACTCTCTCCTTTGTTTTCCTCACATCGTGACGGTGTCGAATCCTCGCGACACCAATTCCGGCAAGCGGCGCCTCCCATTGCCTCAGCAATTGGCGGCTATCCGCCGCGTTTCATAACGTGCGCTTTCGTTGGGCAATGATACGTACAACGGCCTCTCTGGCCCGTCGCATCGCCGCGGCGTCCATACCAGGGCGAATCTCATCGAGATCGCACTCCTCGGAAAGCTGAACGGTCCGGGCCGGAACGCCCACACCTGGAGTCCGCCGCGCGGGCATGAGTTCTGGGTTTTCACCGACGAACGACCGCAGATACTGTTCGGCCGGCATCGCCTCGCCACCGACGGCGGCAGTCCAACCTCCATCGCCTTGCTGCACAATATCGTCCCGGACGGCGCGCAACGCCAATTCGATGTTCGCCACGCCCATCGATCGCATCTGCTCCCTGACGTATGCGTCCCGATCCTGTTTTGCCTTCTCGTTTCTCAGCCGCTCGATCTCCAGCCGGCTCGAGGCCAGCTCCTCGCGCAGCGCCCGGACTTCCTCGTCCACCTCGGGTTTCCCGGCGACACGCCCTTCTGCAAAGAGCGCTTCTAGCATCGGAGGCAGAGCTCGCCTCAACTCCGACTCAAATGCTGGACCAAACGCTCCGTCCAGCGCGGCTGGACGACTCCCTGTTTCATGTTCCAGCCCCACCGTCCCCGCGCCGCCCGCTGGCGCCGCGTCCACGCCGTCGGTACTTTGAGTCACTTCTTCGTCTGGATGCACGCCTCACCTCATGCTGCTTCAATCTCGTTCACAATCTTGTCTTTTACCTCTTGCCGCATGTCGCTTAAGAACTGCAGCGCCAGTTTCTTGTACACCTGTTTCTCGAGCGTCCGCGAACCGATGTTCATGGCCAGTAGCCGCTCTGCGTCCGATATCTCCGTACTGAACTCCCCTATATCGAACTGATCCATCCCGGATACGTCGATCACGGCTCCGTCGCGCCGCGCCAGCATGATCAATTGCAGAACAAGCTGCAGAGTCCCCTTGACCCAATCCCCGTACGCCCGCAGCACTTCCTGAGTTACTTGAAAGTCCCGCTGCTTGCTTAATCCGGACTGCTTCACTCCTGTCCCACCCCACCCTGCTTGATAGGACAAATGGCACACCCGGAATATCTCGGCCTTTAGGCGCTCCAAGTTGTCGGCCG
>Ga0268299_1004461_pt1 | contig 10871 bp, 7 predicted proteins | sample NOBtaG_FD_193484 | JGI IMG/M metagenome (GOLD analysis project Ga0268299, IMG submission 193484) | Activated sludge microbial communities from bioreactor in Nijmegen, Gelderland, Netherland - NOB reactor | ecosystem: Engineered > Bioreactor > Aerobic > Activated sludge | place: Netherlands... | reverse complement strand
CCGCGCGCCACCCCCGTGCACGCCGCCGCGATCCGCTCACGCCCGAACAACTCGCCCCCCTTCACGTGCGCCTCGGTTACCCCGTCGCTCATCATCACCAGCGACTCCCCCGGGCCCAGGCTCAGCCGCCCCTCGCGCACCCCCGCGTCCCGCACTGCTCCCAGAACCGTCCCGCCCACCACCAGCGCCTCGCGTGCCGTCCCGTCGCGCCCCACGATCACCGCCCCCGGGTGCCCCGCGTTCGCCGCGATCATCTCACCCGTGCCCGCGTCGTACAGCACTACCAGCGCCGTCACAAACATCGCCTCCGGGTTCGACTCCATCAGCACCCGGTTCGCCCGCTCCAGCACCGCCCCGGGCGGAAGCCCCGCCATCGCCGATTCCCGCACGATCGCGCGTATCGCCGACACGAACATCGCCGCCGGCACACCCTTTCCCGATGCGTCAGCGATCGCCACCACTACCCGACCCTCGGGCGTCATGAAACAGTCGAAGTAGTCACCGCTCACCTCCCGCGCCGCCAGCGTTGCCGCCGCCACCTCAAATCGTCCGTCCGCGGGCAGCCCCACCGGCACCAACGCGCCACGCATCAGCCCCTCCACCCGCGCACCCTCGTGCTCCTCTCCCCCTTCCGCCCCCGCCTCCCACTCACCCGCCCGCCCCGCGCTCATGCCCGTAGCCGCTGCCGCGGCCGCCCCTGCCCCACCGCGCTCGGCTCGACCCCCCTCCCAGCGATGCGGCTGCCCCAGAAACGCCCGAAAGGGCGCCAGCACCCGCCCACGCACCGCGCCCCACACTCCCCGCCACCCCCCCCAACCCCGCCACTTCGTTCCGGGCTCGCGCATCGGCACTCCCACACCCGACCATAGCCCCACCGGGTCTACCCATCACCCCACAATTCCCGGTTTCTCCCGATCCCCACCCCACTGGACTCCGCGCACCCCTAAGGGTATGTTTTCCCCCATCGTGGCCTGGCCCACAGCCACCTATTTTCCACTCAGGAGTTCCCATGTCCACCCGTTCGATCGCTCTTCTCCTCACCTGCGCCGGCTTGACCCTCGGTGCCGCCACCCTCGCCGGCTGCAAGGGCAACAAGGACACCTCCACCGCCTCCGCTGCCAAGGCCAGCACCTGCTGGGACCGCCTCGGCGGCGAGAAGAACGTCCGCGCCGTCGTCGATGACTTCGTCGACCGCTGCGCCAAGGACGACAAGAACGTCAACTTCTTCCGCAAGAACGTCACCCAGTACCCGGAGTGGAAGCCCAACGCCCAACAGGTCGCCAACCTCAAGCAGCGCCTCGTCGAACTCATCTCCTCCGGCACGGGCGGCCCGCTCAAGTACACCGGAAAGGACATGAAGACCGCCCACAAGGGCATGAAGATCACCAAGGCCGAGTTCAACGCCCTCGCCGGGCATCTCGACGCGGCCCTCAAGAAAGGCGGCGCCGCAGACGCCGACCGCGCCGCCGTCATGGCCTTCGCCGCCGGCACCTTCAACGACATCGTCGAAGTGCAGTAACCCGGTCACCCCACCCGCCGCGCCGACACGAACGCGGCGGGCCACCCTCAACACCACCCTTCACCCGCAATATCTCCTCTTTCCCCAGCACCCCGGGGCCCGAGCCCGGGGTTCTTCATGCGCGCGCCGCGCCGAACAATGCCGCGAGCGCCGCCCGGCACTCGTCGGTGTCGGCTGTCGCCAGCGAGGCCTCCAACCCCGCGCGCGCCGCGCGCCCCGCGCCACCCAACTCCCGCAGCAGTCGCTTCGTCGCGGCGAAGGCGTGCCGCGGCTTGCCCGCCAGCATCTTGCACACCCGCAGCGCCCGCGGGCCGCAATCCTCGGGGATGTCGCACAGTTCGTGGATCAGCCCGATCCGCCTCGCCTCCTCGCCGCTCACGGTGCTCGGGTCCAGCAGCCGCTCCCGCGCGTGCCCGTCACCCACCAGCAATCGCAGGTACGGCGCCGACACCGCGGGCGAGAGCCCCAGCCGCACCACCGGATACCCGTACTGCCCCGCCCGATCCCCGACCGCCACATCGGCCCCGCCCAGGAGTGCCGCGCCACCCGCGATGGCCGCGCCCTGCGCCGCGACCACCACCGGATGATCCCGCCCATCCAACTCCGCGATCACCCGCGCCAGCCCCCGCAGCAGCGCCTCCAGCGTGCCCGGCCTCTCGTGGCACATCTTCAGGTCGAACCCGCCGCAGAACACCGGCCCGTCCCCCGCGAGCACGAGCCCCTCGATCTCGTCCGCGGGCGGAATGGCCATCAGCACCTGCTCCAGCATCGCCGGCGTCATGGCATTCCGCTTCTCGGGGCGCGACAGCACCACCACCGCGATCCCTCCATATCGCTCGACCCGCACCAGGTTCTCGCTCATGCCAATCCCCCTTGAGCCCGCCCGCCGCCCGCCCGCGACGTGATCTCCCGCGCAATCGCCCCCGCCCGCGCCAGCGCCGCCTCGTCTGCGCCCGTGACGAACCCCGCCTCGTGGACGGTCCGCACCAGCGCCTCGGTGCTGATGTTCCCCGGCGCGCGCCGCACCGACCCGTCAGGCTGCTTCGCGCTGGCGTACGGGCACCCACCCAGGCCCCCCGCCGCCCCGTCGAACGATCGCACCCCCATCGCCAGCGCCGCACGCACGCACTCGCTCGCCCTGCCGTGCGTGTCGTGCAGGTGCAACACCAGCGACGCCGGCAGACTCACAAAGTCCCCCCACACCGCCTCGGCTTGCACGCCCTCCACCACCGGCCTCAGGTTGCCCGGCGTCGCCGCCCCGATCGTGTCGCCAAGATCCAACTCCACCGCTGCGAATGTCCCACGCCCGTCAGCCCGCGCGCGGCTCACGATCGACTCCGCCAGCCCCAGCAGCCGACGCGACACGCCCACCACCGCCCTCGGCTCGATCGGCCCTTCGAACGGGCACGCCACCACGCACGAGACGTACAGCCGCACCGCCAGCCCCGCCTCCGACGCACGCCTCAGCACCGGCTCGAACCGCTCGATCGTCTCCGCGATGGTCGCGTTGGTGTTCTTCCTGCTGAACGTCTCGCTCGCCGCGGTGAACACCGACGCCTTGTCCACCAGCGGGAACCCCGCGCGGTCGTTCACCGCCAGCAGCGCCTCCAGCCCCTTCTCGTTGGGCACCAGCGCCGAAAAGCACATGCCGGGCGGCTTGCTCCCACGCAGCGCCGCCAGCACCTCCGCCCCATCGCCCAGTTGCGGCACCCACCTCGGGCTCACGAAACTCGTCACCTCGATCTCGTCCACGCCCGTGGCGCACAGCGCCTCGACCAGCCGGACCTTCTCCGTCGTGGGAATCACTCCGGGCTCGTTCTGCAGCCCGTCGCGGGGCGAGACGTCGGTGATGCGCACGCGCTCGGGCATGGGGCAGTCTATGAGCCGACGCCCCACCCGGCTCTGGCCGGGCCTCTCACGTCGTGTAATCGGCGTTGATGCTCACGTACGCCGCCGAGAGGTCGCACCCCATCATCCACGCCGATGCCGGCCCCCGGCCGACCGTCAGCACGCACTCGACGTGCCGCCCGCCCATCGCGTCCTTCAGGCGCGGATCGGCCAGCGCCGAGGGCACAGGCAGCCCCGCGCGGTACACCTCCACCGCGCCGTGTCCCTCGCCAATCGTGAGCGACGCCTCGCCCGCATCGAACCGCACCCCCGCGTTCCCCGCCGCCGTCACGATCCGCCCCCAGTTCGGGTCCTTCCCGTGGATCGCGCACTTGACCAGGGGCGAGTTGACGACCTCGCGCGCCATCGCCTCCGCCTCGGCCTCCGTCTGCGCGCCCCGCACCGTGACCCGGAACGTGCGCGTCGCGCCCTCGCCGTCGGTCACGATCTGCCGGGCCAGGTCCTCGCACACCCCGCGCAGCGCCGACGCGAACGCCCCGAAACCCGCGGACCCGGGTTCCAAGGGCTTCATCGGCACGGCCGCCGGCGCGCCCGAACCCATCCCCGCCATCCCGCTGGCCAGGACCGCAACCGTGTCGCTGCACGAGGCGTGGTTGTCCACGCTGATGCGGTTGAACGTCTCCGCCGCCGACCGGTCGAGGATCGCCTGAAGGTCGCGCGATCGGACCGCGGCATCGGTGGTGATGAACGCCAGCATCGTCGCCGAGGGCGCCCCCGGGCCCGACGCCGAGTCGAGGCGGGGCGCGATCATCCCGCTCCCCTTGCCGATCGCGCCGATCCGCACCGCGTGCCCGTTGATCATGACCTCCGCAAAGGCCCGCTTGGGCACCAGGTCGGTCGTCATGATCGCCGCCGCCGCCGCCGCGTCCGCCGCCTCTCCGCGCGACGCCGACTCCACCAGCGCCGGGATCGCCCGCGTGATCCGCTCCACCGGCAGCACCCGCCCGATCACCCCCGTCGAACTCGGGAGCACCTGCTCCTCCCGGCAGCCCAGCGTCCGGGCCGCCTCCGCCATGCACGCACGCGCCGCCGCCAGCCCCGGCTCCCCGGTCGCCGCGTTCGAGTTCCCCGCGTTCACCAGGATCGCCCGCGGCACCGCCCCGCCATCCTCCGTCGCCAGCGCCCGCCGACGAAGTTCCAGCCCGATCGTCACCGGCGCGCCGACCATCGCATTCCGCGTGAAGCACGCCGCGAACCCCGCCACCACGCCCGCGCCGGCGCTCGCGGCGTCGCGCACGATCAGCGCCAGATCCGGCTTGCCCGATGGCTTCAACCCCGCCGTCGTCGCCGACGCCCGAAACCCCTCCGGCCTCGTCACGCTCACGGAAACCCTCCTCCGCCCCCACCACCAAGCCCGCCCCCCCCGCCGGGGTCCACAGCCTCCGATGGGATCTCGCCCAGGTCCAGTTGGTCCCGACCAAGCCGCTTCAGTTGCGCCCGCCGCTCGTCCACCAGCCTCGGCTGGAGCACAAACCCCAGCGCCACCTCGTCGGTGATGTTGTTGTACCGCAGTTTCAGCGACACGATCGCCGACGGGAACTCGCGGTTCAGCCTCGCGCCCAACTCCTGAAAGTCCGTCTGGTCCACGTCATAGGTCGCCGCGATCGTGGTTGTCCACTTCCGCGTCAGGCGATAGTCCGCGCCGAACGACACGAACGTCGAGTCCCGCGCGTTCAGGTAGTGCACCTCCGCGAACGTCGAGAAGTCCGCCGAGTGCTGCACCAGCCCCCCGGCCGTCGTCCGCGACGACTGCCGCGCCTCCATGTCGTACACCTCGCTGGCCGTCAGCCCCACCGCGTCGGTCACCTGCCACGCCGCCTCGATCGTCGCGAAGTCCCCAAGCACCGAGTACTCGGGCCGGTAGTCAAAGAACCGCCCGATGGGCGACTTCCGCGTCGTCGAGTCCGTCGACCACACCCCCTCGGCGTTGATCTTCAGGAAGTCCACACTCCGCCACCGACCCGGCCCGCCGCGCTGCGTCTGCCACGTCTGGTCCAGCCCCACGCGCACGCTCGACCCGTCGGCCAGCGCCTCGACCGCCTCGTCGTACACCGGCAGATCCGCCGCCTCCACGTTCGTGCCCGATGCCCACGCCGTCACGCTGGGGGAGATGATGTGCCGGATGCGGTGGATGTCCAGCAGGCGCGACTCCGCCGTGTCGTCGATCCGCTGCACGCTCGTCGAGGCCCGCACGCCCCCGCCGAACCACGCGCGGTACTCGTCGGTCTGCGCCGGTGCCAGGTTCGGGAAGTCCGTGTCGTACAGCGTCAACCTCGCCACCCCGAACGGCGTCACCGTCACCGGGCCCAGGCCCATCGTCGCCGACACCTCGTGCCGCGTGTCGAACCGCAGCACCTGGTCCTGGTCCAGCCCGCCGGCACGCAACGCCGCGTCGATCCGGTCCCCCGGGTTCAGCCCGAACGCCGCCTGCGACAGCGCCGGCGTGTCAAACCCCAACTCCGCCGGCGTCTTCTCCACGAAGTTCAGCCCCATGTTCGCCACCGAGTACGACGACGAGTACTGCACCGCCCCGTCAAACAGGCTGTCGGCCACCCTCGCGTACTCCACCTGCGGCAACTTCTCCACCGTGTACCCCTGGCTCTGCAACAGGTACTCATTGGCGATGAAGTCGTTCACGTTCGTCTTCGCCATCAGCGCCAGCGTGCTGTTCCCGTCTGTCCGCCGCAGCGCCGCCCCGGACGCAAACTCCCGCCGCGTCTCCGCCAGCGGCTCGTAGAACGCGTCCACGAAGTTCTCATCCGATACGTACGCCCCTTCCAGCAGCACCGTCGTCTTCTCGTCGATCGACCACCGGTGCTCCGCCAGCGCGATCCCCCGCGTCTCGCCGTCCCGATCGATCCGCGAGCCCGACGTCAGCGTGTCCCGCCCGTCGTCCTCCGGCAGGATGTACCCCAGGAAACTCCCCGAGTTCGTCCCAAGGTCATACGCCCCCTCCGCCCCGAGCCCGATCCCCCGCCGAAGATACCCGTCGATCAGCAACTCCGCCCGCACGCCCCGCGGAGACTCCTCACCCAGCAGCCCGAACACGTCCCACGCCGTCTTCACCGCCACCCCGCTGTCCGACGAGTTCTCCACACGCACGTCCCGCAGCGGGAACCGCTCCACATCCCCCTTAAACCGCGGCACATAGAAAAACGGCAAACTCCCCGCTCGCAGCGTCACCCCCTCCGCATCCACCAGCGTCCGCCCCGCCGCTCCCCCTCCCGCGCCGCCGCCCCCGCCGCCCGGGCCGCCAGCCCCGGCCAGCCCCGCCCCCCCCCCACTGCCCCCGCCCCCCCGCGCCGTCCCTGCCTCTCGCGTCACCGTGATGCTCGTCGCCCCCAGCGACATGTGCGGCTCGAAGAAACTCGAGTTCGCCAGTGTCACGCCCTTCCCCACCACCTGGTTCGCCGCCGTCTGCATGATCGCCTTCCCGCGAACATACAGCGGCAAGCCCCGCGCCTCGTCGTACGTCCAGAACACCCCGTCCACCACGTACGCCCGCCCCTGCCCGACGTCGTAATACACCCGCGGCCCGCGAAGCGTGAACCGCCCGTCCGTCGCGATCACCGCCCCCTCCAGATACACCCCACGCACCTTCTCCGCCGGCGAGCGCATCAGGTCCGCCACAGGCCCCGGCGCCAGGAACACCACCGCACGCTCCGCGCTGATCTGCACCTGCCGATCCCGCTTCGCTTCGCTGTACTGCACCACCACCCCGCCCACCACCACTACCGCCGGCTCATCACCCCCGGCGATCAGCGTCGGCTCCCCCGCCGCGATCGTGATCAGCCCCTCTCGCCCGAAGATCGGCGGCGTCCGCTCACCCGGCGGCAGCATCTCCCCCGCCACATCGACCTCCGGCTCCTCCCCCATCGGCGTCCCCGGCTCAAACGGCTGGCTCTCCCCCGGCACCATGGGCGTGCCCGCACGCCCCGGCACCGTCCACCCACGCCTCGGCTCAGGCCCACCCGCCACCTCGCCATCCGCCACGCCCGTCATCGCACCCAGCAGCCGCGCCATCCGCCGCTCGCCCTCCCCCACAAACGCGTCCGCCGGCCGCGACGTCGCCAACGCGTCCGCCGACAGCGACAGCGGGCCCCGCACCACCCCCGTCACCATCAACCGATCCCCCGCCGGCGAGCCCACCCCTCCCCCCGCGCCCCCGCCGCCCGCGGCCCCGCCCGGGTCGTTCACTCGATCGAAGTACACCGCCACCTGGTGAACCGCCACCCCTTCCGCATCGGGCTCGCTCAACCGCTCGATCCACGCCGTCGCCCGCGCCGCGGCAAACACCGACAGCCCCAGCCTCACCCGCACGTCGCCGCGCAGGTACAGGCGTCTGACCCCTCCCTCTTCTGTCCACGCCCACGCCCGGGCCGCGGCAAACTCCATCGCCCCACGCTGCTCGGTCGTCCCAAACCGCACGCCCCCGAAGTCCCGCCCGCTGAACGCCCCATCACCCGCGGCCGCCCCGCCCGCCCCCGCCACATCCCAGCCTACCTGCCCCGCCGCCACGCGCTCAAGCCCCACCACGCCCCCGCCGACGGTCGCGCCCACGCCACCCGCCGCCATCATCATGAGCGCCCACGCGCCGGGCGGCCGGCCCGCGCGACCGCGAACCCGCACCCCGCTCCGCCCGCGACCATGCTGGCCCGCGGTTGCGCTCACTCGTCCTCGTCCTCCTCCGTCGCCGGCCCCTCAAGGTCCTTCCGGTACGACACCACCGTCTCATCAATCGCCAACTCCGCCGGCGTCGTCTTGAACCCGGGCACCAGCCGACCGAACCGCCCCGCCTCCAGCAGCACGCCCCCGTCGAACATGTGCTGCAACTCCAGCAGGTACTTCGCGTCCTTGTTCACCAGGCTCTTCATCTTCAGCATCGTCCACGACACCATGTCGATCGGCAGCGTCCCCCGCCCCGCCCGCTCCGCCACCAGCCGCAGGAACTGCTCCTGCTTGGGCGTCGTGTACCCCGGGTAGTTCAGCACCTCGTACGCCCCCAGTTTCGCCCGATTCGCCGCCGCGTCGATCATCGCCCGCGCCAGGTCCGGCGCGTACGTCCACTGGTGCGGCGCCGTGAACTTGCCCGCGAACTTCATGGGCCGCTTCTCCACCGCCGACCCGAACACACGGTTCACCACCGGGTTGCGGATCGTCGGCCCGAACGCCGTCCCGCTCCGAACGTTCAGCACCTGCATCTTCCCCCCCGACTTCTCCGCCGCCTCTCGCAGCATCCGCTCCACGTCCGCCCGGATCACCCCCACCCGGCAGCACGGCTGGTTCGGCGCGTCCTCCTTGTAGTGCGTCTTGCTCGCCGGGCCCAGCGCGTACACGTTCCCCGGGAACAGCACCGCCGCCCCGCTCTGCTTCGCCGCGTTGATCACCGCCTGCGTGGCCCGCGGAAAGTCCGCCTCCCACTGCGCAAACGGGAAGTTCACCGCGAACACGATCAGGTCCACGTCCTTCGTCGCCGGCAGGAACGTGCTCTCGTCGAACACATCCCCCTTCACCAGTTCCGCGCGCCGCCGGTCGGGGAACCGCGCCGCCGCCCTGTCAAGGTCCCTCACCAGCAGCCGCACCGGGTCGCGCCGGCGCGTCAACTCCAGCGCCACCGCGCCCCCGATCCCCCCCGTCGCGCCAAGAACCAGTGTGGTGAACATCAGGCGTCAAAGATAGCGGCCCCCACGCCCCCACGCACCACCCCACACGCGCCGCCGCCCCGCCCTCGCCCCTACGCCTCGCCGTTCCGCGCCGCGTCCAGAACGTGCTCCTCGACCAGAATCGGCACGTTCCCCGCGATCCCCAGCGCGATCGCGTCGCTCGGCCTTGAATCAATATTGATCACCTTCCCCCCGGGGCCCATCACGTTCAACTGCGCGTAAAACGTGTGCTCCGACAGATCGTTGATCGTGATCGACTCCAGCTTCCCCCCGAGCGCCGTGATCGCGTTCGCCAGCAGATCGTGCGTCTGCGGCCTCTTGATCTGGATCCCCTTCAGCCGCCGCTCGATCGCCTGCGCCTCCGGCGTCCCGATCACGATCGGGAACGACCGCCCCCCTTCCACCTGCGAGTACGCCGGCTTCCCATCCTCCCCCACAGACTCCGCCACCTCCCGCAACTCGATCAGTTGATAGTCCTGCAACTCCTTGATCAGGATGCGGGCCAGTTCCATCCGCACAACGGCCATCGCATGCCCTCCCGCCCCACCCCGACCCCCCCGCTCCCCAGCCTTCACTCGCAAAGGTACCCCGCCCACGCCACCAGTCAATCGACCCCGCTCATACCCTCACCCATGACCGCACCCAGTCCCCTCCTCACCCTCCATCAACGAGACGACGCGCTCCTCGAACCCTACGGCCCGCCCGACCGCGGCATCCTCCTCGTCCAGACCTTCTCCAACCCCGATCTCGAGTACGCCGCCATCCGCCGCGGCTCCGCCCTCATCGACCTCCCCCACCGCGCCACCCTCGAAGTCACCGGCGCCGACCGCCTCGACTTCCTCGGCCGCATGCTCACCCAGGAACTCAAGGACCTCGCCCACTTCTCCTCCCGCTCCGCCTTCTGGCTCTCCCGCAAGGGCCGCATCGACGCCGACCTCCGCCTCACCTGCCTCCCCGACCGCATCCTCATCGACCTCGACGCCCACGCCGCCGACCGCGCACTCAAGGGCCTCTCCGCCTACATCATCACCGAAGACTGCGCCGTCGCCGACCGCTCCGCGCTCCTCCACCGCCTCGCCCTCCACGGCCCCTCCGCCCCCGCCCTCCTCCACCACGCCTCAACCCCCGTCGCCGGCGACCCCGTCCTCGACCTCCAGCCCGGCCGCTCTTCCATCATCCACATCGCCGGCGCAGACATCACCATCGACCGCGACGACCAGACCGGCGACCCCGGCCTCTTCCTCACCCTCCCCAGCACGCACGCCCAGGCCGTCTGGACCGCGCTCCTCGCCCTCGGCTTCCCCCCCTCGCCCACGCCCCCGCGGCTCCCGCCCTCCCACCGCCCCTCCTCCCCGCCCTTCCACCTCCGCCCCATCGGCTGGGCCGCCTTCAACATCGCCCGCATCGAGGCCGGCGCGCCCCTCTACTACCTCGACTTCGGCCCCGACTCCCTCCCCCACGAAACCTCCCTCCTCGACTCCCGCGTCTCCTTCACCAAGGGCTGCTACCTGGGCCAGGAGATCGTCGCCCGCATGCAGGCGCTCGGCGCCCCCAAGCAGCGCCTCGTCTCCCTCCGCCTCCCCGCGCCCACTCCTCCCCAGACCACCGACCCCACCGCCGACGCCGACCTCCTCATCGCACCCCAGCCCGTCACCGGAGCCGCCATCTTTCTCCCTCCGGCGACACCCTCCGCCCCCCCCCCCCCCCCCCCCCCCCCCCCCCCCCCCCCCCCCCCCCCCCCCCCCCCCCCCCCCCCCCCCCCCCCCCCCCCCCCCCCGGCG
>Ga0268299_1004460_pt1 | contig 10875 bp, 12 predicted proteins | sample NOBtaG_FD_193484 | JGI IMG/M metagenome (GOLD analysis project Ga0268299, IMG submission 193484) | Activated sludge microbial communities from bioreactor in Nijmegen, Gelderland, Netherland - NOB reactor | ecosystem: Engineered > Bioreactor > Aerobic > Activated sludge | place: Netherlands... | reverse complement strand
TTTGATGCCGCGTACAATCTCGTGGTGAAACCAAAATCCGCACCCCGCTTGCCCCCAGCCCCCGCCCCGCGGCGGTTCGCACAAGCCGAAGCCGGCTCAGTCATCGCCGCCATCGGTCTGGCCCTGCTCGGCGAATTAAACCTGCTCGCCTATGCCTTGGAAGGAGTTGTACTCATTTCACTCGCAGCTGTGATCCTCGGCAGCTTCTGTCAGGGCTCGTATCTCTATCATGTGTTCACGGGCCAATCGGCGCTGGCAAACCAAACGCTTCCCTGGAGCACCGCAGGCGTGAGTAACGTGCTGGATGGCCAACCAGAAGCGTGAGCGAGTGGTTAGGTCACGCACCCGTGCGTGACATTGAATTCTCCCCTCGCCCCAACGCGGGAGAGGGGCCGGGGGTGAGGGGGATAGGTACGCTCTCTACTGATCCACTTACTCCTGCTCAACTCTCTCGCGCAGCGCAGGGTGAGGGGGACGTGTGTTCCCCCACTGCTCAACTATCCACGGCTCAATTCTCTGGGCGGCATCGCCGCCTCCGAGTGCCACTGGCTCTGCCAGTTTTCGAACGATCGAGCGAATTCATCCGACGTAATGCCTCAAATAAAACTCGATCACGCAGTGCCCGGAAAGTTACATTTTCCTTTTGGCCACGACCTACCCGAAGTGGAAAACCCTGCTACGGCAAAAACACTGGCAGAGCCAGTGGCACCCAGAACTCCCCACTTCAACTTCGAGTCGAACCGCGCAAGTTGACTTGCGGTGAGACTCAACTTGGCACACATGCTGCATGGCGGGCCGATGAACGCCATCGAGCTACTCGTAGCGCTGCACGACGCGCGTTATCGCACCACGCGAACGCCGAAGGCACTGCAAGGGGCGCTGCCCGTCGAACTCAAGAAGGATCGGCGGTTTGAGGTGCGGGGCGACAAGTGGCACATGAGCTAAGGCTGAGTCACCGGGGCAAGTTTTTGCGTCTCGAAAAGCGCACAAGGTTCGACCCGCCCATTATCAGCACGCCCGCAATGCCACCCACTGCGAAACGTGCAACGACGCCCAAGGGCGGAAAGAGCGGCAAATGCACCAGTCGTGTGGATAGAATCGCCAGCCAGGCCAGCAGCAGCGTGCCTCCGGTCGCGACAAGTAGTCCGAGACATAGCAAGAGCACGTCGGGACCACGTCGCTCAACTGCGAGTGGCGTCCCCAGCGCTTTTGGCGGCTCGTAAGGGTTCTCAGTCATGCCGCCATCCTACCCGTTGCGCGGAAGGCGGTGGTACTACGGCGCGTCGTAAGGTACCGCTGTCCTGCGCTGCCAAGCCCTGTGGGTCCGCCACAAGGCAAAGCATCCACCCAGCAAGACGACCATCATCGGCATGATTGCATCGTTGCCGCAGCCATATGGGCCATCAGCAATCTGGTCGTTCATCACGTAGACAAGTATTGCGACCAAACCGCCCCAGAGCGAAGTGAGTCCGGCGGTTTCGAGGACGTTATAAAGGAACATGCGCGCCATCCTACCGCCGCATTGGCGGCAGTGGGATCTTGGTGCCTACGATAAGCAAGATGGCTACCACGATGACCACCAACTCCAGCGGCCCGAGTCCGAACATCGCGAGTAGTGCGAATGTGCTCATGGTGGCATTCTACTCCCGGCGTGGCGCGTCCCGCGACTACAATCGCTGGGTGCCACTGGCAAAGCCAGTGCCTTTCCATCCGCACACCTCACTGTCCGTGCGTGAAAACTCCTCTCTTCCCTCAGGCCTGTAGCCTGCAATCTGTAACCTGTGGAACGTGTTGAGCAGCAACAAGAGGTCAATTCGACATCGCGAACCGTGCGGTCGTAGGTCACGCACCGCGTCCCCTTTTCCCACTTTGACCCATCGCCTTTCTACTTCGTGTCTGGGTCTTGGTTTCTTGACACCTTTACCCCTGGCGGAATATCGATGGCAAACGCCTCATCTTGAATATCCTCGTTGACCTTGAGGTCGCCAACCAATCGATAGGCCAACATCTGCGTCCACTTGTCCGACGCCGAATCTCGAGCCGTCCCGGTTTTGAAGAACTTGATGTTCGCGTCGCGCATAAACCAGGCCTGCTGCGGAATGATCTCGTCGTAGGAGATGGCCGTGACCACGTTGATGGTCCCATCATGGACATGTTCAAGGACTTCGAGGGGCAGAAAGTTTCGCGCGGGATCGAGAGTGTAGGTGAATTGTTGGCCGACATAATACCCGTAGCTGGGCGCCTCGGCGATTTCACAACGAATTCGCAGCTTCGGCGACTGCTCAAGAATCGCTACGACGCGGCTGCGGCGTAACTGATCGAGCAAACCATGTCGCTGATCGCGTCCACCCAATTCCCGCGGATCGATCGCCGTAAACGACCCTATTTCGGCCGTTCGCCTGATCATTGCGAACGACTCAGCGGGATGGAAGAACGTCCAGGTATCAGCGCGGCGCGTAGTGATTTGGATCGTTGTCCATTCATCCTTGGCGCGTTCGAGTAGATCGATTCGCAGGTCATCGCCTCGGAGCATGAAGTTGCTGCGTCTGATGAAAACCGGAGCCGTAGTCGTCGTTATCTGGCCGCCGCCAGCCTTTTGATACGTGTGGGTCTCGCGCTTTTCAATGTCGGGCTGGATCAACAAGCTCTCCAACGTTCCTCGCACTGTTTTAAGCTGCGCATAGTTGCGGCTGATTCCCTCAATAATCTGGGGGAGAATCTCGGGCTCTGGCTCCTTGGCGTCCTCTGTAGTGGTAACGAGCGAGACGACATCTTCCGTCGCGCGCTGCTGAGCTTCCCCGCGCGTTGGCATGCAGTAAAGAATGCTCAATAGCGCGATGAGAGAGAGTCTTACCGGCCACGAGATACGATGAGCAACGGTTCGATTGCCAAGCATCTCTAATCTCCTCGTCAACATGGAGAAGCTGCCAAAACCGCTTGCCAAGACGGGCGTGCTTATCTGGTGCGACGTGGCATGATCAATCGCCAGAAACAAAGCCTCTGCGTAGTCCCGACGGCCGATACCCTGGCAGGAAACGACCAACGCATCGCAACACATTTCTTGTGCCTGGCGTAGTTCTCGTCGTGCCAGCCAGACAAGCGGATTCCACCAGTACAGTGCTGCCACCATGAAGGTGAACAGGTTGGTCCAGTGATCTCGACGGAGATAGTGCGCCAATTCGTGACCGAAGATACACTGAATCTGATGACGACTAAGCTGGTTGGCTAATTGCTCGGGGAGGATGATCACCGGACCTTGTCGCGACACTATCAACAGCGGCAGTACAGAGCCATTGACGACGTGTATTGGTGGCAGCTTGGTGATGCCGAGTTGTTGCGCGATTTGCAACAAGTCGTCCGCAAGCGCCCCGGTCTCGGCCTTGTTGTCCATCAAACGCTCAAGCTTCCTGAAATGGCACAGCGCGCGCACGCAGAAAAGCAGGCTCCCTGTAAGAGCCACTAGAACTGCTATCGAACAGAGCGTTGAATAGCCGGCTTGTTGAAATATCCATCCGACCGTCATTGGCGTTGTATCAAATGGTCCCGGATTGTCCTCGGTTCGTGACTTCAATTGATCAATGGACTGAGTCGGATCCGCCGTGGAGCTCAGCGGACCGGCCGCCCCAGAAAAATCAGCGAGTTGCGGGCTCGTGACTGCTGCCCTTGTTTCTGATGGAGTGTGGCTGAGCGGCTCGGCTCCTCGTGGCGGCAGAATTGCGATTGGAATGAAGGAAGGGGTCACCAGCTTGACAAACAGCAGTAACCAAAGCGCATGCCGAAGCGCAGGCCGCGCGCGGAGCAGTCGTGTCGTACTGATGAGAAGCAGAGTCCCCGAAAAGAGCGTCACAACCAACGTGTTCCACAGCAGAAACGATGCGAGAGCATTCATGAGCGTTCCTTAGTGGATCTTCTCAATAATTCGCCGCAATGCCTCACGATCTCGACGGCCTAGCTTTACCTTCTCCGCCAAGGTCAGCAGCATCGGAGTGAGCGAGCCTCCGAAGTGGCTGTCGGCGAGCTGTTCCAACTGCTTGCCCACGAGCATCGCACGTGTGATCTTGGCTTGGAACACGTGCGCGAAACCGCTACGGTCCCGCTCGATGAATTCCTTGGCCTCTAGCTGCTCTAGCAGGCTGTTGACGGTGGCATGCAACGCAGGGCTGTTCTTGGAGTAGATACCCTGAGTGATTTGGCGAACTACCGCGGGGCCATGTTCCCAAAGGAAGTCCAAGACCGCCAACTCTGCGGAAGTTACCAGTGAACTTGAGCGAGGCATTGTGACCCTCAATATCGAAGGTATAACGCCTGCTAAACCTAAGGTGATTCACCTACGATGTCAATAGCAAACACCTTTGCTTGGTGTGTCCTGTGCTGGTCTTGTCGCTAGACGAGATGCGTAAGGGTCGAATCGGCGGATGTGCGCGTGGTCGACATCTTGCGCGTGGGCTTGAGGTTTCAGGGCTGAGGAGGAAGTGCGCCTGCGCCACGCGTAAAAACCCCTGTTTTCGGCCGGCCGAAAACTGCGGGCGCGACTAGGCCCGCAGATCTGTACAGTGTGAATCGGCACGCGCCGTCGCGCACGCTATGCCGTAGGTCAGCGCACGCGCGTGCATGACAAACTCCTCTGCTATCAAGGCGGCATCGCCCCCTTCCACCTGAGCATGGCCACTCAACAACAACCGCCAGCGAACCTCGCACCGCAGGACGGCGCAGCAATTCAAACTCGCGCTTGCCCTCGCACGACCGCCCCAGACCCCTCGACGGAGGCCGCAGCCTACCTCGACGCCACGCGCCACGACGGCATCCCCAGCCTGGCCTTCTGGCGCGATGCGTGGCATCGCTGGCGCGCGAGTGCGTACCACGTCGTCCCGCCCAGCGAGGTTCGCGCCGACCTGATTCGCTGGCTCACCCCGCGCTGCCGCCCCCTCACCTCCCACTTCACGAACAACGTCCTCGATTGCCTGCAGGCCCTGGCCATGCTCCCCGGCTGGGTCGAACAGCCCACCTGGCGCGACAACGACGGACCAGCCGCCGCGCCCTGGCCCGCCGACGAAATGCTCGCCACGCCCCAGGCGCTCATCCACCTGCCGAGCTTCAGCGCCCAACACGACTCGCCGCTCGCCGCGCGAATTACCGATGTCCGTCGCCACGAGCCGAACGCACTACCGCCACCGCTGGCGGGCGAGATCGATACCCCGCCAGCAGAGCCACCCGCAGCCGCCGATGCCCGGCCCGCACTGCCACCCGATATTCTCGCGCTGTCGAGGCGCAGCGATCTAGAGCGGGAATGCCACGAAGTCATGCTTGCCCCTCGTCCAGTTGGCGGCGAAGCGGTGCTCGCCTGGCCAGATTACGTAGGGCGTGCCGACGGTGGGAACGTCGCGTACGTTCGGCGCGCGCAAAAAAAATCTTCGCCAGCCTGCTACGCCCAGCCGGCGACGCCGCGCTTCTTCAACGCCACCGCGCTCGAGTTCGACTTCGACGAAAACGCCCCTCCCCCCGTCGAGTGGCTCCGCTTTCTCGCTTCGATGTGGCACGACGATCTGCTCTCCATCGAACTGTTGCAGGACTGGTTTGGCTATCTCCTCACCCCCGACACGTCACACCAGAAGATCCTGTTGGCCGTGGGCCCGCAGCGCTCGGGCAAGGGAACCATCGCCCGCGTCGCGCGTGCCCTCGTCGGATCGGCCAACGTCGCTGCCCCCACGCTGACCAGTCTTGGCAGCCGCTTCGCGCTGGGCCCCCTCATCGGCAAATCGCTCGCCATCATTCCCGACGCGCGACTCAGCCATCGCGTCGATATCGCGCTGGTGACCGAGAGGCTACTGAGCACCAGCGGCGAAGACCTGCAGACCGTCGAGCGCAAGAACCAGGATCCCGTCACCCTCAGGCTGCCTACGCGGTTGATGGTGCTGTCGAACGAGCTGCCGCAGTTGAGCGACAGCAGCGGCGCACTGGCCAGCCGCATCCTGCTCCTGCGAACGGAACGCACTTTCCTCGAGCAAGAGATTCGCGCGCTCGCCGCCAAACTGCTTGTCGAGCTCCCCGGCATCCTCTGCTGGGCCATCGTCGGTTGGCAGCGGCTGCGCACGCGCGGTTATTTCGTGCAGCCCGAGGAGGGCCTCGATCTACTCGAGGAGCTCAGCGACCTCAACAGCCCGATCGGCGCCTTCATCAAGGAGCGTTGCCAGGTGGGCTATGCCGAGTGGCGGACCTCGGCGAGCGACTTGTTCGCTGCGTGGCGCGCGTGGTGCCGTGCGAATGGCCGCCGCGACTGCGGAAGTGTGCAGACCTTCGGCCGCGACTTGAAAGCGGCCCTGCCAGCCCTGCGCACCGCCTACCCAAGAGGAAGTGGTTACCGTCGCATCGTTTACGACGGCATCCGCTTGTCGAGCGTCGGCTGACTGGTCGGCAGTGGTCGGCAGTGGTCCGCCTACCAACGCAATGAAACGCATCTCACTCACGATCCCCTAACGCCTGACCGTGTCGGGTGCCACTGCTGGCCGAGCACCGATGGCGTCGGCCATTGGTCGCAGCAGTGCAGTTCGATTCAGCGAAGCAATTCGGTGAATAGTCCCTTGGAGTCGCTCTTCGAACGGCAAACAGGCTGCCACTTCAGGATTCCTCACACGAACAGAGGTCTCTCACCCCATCCGTAGATCTTCCACCGGCACAGAAAATCCATGGATCTCGTTCTTCGCCAGCGTCACATCCCGCGTCTCGGCGCCGATGCGAATGCCGATGCGTTTTTCCGCGCCGCGCGTCTCGCGGATGTCGTTGGCCGTGATGGAAATGGTCTCGGTCTGGCCTTGGATATCAATCGCTACGGCCCCGGCCGCGCCAGTGTCGGAGATCTTGTTCTCTTCGATGCGATTGCGATGCCCGGCAAAATCCTTGCCGCGCTCTGGGCGGAAGAGAACGGCATTGTCCCGGCTCTCGGCGATCGTGTTGCGGCGCACGAGGTTGTCGGTATCGCGATGCCCGATCGAGACGCCGACGCGGTTGCCGCGAATCTGGTTTTGTTCGGCCAGCCCGTACTTCACGCCCCAGCAGAAGAAGATGCCGATATCGCAGTCTTCGAGCCGGTTGTCGCGCATCACCGGTCGTTGCGAACCGGAGCCTGGGTGCAAGGCGAGCCCCGCATGTCCGTGGCTGTGACACTTCTCGACCGTGACGTCGTGACAGATCTGCCAACTGATGCCGTCGCCATTGTTATGGCGCGCCGTCACGCCGCGGATATCGATCCGCCGGCAGTCTTGCAGGAAGATGCAGCCGGCGTAGTTGCCGTCGAGATTCTCGTTCTCCGCGCGGCGCCCGTCGAGCGCGAGGTTCTCGATCGAGAATTCTTCCACTTCTTCGCCATCGAGCAGCGCGTGCAGCGTCGAGACGTTGGTGTCCCCCATCAGCCAGAAGTTTTGCCGCAGGGCGCGATCGAGCTTGAAGCGATTGCCCGACCGCGCCACGAGGGTCCGCTTGGCGACATCCATGCCGCCGTTGTGGGGATTCTTCGTGCGAATGCAGACGCCGGAGCCGACCTTGAAACCCTTCGCATCGGCGAGCGTGATCTCCTGGTCGTACCAGTCACTGTCCTCGGCCAGCTTCGTCGTTACCGACGGCGCCTTGGCGAGGACCGTCTCATCACCGGCGCCGACGAGCCGCACCTTCGACCGCAAGTAGACCGCATTCGACAGGATGTATTCGCCCGGCAGAATCTTCACGGTACCGCCACCGAGTCGCGCGACATAGTCGACCGCCGCTTGAATCGCGCGCTCATCGTGGCCGACGATGTCCGCTTCGCGCTGGCCGACAGTGAGGGTGAGGCGCTCCTCCCACGCCGGTTCGACACGGTCGTCGCCCGAAGTCGCGCGCGGCCGCGTGACGGGGGGACGATCGTCGGCGAGCGTGCGCGTGGCGAAGGTCGCGGACGTGGCGAGCGCCGCGCTGGTTTGCAGAAACCGCCGCCGTGTGGCGACGTCCGACGCCGAGCGAGCGAATTCAAAACGAGAGGGCTGTGCACGGCTCGACATGGCGCACCTTGGCAATGGCGGAGACTTGGAACGAATCGCTGCTCCGAGGATACGCCAGGGCGCGCGCGATTGCCAGTTTGTAGTGCCCACGACCAGGAGAAGCGATCAGTGGTCGATATCCAGGTGGGGCAGCGTGGTTTGCAACTTCTCGACGGCCTCGGCCGTGATCTGCGTGGCCGTGATGTCGAGGTCGACGAGCGACTCGTGGCCGATCAGCGTGGGGATGCTGGCGTCGGTTACCTGCGTGTTCGACAGGTTGAGTACGCGCAGGCCGCTGAGCGTGTGCAGTCGCGCAAGCTGTGTGTCGGTGATGGCGGAATAGCTGAGATCGACGAAGCGGACTTGCGTGCAGCCGGCGAGCAGTTCGACGACGCGATCGTCGACCGCTACGCCAACCAGGTCGATGGAATCGACGCGCGCAAAATCGTTGGCCTGCGCCAAGAAAAGCCAACGGGGTGTGTCATCCACCAGCGTGACGGACGCGCCAAGCGATTCCAGTTCGCTGGCCAGCCGCCGCTCGCGACGATGGGGTGCGAACATCGCCACGAGTGCGAACAGCAAGCTCGCGAGCGCGATGAACACGAACAAGAGACGGAGCGTAAAGCGTGGTCGTGGCAGGATCACAGCGGCGATTCTACGCTCGTCGGCCCCTGCGCCCAACGCACCGCCTTGCCGCGCGGGCCGTTCAAACGCTCGGCAAGCGGACCACGCCGAACCAGTAATCGGCGATGGCTTGCAAGGTCTTCACCACGCCGTCGAAATCGGTCGGCTTGGTCATGTAGGCGTTGGCGTGCGCTTCGTAGGCCCGGGAAATGTCGCGCTCGGAGCGCGAGCTGGAGAGCACGATGACCGGCACGCGGCGCAGCGAGACGTCGCTCTTGATCTCGGTGAGCACGTCGTGCCCTTCGCGGCCGGGCAGGTTCAGGTCGAGCAGGATCAAGTCGGGGCGCGGGGCGTCGGCGAACTTGCCTTCGCGGCAGAGGAAGGCGATGGCCTCGCTGCCGTCGCGCGCGACGTACAAGTCGTGGACGAGCATGATCTCGCCAAAACCTTCGCGCGTCAGCTCGACGTCGGCCGGGTTGTCTTCGACCAGCAGGATGCGGGCCGCGCGTCGCTGCGTGCTCGCACTACTCATGTCCGTTTCTCGCCGGAATAGTGAAATAGAAGACACTGCCGCACGTCTCGCCCGGCTCGACCCAAATGTGTCCGCCGTGTCGCTCGATTACCCGCTTGCAGATCGCCAGGCCAATGCCGCTGCCGGGATAACGATCGCGGCCGTGCAGGCGTTTGAAGATCTCGAAGATGCGCTCGGCGAACTCCGCCTCGATGCCCAGGCCATTGTCCCGCACCGAAAACTTCCAGCCGTCGTCTTGCGGCTCGGCCGACACGTGCACGTGCGGTGGTTCGTCGCCATGGAACTTGATCGCATTGCCGATGAGATTCTGGAACACTTGCAACAGTTGCGAGGAATCGGCGTTGAGGGTGGGGAGCGGATCGTGCGTTACGCTGGCGTCGAGATCCTCGATCGAACTGCGTAAGTTGGCAAGCGCTTCCTGCAAAACGGCGCCGCAGTCGGTCGGCTCGAAGGGACGAGCCTGATAGTCGATGCGAGTATAGTTTAGCAGATCCTGGACGAGCGTCTGCATACGCCGCCCCCCTTCGACGACAAAGCCGATCCACTGGCTCGCGCGCTCATCAAATTGGTTCTGATAGCGCCGCTGCAGCAGGTCACAGAACCCGGTGATCATGCGGAGGGGTTCTTGCAGATCGTGTGAGGCGACATAGGCAAAGCGCTGCAGCTCGAGATTGCTGTGCTCGAGCTCGGTGATGGACTGAGCTAGTTGCCGCGCCCGCTGTTCGGCAGTCTCCGTGCGCTCGGCCACGCGGCGTTCGAGGGTCGTGTTGAGCAGTTCGAGCCGTTCTTCGGCCCGCTTGCGGCGCATTCCGAGCATGGCGGTGACCCAAATGGCGAAGATCGCCAGGAACCGGTTTGCCAGGTCCTGCCAGAGATCGCCACGCCGCGCGGAGAAGGAGAGATCCAAAAAGACGAGGGTCGTGCAGATCGAGGCGACGTTGATCACATCGAGCCGCTGCGGCGACCAGAGTGCCACGACGACGACCGCCACATAGACGACCCCGCACGCCACACCGAGGGGAGTCATGTAGTCGACGCCAAAGATCGCGGCTGCCATGAGAAGGCAGGTCAGCTGGATCTTGCGACGAGGTGTCATAAGAAATGCGAGGCTTTAGGCTGGAGGGTTGGTTTCCGTAGCTCTCTGGTCATGCAGAGAGCAGTTTCGTCGATCGCCATCGAGCCGCCTGCGCGGTCTGGCAGCTTCCAGCCTGGCGCTTCGCACCTCACCTTACATGGGCAGCAGGACGTCGGCCGCCCAGCGGCGGCGAAATCGCGTGACGAGGTCGAGAAAACCTGGCCACTCGATCGGCTTCACCATGTAGCAGTCGGCGTCGAGCCGTTCTTGTACGACGAGCTCTTCGTGGTACTGCGAAACGGTGAGCACGACGACTGGGACCGTACACAGATCGGGATCCGAGTGGATCTCGGTGAGCACTTCACGGCCGTCGAGCTTGGGAAGCTCGAGATCGAGCAGGATGAGATCGGGACGCGGAGCCCGCGCGTACTTGCCTTCGCGGCGCAGGAACTCTAGCGCATCGCAACCATCGCGCAAGAGGGTGAGGCGATGTTCGAAGTTTCCTTCGCGCAACGCTTCCATGGTGAGGCAGGCGTCGGCCAGGTTGTCCTCGACCAGGAGAATCTCCATCGGCCGACCGACTGTATCGCGGTGCATGGTCGCTTCCCTCCGGCCCCTGGTGCTTGGGCTGTTCCGAC
>Ga0268299_1004459_pt1 | contig 10878 bp, 12 predicted proteins | sample NOBtaG_FD_193484 | JGI IMG/M metagenome (GOLD analysis project Ga0268299, IMG submission 193484) | Activated sludge microbial communities from bioreactor in Nijmegen, Gelderland, Netherland - NOB reactor | ecosystem: Engineered > Bioreactor > Aerobic > Activated sludge | place: Netherlands... | reverse complement strand
GTCCACCCCGGGAAAGCGGCTGCTAAGCCAGCCGGAAAGGAGGTAGATCGTGAGCGGGAAGCCGTACATCTCCGTGAACAAGGCCACGACGAACGCAGAGAACGCGCCGAGAGAGCGCCAGTCCCGCGACGTGCTTGGCTTCGCGAAGCTGAATGCGAACAGGATAAACACCAGCGAGTTGATGATGACCAGGCCCCACAGGCCATAGGCGGGTGCTTGTTGTTCCATCGTGGATTGCTCCTGGTATCAGTGGCGATGTCCGCCGTTGTTGCTCTTGTCCGAATCCTGCCCGCTCCCGTGACTGCCATGATGGAACAGGTGCAGCAGGGGGCACGCGAGGAGCAGCACGAGCGGAAGGACACCCAGCAGATGTGCGCGGTGCTCCGACAACAGGAAGAACGCCGCGATGGCGAAAAACCCGAGGAAGATCCAGTTGCCCCAGTTGCGTTGCGGTTGCTTGTCTACGTCGTGTCCGTCCATGCGGTTCTCCTTGTTTTCCTGCAGGGGTGCGCGGGCCTTCACAGATGACGATAGTGAAAGGTGACCTCGGATACGCCGTAGCGGTGCCGGTCGATCTTCACGTGAATGCTGTAGGGATCGCGGCCCGGCATGGCAAAGAAGTTTCCGAACGTCACCGCCCGCGCGATGAGCATCGCTTCGAGCCGCTTCTCGTTGCTGACCGTCCGCCCAACGTCCTCCACGCGCGCCGAGACCTCGACATCGGTGATCCGCTCCCCGGTCTTGACGTCGAACAGTGTGATCAGAACGTGATGATAGCCGCGGCCTTTGGGGACGCCTCCATGTTCGCCCGGCGCCACCGACTTCGGCCCCAACAGCTCACTCGGCAGCACCCCGAGGTAGACACGCATGCCATCCACCTGCTTCTCACGCTCGGCGTCCGCCGCGTGCACCAAGGCGCCGATGCCAGCAACAGGCGCGGCAAATACCATGAAGATCGTCTTGAGTACCGCTCGCCTCATCAGTTCTTCCCCGTTGCACTCACACGCGCACGTGCTTGACATCGAAGGTCACGATCTGTACGGGCCCACCGCGCCGGCGCAGGTGCACCGCGACCTGATAGGGTCCGATGTCGGGAAAATCGAAGTAATTTCCGTAACCTACTTCCCCGCCGAACGCCATGGGTTCCAGCCTGCGCCGGTCACTGCGCTCAGCCTGCCCCACGACGGTGGCCCACACCTCCTGCAGGTCGTCCACCCGCCTGCCCGTGCCCGTTTCGAATGCGGCGATGAGCACGTGGTAGACGTGCCCGCCCGGTGGGACACCGCCGTGCATGTCGGTCGCCCACCGGTGCCCTAGAATCATTTCGGCAGGCAGCAGGCCCGTGTGAACCACCAGTTCTCCGACAACCTTTACGTGCTTCTCGTCCGCCGCCTGCACGCCCGCGCTCAAACAGAGAGCAAGCACTGCCAGCAGCAGCTTCCGTCCGATCATGAGTTGCCTCCCATCAGGAGTGCTGAGGCGCAAGTGTGCCGCTCCGCCGTTCGCCGATATCCCCGCCCCAGCTTCAACCGCTTGAGCATCGCCGAGTTGACGATTACGGACAGCGAGCTGAGCGCCATAGCAGCTGCTGCGATGATCGGGTTGAGAAACCCGAGGGCGGCTACGGGCACGCCCAGCCCGTTGTAGACGAAGGCCCAGAAAAGGTTCTGCTTGATCTTGCGCATGGTGGCTCGCGAGAGGGATCGCGGCGACGACGCGCGGACATCGTCGCGCACCAGCACGATTCCGCCGGTCTCCTTGGCGACGTCCGATCCCGAGCCAATCGCTACCCCGATGTCGGCCGTAGCAAGCGCTGGGGCGTCGTTCACGCCGTCGCCCACCATCGCCACGGCCTTGCCCTTCTGCCAGAGCCTCTCCACGACGCGGGCCTTGTCGGCCGGCAAGACTTCGGCGATCACGCGGCTGATGCCCAGCTCGCCTGCGATCGCCTTGGCGGTGCGCTTGTTGTCTCCGGTGAGCATGACGACTTCGATCCCTTCATGCATCAACTCGGCTACGGCCTCGCGTGCTTTGGGCTGGAGCGTGTCCGCGACGGCGATCACGCCGAGCAGTTCGGTTCCGCGCCCTATCAGCATCGCGGTTTTTCCTTGCGACTCGAGGCGGTGCATCGCCGGCTCTGCGATGTAGAGGACGGTGCGCCGGCGGTGTCTTCCACCTCCATGCCGCACACGGGATCCACGGTCCTCGAGGAGTGCACAGCGATCATGGTTCGCTGAACGACTCGATGAGCCTGCAGACCGCATTCCCATCGGGCACGCCATCCTGCATACTCGCCCACTGCTCCAGTACCGCGTCCATGTGTTGCACGAGGGTGGTGAGTTCGTGGAGGCTACGACGGTTCTCGACCAGCCGTCGCGAGAGGATCTCCCGGACCATCGGGCAAGGGGAGTCGCCCCGCGCGGCACGCGCAAGGACCTCCCTTATCTCCGAGAGGGTAAAGCCAAGACGTTGCGCACGGCGGATGAAATTGAGTCGGTGCAGTTCAATCGCGGTGAACTCCTTGTAGCCATTGTCTCGCTTGCGCGCCGGGCGCAACAGGCCGATGCGCGTGTAATAGCGCACGGTGTGCGAAGGCACACCAGTCCGCCGCGCAATCTCGTTGACGGTCATGGGACCCATGGCTCGCCTCCCCCGGGTATCGTGCGCTCATCATCGACTTGCGAGCGACTCTCAGGTCAAGCGCTTGGAGCGGTTACGCAGCGTCAGCGGTCTGTAGAGCGCCGTACGAGACGGTAGGTAAGGAGCAAGGCGAGCACGTATCCGATGAGCGCCAGCACCGGAACGCCCCAGAGCTGAGGACCAAGGCTGTGCTGCATCAGCAAGGAGGCGGCGATATACAGGCCGAGCGTCACCAGCGCGAGGGACATCTTGTCGCTACTGCGCCGCAGCTCCTCCTCCAACGTGCGCATACCGTCTGTCCGCACGTTGATCCCGAACCCCTCGGTGCGCACCTGACGTAGCAATCGGGCGGCCAGCGCCGGCAGATCGGTCGCTGTTTCCAGCGCCTCATGCTGCAGGCGGGACAGTGGATCGCGGTCGGCGCTCAAGCTGGCTTTGAGCGCGGCAGGCGCCTTGCCGAGCAGCCCGTTGACTAGGTCGTACTCGGGATCCAGGGTTCGCACCGCGTGCTCGAGAAGCAGTACTGCACGCATGAGGAGAAGCAGCTGGTGCGGGATGCGCAGGTTGTGTCCTCGCCCCAGGGCTGAGATGCGCAGCAGCGCCTCGGCGAACGACCATTGACTCAGAGGCAGGTGTGCGAAATCCCGTAGGATCTGCTCCAAGCCTGCGCGGAAGACGCTGCGCTCAAGCTCTCCGCCGAGGATACCGAGCCCGAGCGACGCGTCGAGCATCCATTCCGCGTCCTGGTTCACGAATGCCTGCATCAGCGCGGCCAGGTTGCGGCGGGTGCCCCGATCCAAATAACCCACCATTCCGAAATCATGCATGCAGAGCCGGCCGGACTGCGTGTGGAACAGGTTTCCCCCATGCGGATCGGCGTGGAACGCTCCCAGCACGAAGAACTGATGCAGGTATGCGTCGATCAGAACCTCTGCGAACTTGCGCGCCTCGTCCTTCGACCCGATCTCCTCGACTCGGTGCCCGCCGCTCAGCTCCTGGACCATCACGGACTCGCCGGACAGGGCCTCGAACACTTCGGGCACCATGATTTGCGGCCATCCCTGAAACGCGCGCCGGAACAGCATCCCATTCCTCGCCTCCAGCCTGAAGTCCGTCTCACGGCGCAAATTCAGCTCGATCTCGCCGACGATAGCCAGCGGATCGAGTCGGCGCACCCTGGGCACGAGAATCATCGTCACGCGTAGCGCAAGACGCAACAGGAACATGTCGCGCGCAATGGTAGCGACCACACGCGGACGCCGAACCTTGACGATCACGGCGCGTCCGGACAGGAGGCGCGCAACATGCACCTGTGCGATCGACCCTGCTGCTAAAGGTGTGTCGTGGAATTCCTCGAAGAGCTCTCCGATCGGTGTGCCCAGGGCGCGCTCGACCTCGGCCCGCGCCACCGCTGCCGGGAAAACCGCGACGCGGTCCTGCAGGCGTTGCAGCGCCACAACGTACTCTTCAGGAAGCAGATCCCGCCGCAGCACGAGTGCCTGCCCGGCCTTCACGAAGGTCGTTCCAAGCGATTCCAGGGTATGGGCCAGACGTTCGCCCGGGTGCTGAGCAGGCCGGATCAGCCCGTAGCGGCGCATTGCCAACCAGCCCAGATACGCCCAGACCGCCCAGCAGATGCCAAAGGCGCGGCGCAACGTCAGCAACATGACTGACACGGGATTCCGGGCATTCGCTTCGTTGAGACGGCGGTACGGTACGAGAGGAGGCAATATACCAACGCCATGTCACCGCCTCGGCCAGCCGCGTAGCTACGCTGTGCAACTCGTGCGGTTGCCGCTACGCGACGCTGACTGTGGAGTGCGCTTTGCCGTTCTCGCAGGCCGCAGGGAAGAAGCTGCGCGAGGTACTGGAATTGCGCGCGTGGGCACCATCATGCGCACCGCTATGACAAACCGGCCTGCAGCAGCGACACGCCCCGGGAATCCCGATTCGCGATCCCCGGGGAGCTTAAGCACAACACTGTTTATTCTACTTGTCCATGGTCGAATGCTCGGCACGGCCGGGCTTTGCGCCCGGCTCGGCCTGGGTACCGGCATGCTCCTTCGCTGCATCGGCCTCGGCGCTATCCGTGCGGCCGTCGTGCGCCGCACGGCCAGACTCACCGCTGGCGCCACCGGCATGAGTCTTCTTCCCGTGCTGGGAATGCTCCTTTTTCATGTCGTGGGCGCCGCGGTCGGTGCTCTGGACGTTGCTGCCGCCCTGAGTCACCGTGTCGTCCGCCGCCCACGAGGCCGAGGCCGCCGCAAGAAGCGCTGTTGCCGCGAACATGCCTAACGTCTTCTTCAGTTTCATGATCACTCCTTCATTACTATGTTTTCATCGTCTGCCGTGAGGATCCGCATCGATCCTTCGCGGCGCTGGCCACAGCCCGACTTCCGCTTCACTACGCCAAGGGCGGGTTAGGCGGCAAGATAGACCTGGCAGCAACTCGCACGTCAAGCCAATAATTTGCAGCGGTGACGCGCAAGGCCGCAGCGTCACTGCGCCGAAGTGCCGTTTCCCGGCGGTCACTTCAGCCCCGGAATCGTCGCCCGCTTCAGCAGCAGTGCATTGGCAGCAACGAGTAAGGAACTTCCCGACATGGCAATGGCGGCAACTTCCGGGCTGATCGTCAGCGGGTAGAACACACCGGCTGCGAAGGGGAAGGCGATGACGTTGTAGCCGACCGCCCACCACAGGTTCTGGTGCATCTTGCGCAGTGTGGCGCGAGAGAGCCCGATGGCACCTACCACGTCGAATGGATCGCTCTTCATGAGCACCACATCGGCGCTCTCCATCGCCACGTCGGTGCCCGCGCCAATGGCGAAGCCCACGTCCGCCTGCGTAAGCGCAGGCGCATCGTTGATGCCGTCGCCCACCATGCCCACTTTCTTACCCTGCGCCTGCAGCGCCTTCACCTGCTCCGCCTTCTGACCCGGCAGCACCTCGGCGAGCACCATGCTAACACCCAGCTCTTGCCCGATGCGTTCTGCCGTGGCTCGGTTGTCGCCGGTGAGCATTGCGACTTGCACCCCTCGCTGCTTGAGCGCCGCGACCGCGGCGGCCGAGGTCGGACGGGGCGCATCGGCGATCGCGATCAGGCCCTCCAGCTTGCCGGCACGCGCCACGTGCACCACGGTGCGGCCACCGTCGGCGAGGCGCTCCGCCTGCGCTTCTAGGCCCATCAGGTCGACGCGCTCGCTGTCCATCAGCCTTCGGTTACCGACTAGTGCAGGCTGCCCTCCGGCCATTGCGCGTGCGCCCATCCCGTCGATGTTGGTAAACCCTTCGGCCGGCAGCGCGGTAAGCTGTCTCGCCTTCGCCCGCTCGAGAATGGCGTGCGCTAATGGATGCTCCGAATGCTGCTCCATGCCTGCGGCTGTCGCGAGCACGTCGTCCTCGCTGCGCCCCGCTGCGGGAACGACTTCGACCACTTCCGGCTTCCCCAGGGTGAGGGTCCCGGTCTTGTCGAAGATCACCACGTCCAGTCGGGTGGCGTCCTCCAGGGCCGAGGCGTTCTTGATCAGGATCCCGTTCTGAGCGCCCCGCCCCGTGCCGATCATCACCGCCATCGGCGTAGCGAGCCCCAGCGCATCGGGGCAAGCGATCACGAACACGGTGATTGTGAGCGTGATTGCGAACAGAAGCGTCTGGCCGATCACCCACAGCCAGACGGCGAAGGTGGCAAGGCCGATGACGATGGCGATCAGCACCAGCCACTGGGAAGCCTTGTCTGCAAGCAGCTGTGCAGGGGCCTTGGAGTTCTGCGCTTCCTGCACCAGCCGCACGATCTGCGCCAGCGCCGTGTCCGCGCCGACCTGGGTGGCACGGAACCGGAACGCACCGCTCTTGTTGATCGTCGCCCCGGCTACACGGGACCCGACGATTTTCTTCACCGGCATGGATTCGCCGGTCAGCATCGACTCGTCGACCTGCGTCTCGCCCTCGGTGACGACGCCGTCCACCGGGATCTTGTCGCCTGGCCGCACGATGACGATGTCGCCGGCGAGCACCTCGGCGGTCGGCAGCTCGAGCTCTCTTCCATCACGCAGCACCCGCGCCATCGGCGGTGCAAGGTCGAGAAGCGCCCGAATCGCGTCGTTCGCCCCGGCGCGCGCGCGCATCTCAAGCCAATGCCCCAGGAGGATGAACGCGAGCAAGACCGATACCGCCTCGTAGAACTGCACACCCTCAAAGAAGAACGTCGCCGCGACGCTGAACACGTAACCGGTGCCGACCGACAACACGACCAGGACCGCCATGTTGAGGATACGGTTGCGCAGAGCGCGCCATGCCGCGACGACGAACGGCCAGCTAGGCCATACCACAGCGCCAGTCGCCAGCACGAACATCCACTGGTCGAGCTCCATGCCGAAAGGGGGCGCGGGAGTAGGGATCGGCAGACCCATGGGTGCCCAGAAGAACAACGGTATGGCGAAGGCCAGACAGACGAAGAACCGATTGCGCATATCGCGCACCATGCCCGCCATGTCCATGCCAGCACCGTGGCCCATCTCATGAGCCAGCTCGTCCTTTGCCTTCGGCTGGGCAGCGTGTGCGGCGTGGGCCGCATGCAGGTTCTGCTCGGCGAACCGGCACTGATGCGTTGGCAGCATCTCTCCGCGGCAGTGGTAGCCGCAGTCGCGAATCGCCTGGCGCAGAGTAGCCTCGCTGGTTACCGCAGAGTCATAGTGGACGCTGACGCTGCCCGAGGCAGGGTTCGCCGTCGCATGCTGGACACCCGGCAAGGCGCTAACGCGCTTCTCCACGCCCAGGTGGTCGAGTTCCTCGAACAGCCCCTTGACCTCTAGGTTGACAGTCTTCATCTGGATCTCCACTTCTCGGCTCCCATGCAAGCGTTGTCGCGCGTCGAATGCAAGCGCATCGTTCCCGGCCATCAGGACGGGCTCATTTCTCGGCTGCTTCCCCCCGGCGCGCGCCGTGCGGATGACGCGAGGACGTGAGCACGGCGCCCAATACGACGACTGACGCCGCGGTGGCAAAGGTGCCCATACCTGCGTAGGCGTACAACGCTCCACCTGTCAGCGAGCCCAGCGCCTGGCCCAGTCCCCCGGCAGCACTCAGCACGCCCAAGCCGGCACCCGGCCGACTCCCGCTGCCGAACATGGCAAGGTAGTTCACGAGAGCCAGCACCAGTCCCGAGGTAGCAGCGATCACGCCTACGGCCAAGGAGGCATCGCCAAATGACCCGGCACGGGCGAGCAGTATCAGACCGGCTGCGTACGCCACCATGGACACGCTCAACAGCGGTGTAAGCCGCTCGCCGAACCTGGAGCCCCACATCAGGAACCCCTGCGCCGTGAGCATCACCAGACTGCACTCCGCAAACAGGAGCGATACTTTCGCGAGACCGATGTTCAATGGGCCCGGCGCAGCAAGCGGCAGGGCAACCTCGAATGCGCCCAGGCCGAAGTAGGCGAGGAGGTTCATTGCCGAGAAGCGCCAGGGCAGGACGGTCGCGCTCGCCGAGGGCGTCGTGGAACCCTCCTTCGACTGCTGCGCGGGGAGCAGGCGCACCAGCGCCAGTGCGCCGAGGGCAGCCGACCCGCTTGCGTACAGCGCTCCTGCGACTGGGTCCTGGAGCTTCAGCGCAACCATACCCGCGCTCAGTGCCGGCGCCACAAAGAAACCGAGGAGCGACGCAATGCCAAGCGCTCTCGCAGCGTCACCTTGACACGCGCCCTGGCCTCGAACCCCTCGGAGCGAAAGATGGTGCACTCCCGGTTCATGAAGACGACCGGGTCAGTGTAGGTATCGATACCAAGGCGGCGCAGCCGCAGTGAATCGTGATCTGGTGCCCGCACGACAAATTCTAATCAACTGGAATGTCCACTGTTCGAGACCTGAATGCTGCACAGCCGGGGCAGTCCACTTGCCCTGGGGTCTGCACTCCTATTGCTCAAGCTAAACCTAAGGTAAAGCTGCGTTCAGCTCACAAGTCAAGCACGTCGTCGGCCCTACCGCTCCTAGTCCTTGTGCATTGCTTGCGCTTGGAAGGCTCGGGCGGACTCGGGCCACCGGCCCATGATGCTGCTTACCAAGCGGGATCTCCGCAGTACGGTGACCACCGGGTTAACGCATGACCACCGGGTCAACGTATGTAGGCGTACTTAGCTTTCCGCCGCGCCATGAGTTCCTTCTCCTATCCTCATCGAGCAGGCGGTCTCTCGTTTCACCACGACCTGCAAAAAGCATGGCCCAAACGACGATTGCAGGGCAGACGAGCAGCAACGCCAGGGTTATCGTCGTCCATAATGTGAAGCCCCACACTGCGAGAAGGACGGCAGCGGCCACCATTCCAATCACGGGGCAAAGCCAAAGCCACCGGTTCCATTGCGATCTAAGCAGGGAAGCGCCACGCACCGGGGTCTCCGAAGTGGGTGATTTTTTTCTCCATCTCGCAGTCTCCCATGGATGTTAGACCTGAGTGTTGCTCACAGGTCAAGGGATGGTCCAGTGCTCGTTTTAGGGGCAGATTCTGTCTGCTTCTTTAAATGGGGGACACATCGCAACAACCGCAGGCATCGCAGTCACGGGTCCGGGGTCAAGATCCATGAGAAGTCCGGCAGAAACCTTGCGCTGGCAGATCCAGGGCAGCGTTGAACTTGCTAGACAAGTTCTGAAAGGCGATAAGCGCAGTCAGTTCGACAACGCAGTCATCATTCATGTGCTGCTTCAGGTTTGCCATCAGTCCATCGGTAACGCCCCGATCGGTGATAGTCATGGCCTCCGCATACTCCAGTGCTATCCGCTCGACTTCAGTATAGACATCGCTTTCCCGCCAGTGCTCGAGAGCGTCCACCTTCCGCATGGATCCGCTACGCGTGGCAAGAGTCATCGAGTTGAGGTCTACGCAGAAGCGACATCAGTTTAGCTGGGAGACACGCACGGTGACGAGGGAACGCAGCACCGGCGTCAACGGTGAGCTCCGGCGGTCGAGCGCGCCGTACAGTAATGCCACTCTCCCAAACAACGATGGCGATCGAGCCCAGAGCAGAGCTAGCACGAGGATTTGCCCATACTTGCGCCGCTGGTTCCAGAAGAACGGGCGCAGATACCACGGGTAGTGGGACACTGACTTGGCTTCTATTCTCATGGACCACCCCTTTGCTAGTCATTGGCATCTGGCCGGACATAGGGCTGGCGTACCTGCTCGGCGGCCGCACCCTGCCGCCGCGCTCACTCGACCTTCAGTTCCACCTGGTTCGGCAGGCTTCGCTGAATCGCGTCTGCCACAGGCGAATGTCGCAGTGCCCAGTCGATTATTTCCTGCACGCTGCCGCGATCGCTGTCCGCGGCCTTGGTGCGAATACGAGTGAGGAACTGCGCTGGACCGGCCCGAGCATCGTCCATTCCTAAAATGCCACGCGCATCGCTCTCACTCTCGACAGTCACCTGAATGCTTTTCAGCATAATCCCTAGGCAAGCAGCTCGCATCGCGATTGTCGTCGCATCGCACGAGGCGAGCGCCGCACGCATGAACCAACCGGGCCCCTGGGAGACGCCCCTCTCCCACGCAGGACGGCAGGCATGTCGGTGGTGAGAACGACGTTACCGTCCGCGCTCACCTCACACCGCAATCCCACCTTTACCTGCGCAAGTGCGGCTTTCTCTCGTGTAAGGATCTCTCCGGATGATCCCGCCGGCAGTCGATGCGAGTGCTTACAGCTTGCTCGATGATCTTAGTCTACTCTGCGGTTATAACCTGGATTGGAGTGTGATGAGATGTCCCAACTATAGTCGCTCGTGAGCGGCGCGCCTGATCCCTACTCCTGATCTGAACTGGACGAGATTGCCGAGCCGGATCGGGGGCCTCCTGAGGCGTAGCGCGCTGGGTCAGGACCTGTTCGGGTTTACTGTCCGCTTTTGGCGGCGGATTCAACCGGTGGTACGAGTTGATATGACAGTGTCCGCTGGATCAGCAGTGGCTTTTTTCACATAACGCACATGGAACAGTTCGCTTTGTCTATCGAATTGCCTGCACCTTCGTTTCGGGTTGATGGCCAAAGCTGGGTAGCTTGGCAACAGCCGCCTTCAAGGTGTTGTCGCACAGGTGGGCATAGTGCCGACTAGTGATGCGGGTATCGGCGTGGCCGAGCAGCTTGGAGATGGTGAGCAGGTCCACCCCCATCTGGGCCAGCGTGCTGGCGTAAGTGTGGCGCAGTTCGTGGAAGCCAATCTCCGGTTCAATCTCGACTTGGGCGCAGGCGGCCTTGA
>Ga0268299_1004457_pt1 | contig 10881 bp, 11 predicted proteins | sample NOBtaG_FD_193484 | JGI IMG/M metagenome (GOLD analysis project Ga0268299, IMG submission 193484) | Activated sludge microbial communities from bioreactor in Nijmegen, Gelderland, Netherland - NOB reactor | ecosystem: Engineered > Bioreactor > Aerobic > Activated sludge | place: Netherlands... | reverse complement strand
CGTGCGCAAGTACCAGCTGGCGACCTTCGTCATCGGCTCGACCCTCGCGGGGTTGAGCGGTGCTCTGTATACCTCGTGGGGGCAGTTCATCCAGCCGGCGAGCGTCGGACTGCCGGCCGCGGCGATGCCGATCGTCTGGGTGGCATTCTCCGGGCGCGGCGACCTGACCGCCACGCTGGTCGGCTCCTTCCTGATTCTGTATGCATTCCAGACCATCACGGTGCATAGCCAGCAGGCCGCCCTGATCCTGATGGGCGCGATGCTGCTCGCCACGGTGATGCTGGCGCCGCAGGGCTTCGTCATCGGCTTCGCTCGCCTGGTCGGCCGCATGTTCGGGGCCATGACCGGCGGCGCAAAGGAATAGTAGCCATGGCGGACATGCTGCAGACCTCGGGGTTGTCGAAGATGTTCGGCGGGCTCTCGGCCGTGTCGGAAGTCGACCTGTCCGTATCCGAAGGAGAGATCCACTGCCTCATCGGACCCAACGGCGCCGGCAAGAGCACGCTGTTCAAGCTCATCGTCGGGCGCTATCCGCCGAGCCATGGCACGATCGCCTTCCTCGGCGAGGACATCACCGGACGCATGTCCTACGAGCGGGTCAAGCGCGGCATGAGCATCAAGATGCAGAACCCGAGCGTGTTCAAGGAGCTGCCAGTACGCCAGAACATTCACATCGCGCTCCAGCATCACGTCGCGAAGGCGAGCCTCGCGCGCGAGGAGGAGCGTCTGCTCGGCCTGCTGCAACTGAGCGCGGAGGCGAACAAGCGCGCCGGCGAACTCTCGCACGGCCAGCAACAGTGGCTGGAGATCGGCATGGCGCTCGCGCTCAAGCCCAAACTGATGCTGCTCGACGAACCCACTGCGGGCATGTCGCCGGAGGAGACGTTCAAGACCGGAGAGCTGGTCAAGTCGCTAAACGCAGAGGGCATGACGATGCTCGTGGTCGAGCATGACATGGCTTTCATCCGCCAGATCGCTCAGCGCGTGACCGTGCTGCACTTCGGCAAGGTGTTCGCACGAGGTTCCATCACGGAGATCATCAGCGATCCACGGGTGGCCGAGATCTATCTGGGAAAGACTCATGAGCACTGACCAGGTTTTGGCGGTATCCGGCGTGTGGGCGAGCTATGGTGGCACGCCGATCCTGCAGGGCGTGGACATGCATGTGCAGCGCGGGGAGATCGTGACGCTGATCGGCCGCAACGGCGTGGGCAAGACCACCACGATGCGCTGCCTGATCGGATTGCTACGGGCGACTTCGGGAAGCATCAAGATCCTCGGGCAGGACATGACGACCTCGGCCGCAGATGCGTATGCCCGCCTGGGGGTGGGCTACATTCCGCAGGGACGCGAGGTGTTTCCGCGCATGACCGTGGGCGAGAATCTGGCGGTTGGTGAACTGATCGGCGGTCCCACGGGGAAGAAGCTGCACGACCTGGTCTTCGAGTACTTTCCGCGCTTGAAGGAACGGCGCAACCAGCTCGCCGGGACGATGTCCGGCGGTGAGCAGCAGCAATTGGCGATCGCACGGGCGCTGATCGGCAATCCCGCATTGATGCTGCTCGATGAACCCTCGGAAGGCATCCAGCCGTCCATCGTGCAGATGATCTGCGCCGCGCTGAAGTCGATGCGCGACGAATTGGGCATGACCATTCTGATCGTGGAGCAGAATCTCGACACGATCCTGGAGGTCAGCGAGCGCTGCTATGTGATGGAGAAGGGCCGGATCGTCGCGCAGATTCCGAACGGCGAAGTCAGCGCAGAGGAAGTTCGGCGGCACCTGATGATCTGACGAGCGCTATCCCGCCTGCACTACTGGATTCCGGCTTTCGCCGGAATGACGTTGTCGGGACCCATGCAATGCATCCAGGCCGCCTTCTGCGGCTATGCCGGATCGACGAGTTCGCGCACGTACTGCGCGATCGCGAGCGACGCGGTCAATCCCGGAGACTCGATTCCGTATAAATTGACCAGCCCCGGCACGCCGTGCGCCTGCGGTCCCTGGATCATGAAGTCCGCCGCCGGTTCTTTCGGTCCGCTGATCTTCGGCCGGATGCCGGTGTAGCCCGGTTGCAGCGCCCCGTCCTTGAGTTCCGGGTAGTACTGCCGGATCGCCGCGTAGAAGAGCGATTCGCGCGAATTGTCGAAGCTGTAGTCGATGTGGTCGATCCAGTCGATGTCCGGACCGAAGCGCGCCTGGCCGCCAAGATCGACCGTGACGTGAACCCCGAGGAAGCCGGCGCCCGCCATTGGATAGACCAGCCGCCGGAACGGCGAGCGGCCCGACATCGTGTAGTAGTGACCCTTGGCGAAGTACTGCGGCGGAATGCTCGTTTCCGGAATGCCGCCGATGGCGCGCGCGAGCTGCGGTGCGACCAGGCCTGCGCTGTTGATCAGTGAGGTGCAGCACAGTTCCATCGGCTCGCTGCCCCCGACTCGGATGACGATGCCATCGCCGGTGACATCTCCGCTGAGCACCGGACTGAGGAATACTACGGTGCCACCGGCCTGCTCCAGGTCCCCTTGGAGTGCGAGCATATAGGCATGGCTGTCGATGATGCCGGTCGAGGGCGAGTACACCGCTGCCACGGCGTGTACCGCCGGCTCCAACTCGCGAAGCTCATCCAGCGTGATCCGCCGCAGATCGTGCACGCCGTTGGAATTGGCCTTGTCGATGTAGCCGAGCACGATGGGGATCTCTGCGCTGCTGGCAGCGACCAGCACCTTGCCGCAATTCTCGTGGGCGACGCCGTGTTCGCGGCAGTAAGTGTAGAGCCGATCTTTGCCGGCAACGCACAGACGCGCCTTGAGCGAGCCTTTCGGGTAATAGATGCCCGCGTGGATCACCTCGGAGTTGCGCGAGCTGGTGTGATTGCCGATGGACTCCTCGGCCTCGAGCACGATCACCTCGCGCCCGGCCAGTGCCAATTCGCGGGCGACGGCCAGGCCCACCACTCCGGCGCCGATCACCACGCAGTCGATACGTTCGGTCATGGCTGTTGTTCTGTCGTTCGCCATGGATGTTAACCTAACCGCGATGGATCACCGCTCCCGCGCGCCGGCACCCATCTGGGACCGAGATTTCGCACGCCACTCGCCCATGTTCGCTCCGCTGCAGGCACTGGCGGAGAAGCTGCCCGCCATCGGCTGGCCCAACACCGAAGTGCTCGATCACATGGCCGCGGAATCCGGCCGGCGCATCGTGAACGCCCGCGGAGAGCGCCTGCGATTCGTGCCGGCGCACGCCTCCGGGGCGGGCGTGGATTTCGAGTCCGGCACCTACCATCACAGTGAAGTGCAGGTGCGTTCCATCGATTGGCACGACCTGCTCAATGCCTTGGTGTGGATGAGTTTTCCGACCGTCAAGGCCGTGCTCAACGCGCGCCACGTCGAGGCCATCGAAGCGGAGGCGGGCGGGCCGCGCTCGAGCGTGCGCGATGCGCTCACCCATTTCGACGAAGATGGGGTGATCGTGCTCAGTGCCGACCCGGTACTGTCTGCGCTGGTGCGGGAGTTCGCCTGGAAGGAACTGTTCTGGCGGCGCCGGCACGCGCTTGGAAGCCGCATGCGCTTCCTCCTGTTCGGCCACGCGCTGTATGAGAAGGCCTTGCAGCCGTTCGTCGGCATGACCGGAAAGGCGCTGCTGTTCGACGTTCCCGAGTCATTGATCGGGCAGCCCGCCGATGCGCAGTGCGCCTACGCCGACCGTGTCGCGGCAGTGCACCTGTTGGACGCGAGCCATCTGCTCAGGCCGCGGGAACTGCAGCCGCTGCCGTTGCTGGGCGTACCGGGCTGGTGGCCGGACAACGAGGCGGAGGCCTTTTACGACAACAGCGATTACTTCCGCCCGGGCCGCCAGGCCGAGGCGGGAAAGCAAGCCCGCTCCGCGGGTTAGTGTGATGCCTCGGCGTGGAGCGAGGCGGCTGCGCGCGGTGCGAACACGCGTCGCCAGGCTTGCAGCGGGCGCCGGACTTCAGCGCCCTCAAGTATCCGCGCCTGCGCAAGGATCCGATGCAGGCGCGGCAGGTGATAGTGCGGCACTGCCGGGAAGAGGTGATGCTCGATGTGGTAGTTGACGTGGTGCGGAAACAGGAACAGTCGCGCGAGGGGGCCGGCCAGATTGGTGCGCGCGGCCGTCAGCGGCGATGAACGATCGGTGATCGCGCCATGTTCGAGCACGGCGCGCACACGCAGGATGACCTGCACGACCGTTGCGAGGGGAACGATCCACAGCAGGCAGTAAGCGAGCAGGGCGCCCGGTCCGCCCAGCACGAAGAACACGGTGGGCAGCAGCAGTTGCACCGCGACCACGCCCCAGCGGTCGCGCCGAGCCGCGGCGCGCAGCGCTGGTGCGGTGTCGTCGAGCGGGCGCAGTGCCGACCCGGTATCGGCATCGATGGCCGGGTTGCCGAAGAAGTAGCGGAAGGTCTTCCACGCGTTCAGGCCGCTGAGGTCGCCGGCGAGCTTGCGTAGCAGATACCCCCTGCCGCGCGGATAGCCGCCATGCAGCGCGATGTCCGGGTCCTGTCTGCCGTACAAGTCGTTGTGGTGCAGCCGGTGCACGACTCGGTAGGAGCACATGGAGATGGCCAATATGCTGCCCAGCGCGCGTCCGAGGGCCTCGTTGAGCCCGCGCGAGGCGAACAGACGGTAGTGCGCGGCCTCGTGTGCCAGCACGAACATGGCGTGCTGCTGCGTGCCGATCAACACGATCGCTGCCAGCACGGCCCAGGGATTCCACCATAGCAGCGCAGCGCTGATCGCCAGCGCGGTAACCAGCAGCGTCTGCAGCAGCGCGGCGGCCGAGCGCCAGTCGTCGAGCTGGGTCAGCGCGCGCAGTGTCGGCGCGGGGAGCATTCGCGCGGGGGCACGCCGCAAGTCGTTGCGGAACTCCTCTCCGGTCTTCGCGGATGCTGCGTCCATCCCTCAAGGATACCGGTACGGCTACACTCACGTCCGCCATGTCCACGACGCCCGACGCTCACGCCGCCAATCGATCCATCCGACTGCTGGCGCTGGCGGCGTTCGTATCCGGCGCCAACTTGCGTATCACCGATCCGTTGGTGCCGGCACTCGCGCAGTACTTCTCGGCCAGCGTCAGCGCCGCTGGCAGCGTGGTGAGCGGCTTCACCCTGGGCTACGCGCTGTTCCAGGTCGTGCACGGCCCCTTGGGCGATCGCATCGGCAAGCTGCGCGCGGTCACCATTGGCATGTTCATCGCAGCCGCGGCGTCGCTCGCCTGCGCGTTCGCACCAGGATTGCCTTCACTGGCGGTGGCGCGCTTCCTCACGGGCATGGGCGCAGCCGCGGTCATTCCGCTGTCGCTCGCGTTCATCGGCGACAACGTCGGCTATGAACGCAGGCAACTGGTGCTCGGCCGGTTCATCGGCGCCGCGCTCGGCGGACAAATGCTCGGCCCGTTGATCGCCGGTGCGCTCAGCGAATTGTTCTCGTGGCGCAGCGTGTTCGTCATCATGGCTATCGTCTTCGCGCTGGTCGGGCTGTTTCTGCTGCCCAGCGCGCGTGCCGTGCAAACAGTGGTCAAGGGACCGCGGACACATCCTCTGCGGCAGTATCTCGAGCTCGCGCGCGACCCGTGGGTCAGGACGGTGGTTACCGCCGTCGCCATCGAGGGCTTCCTGTTCTATGGCACGTTCGCTTACCTGGGCGCATACCTGAAAGTGCGCTTCGAGCTCAACTACTTCCTCATCGGCCTGCTCATTGCAGGGTTCAGCGTCGGCGGGATCGCCTACAGCACGTCTGTGAAATGGTTGGTGCCGCGTCTGCGTGAGCGCGGCCTGGCCCTGGGTGGTGGCATCGCGCTGCTGGCGTGCTTCGCCGGGATCGCGCTGGCGCCGAGCTGGCAGGCCGCGGTGCCGTTCTTCATCGCCTCGGGTTTCGGTTTCTACATGCTGCACAACACGCTGCAGACGCGTGCTACGGAGATGGCTCCCGCTGCGCGGGGCGCGGCGGTGTCCTTCTTTGCCTTTTGCCTGTTCGCCGGGCAGGCAGCCGGCGCAGCCGTCTTCGGACAGGCGATAGAAGCCATCGGATATGTGCCGGTGATCATTTCAGCTGGTTTCGTTCTGCTAGCGGTGGGCTGGTGGTTCAGCCGCCGGGTCGCGTGGCACACCTCGCAACGCCCCTGAGCGACGCGCTGCCGTGTCCTGCCACGTGTGACCGGGAGAACGGTTTGACAGCCGCTCGGGCCAACTTCTATACTTCGTTTATCTCTTAGACAAAGTCTAAAACACGGTATTTGGTGATTCAAACGCCGGCGGTCAGGCACTCGGACCGATCGGTGTTTCGAAAGCGAAGCCCGGCAACGGGCACCCAGCGCCGGGACGGGTCCCCGGCGTGGACGATTTCCAACGACCTGAGGAGAAACGTGCATGAAAGCGCTGAAGGGCAGCAAGACTGAAGGAAATCTGAAGGCGGCCTTTGCCGGCGAGTCCCAGGCCAACCGCCGCTATCTGTATTTCGCGAACAAGGCCGACGTCGAAGGGCAGAACGACGTGGCTTCGGTGTTCCGCTCCACTGCGGAAGGCGAGACCGGGCATGCGCACGGCCACCTCGAATATCTCGAGCAGGTGGGCGATCCCGCCACCGGGCTGCCCATCGGGCGCACCCGCGACAACTTGAAGGCGTCCATTGCCGGCGAGACGCACGAGTACACGGACATGTACCCTGGCATGGCTAAGTCCGCGCGGGAGGAAGGTTTCGACGAGATCGCCGATTGGTTCGAGACCCTGGCCAAGGCCGAGCGTTCGCACGCCAACAAGTTCCAGAAGACGCTGGACGCGCTGGTCGACTGAGCGCTCCGGTCCCGGCATCCATGCAGGGCGCGCGCATTCGCGCGGGCCCGGGCAGGCACCGCAGCAGCAAGCACGCGGGGCGGCCGTTCGTGCCGCCCCGATCCCGCAACGCCCAGTAGCCACTTCCCGACCATGCGTGAAGGCAGCCTAGAAGCGCCCACCCGACACCCGATCGAGTGGAAGAAGCCGGAGTTCTACGACGAAGCCGCCCTGCTGAAGGAACTGGAGCGCGTCTACGACATCTGCCACGGCTGCCGCCGTTGCGTGAGCCTGTGCACGTCGTTTCCCACGCTGTTCGACCTGGTGGACAACAGCGAGACCCTCGAGGTCGACGGCGTCAAGAAGGAGGATTACTGGAAAGTCGTGGACCAGTGCTACCTGTGCGACCTGTGCTACATGACCAAGTGTCCCTACGTTCCTCCGCACCCGTGGAACGTCGATTTCCCGCACCTCATGCTGCGGGCCAAGGCGCTCAAGCACAAGAAAGGCGAGACCAGCTTCCGCGACAAGCTTCTCTCGAGCACCGATGCGCTCGGCAAGCTGGCATCGATTCCGGTGGTCGTGCAGATGGTCAACACGGTCAACAGGACACCGGCAGCGCGCAAGGTCATGGAAGACCGGCTCGGCATCCACAAGGATCGCGTTCTGCCCGAGTACACCTCGGCGAAGTTTCGCAGCGTTGCGCGGCCGAATTCGAGCTTTCCGGTGAAGGACAGCCCCAATGCGCCGGGCAAGGTCGCTATCTTCGCCACCTGCTACATCAACTACAACGAGCCGGGCATCGGACAGGACCTGCTGCGTGTCCTGGAGCACAACGAGATTCCCGCGATCGTGGCGGAAAAGGAGAACTGCTGCGGAATGCCCAAGCTCGAGCTGGGCGATCTGGAGGCGGTGGAGAAGCTCAAGAACGGCAACATCCCGGTGCTTGCAAAGCTCGCGCGCGAGGGCTACGCGATCCTCACCGCGATTCCATCCTGTACGCTGATGTTCAAGCAGGAGATCCCGCTGCTGTTCCCGGATGACGCCGATTGCAAGGTGGTCGCCGCGGCGATGTTCGATCCGTTCGAGTACCTTGCGCTTCGCAACCGCGACGGCCTGCTCAAGACCGACTTCAAGCACAAGCTCGGCAAGGTCAGCTATCACGTGCCCTGTCATCTGCGCGTGCAGAACATGGGGCTGCGCACGCAGGAAATGCTCAAGCTGGTGCCCGGTACCGAAGTCAATACCGTCGAGCGCTGCTCCGGTCACGACGGCACCTGGGGTGTGAAGAAGGAATACTTCGACAACTCCATGAAGATCGGGCGGCCCGTGTTCCGCGCGATGGGCGGCAACGAGCCGGATTACATCAGCTCGGACTGCCCGATTGCCGGCCGCCACATTCAGCAGGGGATGGGAGAGGGCGCGCGAGGCGAGAAGCAACACCCGATCAGCCTGCTGCGCATCGCCTACGGACTTTGACCCCGCGCTCGCTCACCTATACGGCGAGCGCAAAGACGAGAACGCCATGCAGACGAATCAAGCAGGAAGGACCCAGCCCATGCCCCGCATCGCCCGTGACAGCCTCATGAGCCTCGAGGCGTATTCCAAGGTTCGCAAGGACTTTCGCGCCAACATCATCGCGCACAAGAAGAACCGCACCGTGCATCTGGGCGATCACGTTACGCTGCAATTCGAGGACGAAATGACGATGCGCTATCAGGTGCAGGAGATGCTGCGTGCCCAACGCGTCTACGAGGAAGATGGTATCCAGGACGAACTGGACGCCTACAATCCGCTCATCCCCGACGGCAGCAACTGGAAGGCGACGATGCTCATCGAGTATGCAGAGCCGGACGAGCGCCAGAGCGCCCTGGCCGGCATGATCGGCATCGAGGACAGGATGTGGGTCCGAATCGGGAACAATCCGCGCGTGTTCGCGATAGCGGACGAGGACATGGAGCGCGAGAACGACACCAAGACGTCCTCGGTTCATTTCTTGCGGTTCGAACTGGACCGGACCATGAAGCAGGCATTGTGCGATGGCGCACCGCTGTCCATCGGTGTGGACCACCCGGCATACGAGGCGACGCTTGACCCCGTCACGCCGGCCGTGCGCGATTCGCTGCTCAAGGATTTGGTCATGTAGTTACCGACAGTCTTGATGCGGCGCAGGAACCGGAGTAAATATTCGGGCGTGGTTGCCTCGCCGCGGGCGGCCGGAGATATAACAGCTCGGAGACCTCGTCATGACGGCCATCGTCGCGCAGGGTCGACTGCTCGACCTCGTCGAACAACGCATCAGGCAAGTCAGTGCGCCAGTTAACATCCGGCTTTGGAATGGACGTCAGATCCAGGCGCCCGGCTCCTCGTCGGTCACGCTGACTGTCAAATCCGCTTCGGCCCTCGCTCAGCTGGCCAATCCCGCATTGGGAAAGCTCGCGCGCAGCTTCGTCGAAGGCGAGATCGACATAGAGGGTCCCATGCGTGAAATCCTGCACGCCGGGGAGGCCTTGGTGTCCGGTCAGTCGTCGGTGTACGGCTCGCTGATTCCGGCCTGGAAGTGGTGGCGCCACAGCCGCCAGGCGGACCGTAGGAACATCCAGCGGCATTACGACGTTGGAAACGACTTCTACGGCCTGTGGCTGGATCGCAACCGCGTCTACTCCTGCGGTTATTTCAAGTCGTTCGACGACACACTCGACGCGGCCCAGGAACAGAAACTCGATCACATCTGCCGCAAGCTCCTGCTCAAGCCAGGCGAGCGCCTGCTCGACATCGGTTGCGGATGGGGCGGACTGATCCTATGGGCAGTTCGCAACTACGGCGTCCGGGCTGTGGGCATCACTCTCTCCGAGGGCCAACATGCCTACGCCACCGAGCGGATTCGCGCGCTGGGCCTGCAAGACCGTTGCGAGGTGCGCCTGCTCGACTACCGCGACGTGCCGGAGGACGAGCCGTTCGACAAGATCTCCAGCGTCGGGATGTTCGAGCACGTCGGCCGGCACAACCTACCCGTATACTTCGGCAAGATCGACCGGCTGCTCAAGCCGGGCGGATTGGTGATGAACCATGGCATCACCACCAACTCACTCGATAATGCCCAACTGGGCGGTGGCATCGGCGAGTTCGTCGAAGACTACGTGTTTCCTGGTGGAGAACTGATGCACGTGAGCTATGTGATGCAGGAGATGGCGCGGCACGGACTGGAGGTATGGGATGCGGAATGCCTGCGTCCCCACTACGCGCGTACCCTGTGGCACTGGGTGGAGCGGCTGGAGGCATCCAAAAATGCGGCGCGGGAGATGGTCGGAGAGAAGGCGTTGAGAATCTGGCTGATCTACATGGCGGGTTCGGCCCATGCGTTCTCGCGCAGCTGGATCTCGATCTACCAGTTGCTCGGGGTGAAGACCCAGGCCGACGGCAGTCAACCCATGCCCCCAACGCGCGGGCATCTGTACTCGTGAGGCCGGTCCCGCGCCGGTCGTGGATGTCCGCAACGCAGGCCTGGGGGCTCGCGGCGTTCTGTCTGGGTTTGATGTTCGCCGCACCGGCGGATGCGGTGCGCAAGCGCGAGCAGGAAAGCCCGATCACCAATGCGCCCGATGAACCGGCGTTCAAGGAACTCGACCTCGCCCCGCCGGCATTTCCGCGGGACAAGGACCTGATCGAGTTCACCATCAAAGGCCGCACCCAGAACCGGTACTTCGTGGACACTTCTACGCTGAGCGTCGATGCCGACAAGGTGGTCCGCTTCGTACTGGAAGTGCGCACGCCCACCGGTGTGCGCAACGTCACCTACTCCGGCGTGCGATGTGAAACGCTCGAATGGAAAGACTACGCCTTCGCCAGCCCTGAACGGGTGTGGCGCGAGGATGCGCAAGCCGATTGGCGCTTCGTGGAGACCAAGAACCTCAACAACTACAAGCGATCGCTGGTAGACGAGTTCCTGTGCCTGAGCGGCGTGAGGAAGAGCAGCACGCGCGGCAGCGCCAAGACGATCGTGAGACTGCTGAAGAACCCTCCGGAGCCGGACAACAGGACGCTGCGGATTCTCCGGTAGCGGACTGGCAGAGCCGCCCTGCTTCTA
>Ga0268299_1004456_pt1 | contig 10882 bp, 7 predicted proteins | sample NOBtaG_FD_193484 | JGI IMG/M metagenome (GOLD analysis project Ga0268299, IMG submission 193484) | Activated sludge microbial communities from bioreactor in Nijmegen, Gelderland, Netherland - NOB reactor | ecosystem: Engineered > Bioreactor > Aerobic > Activated sludge | place: Netherlands... | reverse complement strand
CCAGGGGTACTATAAAGCATCCGTGGATAAATTCCCGTACGGCACAGAATCGGCCGAAACGGTATTGCAGGAGGCGTTCGTGAATCCCGTTAATGGACCCGAGAGTGAAGACGGCAGCATGTACGATCCTGATCCTCACCGGAGTGACTTCCCCTCCTACCGGGAAAATGTCTACTATTACACGTATGACAATGTTGCGATGATCGTGCTCAACAGTGACTATTGGTTCTCTCCATCGCTCAGCAGAGATACAATGACGAGCGGAGGACTGCACGGATATATCATGGATAACCAGTTGGGGTGGCTGAGAGAGACGATCAGGGCGCTGGAGAACGACCCGAATATCGACCACATTTTCGTCACTCAGCATACCCCGGCGTTTCCCAACGGCGGACATAGCGGTGATGACATGTGGTATGGCGGTAATAACAGGAAGCGGCCCGTTATCGCTGGACGGGGAGTCAACAAGGGGATCATCGAACGCCGCGATGAGTATCTCGATGTCTTGATCAACCATAGCACGAAAGTGATAGCCGTATTGACCGGTGACGAACATAATTATCATTGGATGAAGCTCACAGATGCCGTTCAGATCCATCCCCGCGATTATCCCCATACGAAAGTGACCATATCAAGACCGGTCTATCAGATCAATAATGGTGCGTCGGGGGCGCCGTATTACGCTCAGGAGAAACTTCCGTGGAGCGAACATACAAGATCATTCAGTGTGGAAAATGCCGTCTGTATCTTCGCCGTCGATGGGAAGAACGTTTCGATGAAAGTCATTAATCCGGATACGCTGAATGACATTGATTCTGTACGGCTTCGCTAATCAGATGGAGGTGTACCACATGAGAGTGCTTGAACGAACGGTCAAGACAGAACAGACGGCAATGATGCTGGTCCCTCGGATCATTGTTGGTTCAATATTTCTATCAGAAGGCATCCAAAAGTATCTTTTCCCTGAACTCGTCGGCGTTGGACGCTTCGTAAAAATAGGCTTCAGCGATCCTGAATTCTGGGCATATTTCGTTGCTACTTGTGAAATAGTGTGTGGAGCTTTCGTTGTCGCCGGTTCTCTCACCCGACTGGTCTCCATTCCGCTTCTCATCATTATGGCGACGGCGTTTATCACGACGAAGTATCCGGTCTTCGTTGCGGAAGGATTTTGGCCTATGGCGCATGCGATGAGAACCGATTTTGCAATGACGATGCTGCTGTTGATGACGATGTATTTTGGCGCAGGTGATTATTCCATAGATATTCTTTGGTATGAACGACTCAAAAAATAAACTCATTGATATTGCCACACTGTTCCTAAAACTTGGAACGATTGGTTTTGGCGGCCCGGCAGTTCACATCGCTATGATGCATGATGAGGTTGTGATCAAAAGAAAATGGATGTCAAACGAATATTTTCTGGATCTGGTCGGTGCAACGAATCTTATCCCCGGCCCGAACTCTACAGAAATGGCAATGCATTGCGGTAATGATCAAGCGGGGATTAAGGGATTGATCGTCGCCGGTGCTTGCTTCATCCTTCCAGCCGCTCTGATAACCGGCATCATTGCGTGGAGCTATCAGGTATATGGACATTTGCCGGAGGTACAGCCATACATCATCGGCATTCCACCGGCAATTATTGCCATTATTGCCATCTCACTATTCCGTCTTGGAAGAACTGCCGTAAAAAATTATGAACTGGCCGTTCTTGGGACGATTGCTTTCGTTTTCTGCATTGTTGGGATCAATGAGATCATCGCATTGTTCGGTGTCGGATTTCTTGGGATTGTCTTAGGCATGCTGCGAAGATCAAAGACCATGAATTCGTTCATTCCCATCCTGCTGCTTCAACACTATGATGGTTCGATCTCGACCCTCTTTATAGTTTTCCTTAAAATCGGCGGGATCCTCTACGGAAGCGGATATGTCTTATTTGCATTTTTAGATGCAGAATTTGTCCAATCGGGAATCATGTCCCGACAGCAGTTGATCGATGCAATTGCGGTCGGTCAGATCACGCCCGGGCCGGTCTTTTCGGCGGCGACATTTGTCGGATGGCAGTTGGGAGGCATGTGGGGTTCTGTTGCTGCTACGGTCGGGATATTCCTTCCTTCGTTTGTTTTTGTCGGTTTGTTGAATCCCTTGATCCCGAAACTTCGGAAGTCCGTACTATTGGCATCATTTCTCGATGCTGTCAACGTTGCCGCCATCGGAGTGATCGCTTCTGTCCTTTACTCGATGGGATTGGAAGTTATGGGTAATTGGAAAGCTGTGATCATCACCATCGGAAGCATGGGTGTTCTTTATTACTTCAGGAACTTGAATACGGTTGTCATCGTATTGGGGGGCGCCATCATTGGTTATCTCCTGACTTATGTGTAAAGCGAATACCAAGCGGGGATATATCAATTACTGCAGAGTGGATTCGAACGGGCAATCTCGACGGGAAAAATACGAACGATTTCCGGGACCTGAATCCTGCAACGGCGGACAGGCTGGACGGAATGACATTCGCACTGACATCAAAAAGAAAAGGCATCCTTTCGGATGCCTTTTCTTTTTGAGTGCCCGGGATCCCGCCTGCGTCGGGACTTCGCTTAAGAAAAATATGAGCTCAGCTGGACGGAAGAATATTCTGAATGACTTCAAATAGAAATGGCATCCTTGCGGATGCCATTTCTATTTGAGTGCCCGGGATCCCGATTCCCTCGCTTCGCTCGGTCATCGGGACGTCGCAAAAAACGCTCCGTCCCGACAAACCTTCGCTGCGCTCAGGGCGTCGGGACCTCGCTGCGAGGATAAACCTTCAGGGCTCGGCTGGATCCCGACCATCCTCGCATTGCTCGGATGTCGGGACTTCGCGAAAAGCGCTCAGCTTGAACTTCCACCTTCCGTGAGACTATAAAATCAAAAAGGCATCCAAGGATGCCTTTTTGATTTTACGTGCCCGGGACCCCGCCAAACTACGGCGGGATTTCGCTCTCATGGGAAAATCCGGAAGCTCAACTGGACGGAATGACATTCGCACTGACATCAAAAAGAAAAGGCATCCTTTCGGATGCCTTTTCTTTTTGAGTGCCCGGGACTCGGCGAACGCTTACTGCGAATTTAATCGTAGTTAAGGAGATGAAGTATTGATGCAAATCGTAATCGTAAGATAATCGTAATTGCCTAAGTGGCTGTAATTGCTTGGGTTGTTACGGTTTCTTACGATTACAATTATTTTTTATCAATAACTGAAGATTTGAATAACGTAAGAAATTACATATATTACATACGTGAAATCTTTAGCTCTAATATTATCCCTGTATTTTTCGATCATCTCTACATTTCCTTGTGCAGATATTATTGGTGATTTGAAAATATCGAAAGAATTACACACGGAACAATCCGAGCAAAATGCCTCTGACAATTGTGCAATATTCTGTATCTGCAATTGTTGCGGCACTGTCATTATCTCTATCCCCAAGCAATGCGGTGTTGATACCCCGTATCAATATTCATCGCATTTCTTATCGTTCGTTGAACACCCACTAACTTCACTCCCTTACATTGTTTGGCAGCCGCCCAAACAAGCGTAATACCTTTCCATTCTAATCATTGAATCATTTCGCTCTTTCTGAAGAGTGAAATGTCATTTTCATATCTATTGAGGCCAACGTGAAATTACACTTTCTCGTTGTCTGTGCATTGTGGACTGTTGTTGAAGTCGGTTACGCTCAGACAACAAAGAACATAACATTACATGATGCGATAGCATTGGGATTGGAATCAAATCCCAGTATTCTGCAGGCAATTCAAGAAATTCGATCTGCCAAAGGAAGAATATTGCAGGCAGGGAAAATACAGAACCCCGAGTTTGGCATTTCATTCAATGAAGTACCGTCAGGGTATAAAGTTGGATCTGCCAATGAAAAAGATATCAGCATCACTCAATCATTTGAGTATCCGGCTAAACGAAGCGGTAGAATATCGATAGCAACGACGGATGAACAGCGTGCCCAAGCCTCTGTCGAACAGATGAAAACGAGAATTGCAGCAGGCATTAAAAAGGCTTACGTCGATGCACAATATGCCGTCATCTCTGTGCAAATTATTGAGCAACAAATAACAATGTTGAGGGATTTCCAGCAGATCGTCTCAAACAAGTACAAGACCGGCGAATCAAAATATTTGGATGTGTTGCGGATTGAAATTGAAACTGCAAGATTGCAGAACGATCTCTTAGGAGCAAAAAACAATTATGTGTCAATGCAAACGATACTAAAGAACACCATCGGTGATTCGGCGAACATTCTTTACACGCCAATGGATTCTTTGACCTTTTCACCGATTAGCAACAACAAAGACTCTCTTATTTCATCGTATATCGAGCAAAGTCACACTCGAATGTTGGCAGAGATCAAAATAAAAAGAGAGGAAAACCTTCTCTCGCTGGCCAGAACCAATTACTACCCTGATTTCGGCGTCGGACTTGCTTACCAGCACAGGACTCCTTCAAACTCATTTCTTGGTGTTGAGTTCAAAGTATCGGTGCCACTTTGGTATTGGCAGGAACCACAGGGGCTTATTGAAGAAGCTTCGGCTCAATTGAGTATTGCGGAGTTGCAAATGTATTCGGTAAAGCGGAAGATTCGGAATAATATCAATATTGCGCTGACTACCGTACTGTCAACAGAGCAACAAGTAAAGAATTATGAGCAGATTTTACAAAAAGGATTGAGTGAAATAATGGATGTTGCATTGAGTCAATACCGCAACAATCAAATCGATCTGTTGAACCTTTTTGATATTTATAGAACACAAAGAGAGACACGCGCCGAGTATATACGGTCCGTGGCAAATTATCAACGCGCCGTTGCTGATCTTGAATCGGCAGCAGAGCTCCCCATTGAATAAACCACCGAGGAAACAATGATCCACACAATAATAAATTACTTTCAAAAAACATTTGTTATCGGTATCACCGTAGGTCTCATAAGCTGTTCTTCGGATCAGGACAAATCGAATGAGTCTGCGTCGGAAGAACATCACGAAGAAGAGGTACACAGCTCCCTTGTTCATTTAGATCAGCACAAAATATTTCATGCGGGAATCAAAACAGAGGTCGTACAGGAGAAATCAATTGCTGTACCCTTGACGTTATCCGGGAAAGTCGGATTTGATGAACGAAGAATTGCCCACATTACTTCACGCATTCCAGGGCGGGTAGAAGAGGTGCGGGTGTTTACCAATGATAATGTAGCATCAAATATGGTTGTCGCAGAGATGTACAGTCAGGAATATATTGCTCTCCAATATGAGTTCATACAGGCAATTGAACGGAAAGAACGTTCCTTGCAAGGATCGCAGGATGATCAAAAGACTGCGCAATCGTTATACGAATCTGTTCTGCAAAAGCTGACTATCCTTGAATTAAGCGATGACGAAATCAATGCTTTACGCACCACCAAAAAACCGAAACAATATTACTCTATTCGTGCGCCGTTCTCCGGAACAATCCTTGAAAGCAAAGTAAAAAAAGGAATGTTTTTGCAATCCGGAGAAGAGTTGTTTGATTTTGCAGATCTTTCGACGGTGTGGGTATTGGCGGATGTATATGAGCGGGATCTTGCGAGAGTCCGGCCCGGAATGAAGGCAGTAGTAACAACAACATTCTACCCTGGTTCCTTCTATGGGACAATCACCAGCATTTATAATGTCGTTGATGAAAAAACACGGACTGTGAAAGCACGAATTGAATTGAATAATTCATCACGAAAGCTAAAACCTGAGATGTATTGCATGGTGAAAATACAAACGCAGTTCGGCAAAGAAACCATCAAAATCCCTTCAACAGCCCTGATGGGGGATACGGAAAAGCACTATGTATTTGTGGCGATCAATGATTCCACCTTCGAACGGCGTGAGATTCGAACCGGTGTTGAAACGAAAGAGTTTGCGGAAGTCCTGGATGGTCTGCTCATCGGTGAACGGATCGTTGTTGTTGGAGGATTCTTTCTCAAATCAGAACTGGCGAAAGAAACCTTCGGAGAGGAGCATTGACCATGGCGCTGGAACACGTCATTCAATTATCCCTGTTACCGTATGCGTTGGGATATCTTGCATTAGTATTCATCCTCCCCTCGTATCGCGTCTATAAGAAGACCGGAAAGAATCCATATCTGTTTGGGAAGACAGATTCTGCGCACGATTACTCGGGCAAGCAAATGCGGATAATGACCGCTGCAACGCTTGTTTCAATAATTCTATATTCATTCTTTGATGTGTTCTATCAATTATTGATTCCCATTGGATATATGGAGATAGCCATTGTAGAAGAAGCGGGTGCAGTATTGATGGTACTTTCCCTTTGCTGGATTCTCATTGCCCAGATTCACATGGGGCAATCGTGGAGGATCGGATTCAACAAAAATGATACTGCTCCGTTGATCAGTACCGGCGTCTTTCGGTTTTCAAGGAATCCGGTTTTTCTTGGAATGATTCTTACCCAGACTGGATTCTTCCTTGTAATGCCGAACGTCATAACACTTATGATTCTTTCGCAGGTATATCAACTCTTGCAGATACAAGTACGGCTTGAAGAAGAATATCTGGTTACGGTTCACGGAGATGAATATAAAAAATATTGCACACAAACGCGCCGATGGTTGTAAGTCGTCGCTTACAATAGGAATGTACCATGATAAATAAAATAATTGAATTCTCGCTCAAGCAGCGATTGATGGTTATTGCTATGGTCATACTGATCATAGCATTTGGTTTGAATTCGCTGAACACATTGCCAATTGATGCCTTTCCCGATGTGACCAATGTTCAAGTGCAGATCATTACAGAAGCGCCGGGACTTTCACCGGTTGAAGTTGAAAAATTAGTGACCTTTCCTATTGAGGTATCCTTAAATGGACTTCCACAGTTAACGGAAGTTCGTTCAATCTCGAAATTCGGATTGGCAGTGGTAACAGTGGTTTTTGAAGATGGTGTGGATATTTATTTTGCCCGACAGATCGTCTTAGAGCGTTTACAAGGGGTGAAAGGAGAACTGCCGCCTACCGTTCCTGAACCATCTATGGGACCGATCACTTCCGGCATGGGTGAGATCTATCAATATTTCCTTGAAAGCGACAGTGTAGATCTCATGGGACTTCGTTCTATTCAGGATTGGATCATTAAGCCGCAGCTCAGGACTGTTCCTGGCGTTACCGAAGTCAACAGTTTTGGCGGACTTGTAAAACAATATCAGATATTGATCGATCCGGATAAACTTCTTTCCTACAAGCTATCCTTGAAGGATGTTTTTGAAGCGGTGGAAAAGAACAATAGCATTTCCGGCGGGAATTTCCTGGAACATTCGTCTGAACAATATATCATAAGAGGAATCGGACAGGCAAAGAATGAACGGGATCTGGAGAATATCATCGTAAAAAATGAATCAGGCACACCGGTATTTATTCACAACGTTGCAAAAGTCACTTTAGGAGCAGAAGTCCGTCAAGGTGCAGTGGTAATGCAGGGGCGGGGCGAAGTTGCAGCGGCCATCGTAATGATGTTAAAGGGGGAGAATAGCCGAAAAGTGATCGAACGGGTGAAAAGCAAAGTAGAGGAGATCAACAAAACACTCCCGCCGCATGTGAAAATTCACGCTTACTATGATCAGACAAACTTAGTCGATAAAACTATTACGACGGTAAAGACAAACCTGATCGAAGGAGGGATTCTTGTTATTGCCGTACTGCTCATCTTCCTGGGTGATGTGAGAGGCGGACTCATCGTTGCATCCTCTATTCCTTTGTCCATGATGTTTGCATTTATCGGAATGGAGTGGCTCAAAATCTCGGCTAATTTAATGAGCCTTGGTGCCATAGATTTTGGAATGATCGTTGACGGTTCCGTTGTGATGGTAGAGAACTTTGAAAAGAGACTCCAGCAGGGAGATGATAAAAAGAGCAAAATTCAGATCATAGAAGAAGCAGCAAAGGAAGTTGGGCGGCCAATCCTGTTTGGAATACTGATCATCATCGCAGTGTACGTTCCTATTCTAACACTGGAAGGGATCGAAGGGAAGATGTTTGTTCCAATGGCGATCACCGTTGTGGTCGCACTGATCGGGTCTCTGATATTGACGTTAATGTTCATCCCGGTGCTAAGTTCTCTGATTCTCAAAGTAAAGAAAGATCACTCTGAGCCTAAAATGACGGTCTGGATGCGGCGGCATTATACCGTTCTTCTGGAAAAAGCGTTTAAGCGAAAATGGATCATCCTTTCAGCTACAGTTGGATTATTTGCAGCATCCCTTATGGTTATTCCAATGCTGGGAACTGAATTTATTCCCGAACTTGACGAAGAAGCGATCCTTATCCAGCCGATCCGTATGCCGAGCATTTCATTGACAGAGTCAATTGAAATGGAAAAAAAAGTCCAGAAAATCCTGATGCAATTTCCGGAGGTAGAATTTGTTGTCGGCCGTCTTGGCCGTCCGGATATCGCAACGGATCCGATGGGGGTGAATTTAAGTGACATCTATATCACTTTAAAACCGAAGGATCAATGGACGGTTAAAACAAAGGAAGAACTGGTCGAAAAGATGGTGGAAGAACTCGAACATGTTCCTGGAGTGAATTTTAATATTACACAGCCAATCGCAATGCGCGTTGATGAGCTTGTCTCCGGTGTAAAATCCGATCTTGCGGTGAAGCTCTTTGGGGATGATTTGACAATCTTAAAGCAAAAAGCTGATGAAATTGCTTCTGTTTTAAATAATGTTCAGGGTTCAGCTGATGTTTCTACAGAACAAATATCAGGACAGCCATACTTGAATATCTATTTCGATAGGGATGCCATCGCACGCTATGGATTGAATATCTCCGATGTCCAGGAGGTTGTAGAAATCGCTATTGGGGGCAAAGAAGCATCGGAAATATTTGAAGGTCAAGCCCGATACGATGTGGTTGTTCGTTACCCGGAGAACAAGCGGAGTGATATTCAGTCCATTGAGAATTCGCTTGTCCATTTGCCCTCGGGAGGCAATATACCACTCAGCGAGGTCGCCAAAGTGGTCGCAGAAGAAGGTCCGGTGCAGGTCAGCAGGGAGTTTGGGCAGCGGAGGATCGTAGTGGAATGCAATATTCGAGGCACGGATATCGGCAGTTTTGTTACAGAAGCAAGAAGGCAAATAGAATCTAAAGTGAGACTCCCTGCCGGTTATTATGTCACCTGGGGCGGTCAGTTCCAGAATCAAGAAAGTGCCACCGAACGGCTTTTAATCGTTGTGCCGCTGTCCATCTTTCTGATCTTCATCTTACTCTTTACAACATTCGGCAATCTTCGGCATTCGTTGCTGATATTACTCAATCTACCATTTGCGCTGAGTGGAGGTATTTTTGCGTTATTTGTGAGAGACTTACATTTGAGCGTTTCAGCATTGATCGGTTTTATTGCATTGTTTGGTGTGGCTGTCTTGAATGGCATTGTGTTGATATCGTACATCAACCAATTGCTAAAAGAAGGTCACGAATTGGAGTTTGCGATCATTAAAGGAGCCTCAGACCGATTGCGTCCCGTATTGATGACAGCCCTTGTTGCATCGCTCGGATTTATCCCTATGGCATTATCCCACGGAACTGGTGCGGAAGTTCAACGGCCGCTTGCAACGGTTGTCATCGGTGGATTAATAACTTCAACGCTGCTAACGCTATTTGTATTGCCAATCCTATATAGTATCTTTGAAAAGAATTTATCGGTGAAAAAATGATTCTGCTTTCTCTTATAACTTGTCCTGAATGCGGTTTTCAAAAATTGGAAACTATGCCGATTGATTCGTGTGTCCATTTTTACGAATGCGCATCGTGCAAAATAATATTGAAACCAAAAACAGGTGACTGCTGCGTATTTTGTTCATATGGAACCGTTCGATGTCCATCACAACAACAAACATATCAATCCAAAAAATAAAATGAATAAAACGACATATAAAATTCCAAAAATGGATTGTGCTTCAGAAGAACAGATGATTCGGATGAAGTTAGAAGGGCTGGCCTCGATTTCGTCTTTGTCATTTGACATTCCAATGAGAAAACTTGAAGTGGTTCATTCTGGATCTCAGGATGATATTTTCAATGCCTTGGATAGTCTCAAATTTGATACACAATTAATAGATACAGCAGCATTTGACACTTTTGAGCAAAAAAATCACCATTCGACAGAACGGACACTATTATATCAGGTGTTGGCAATTAATGCCTTCTTCTTTTTGCTGGAATTGACGACTGGTATCATTGCGCAATCTATGGGATTAGTTGCTGATAGTCTGGATATGCTGGCAGACAGTATTGTCTATGGACTTAGTTTGTTTGCAGTCGGTAGCACGATGCACCGGAAGAAGTGGGTCGCTACCATCAGCGGCTACTTTCAGTTATCTTTAGCGGTGCTTGGATTTGTTGAAGTACTTCGCCGATTTATTGGGATCGAGGAAGTTCCTTCGTTTCAGATCATGATTGGCATTTCAGCATTAGCACTTATTGGAAATGCGGCAAGTTTGTATTTACTGCAAAAAAGCAAAAGTAACGAGGTTCATATGCAGGCAAGTATGATCTTTACATCAAACGACGTGATAGTCAATATCGGAGTAATTTCTGCCGGAGTGTTTGTTCTGCTCACTAATTCGAACTATCCTGATCTCATCGTAGGAATAGTTATCTTTGGAATTGTTGCAAGAGGTGCATTACGCATTCTAAGACTCGGGAAAGGATCATAAATAAAAGGCAAGCGGGAAACCAACTTCGATCTCCCGCGTTGCCTTAAGGAACCCCACGAAAACGACTAAGCAGGGTATTTAAATTCCGCCTCGTACTGCCCACATCGTTATCATCATAGCACCCAT
>Ga0268299_1004454_pt1 | contig 10886 bp, 11 predicted proteins | sample NOBtaG_FD_193484 | JGI IMG/M metagenome (GOLD analysis project Ga0268299, IMG submission 193484) | Activated sludge microbial communities from bioreactor in Nijmegen, Gelderland, Netherland - NOB reactor | ecosystem: Engineered > Bioreactor > Aerobic > Activated sludge | place: Netherlands... | reverse complement strand
ACTCGCCCGCCTGACATTCGGCACGGGAGTGGCTTACTACACGATTCAAGTCGGCACCATGCTGCTCTTGATATTGGCCGCCAACAGTGCGTTTGCTGGCTTTCCTCATCTCTCTTCGATTCTCGCGCGGGACGGCTTCATGCCTCATCAGATGGCCACCTTCGGCGACCGTCTGGTCTTTTCCAACGGCATCATCATCCTTGGATTCTTCGCCTGTCTCCTGCTCGTGCTTTTTCAGGGTGACACCCACGCGCTGATCCCTCTCTATGCGATCGGGGTATTCGTATCCTTTACGCTCTCCCAAGCCGGAATGGTCCGCCGGTGGCTGATCAAAAAGGGACACCACTGGCGCAAGAAACTCATCGTCAATGGAGTCGGGGCGGTTGCGACGGGTATCGCCACGGTCATCATCGCCAGCACGAAATTCATGCAGGGCGCGTGGATCGTCTTTCTCCTCGTGGCCCTGCTGATCATGATGTTTCGGGGCATCCGCTCCCATTACCAAGCCGCGACCGAACAAGTATCGTTGTCCCGCGACGCACGGCCGCCTCGGCCGCGCCGTAACCTGGTTCTCATTCCCATCGGCGCCGTCAATAAGGCCGTCCTCCGCGCAGTCGACTATGCCAGGAGCCGGGGTGGCGAGGTGCGTGCCGTGTTGATCGATGTTGATAAGGAGGAGACCGCCCTCGTCGAGATCAAATGGGCCCAGTGGGGTTGCGGCGTCCCGCTGGTCGTGCTGCCGTCGCCTTATCGGTCGATTCTCCGGGCGCTTCTGGACTATGTCGAAGAAAATCTCGACAAAGATCCCGACTGTTGGATTACCGTGGTCTTGCCGGAGATTCTCCCGGCCCGCTGGTGGCAGAATATCCTTCACAACCAGCGAGCGCTGCTGCTCAAGGCCTCGCTCCTGTTCAAAGACCGCGTCGTCTTGACCGACGTGCCATTTCACCTGACGAGGTGACCATGAATCGTGAAACGTTGACTGTGAAACGTGAAGCGCGTGGCAAGAGCTGGGGCATACTCGCCATGGCCCTTTGGCTGGGGCTTGCAGTGCAGCCGGTCCTTGCCTTCAAGATTACCGAGCCGGCCGAAGGAGCCAAACTAGCGGCTGGACAGACCGTCACCGCTCATGTGGATCTGGGGAACGATATCGGCATCATCAAGGTGCGTTACTACTGGTACCGAGAACAAGATGAAACGCTGGTGCAGCAAGACGAGATCGAATCGAGTTCCTCGAAATCCGGGGCGAAGATCTCCGTGGACAAATTTCTTCAGAAGGATTCGGTGGTCGGCGGCGCAGTCGTGGCGATACCGGTCCTGGTCTCGACGGGTGATCAAGATCCCGCATTTGGCGGCGCCTTGAAGGTCCCGCCCGAGGCGATCGGCCCCATGCGGCTGCTGGCGGTGGCCGAGATCTCGCGTGGACGCCTGGGCACGAGGACCGTTTTTGATGAGATCCTCGTCCCTGTCGAGCCGGCGGCGGCCCTTCAGAATATTGATTTCGAGACTGAAAAGCCGCTGCTCCTCGGACGAGAGGGTCAATTGGCCACCTATGGGCAAGTGGATGTGCTCGGCAAGATTTTCGAGCTTCCGGTCGTGGGGGAGTTCGCCGATGGAATCACGAGACCTTTGAGCACGCCGGCTAGCGGAACGAGTTATCAATCGTCGAACGATAAGGTCATCCGAGTGGTGCAGGACGGCATGCTCAAGATCGTGGGGAACGGAAAAACCGTGCTCACGGTGAAGAACAGGGACAAAGAAGCCTCGCTCGATGTGACCGTCGCAGTCGGTGATGAACCGAACGAGCCGCCGGTCGCCGTCGCCGGTGCGAACCGCACCGTCAAGTCGGGCGCCAAGGTTGAATTGAACGGCTTGAGCAGCCGCGATCCCGAGGGCGAGGCGCTCTTCTATTCTTGGAGTCAGGTTCGCGGGGCAAAAGTTCCGCTCCTGGATCTCAACATGCCCAAGGCGTCGTTTGTCGCTCCGTTTGTGTCAGAGCCCAAACTGTTTCGCTTCCGGCTGCGGGTGACGGATAAAAAGGGCGCGGATTCGCTACCGGCGTTTGTCGACGTCACTGTAGAGCCTTAGCAGAGCAGCGTCGCTGATTTGCGGGTCCTGTCTCGGCAACCAGCCCCCGCGCGCTCACCCCCGCCCGGTGTAGGGCCCGTCCCGACAAAGGATACAGCCTGACCGACTGCAGTTCGATGCTGCTCATGCGTGAGCGACGTATCTCTGAGGTTCTTTCGACTGATCGGCACTTCGAGCAAGAAGGCTTCACTGTCTTGTTGCGCATGCCCACTCGGCGATATCCCGCTGACAAACCATACCTACTCCCGCAGTTTTTTTCATCGTTCTCACGCCCTACTCAACCTCACTGGCCCATAGGTTTGGCGGGCCTGCTGGAGTTCTTTGATGTGGCGCCGGAGCGCTGGACCAAACTTAGATGCAAGGACTGCTTTGCGGTGGGGGTTGATTTTTTGTTCGGCCTTCGCAATCGCCTCTTCGAGTTGTCTTACCAGCCTGGCGCCCGACCCTGTGAGCCATTTGAGATGCCGCCCCGCGTAGTCGAGGTCCTGAATCGAGTAGCGGACCGATTCAATTTCCTCTAGACAGCGGAAGCGCGCGCGCAACAGGTCGCGCTGCGTCAACCCCGCAGCTTTCCACTCCTTCATCCCCTTCTTGGTTTCAGCCCAGGAAGACAATCGCTCAAAGAGCAGCGCACCCATCGTGAAGGTGAACGTGGCGTGCAGGATCCCGCGGATCGGCCGCAGGCTTCGCCGCCATGGCGAGTAAAAGATCTGCTGATTGCGGTCGCCGCGGTACATGACGTGTTTGCGGAGCAATAAGTTCAGGTGGTGATGGCTGTTTTCGTGGATCAGATCGTCGATCAGGTCCAGATTATCGCGGTCGAAGCAATTGATGAAGGACAGACCAGGTCGATGGCGATAGCTGAAACTCACGACGCCCTTGGCGCTCAAAGGAATCACCCGCGAGGTGAGCAGGGTCAGAATCTTATGACCTTCCGGCCATGCGCACCGAATGGTCTCCCATGCTCGGCCGATGCGCTTCACCTGACTGAGAGGCGTTCGCCTCACTGCCTGAGGTTGCCGCTCTTTGTCATAGCGTAATGTCGAACCGACGGTCGGAGGCCGTTGCTGTGGGTCCGTCGCTGTGGCCGGCGCTCTTTTTGTCCAATGCCACTTGACGCGATTGCCATGGAGAGTGCAGATGGGGAAACGGCTCCGCTTCTTGAGGATGACCCTTCCTTGGTCGATCTCAAACGTCACGGGCTGTGCAGGCCGGCGAACAGCCAGGACTGCGGAGCGGGGAACGATCAGTGCATCTCCCGCTATCCCGTTCTGAACAGCCCACGCCGGCTCCGCTCGCTCAAAATGCTGATCCAAGGTTCCCTGCACCTCCCAGGGATCCATTCTCTGTTGTCTGGTCCACTGGATCGCCCAACAAGGGTCGAAGAACACCGATTCCTGCGTCACCTCTCGCGCCAACCTCCCACATAACCATTGCAGTCTGGTGCCCAACCCTTTCGGCTGCCCGCGTCCCTGAGGAAACAACTCGTCCAGATAGCTGTTCTCGAAAAACTTCTGTTCACACTCCGAGAAGAGCTGTTCGGCAAACTCGCGTGGATCGCGCTCCTCGCCGATTTGCTGAAGGATGTCCAGGAAATACACCAGATCGTTGAGTGCCTCGATCCATCCCACGACTTTCCAATTGCAGAATGCGCGGTCTTCAAATGATTGGGCGACGAAATGGAAGTAGTCTGCCGGTAGACCGAATCGGTTTGACAGTTGCGCGTAGTCGGCCGTGAGTTCTCGGCAGAGGTCCAAGAGCAACCGTTTCATGGATCGCCGGAATTCACCCTGCAAACCGGAGAGTGCGGCGGCATCAAACAATGGTGTGGTCACGCGGAGTCTCCGTAAGACGACGCGTGACTGTACCGAAGGCTGGAACGATCGTGCAAGGACACCGGGACGGCCGGCGGAGGCGGGGAACGGATGAAGGGGCGGAAACGTGCCGCCCTTTTGTTAAGCGGGCATTTTATCGGAACGGAGGATGACCGGTGAGAGGCCCTTGACCTTCAGCCAGGAATTCCTGAGGCCGCGATGCTGCTGAATCAGTTGATCAATGATGTTTCCGCACGACACACAACGCCAACCCTTCATCCACATCGGAATACTGCTCTCCTGCATGTCGATCAAATCGTCAGGGACCATGAGTCCTTCACATCTCGTGCAATGCATGGTCTGCCTCCCTCATGGATGATCGATGTACACTGACTTCCTTATGCGCAGTTGCGTGTGCGCCAGCGCACGATATCGCCCGATGCCGTGAACTGGAAGCAATCAGGATGCCACGCACGCTCCTGCAGACTTGCCAGTTTTCACAGCCAATCGTAGAGTGCCCCCACCCAGACATGCACAGATCGGTCTGTCAGGCGACCGATTTCGTGCCTTGACGGTCCTGTGCGGGACCACGGCATCATAAGTAGTTCCACCTTTGTCTCTGATTAAATGTCCAGACCTGACAAACTGAAGGGTATTTCCTGCAGGAACGCCCGGGCGAAAGGCCAACCATGTCCCTGACGGATCTTGAGATCTCCTACGTGCTTTCAGAGATTCAATCCACCGCCGGCACGGGCTGGATCCAACGAATCTCCCAGCCCGACGCCTGCACACTCGTCTTTGAAATACGCGTACCGGGCCGGACACATCGGCTGTTGGTGTCCTGTCAACCGGAATACGCGCGGATTCATTTCATCACGAGCTCGTTGAGAAATCCTCCGAGTCCTCCGGTATTTTGCCAGTATCTTCGAGCGCACATTCAGGGAGCCCATATCGACGGATTTCACCAGGTTCCCGGCGACAGAATCGTGGAATGGCGGCTGACCACGAAGGAGGGACCACGCACGGTGCTGTGCGAATTGACGGGTCGGCAAGCCAATGCATACGTCCTGGACTCCGAAGGCGTGATTCTCAAGGATCTCTCCGGAGATCGCTCGCTGATCGGCAAGCAGTACCGGCCGCCTGATAGACCCGACCGGACCGGGCGCGGCCAGAGTTCTCGTTTTCCCGCCTCCGACGCAACCGGAGATCATCCGATCTCTGCCGCCATCGAACAGCATTACCAAGACTGTGAAGCCTCCGCGAGGCTGGACCAGGCCAAAGACATGCGCCGTCGCGCACTCAAGAAAACCATCCAGAAAACGCAGCGTCGCATCGAAGCTTGGCGGCAAGACTTGGCCAAGACGACCAGGTTCCGGGAGTACGCTCGCTACGGAGAATTGGTGAAGGCCAACCTGGGGATGATCAGGAAGGGAATGGATCAAGTCTTATTGACCGATTATTTCGACCCTGCGATGCCAGAGATCTCCCTACCGTTCGACCGGACGAAATCCGCTCAAGGGAATATGGAGGATTACTTCCGGAAGTACCGCAAGTATTTGGCGGCCCAGCAGGAGCTGCAACCCCGCATTGCGCAAGCGGAGCAAGACCTTACAGGGCTGCGGCGGGAACTTGTGGAGATCGAACAGGGAACCTGGTCTCCAACGGTGAGCGAACTCGGCCCCGAGCCAGTCCGCCCAAGCAGACGCGCCAAGACCGGACAAGCAAATCAACGGGGTGTGCCTTTCAGGCGATTCGTCTCGACCGACGGCCTGACCATTCTGGTGGGGCGCAACGCAAGGGAGAACGATGAGCTGACGTTCGGCTTGGCAAATAGCGACGATCTGTGGCTGCACGCTCAGGGAGTGCCCGGCTCGCATGTCGTCGTACGGCTCGAGAAAGGTAAGGATGCACCTCAGGCAACCCTGCTGGACGCGGCGACATTGGCCCTCCTGTACAGCGACCTGAAGAAGAGCGGCAAAGGCGAGGTCATCTATACGAGACGCAAATGGGTCAGGAAGGCAAGAAACCAAGCACCGGGAGCGGTACTGGTGACGCGTGAGCAGTCACTCACGATCCGGTTGGATCAGACCCGGCTTACACGCTTGAAGGACCGAAACCGGAAAAACAGCTAGCTCCAAATTCTCTTTTCGTAGGGTTTCCACCGTCTCTCGGCTATCCTGGATGGGACAGCCGCAGCCGATCAGACCAGGGAGCTTACTATGCCGACTTTCGATACCAAGACACAGACCGTGCTCGTCGTCGACGACGACCCCGGCGTCCTCACGCTATGCCGCACACTATTGGAACAGGCTGGATTTTCAGTTCTGCCAGCTGCAGGGAGTTCGGAAGCTCTGAAGATCTGTAGACACCATCCTGGTACCATCGATATCCTGGTGACGGACCTGGTGCTTCCGCCTCCGGAGTTCTCGTTTGCGTCGGGAGAGAATGAGTTTCCTCACGTCCACGGCCATGAGCTCGCCGTCCGCGCTCTCGGGATGCGGGACAATCTTCGGATTGTGCTGATGTCCGGCAATATCGACAAGGACCTCGCTGGCTACGGAATTCGGAAAGGATGCGTACCCTTTATCGCCAAGCCGTTTGAAACCCAGGCCATGGTCGATATGGTGCGCGAGACGCTCCAGACACCACCACCCACTCCGGAGTCGCTGATGAACGAGCCGATGAATCGGGCCAAAGGTACCGATGAGTGGTTTGACTAGCGCTGGCAGTTTATCCGCCGACAGATAAAGAAAAAGGGCTGCCATCATGTGATAGCAGCCCCCTCGCGCACTCCGACCTCCGCTCGCTTACCAGCGATCGCGCTTTCCAGCTCCGCCGCTGCGGCCGCCTCCGAACCCACCACGACCTCCCCCGCCTCCACCGGCGCGGGGCTCTTGAGGCCGCGCTTCGTTCACCGTCAGGGTCCGGCCTCCCATTTCTGATCCGTTGAGCGCAGTGATCGCGGCTTGGGCTTCCGAGTCCGAGGACATCTCGACAAAGCCGAACCCGCGGGACTGTCCCGTGAACTTGTCCGTAATGATCCGTGCCGAGGCCACGCCGCCGTGCGCCGCGAACAGATCACTCAACTGCTGCTCGGTTGCCGAATAGGGCAACCCACCGACGTAAATCTTCGAACCCATGTGGGGTTCCTCCTTATGAAAATGATGACATTGTCTTGAACACGAGCAACGGGGAAGGAGCGGGCCGAAGGCGCGAAGATGGTGGCGACTTGGGTCTGACTTCCAACGAAATTCCCGGACAAGGCAACATCAATGTGGCGGGTCTCCTTCTCTAGAACCTCCTTCACCGCGAGACCCGTACGAATGAAGTGGGAGCAACCCTAGCACAGGGTTTGGTGGATTACAACCAAGGAGAGAGCCGGCCTCGCTACTCCCCTATCCGGACCAAGGAACCTTGAACCTTGCAGTAGGCAAAGGTCTTGTAAAATAAGACGATCATGCCCGCGAGCATGACCGCGTTCAGGCTGCAGGCCCAGATCAAATTGACCAGGGGCGCTCCAGAACCGTTCAACACAGCCCTCATGCCTTCAAACACGTGGGCCGCCGGATTGACCCAAGCCACGGCCTTGAGCCAGTCCGGCAGCACGTCGAGCGGATAGAACACGCACGAGATCGGTTGGAAGAGGAAGACCATACTCCACGCAAGCACTTCGGCCTCCTGTCCGAATCGCATGATCAGCGAAGTCGTAAAGACTCCGATGCTCCACCCGGTCACGACCAGGTTGACGACAAACGGGAAGAGCCACAGCCCCATCACCAGAACATTGTAATCGTAGAACAGCCAGGCGCAAACGCCCATGACGATGGACACGCAAGTGACCTTGAAGATGCTCATCGCGATTGTCGACGCAAGAAACTCCGCGGGCGTCAGAGGACTCGCGAAAAGATTCATGAGATTTCTTGCCCAGAGCTCCTCGAGAAAGGAAATGGTAATTCCTTGCTGTGACCGGAACAGCATGTCCCAAAGGATCAGGGCGCCGAGGAAAAACGTCACAAAGCCCGGCACGTGAGGTTGGTATTTCGCCAGGTACAGCGTGATAAACCCCCAGATAACCAAGTCCAGGAACGGCCAATAGAAAATTTCCATGATACGGGGCAAGCTTCGTCGATACAAATACAAGTGGCGCGATACCAAGGCGACGATCCGATGGAGTTTCATCCGCACCCTCCGGCGTCCCCCGCTTCATGTTCGTGGCCGCATCCCCCGCAGTCCCGATGCTCCCCGAGCAATTCTTCCATGAGATGGCGCATGCCGGCGAGCATGTGACTTCCCGCACGCCGGCCGTCCGGAGCTTTGCGAAGCCCGAACCCGATGACGAGAAGCGGCATGATCAGCAGTCCCAGACTGAATATCCAGGCCTCTTGGACCCCTCCTCTGATCCACAACAGGCCAGCCCCTAACAGCAGCGGCAGGCCTCCGACAAGAGCGCTGTTGGCCACGACACGCCATGTGCATGTTCCGCGAGTCAGGCCGATCGATCCTATGACCAACCAGAAGAGTCCCCAACAGAGGCTCAATCCGAGCCCTCCGGCCATCGCACCGACGACGAAATCTATGATTGCATCCTGCACTTCGTTTCCTTCACGCACGGTTCAGTGCGATTCCCGTGCAATCCTCAGAAACACTTCCTCGAGATCGGCTTCGCCGAACCGCGCCACGATTTCCTGAGCCGTCCCTTCCGCGACAATTTTCCCTCGCTGTAGAAAAATGATCCGGTCGGACATTTCTTCCATTTCGCGCATGTTATGCGACGTATACAGGATGCTGAGACCGGACGCGCGGCGCTCTTCCTTCAACAGCGCGCGGATCTTATGGGCGATGTCAGGATCCAGACTTGCCGTCGGCTCATCCAGAAACAGGATCTTCGGCTCGGTCAGAAACGCCTTGGCCAAGGTCAACCGGGTCATCTGTCCCGACGAGAGTTTCCGCGTGACCTTCCGGCGAATGTCATCCATCTCGAATTTCTTCACGATGTCATCCACCCGCCGCTGGATGTCCGTCAGACCATACAGTCTTGCCACAACCCAGAGATTCTCCTCAACGGTCAGGGCCAGCGGCATGGAAATATAGGTGGAGGAGAAGTTGACCTGTTGGAGAATCTGTTCGCGATGGGAGGCCAAATCCATCCCGAACATTTGAATGGATCCGGCCGTCGGCGTGATCAGTCCCAGCAACATCTGCATCGTGGTGGTTTTCCCCGCCCCATTCGGTCCGAGCAGGCCCAGGATCTCTCCGGGCTTCATGCTGAACGAAACGTCCTGCACGGCGGTAAACTCGCCGAATTGCTTTCGAAGCTTGGTGACGCTCAGAACGGAGGGGATCATCATGAAGCGACGAGCCAGTCTAAAATGAGAGGAAGCTCTTCAGCTTGTCCGGCAGGTGACAAGTCTCGCACTTTCGATCCAGTACCTTGCCCTGATGTTCGGCCTTGCCGTCGTGACATCGGAAACAATCTTTAAGAGCCCGTTCTCGAAGATACGACCCTTCCGGATGGTCCGGATACCAGGGCTTGCTGTCGGCCGACACGTGACCGCGAGGAACCACGATCGGATACCCTTTGATGGGCCGCTCGTGGACAATTGCCGAGTGACACGTGGTGCAGCCTTCTCCGCGGCCCGCGAGCCGGAACGCCTCCATATGCTTCCGATGACTCATCACCAGCCCAACGTCCTGCACAGGCGGAGGGAGATCCCGAGGCGCAATCTCCGACACCCGAAGGATGTTGCGATGGCAGCCGAGGCAGACGTCGGAATCGACCGAGGCCTTCAAATTGTGCGCATCGGTCGGTGTGCCGAACATATAAATGAAGACATCCTTCGTTCCTGCCCAGGCTTTGTCGTGAATCCAGCCCCCTATGCCAGGTCGCACATGACAGGCCACGCAGGTGATCTCCTTATGGGACGATGCCACCCAGCTGTCGTAGGACGGCGTGATGTTGTGGCAACTCGCGCAAAACTTCGGATGGTTGGTCAGGGGAACGGCCACTCCGCCCAGCGCCAAGGCACCGACGACAAGTGCCGATATGATGATCGCCTTAGGCCTCCAGCTCATGCGCCGTGCGTGGTCGCCGCAAAGGGAACCGTTTCATAATGAGCGCAGCCACTCCGGAGATGTCATTGAGGTCGAAGGTAGGCACACCCGGATCCACGGGTTTGTCAGAAACGACGGCAAGCAACCCTTCTTGAGAAATCGGTATCTCTCCAATTTGCTCACGGACGATTACGATTTTCTGATGCCCCTCGTGCTTCCATCCCTCGGCGAGGATCAGATCATAGGATTCGTCCAGAAACCGTCCGCGCACGTCTTCGACCGTCAATTGGTCGGGTACGTCGGCAAACATGGCCATGCTGCCCTTCGACAAGATGACGACACTGCTGGCCCCGGCCTGTTTGTGTCGCCAACTATCTTTGCCTTCCGTGTCGAGATCGAACCCATGGCCCGCATGTTTGACCGTCGCGATCTTGTAACCGGCCCGGACCAATTCGGGGATGATCCGCTCGATGAACGTGGTCTTGCCGCTGTTCGATTTTCCAACGAAACATACAATGGGAACGGCCATGACGGGAAATCCTCTCAGCAACAAGACTGCCGGTGAGGGCCGCCGGATGAGTGCACGGCATGATCGGTCCAGCCTTGCTCGCTCAGCAGCTGCACAGATACGGGATCTCCCGGATTGAGCCGCTCCACGTCCATCGGAACGTCGATCAGGCAATTCGCCTTGACCATGGAGGTCAGAATGGCGGATCCCTGGTCCCCCGTCGTCCAGACCTTGAAAACACCGCCCTCATTCGTCAACACCCCCCGAAGAAAATGGCGCCGATCGGTCCGCTTGGAGAACTTTTCTTGGAACAACGCCTGCACTACGGGACGCCCGTAGCTTCGATGCCCGCCCATTTTGAGCATCGCCGGACGGACCAATTGCTCAAACGTGACCATGGACGATACCGGATTGCCGGGAAGCCC
>Ga0268299_1004453_pt1 | contig 10890 bp, 10 predicted proteins | sample NOBtaG_FD_193484 | JGI IMG/M metagenome (GOLD analysis project Ga0268299, IMG submission 193484) | Activated sludge microbial communities from bioreactor in Nijmegen, Gelderland, Netherland - NOB reactor | ecosystem: Engineered > Bioreactor > Aerobic > Activated sludge | place: Netherlands... | reverse complement strand
CAAGTGGCGAGGTGAAGTCTGGGTGCCCTTCAACCAGTGGAGTTTGATCGAGCGCGCCACTCGACTGATGAGCACGTGGCCGGAATACGACGAATTCAGCCAATATCGCAAGCTCAATCACGTTCACAAGTTTTTCGAGCGCTATTCCGGGTTTGGCCCATGAGCGAAAACAGCGCGGGGAATGCGCGCGGAATGCGCGTCGACCACATTGCAGTGGCCGTAAAAAGTCTGGATGAGTCTTTGAAATTCTATAAAGACCAGTTTGGGCTGGAGGTTATCGACATTGAGGTCGTGGAAGAACAGGGCGTGCGCGTGGCAAAACTTGATGTGGGAAACACTCATATCGAGCTTCTAGAACCGCTTTCAGAGGACACTCCGGTTGGTAGATTCATCGCCCAGCGCGGACCGGGACTGCATCATATCTGCCTGGGCGTGAGCGATATCGAGTGCGAGTTGAAAAAACTGAAAGAAAGCTCCACCAAGCTCATTGATGAAACACCGCGTATCGGCGCGGGCGGAGCGCGCATTGCGTTCGTTCATCCCAAAGCGACAAACGGTGTTCTGATGGAACTTTCCGAGTGGCCGGAAGGGTCGCAACATTAGCCTTCACTTTTCAAGGTGAAGATTCTTGTAAGAAGAATGCTTATTGTTTGTGTATGTTTCGAGCATATGCGAGGCCAAGCTGGTAATTTTTTCTGACGTTTCGGCGCAGATTGTGGAGGCACAGACATGCCAGTAATGACAGAATTGAACAGCATCGAGAAGGCACTGGGCAACGAGGCTAAGCACTACCTCGAGTACACGTGCAAAGGCATTACCAGAGATCAGTTGCATTTGCCTGGTCCCGACACCGTTGATCGCATTTTCTCCATCGGCGATCGCAATCCTCAAGTTTTGAGAAACCTGCAAGCCATCCTCGGTCACGGACGCCTGGCCAACACCGGCTACGTTTCCATCCTTCCTGTAGACCAGGGCATCGAGCACTCCGCCGGTGCATCATTTGCAAAAAACCCAATTTACTTTGACGGAGAAAACATCGTCAAATTGGCAATCGAAGGCGGCTGCAACGCTGTTGCTTCGACCTACGGCGTACTCGGCTCCGTCGCCAGAAAGTACGCTCACAAAATTCCTTTCATCGTCAAAATCAACCACAACGAATTCTTGAGCTACCCCAACAAGTTCGACCAGATCATGTTCGGCAACGTTCATCAAGCATGGGAAATGGGCGCGGCTGCTGTTGGAGCAACCATCTACTTCGGTTCGGCTGAGTCAGCAAGACAGATCCAAGAAGTCGCACATGCCTTCCATGAAGCTCATGAATTGGGCATGGCCACCATCCTCTGGTGCTATTTGCGCAACGAAGGTTTCAAAAAGGATGGCGTCGACTATCACACATCCGCCGACTTGACCGCACAAGCCAACCACCTCGGCGTCACCATCGAAGCGGATATCATCAAGCAAAAACTGCCGGAAAATAACGGCGGTTACAACGCTATCAAGTTCGGCAAAACAGATGCTCGCGTCTATTCCGAATTGACCACCGATCACCCGATCGACCTCACCCGCTATCAAGTCGCCAACTGCTACATGGGCAGACAGGGCTTGATCAACTCGGGCGGAGCATCCGGCGCCAACGACCTGGAAGAAGCGATCAAAACCGCCGTCATCAACAAGCGCGCCGGCGGCATGGGTCTCATCTCCGGACGCAAGGCTTTCCAAAAGCCGATGAAAGAAGGCATTGCATTGCTCAACGCCATTCAAGACGTTTATCTCTGCGACAAAGTCACCATCGCTTAGTCCAGTCGAAAACGGCTTAGAAAAATCAATATAAGATCGAGGGGCGGCTCAAGAGCCGCCCTTTCTCTTTGCCGAAGCGAACCGCAGGCGGTAAAATCATCGAGTTCGTCCGGGAAAACCACTGGCAGGTTTGCATGCGTGTCAAAGCCGCACTGATAACGGGTCTCATCATTGCTGCATGCTTGAGCGTGACAGCACAAGCGCAGTACGGCGGCGTCTCCGCACCCGTATGCGTAGTCGAGTTGCGCGACAAATCAGGGCAGCCGGTTGCCTGGGCCGGCAAAGGTTTCGCTGTAAGAATTGCCGGGCGTGACTATTTCCTCACGACCGCGCACGGCATGTGCGAGGGGATGGGCGGAACTCCCCAATCAGTTTTGGAGCAAATCGGCTCGCCGTCACTGCGAAGCTTCACCAGAGAAGACCTTGGCACAGCAGGTCGCTCTCTTCTTGTCGGCTCCATTGATGGTCGCCTCGACTCTGATGTGATGGTCTTCGAGATGTCTTACAGTGTGCGCTTGCAGCCGCTGTCCATAGCGCCGACGCTGCCTGCGGTCGGCACTCGCGTCTGGGTGCTGAGCAAAGACGGTGAGAATTTTTCCAATAATTCAAGCGTCGATAAATTCGCCGGCACCGTCAGCACATCATCGATGTCCGGGATTTTCGTCAAACTGGACGGACCGTTGACAGCCCTGCATTCCAGCGGCTCTCCTGTTGTCGATGCAAAAAATCAAGTAGTGGGCATGGTGTGCGGCACGGGCGCGGAAAGGAAATCCGTGGGCTGCAATCCGGCACTCGCCATATATCAGCGTCTATACGCAGCGGGACAGACACAGCGAACCCGCTCACCATCAGGCGTGCAGACTTTTCGTTAGCTCTAGCACTAGATTTGCGCCTATCTTCTCGAGTGCAATTGCGCAAACTGTTCGCAAAAGTGTTGGTTGAAACGAGCGACAGTGACACAAATTTGCTTTCATAAGAGCTATGGCGAATCTTGTTCGAGACAACTGGGAAAAGATGACCGGTCGCACGTTGTTTGCGGTTGCGAGCACGTTCGCGCTGCTCTACTTCTTTCTTTCTCCCTTCAACATAGCGCTCTATGAGCTGTTGCTGTTTCCCATAGTCGATCCGCGCACTCCCGATCGCTCGAAAGAATTCGCCGAGCTGGCGGCAATGCATGTAAAAACCAAGGAAGTTTCAATCAAGTCTGCCAATGGAAGGCTGATCAAGGCCTGGTTTTTCGAGTTACCGGGGACAAAACGAGTTTTCCTTTTCAGTCACGGCAAGGGCGAAAACATTTACGCAAAAATGAATTCGGCGCGACTCTTGTTGATGTGCGGCGGTTCGGTTTTGATGTACGACTATCAAGGTTATGGTCGCAGCCAAGGACGAGCATCGGTGCAAAACGCTTGCAATGACGGGGTTGCAGCATACGACTATCTCGTCAAAGAAGAAAAGCGCTCGGGCAAAGATATCATCGCCTTTGGAGAATCGCTTGGCTCGGGCGTTTCAGCGCAACTTTCTTTGAAACGCCCGCTGGCAGGCATCATTATTCAATCAGGTTTTTCCTCGCTGATGCGCGCCGGCCGAGATCGAATGGCTTGGCTAAAAGCTTATCCTGACTGGTTTTTCCCTGGACAGTTAAAACTCGACAATGCTGCTGTTTTCCAAAAAGCTCATGCGCCTTTGCTCATTATTCACGGCAAATGCGATCGAACCGTTTTATTCGCCAACGCTGAAGATTTATACCGCACTGCCGCAGAGCCTAAAACCCTGATGGTTGTTGATGAAGGGCGCCATTGCTGTTTCGGGCGGCAGGACCAATTTCTGCTTTGCGTGCGTTCATTTCTAGACAAAAACAAGATTTAAAATCTAAAGCAAAACGAAACTTTTGCGCACTGGGCCACTCGTTTCTTTAAAGAAGAGTGATCTTACGTTCACTTTTCATTTTATTCACGAAAAAGCAACGAGCTTGATGTTTTAATTGTCGGACTGACCGCTTTGAAAGCGGCGGAATCCCCGGAATCCCGTTAAACGCGCAAACCTAGCGTCGGATCGTCTGCACTCCCCGGCAGACGCCGCAAAGTCTTATTGAGCCGGCATCAATTGCGTGCATTGCGTGATTTTGCCGAAGTGGGCAATTGAATTGCATTGAATTGAGTTGATTGAGTTTCAAAAAATGAACCAGTACACGACAGACATCAAAGTAGGCGAATTGTTGGTGAAGGCGGGCGTCATCACCGATGATGACTTGAAAGCCGCTGTGGAAACCGCCAGAAAGGACGGCTTGCATCTAGGTCTTGCCCTCGTGAAAAACGGCTGCCTGACTATAGATCAGCTTCGCGCCGCCATCGATGCGCAAGCAGCTCTAAAAGATAAACAATGCGATGCCCGCACGGGATTCAGAGCCTTGCGCCGCGCGGCCAAAACCAAAAACACTTTCGAGATTTCGCTTGGCGAAGTGAAACGCTCCGCATCTCAGGGTGGACCGTCCAACAAATTGGGCGGCATGCTTCTGGAGGCGAATCTCATCACCTGGGAGCAATTTCAAGCGGCGCTTACACAAAGCCTCACCAGCGGTTTGCCCTTGGGACGCTGCCTGGTCCTGGACAACGCGATTTCAGCCCCGGTGCTGGAATTAGCACTCGAGCTGCAAATTCGTGTCCGCGACGAGGTCACAAAGCGCGATGAGGCGGTTCAATTATTGAAAGGCGACATCCAGAACAGCCGCAAGGCAATTCTCGAAGGCGAGACAGGCTCGCTCAACAAGGACGCCAGAAAGCACACGGTAAGAGTGGGCGAATTGCTCGTCAAATCAGGAGCGGTCGCACAGCATGAAGTTTTGGAAGCGCAAGAATCGGCTGTGGCAAACGGTCAGCGCATCGGTCAGGCTCTTCTCTCGCGCGGATTGATTCAACACGCGACCCTGGAAGCAGCGCTCGCAGTGCAGCAAATGATCGACAACAGTTTCATCACCGAAGAGCAGGCTTCACTTTGTCTGGCTCGCGTGCATTCGATGAGAAGTCCGCTTTCGCAAGCCATGGTTGATCTAGGGCTGGTTACGCGCCGCCGTTTTCAAACGCTCAGCGACGCGGACAAACCCGCTGTGCAAGAGCATCCCACACCGACAGCGACGACCAAGCAGCGGATCAATGTCGGCTTCGACAGAACTTTCTCGCACGGCAACACCGACCGTGACGAATACCTGAAGGCTCTCAGCCACAGCTACGAGACGCTGGCAGACGTCGCGCTGGACCGCGGCGACTATGTCGAGGCGGAAGCGAATTTCTGCACAACACTGTCACTCAAGGGCGCGCTCTTTGGTCATGATTCCATCGAGCTGGTCGACGATTTCCTCAGCCTGGCTGCAGCGCTCTGCTTCCAGGGCAGACTGACCGAAGGCGAGCGCTCGATTCTCAAAGCGATCAATATAGTCGAGACGCAACAGCCATACAGAGCCGACAAAGCGGCGTTGTGCTTCAGCGGACTCGGTCGCGTGTACATGCAGCTTGGACGCTTCCAGGAAGCCGAGCCGCTCATCGCACGCGCTATCGCCATCACGAAAATGTCGCAAGGCAACGGCTCCGAAAGACTGAGCCGCCAGCTTATCGCCACGCTCAAAGACTACGCGCGCCTTCTGGCAAGAACAGACAGACCGCACGAGGCGGCTTTGGTATACGCCGAAGCACGGCAGGTTGCCGCGACAAACGCGCAGTAAATACTCTCGCTCGACAAGGGATGAGGATCGCCGTTAGTCGTTATTGGCTCTTTGAGCTTCTTCAATCAGGCGCGCTCTTCTGTATTCATCCCAGGCACTGCTGTTGTCCGGGTTCAAGACGTCCATGATTTGTTTGATCCAAGTTCCAAGAATGCTCATGACCAACCTCACCTTCTATTTTTGGAGATGCTAATACGGGCAGCCGTCTGCCACCTGCTCTCTCGTCGAGTCACGTGTTAACAACATACCCGCCCAAACGTGGCAACTTCGCTTGACATGAGCGATTTCGCCAAATTCTTCGGTTATGAGCCCCTTGACGATCCAGGGCAGACCTTGTTCCCGGCAGGGTGTCATGCATGCAGTACTAGCTTTCGCCGCTAGTTATCGCTTTTTGGACCGCTTTTGACGTATTTGGCGCGGGCAAGAGTGTGCAGCATCAGCGCGCAGTCGATTTCCTGCCCATCACGCACCACTGAAACAGAAGCTTCCGTAATTACAAGCTGCCGCCCGGCTCGAATTACACTGCCGCGCGCAATCAGTTTTTCCCCGCGAGCAGGGCTCAAGAAATTGATTTTGAATTCGGCTGAAAGGCACTCTTCATCTGCTTCAAGAACAGTATAGGCCGCATAACCGGAAGCGGAATCCGCCACGGTCGCCACCATGCCGCCGTGGAAAAAACCATGCTGCTGGCGCGTTGCTTCGCTGAAGGGCAGATGAATCTCGACATAACCCGGCTGAACATCGACCAGCTCGCCGCCCAGTGCCTTCATAACGCCCTGATGCTGAAAACTCTGGCGAATCTTCTGCTCAAAATCCTCGTCAGGTGTGACTATCGGTTTTTTGCGAACGGTTTCGAATGTTGCCATATCAAGCCTTCCGGGTGCGAGTTCATAAGTTTATCAGCAATAAAGCAGTGCATTTTTTATAAACCACAGTGATATTAGTGGGCATGTATCCGGTAGGCAACTTTTCAATAGCTGAGAAACGGAAATCGGGAGCGCTGAGATGACGGTTGAAGCAATGATATTCATAGCTTTGGGACTGCTTGCAGTGGGGCTGATTTTGAAAAAAGCTTGCCGGCGCTCCTCGACACGCAAAGTAGACAGGGGCGGAAAAACACGCAGCGAAGTCGTGCCGGCGCTGTCTTCGGCAAATTCTCAAATGCAAAAGGCGCCGGGCGCGCCGCCCGATTTAATGCAGCGCGACGCCGCCCCCACGGCTGAAATGCAAGCTATCGGCGACAGTCATGCCATGGCGATGGCGCAAATTCTTGTCAGCAAAGGGCAGGTCATCGAGGCTGTAAAAGTGCTGCACGAAAACGCCGGATACGACATGGAAAAGGCAGTTGCCGCCGTCGATTCGATGGGCAAAAAAGTCTACACCGCTGATTAGTTTCTAAAACACTTTCATCAGCGTCAAAAACAATTTTCAGGATTGTTTCGTCCTAAAAATAACCCATGTCGATCAACTGTTGATTAGTCGGCTCAGGATGCCAGTTTGGCTTGGGCATCTGGTTGAAGCCGACGACGCGCACGCCTGTGATTCTGTTTTGCGCCAATTGCCGCATCACATTGTTCACTTCACCATCGGGCGCGTAGATGTTGGTGATATCAGGCTTTCTGAAACCGAGCCGCGTCAGCCAGTTGTTCCCCAATGCCAATTTTTGCACCAGCAATTCGCCCGGTTCGTGGCTGCCCGCCTTATATACACGCGGAGCTATGGCACCCGAGATTCCGTAAACGAGAGGAAATTCCGAGATGTATTCCGGTCCTTGATGCGTGTAGGCAAGCGCTTCATTGAAGTCGCGAGTGATGGAAATAGCTCGGCGCGGAAATTGTTGACCGGCGCTCTCACCGCTGGCTTGTTCCAATCCACGCAGGCGCAGTTCAGCCGACGACAACATGCCGCGCTCGCGAATTATTGAACCGAGGCTGGCCGAGTTCGAGCCATGGAACAAATTCGCCAACTGCGGCGTTGCATCGAAAGGCATCCACTCGTTTGGTGTGATGTAATTTTGGTGATCGCGGTGGTGATGCGCGGGCGGCATCCGCATGTTTTCTTGCATTTTGTTGAAATCATAACCGTAGAATTTTTGCGCACCCAGACTGAGCATGTCGACGGAATAACTGTCGTATCGCAGGTCTTCGTACAGCTCTTTCGGCGCCAGTTTTTCAATCGAATCAGTAAGAGCATCGCGGTCGCTGTTGTTGACTCGCTTGCTGGACTGCTGCAGGGCGAGTCTGATCTGCGCTACGCGCTCGGCGCTGGTGGTCGGTGTCGCCAGCTCCGCATCCGAATAGTGTTTCAAACCTGGCTTGTCTGCTGTTCCGTGCCAAACTTCCATCAGCTTGGCGGCGAAACCAGCCTTCACGTCTTGCATCTCGTAAAACAGCTTATGCCGGTCGATCCTTTCCTTCGAGTAATGCAGGTCTTCGCCTTTCTTGACGCGTTCGAAATACTCCGGAAGGGCCTTTTCAAACGTATTTACCGGATTGTTTTCGGCGGTCAAAACCGGCTTATTTACAGATGCTTCGCGCGGGAAGGCGCCTTGCATAAAGCGCTGAACCGGATGGCTCAAATTATGCTCGTTGAGAAAACGATGAGTGAATTTGCGCGCCTCGGTCATGCCGTCTTTGACGCTTGCCCGCGTGGACCAGTAGAGACTCTCCGTTCCGCTCGACCGGTAGAAATCCTTGACCGGCTTGGAATTCAGCGCGCCCGATGCCGCTGTTCCGGCTCTCTCGAAGCCCCTGGTGATGTAGTGCTGCGCCGGCGGCAAAGCGATGTTCATAGCACCGCCAGTGATACCAGCCTTCAAAATATCTTCGCCGGTTATGTTTTCGCCGGAGACCAGGCGCGAACTGGTTAAACCGGCAACTCCACCGGCGGAGCCGATAGCGAACCGGGTAGCGCCGCGCTGCAAAATACCGTCCGCCGCGCCGGTAAAAGCATTGCCTTTGGCAAAAACAAACATGCCGACACCACCGCCGACCGCATTGCCCAGGCGCGTTTCACCGCCATGAGTGTCGCGCGCGAAATCCAAGGCCGCCGCACCAGCCACCTGAGCGCCGATTTCACTGCGAAGAAAACCCGCCGCCGGTCCGTTCAAAGCAAATTTGGAGGCGGTGCCCTTCATTACGGCACCGGCGCCTTTGCCTGCTATGACATACGGAACAATTGCACCCAATCCGTGCGAAACGTTCTGCACCAACCAGCCAGCCGACATGAATTCCGTCTGCGCCACCGGGCGCATTTGCGCTTTGCCCATGATGTCGCCGGGCGTGGCGAAGTTAACAGCGTTTGCAACGGCGTTGTATGGCGTTATGACCAGCCCATTTGCCATCGGATTGAGGATGTGACCTTCAACCCAGTTAGGCGTTTCTGCAGCGGGCGCGGAGGCGCGACCGTCTGATGAGGCGGAAAATTCCATTTCAGTTTTTAGGTGCTATCGGAAGTACAGACAGATTACTTACTAAAGAAAACGATCACATTGGGGAAACTCCCATGAAGTAATTAAATCGTCTGGTTATTGAAAGGCGTTCAAGACAATTTCGAGCTTGCTTCTCAACAGGCGCTGACTCAAGGCTTTAGATTTTCTGCATATTTGGCGCGTCTCAGCTTGGGCGAAACGCCAGCGCTGGGCGGAGTTTTCAATCTCACGCGCTTATGCTCGCTGAAGAACCACGCTGTTAGCTTGCGCGATGAGGCGGGCAGGGCGTGACAAAACTTAAATGGGCGGCGGCGCGAAATGCGCAGAAAACCATGAGTGTTTTTTCCAAGCTGGCAACACTCCGAAACCCTTATCTTGATTACACATGCAGACTTCTGGTTGTTTAGTGATATCTCTGTTTTGATTTTTCCGGTATCTCCAGGCAACCCAAAAACCCCTGCTCTCCACCATTTCGGCATCTTTTCCGTTTCCCACCCTGGAAATCGAAAAACGTCGGCATCGTGAACAGTAGGGATTCCTGGCGCTTTTCACCGGCTTAACAGAGTGTTTCAGGCGGGCAACGACGACGAGCAAAGGCTTGTCGGCGCTGCCTTTTTCTTTCCGTGCAAACGGATTTAAGCAAAACAAGGAAACACGTATGACCGCAAAGCGCAATCAACGTATCAACCGCATCCTGATGCTGTCTTGGGAATATCCGCCACGCCTTATCGGTGGCCTTGGTCGCGTCGTCTGCGCGCTTGCGCGCGAGATGGTCGCCCAGGGTCTGGAAGTGCACGTCATCACCGCCGACCATCCGGGAGCCGAAGAGTACGAGCTGGACGAGGGCGGCGTGCATGTGCATCGCGTCAAGACACAAACCGGTCCTGCCGGAACGGAATGGCCGACGCCCAACTTCATCGCCTGGGACGCCCGTCTCAACTTCGGCATGCTGCAATACGCGCTGAAATTGCACAGCGAAAAGCCGTTCGACATCGTGCATGCGCACGACTGGCTGGTGGCCGACGCCGCCTGGGTGTTGAAGTCCGTGGGTCTGCCGCTCGTCTCGACGATACATGCCACCGAATTCGGCCGCAATCACGGCATATTCAGCGACGATTCGCGCTACATCGACACGGTCGAATGGCGCCTCATCTATGAATCGCGCCTGGTCATCGTCAACAGCAGCCACATGTTCGACGAGGTGGTCGACCACTTCGTCGTTCCGAAGGAAAAGGTGATCACCATTCCCAACGGCGTCTTTCCGGACAAGCTGCAATGCGGGCTGAGCAGCGAAGTTCTGCGCGCGAAGCACGGCATCGGCGAAGGTCCTGTGCTGCTTTTCGTCGGTCGCCTGGTGCGCGAGAAAGGCGTGCAGGTTTTGCTGCAAGCGGCTCCGGACATTCTCGAGCGGCATCCCGGCGCGAACATCGTTATCGCCGGTGCCGGATACTACGAGGAGGAACTGCGGGCGCTCACCAATGCAAAAGGGCTTTGCGAGCGCGTCAAGTTCTTCGGTCTGGCCAATGACGCCGATCTCTCGGAGCTTTACACGATAGCGGACGTGCTGGTCGTGCCGAGCCTGTACGAGCCTTTCGGTATCGTCGCGCTCGAGGGCATGGCCGCGCGCGTTGCGGTTGTCACCTCCGACGCCGGCGGGCTGAAAGACATCGTCGAGCACACCACCGACGGTATCACCACCTTTGCCGGCGACCAGAACAGCCTGACCTGGGGCATTCTTCAGGTCCTGGATAATCCAGACCTGGCAAGAAACATCAAGGAAGCGGCACGCCAGAAGGTTTTGAGCCAGTTCACCTGGACGAAAATCACCGAGAGAACCCTCGAATTCTATGCGGCGGCTTTGAGCCAGACCGCTGAATAATTAGCCTGTCTTCAGGTGTGATTTTCGAGAGAGAGCGGCTTTTCAGCCGCTCTCTCTCTTTTTCATCGA
>Ga0268299_1004452_pt1 | contig 10891 bp, 9 predicted proteins | sample NOBtaG_FD_193484 | JGI IMG/M metagenome (GOLD analysis project Ga0268299, IMG submission 193484) | Activated sludge microbial communities from bioreactor in Nijmegen, Gelderland, Netherland - NOB reactor | ecosystem: Engineered > Bioreactor > Aerobic > Activated sludge | place: Netherlands... | reverse complement strand
ATTCCAGTAACGGTATTGACCGGCTTCCTAGGATCGGGCAAGACCACGTTGCTCAATCGAATCCTCACCGAGAACCATGGGCAGCGCATCGCCGTCATCGAGAACGAGTATGGCGAGATCGGCGTAGATCAGGATATGGTGATCAACGCCGACGAAGAGATCTTCGAAATGAACAACGGCTGCATCTGTTGCACCGTGCGCGGAGACCTCATTCGCATCCTGGGAAACCTGATGAAGCGCCGTGACAAGTTCGACCGGATACTGATCGAGACCACCGGTTTGGCCGATCCCGGGCCGGTTGCCCAGACGTTCTTCGTCGACGATGACATGCGCGATGAGATGAGTCTGGACGGCATCATCACGCTGGTGGATGCGCGGCACGCGCACTTGCATCTGGAGGACAGTCCGGAGGCGCGAGCCCAGATCGCCTTCGCCGATGTCATTCTGCTGAACAAGGTGGACCTGGTATCGGAGGCTGAACTGGCGCTACTCGAGCGGCGCCTGCGCTCGATGAACGGCGTCGCGCGCTTCAAGCGCGTGCACATGGCCGACGCGCCAATGGATCAGGTGTTGAACATCGGCGGGTTCGATCTCGACCGTGCTCTCCAGACACGCCCTGAATTTCTGGCGCCCGAGCACCCCTTCGAGTGGCGCGCAGATTTCGACCTCCTGCACGGGACGCACACGATCAGGCTGGGGGAGGGGCCGGACCCTACGATGTCCCTGGCGTGGATACCCGTCTCGGGCGAGGCCGGACAGGACATCACCGAGAGCGCAGTTCGCCTGTTCGCCCACGTCGCGAAGCAAACCGTGCCCGGCGGCATCCTCGAGGCCGGCGTTCATCACCAACTGATGCTCGATGGACCGGGCGAAAAGGCCTTTGACTTCCCGGTGAGCATGCCAGGGCGGTACGCCTTGTTCACGCAGCACCTCCCCGAGGAGTTCGAGTTGAGCCTGTTTCAATTCTCGGGCGGGTCGCTCAAGCCCGCGACCGAGGTGCGCTTCGCCGCCAGCCACACGCACGAAGACAGCATCGGTTCGGTGGGAATCGAGTTCGACGGCGCGGTGGACGGGGAGCGTGTGAATGCCTGGCTCAGTTTCCTCCTGCAGAGCAAAGGCGCCGACATCTTTCGCATGAAGGGCTTTCTCAATGTCGAGGGAGAGCAGGAGCGGTTCGTCTTTCAAGGTGTGCACATGTTGTTCGAGGGGAGACGTTCGGGCCCGTGGGGCCGGTCGCGCCGAAGCAACAGGCTGGTCTTCATCGGCCGCGATCTGGATCGCGCGGAACTGGAAACCGGTTTCAAGGCGTGCCTCGTGCGCTGAGTGCATACGCAACTCAGTAACGAATGCAATGCAGTTGCACCAATGAACGGAACCCTGTAGCCTTCGTTCCGGGTAGTCGCCGGCCATCGGCAACAGGTTGCACCGCCCGCGACACGGTGCGGCCAGGCTAACGTCTGCCCCTGCAACGGTGGTTTCAGGCGGAGGAGACTCCGCCTGATTTTTTTCTAGAGTGTGCCGGCGCGCACTTCGCCGCGATCGATGACGTAGAGCGCGTCGAGCAACTCCCTGGAGTGCGACAGGTCCGACTCCGTGAGCAGAATGGACAAGCCCTCCTGCTTCAGGCCGGAAATGACCTCCGCCAGCCGCCGCGCCAGCACCGGGGCGACGCCCTCGAAGGGCTCGTCGAGCAGAAGCACCTGGGTGCCGCACATCAGCGCGCGCGCCAGCGCCACCAGCTTCTGCTGGCCGCCCGATAGCATCACCGCCTTGCGTGTGGCAAAGGCCTCCACCTCGGGAATCATCGCGTACACCTTCGCCAGGCGCGCGGACGCATCGCTGCGTCCCGCGGCCCAGGCCGGCATGAGCACGTTTTCCTGGACAGTCAGATGCGGCACCAGGCGGCGATCCTCCGGCATGTAACCGATGCCCTCGCGCGCGCGCAGATGCGTGGCGGTGGTGTCGAGCGTCTTCGACTGAAAGTGAATGGAGCCGTTGCGCGCGGGGAGGATGCCCATGATCGCGCGCATCAGCGTGGTCTTGCCCGCGCCGTTGCGCCCAACCAGGCCGGTGAAGCGCGCCGGAGGCAGTTCCATGTTCACGTTGCGCAGGATGCTGACTGCGCCGATGGACACGTCCAGTCCCTCGACCTTAACCATGGCTCGTCGCTCCGCCGTCTGCGTCGCCGTGCGCGGGCGTGTGCTCGCCGATCACGTAGCGGCGCACCTCGGCCTCGCGCAGTACCTGCGCGGGCTCGCCGTCGGCGATGATGCGCCCCTCGTAGAAGGCGAGGATGCGGTGCGTGTAGCGACTCACGATCTCCATGTCGTGCTCCACGAACAGCACTGTCACGCCCTGCACCTTGAGCGCGGTCATCACCATGTCCATCAGGCGGAACTTCTCGTCCGCGGACACGCCGCTGGTGGGCTCGTCGAGCAGCAGCAGCTGCGGTCGTCCGGCCACCGCCATCGCGATGTCGAGCAGCTTGCGCGTTCCCTCCGGAAGCAGTCCAGCCGAGTGGGTGCGGTAGCCGCCGAGATTGAAGCGCTCGATGAGCGTCTCGATCTCCTCTCGCTCGTGGCCTCGGGCGCCGGCCGCCGCTCGCCTCGAGCGCGCGGCGATACCAACGCCCACCTGAAGGTTCTCATATACGGAGAGGTTGCCGAACAGCTGCGGGATCTGGAACGAGCGGCAGATTCCCAACTGCGTGATCTGCCTCGGCGACATCCCGGTGATGTCGCGATCGAGGTATCGGATAGTCCCCGAGGTCGGTTTCAGGTAGCCGGTGACCATGTTGATGAACGTGGTCTTGCCCGCGCCATTGCTGCCGATCAGCCCGACCACGCTGTCCTGGTCGATGCGCACGTTGATGTTGTTGGCGGCGGTGACCGCGCCGAATGCTTTGTTGAGGTCTTTCGCCTCGAGCACGACGGCCATGATCAGGCCGCCTTCCTGCGCGTGAATACCGACCACAAGCCACCGGGCAGGAACATGATCACCAGCAACATGGTGACGCCCAGGATCAGCTGCCAAGTGTTGGGAGAGTACTCGTAGGCGAAGCTGCGCACGGTCTCGAAGATGGTGGCGCCCAGGAAAGGCGCGAGCACGCTGCCCGTGCCGGCCAGGATGGCGATGAACACGAACTCGCCCGAGGTGGTCCAGAACGCCATTTCCGGATCGACGTGGCCGATGGTGATACCGACCAGTCCGCCGCCTACCCCTGCGAGCGCGGCGCTGACCACGTAGTTGGTGTGGATCACGCGGCGCACTGAGGCGCCCATGTATTCCACGCGCAGCTCGTTGTCGCGGATCGCGCCTGCGAGCCGGCCCTGATGCGAGGATAGGTAGCGGTGCACGCCGAAAGCTGCGATGAAGGCGACCACGACGGTGGTGGAGTACAGCGCATTGCGCTCCCATTCGCCCAGCGCGATGCCGGCAAAGGTCTTGGCCGAGAGTCCGAAACCGTCGGTGCTGCCCAGTGCAGATGTCTTCACCAGCAGGCCGAACAGGATCATCGAGAAGGCCAGGCTGAGCATGGCGAAGAATATGTCGCGATACTTCGCCAACAGGAAGCCGAGCACGAATGCCACAGCACCGGCAAGCAACACACTGGCGAGCAGCATGAGCAAGATGTCGGAGATGCCGTAGAAGTGATGCAGCGTCCCGGCGGCATAGGCGCCCAGGCAGTAGTAGAGGCCCTGCCCGAAGGATACGAGCCCGGTGCGCATGAGCAGCATCATGCCCAGCACCACGGTTCCCCAGGACAACGACACGTTGAGCATGAACATCGCCCAGCGCGGCATGAGCGGGCCCGCCACGAGGAGGACGACGAGCGCGCCGATGAGCACCAGCGTGGTGCGATCGGCGCCTCGCGCTGGCGCGCCCGAGAGAGTATGAGCCGGTTGATTCACTTGGATCTGACTGGAATGGGGGGCTAGATCTTGCGGGCTTCGGGTGCCGCGAACAGGCCTTTCGGGCGCATGATCAACACCAGTGCCATCACTGCATAGACACTGAACAATTCTACTTCGGGCCACTTGTGCACGGCCCAGGCGCGCACCATGCCGACGATGACCGCGCCCAGCGCCGCGCCGCCCAGGCTGCCGAGCCCGCCTATGACCACCACGGCGAAGGCGAGGACGATGACTTCGGCCGCAATGCCGGGCTGCACGGAGATGGTGGGCGCGGTCAGTGCACCGCCCAGCGCCGCGAGCATGACGCCAACGGTGAAGGTGATCAGGTACACGCGCGAGACGTTGATCCCCACGCCCGCCGCCATCTCACGATCGTGGATCACGGCCTGAAGCAACTTGCCCTGCCGGGTATGGCCGAGGATCAACGTCAGTGCGATGGCGACGAAGCCCGAGAGCAGCACCAGCACCAGGCTATAGGTCGGGTACATCAATTCGCCGATCTCGAAGCTTCCGAGCAAGCCGTAGGGCTCCGGAATCGACAGCGGGTCCACACCGAAGGCGAGCTTGGTGAGATCCTCGAGGATCAGGAACACGGCATAGGTGACCAGCACCAGCACCACCTCCTCCTTGCCGTACACCAGGCGCAATAGCCCGCGCTCGATCAACGGCCCGGCCACCAGGCCCACGAAGATGGCGGCGAGCACGAGCATGCCGTAGCTGCCCATGGGCGGGTAACCCTGTGCGAGCCAGTAGCCGCCGAAGGCGGTGGCGGCATAGGCGCCGAGCGCGTACAGGCTGCCGTGCGCGACATTGAGGATCTTCATCACGCCGTAGATCAGGGTCAGGCCCACGGCGATGATGAACAGCCACGACGAATAGATGACTCCGTCGATGACGATGGCGAGGAACTGGTTCATCGATGTGCTTCTGCGCCGTGCAGGCTACTTCGACGGCTTCATCCCGCCCTTGATCCACTCCGGACTGGCGAGGCCGTCCGGAGGCGTGACGGCCTCGGCCGGGTAGCGCTTGATATTGGTCACGGTGACCTTACCGTTGACCAGCTTGGTGGTCCCGTACGCCGTGCCCATCACTGCCTGGTGACCCTTGCCCAAGGACATGCTGGCGCGGCCGCTGGGCGAATCGAAGCTCAGTCCCTCGAAGGCCGCGATCACCTGCTCATCGCTCGGGCCAAGGTTGTAGGCCTTCTCCATCTCCTCCTTGACGCCCTTGTTGGCGCCCATCGGGATGGACTTGGACAACTGCTCGATCTTGGCCTTCTCGAACGCGGACTTCAGACCGAGGAAGGCCAGTGCTACGCTGTAGGCGGGATAGTTCGGGTCGTAGTCGGCCTTGGCCTTGTAGATGTTCTTCAACCAGGTGTTCAACCCGCTTTCCGGGGCGAACACGCCATGGGTGCCGCGCGCGCCGACGATGGTGCCGTCGGGCATGTTCGCGCCCAGGCGGTGCAGATAGGGTTCGCCGGCCACCAGGATGAGCTGGCTCTTGCGGAACAGTCCGCGCGGGACGGACTGCATCATCAGCGCTTCGAGATCCCCGCCCCACAGGCTCGAGTGGATGACGTCCGAGCCGCTCTGCAGCAGCGCGGAGATCTCCGCCCCGTACTGCCCTGCGCCGAACTTGGGCATCTGCGAGGTGGTCACGGTCGCATCCGGCCTCAGTGACTTCATCGCCAGGTCGAAGTCGTTCCACGAATCCTGGCCCCAGGCGTAGTTCTGATTGATGCCGCCGTAGGTCTTGACGGCCGGCTTGAGCTCGAGCAGGTATTTTGCCGCCGCCACCGCGTCCATCGTCGCGTGCGGACGCGTGCGGAACACGTACTTGTAGCTCGCTTCCTCGAACACGCGCGGCGTGCCGCAGTCGAACAGGACAGTGACCTTCTTCAATTCCTCGGCCACAGGGGCGATCGCAAGGCAGTCGCCGCTGGAGATGTAGCCGATGACGAAGTCAACGTTCTGGCGCGACACCAGGTTGCGGAACTCGCTGACCTGCTTGGTCGTGCCGCCCGCTTCGTCGATCACCACCAGCTCCAGGGGCGCGCCGCCGAAGCCCTTGGTGTTGTAGGGCGCGGGCGCCTTGCCCGCGTTGAGCTGTTCAACGATCGCTTCGGCTGCGAGCTTTGCCGGTACGCCGAACGGACCTGCGGCAGGGCCGGATAGGAAGGTGACGAAACCGATGCGGATGGTGTCGCGCTTCTCCTGTGCGCTCGCGACGCCCGCATGTGCGGTAAGCGCGGCGAGCGCCAAGCCGGCGGCCGCGCCTAGTATGGTCTTGCCCATGCTGTAGTCCCCCTGCAGGTTCGTGGTTCGCCCAGAGCGGCAGAGCGGCCGCACCTACAGGCGAAGTGAGCTGGCGATTCTAGCCGATCGCAAGCGCCGGGTGCCGTGCGACCCGTTTCAGTGGGCGCACATTCCGCCATCCACGAAAATGGTCTGGCCGGTGACGTAGTCGCTCGCTCGGCTGGCGAGATACACGGTGATGCCGCGCAGATCCTCCAGGGTACCGTTGCGCCCGCTCAGGGTGAGCGAGGCGGCCCAGCGTTCGCGTTCCCCGCCGTCGAACACTGCCTCTGTCATGCCGGTGGGCACATAGCCCGGCGCGATGGCGTTGCAGTTCACCCCGTCTCGCGACCAGGCTTCCGCCAGCCCGCGCGTCATCGCGCTGACGCCGCCTTTGGAAACGCCGTAAGCTCCGCTGTTGTTGAACGCGCGGATGGCCTGCTGCGACGAGATGTTGATGATGCGGCCCCAGCCTCGCGCGCGCATGGCCGGCACCAGCCGCTGCGCCAGGAAGAAGGGCGCGTCCAGGTTGACCGCCATTACCGCGTCCCACATCTCGGGCGTGATGTCCTGAACCAGCGGGCGCGGATTCACCCCGGCAGCGCTCACGAGGATGTCCGGCGCGCCAAAATGGCTGGGCACCTGGTCGGCCAGACGGTCGAGTTCCTTGCGCCTGCCCACGTCGCATGTCTGGATTTCCGCCCGGCCACCGGCGGTGCGGATGCCTGCTGCCGCGTCCTCCAGGCGCGCCGCATCGCGCGCGACCAGGACGACGGCCGCGCCGGCCTCGGCAAGCGTTGTGGCCATCAGGCGCCCGATGCCGCTGCTGGCGCCGGTGATCACGGCCACCTTGCCGGACAGCGAGAACAGTTGGGCGAGGGGAATCATAGGCATACCGGATCCAAATCGGATGAATCAGTCCGAAGCGCTTGGTTCAGTCGACTAGCCTTTTGCGGGCCTGGGCGATCGCCTCGCGAACCCGGTTCGGGGCAGTTCCGCCCACGTGATCCCGCGCCGCCAATGACCCCTCCAGGGTGAGCGCGTCGAACACATCGTCCTCGACGAGCGCCGAGAATCCTCGCAGTTCCGACAGAGACAGGTCAGACAGGTCCTTGCCCTCTGCGGAGGCCGCGCGCACCGCGCGCGCGACCGCCTCGTGCGCTTCGCGAAAGGGCAGGCCTTTCTTGACCAGATAGTCGGCCAGATCGGTGGCGGTGGCGAATCCTTCTGCCGCCGCCCGACGCATCGACCCGGCATTCACGGTGATGCCCGACATCATGCCGGCGAAGACTCGCAGCGTGTCGACCAGCGTGTCCGCAGTGTCGAACAGCGGCTCCTTGTCTTCCTGATTGTCCTTGTTATAGGCCAGCGGCTGCCCTTTCATCAGCGTGAGCAGGGCGACCAGATGGCCGTTGATGCGGCCGGTCTTGCCGCGCACCAGTTCGGGCACGTCCGGATTCTTCTTCTGCGGCATGATCGATGAGCCGGTGCAGTAGCGGTCGGCGAGCATGATGAAGCCGAAGCGCGGGCTCATCCACAGGATCAGTTCCTCGGACAGCCGAGACAAGTGGGTCATGAGCAGCGCAGCGCAGGCGCAGAATTCGATGGCGAAATCGCGATCCGACACGGCATCGAGCGAGTTGGCAGCGACCTCGTCGAATCCCAGCAACTGGGCCACCCTGGCCCGGTCGATGGGATAGGTGGTGCCGGCCAGCGCCGCCGCACCCAGCGGCAGCCGGTTCACGCGCCGGCGGCAGTCGGCCAGCCGCTCGTGGTCGCGCTCGAGCATCTCGTAGTAGGCCATCAGGTGGTGGCCGAAGGTCACCGGCTGCGCGACCTGAAGATGGGTGAAACCGGGCATCACGGTGTCCGCGTGCCGATCGGCCAGGTCCACCAGCCGCGTCTGCAGCGCTCGCAGCAGACCGGCGATATCGTCGATGGCGGCGCGCAGCCACAGGCGCACGTCGGTGGCAACCTGATCGTTGCGCGAACGCCCGGTATGCAGTCGCTTGCCGGCATCACCGACCAGATCGGTCAGGCGCCGTTCGATGTTCAGGTGCACGTCTTCGAGATCCAGGGACCACTGGAACTGGCTCGCGCGGACCTCGGCCAGGATCTGCTGCATGCCGCGCTCGATGTCCTGCAGATCCTGCGCGCACAGCACGCCCACCTCGTGCAGCATGCGTGCATGCGCGATCGAGCCCTGGATGTCGAATTCGGCAAGCCGCCGGTCGAAACTCACCGAGGCGGTGTAGCGCTTGACCAGATCGTCCACCGGTTCGCTGAAGCGGCCGGACCATGTGCCCGCGGGAGGAGCGCCGGCGGGGCCGGCCGAAGAGGAATCTTTCATCGTCGAAGGGAACGGTGCGCGCGCAGGGCGCTGGCATGTGATGTGCTCGGACGGCCCATTGCCCGCTATGTCGAGGCGGTCGCGCGCAGAGCCATGGGAAGTATAGATCAATCGATTCATCGCGATGCCCTCCCCGATTTCCGGAATCTGGGCGTCATCTTGCGCATCGTCTGCATCGTTCTGCTGCTATGCGTGTTTGCCGCGCTGTGCCAGGTCCAGTCGTGGGCGGGAACATTCGAGCGCTTCCTCGAGGTCGTTCTCCCGGTCCAACCCGCTCTGCTGCTCAGCTTGGGTGCGCTGTGGGCTGCCAGCGACTGGCTGCGGCGGCGGCCCTACCGCGAGGGTATTCTGCTGGTCGCGCTGTTGGAACTGGGCATCGCGGCTCTGGTGCATGCCGGGCTCGCCTGGATCATGCCCGACCTGGCGCTGGGAGGTCTCGAGCGCCACGGGGTGCTGGCGCTCGCCGCGACCAGCCTCGTCCTCTACTACTTCCACCTGCGCAGCCGTGCGCTGTCTCCGGCCCTCACGGAGGCGCGCTTGCAGGCCCTGCAGGCGCGCATCCGGCCACACTTCCTGTTCAACAGCATCAACGCGGTCCTCAGCCTGATCCGGCTCCAGCCGCGCCGTGCCGAGGTCGCCCTGGAAGACATGGCCGAGCTGTTCCGCGTGCTGATGGCGGACAACCGCGAGTTGTCCACCCTGGCGCGGGAAGTCGAGCTCACCCGTCAGTACCTGAACCTCGAGCAGTTGCGCCTGGGCGCGCGCCTGCGGGTCGAGTGGCATGTGGACAACATGCCCGGGGACGCGCTGATTCCACCGCTGGTGCTGCAGCCGCTGGTGGAGAACGCCGTGTATCACGGCATCGAACCCTGCACCGGCCCGGGCGTGATCAGCATCAACGTGTACAAGTCCCCGCGCGGCGAGATCCATCTCGTGCTGCGCAACCCCTACCGCCGCGACGGCGCACACCACGCCGGCAACAAGATGGCGCTGGGCAACATTCGCGAACGGCTCAGCCTGCATTTCGACGCGGAGGCGGGACTGCGCTCCACGGTGAGCGAGAACACCTATCAGGTGCACATCGTCATGCCTTACCGGACTGCGGCCGTTGCGGCCGCGCCCGTTGCGGAGGCCTTGGCGTGAGCGCGTGTGCATCGACGCTTCGCGTGGCGATCGTGGACGACGAGGCGCCCGCGCGCAGCCGCATGCATGATCTGCTCGAGGATTGCGCGCCGGATCTGCGGGTGCAGGTGATCGGCGAGGCGGCGAATGGCCGCGACCTGCTCGAGCTGCTTCAACGGGAGCCGGCCGACGTCGTGCTGCTGGACATACGCATGCCGGAGATGGACGGCATCGAAGCTGCACAGCACCTGCACAAGCTTGCGCGGCGTCCGGCAGTGATCTTCACCACCGCGTTCGATGCCTACGCGCTCAAGGCCTTCGAGCTGCACGCGGTGGATTACCTGGTCAAGCCGATCCGCCTGCAGCGCCTGCAGGACGCGCTGTCACGCGTGCACGCGCATTCCGGGCCCGGCATCGAGCTGCTGCAGCAGTTGCAGTCGCAGGCCCGCAGGCATCTGAGCGTACAGGAGCGCGGCAAGCTCATCCTGGTGCCAGTGGACAAGATTCTTTTCCTGCGCGCCGAACTGAAGTACGTCACCATCCGCACTGCCGAGCGGGACTATCTGCTGGAGGAGTCGCTCACCCGGCTGGAAGAGGAGTTCGCCGAGCGTTTCGTGCGCATTCACCGCAGCTGCCTGGTGGCGCGCGAGCACATCGACCGTTTCGAGCGTGTGGCGGAGGAGAGCGGATGGCGCGTGCTGTTGCGCGGACTGAACGAACGCCTGCCGGTGAGCCGGCGGCAGCAGCACGTCATCAGGGAGTTCGCCCGCGTCTGAGGCACTCGCTCGCGCTCGCCCTGTTGTGTAGCGCCTACGCGGCTGCGGGCGTCACGGCGCTCGAAGGCATCGATCCCCTGGTTCCTGGTGCATCGCGCGCGCGACTCGAGGCGCGAATGCAGTTCGACTGCACGGCGGCCTCACCCGATGAGCGCTGCGCGATGCGGGCGCCCCCCGCGTTGCCGGGGGGTGTGCCGCCCAAATCGCTCGACGTCCTGTTTCGCGGGCAATCGCTCGCCCAGGTCCGTGGACTGTTCGACGAGAAGCATCACGCCGCGATGCTGGCACGTCTGCGTGCCGCGTTCGGTACGCCCGAGGATCGCAGTTTTCGGATGCGGGCCGGCATGGCCGGCATGTTCGAAGCAGGCGTGCACGTGTGGCGCGTGGAGTGCGCAGCCGGAAACTGGGTCGTAGTGCTCGAGCAGTATGCCG
>Ga0268299_1004451_pt1 | contig 10891 bp, 10 predicted proteins | sample NOBtaG_FD_193484 | JGI IMG/M metagenome (GOLD analysis project Ga0268299, IMG submission 193484) | Activated sludge microbial communities from bioreactor in Nijmegen, Gelderland, Netherland - NOB reactor | ecosystem: Engineered > Bioreactor > Aerobic > Activated sludge | place: Netherlands... | reverse complement strand
CGGCGAATCGATCGGCACGGGCGCCAATTGCCCGGTTTCGACGGACGACCCTACCGCCCATGCCGAAATCCACGCCCTCCGCGCCGCCGCTGCCCGCGTGGGCAACTACCGGCTCGAAGGAGCGACCCTCTACTGCACGCTCGAACCCTGCGTCATGTGCGCCGGAGCCGTCGTTCACTCCCGCATCGCCCGCGTCGTCTTCGGAGCCCGCGACCTGCGCTTCGGCGGCGTTCGCGGCAAGTTCCGCCTCGCCGACTCCGATCTCCTGAATCATCGCGCGGAAATCACCGAAGGCGTTCTCGGCGCCGAATGCGCCGCCCTGCTGCGGGAGTTCTTCGAGGAGCGGCGATAGGCGGAACTGGGTCAGTGCGTCGAATGATACTCCTCAATCTTGGAGTTACAGAGACGCACAATCTCGTCGCGCTGCGAAAGGGTGAGCTGGGCGCAAAGTTGAAAGTGCCCATTCGAAAGCCGTACGATCACACCGTGCTTATTCATGAGGACTCGAGCAGCGGCGGATAGGAGACGACGTTCCGGAGGCAGAGCCCGCTTCTTGTGACTCGTGTAGGCGTTCGCCATCGACGAGATCGAAGCTGCGAAGTGCGGCGCCTGTGCGAGAGTCCCGATTATGAACGGCTGATAGTCTTCGTGCATCGACATCGTCGTCGTTATGAAGTGACGCAGTTTTGAGAAGCTGTCCATTTCAGCTCACGGAATCATAACCCTAGGCGAATCGCCTGTGCAAGACGGCGCTTCGGCGCTGCGTGGCATCCGCACGCAGTTGCCGGAATGCCGCTTCGCCGTCGCTGCCATTGCGACGCTTTAAGTCGTCGAGGCCTGCGCCGATCAGATGATCGAACTCGTGAGACGTACAATCCTCGATCGTGCGGGGCGATAGCCCACTACACCGTCCGGACCCGCACGTTCCGGAACATCACCACGCTGTTCGGGTCGTGCAATTGCAGCCCGATCGGACCCTTCTTCGGCCTCGCCGGATCGCCCGGGTGCTCGCATACCTTTTCGCCGTTTAGAAACGTCCGCATCATGTCGTTGCGCGACTCCAGCCGCAGCCGGTTCCAGTCGCCGGACTTTTGAAACCCCGTCTTGGCCTTGGCGAACAGGTAAATGCTGCCCGTCGGGTAAGGGTCGTTCACGTAGCCGTTCGAGATCTGGATCTCGTAGCCGTTGTGCGAGGGCGTGCGCTCGCGGTCGTGGTTCGGATAGACGGCGAACTTGGCGCGGGTGTGGTCGCGAAGCGTAACTCCCGAGTTGCCGCCCAGCCGCGTCCAATAGTCGAGTTCCAGGTCGAATTCGCCATACTCGGCGACAGTGTAAATCCACGCCTGATCGCGCGACTCTTTCGGCGTCCGGTCGCCGAGCACCGTGCCATCGCTCATCACCGTCCAAACTCCATCCCCGATCTTCTCCCAGCCATCGAGATTCTTGCCGTTGAACATCGGGCGCCATTCGCCGGCGGCGAAAGAAGGCGCGGTGGAGACGCAGACCGAGGCTGCCGTCAACAAGGAGCGGCGAGTGGGAAATTGCATGTTGGGTATTCTATCCCGCCGGGCGTTCGCGTTGGGCCTTCCACCGCCTGACGTCCGCGGGTCCTCCTCAACGGGAATCGGCCGCCGGGTGGTAAGGCCGGCGGCCGCACTACGGTAGGGTCTGGGATAGGAACTATGCGGCTTTGTCTAGCGGAGCGGCTACCGGGAAGGAACTCCTCGTCGGCCGGTTCATCGAGCCCATCTGGAGCACGCGGGGCGCGGCCTCGCCGCGCGTCGTGCCGTCGAAGTACTCATCCAGCGGATACAGCGGATAGGGCGCGGTTTCGCGGAAGGCCTTGCCCAGCCTCTGCTGAATGCGATACACGGCGTGGAAGAAGTTGCCCCGCTCCATTTTGAGCCTCCGGCAACACAGCTTCCAATCGGCGCCGAGTAAGAAGTGGAATTTGAAAATCTGATACTCGGCGGCCTCCAGATGGCGCTTGGCCATCAAAGTAAAATCGGCTATGTATTCCTCGTCCTTGCGTCCCCAGGTCATCTTGTTCTGTTTTCCTCTGACAAGGTGCAGGGTGACGCGGCTGAGGTGCTTTTCCTTCAGCACGCAACGGCGGAAACGCGCGTAACAGGCGCGGAAGATTGAGCGCAACACGCAGTTGCACGGGCTCATGTGGGCCTTTCTTCCAAGCAGAAGGCCCAAGCCATGACAGTAGGCGCACTGCTGATTGGCAAGGGCGAGCGTTTCAGAACGAGTCCATTCCATATTGTTTTTTCCGTCTTCTCTCTCTCTCACTTCTGGGCTTTGTCCCGCCTCCAGATGGCGGGCGCAACCAACACCTGAAATCGTAGCGAATAGCCGGAAATCGTCAATATCGGCGGCAATTCATTCCGCCTGTATACTCCCGTCTCGCGGAGCAGTAGAAATTAAACTCGTATAAACAAAGGAGATGGTAAATTTTGCACGATTTATTAAAATTCTATAATTATTCATTATTTCTTATAGCAAACGCACTTCTTTTGAGCTATATTTCAGCTAGCTATCGGGCCGGAGCCCCAGACACGCCATGCTGATGATCGACCTGCTCGCCGCCCTTAAGGCGCACCTGAACGCGCGAATCCGCAACGGAGAACTGACCGAGCGGAATCTCGCCAAGCGCATCGGACTGTCCCAGGCGCACATGCACAATGTACTCAAGGGAGCCCGCATTCTGACCGCCGAAGTGGCCGACATGCTCCTGCTGGAGCTGAATCTCAACGTCACCGATCTGGTGGGAATAAACGCCGCAACCGTCCAACGGAGGCCTCCCGGCCGCCAATCTCCTCTACGCGTCGTACCTCAGGCCGGACGCTTGAGCCCAAGCCCGGCGACCTCGCGATACGTCGCCAGCACGTCGCGCGCCGTCTGATCCCACGAGAAGCGGTTAATTCGCTCCCTGCCTCGGGCAATCAGCGTCTCGCGGAGATTCGTGTCGAGGAGGATTTCTTTCAATCCACGGGCGATTTCAAACACATTTTCCGGATTTACCGTAATCGCCGCATCTCCAACCACTTCTGGAAGCGAGCTTACATTCGAAGTCAGAACCGGCGTTCCGCACGCCATCGCCTCCAACGGTGGCAACCCGAATCCCTCATACAGCGAGGGAAAGGCGAACAGCTCCGCCGACTCGTAGAACGCCTGCAGCGTGTCTTGCGGAACGAACCCAAGAAAACGAACCGCGCCGCCCACCCGCATCTGGTGCACCGCGCGCCGGACGCTGGGATGCTGCGCGATGTCGTCGCCGATGATGATCAGCCGGATGTCGTTGTACACCGGATGGGACGCCAGTTCGCCCCGCAGCACGGAGAACGCTTCAATCAGCCTCGGCACGTTCTTCTGCGGCTTGATCGTCCCGGCATAGAAAACGAAGGGATGGTTCACCTGGTAACGTTCCAGCGCGCGCTTGCGCTCCTCGCGGCTCACCGGGTCCGCCGCCAGGGCGATGAATCGCGGATCGAGCGCGTTCGGAATCGTGCGCAGCAGGTGCGCGGGCACGCGGAATACCTCTTCCACGTCGCGGCGCGTGGCCGTCGATACGGTGATCACCCGGCTCGCCCGCAGCAGCCCGTGGCGGCTCTTCCACAGGCTCACATGCCGGACCGCGCGCGAGGCCGTGGAGTAAAGATGCCGGCTCATGTCGTGAATCGTCACCACGTACGGACGGATCATCCAGTAGGGAACCCGGTTCAACGGGATGTGGTACACGTCGGCGCGGAACCGCCGGAGGAATAGCGGAAACGCCGCGTTGTCGCGCATCGATTGATCGCTCTGCGCGTAGGGTACGACGTGAAAATTCGCCGGAAGACCGGAAAAGTCCGCCTCGTTCGTCGTCGAGCAGATCAGGAAGAACTCCTCTTGCCGCTCGATGTGCGCGAGCGTATGCACGAGGTTCCGGATGTAAGTTCCGATTCCGAAGTCGCGGATGTGCCGGGCGTCAAGAACGATGCGCACTGAGTCGGCCTTCGGTTCGGAATCTGGTCATGGCGTCAGGCCGGCGTGGCGGCGAACTTCCAGGCGTAGAGCGGGAAACGGTCGGTCAGTGCGCCCACCTTGCGGCGCACGGCGGCCTCGGCTTCGGCCAGTCTGGTCTCCCCTTGCGGAATCGCGGTCAGCACCTCCGCGATCAGCGACGCCACCTCGCGCATCTCCGGCACGCCGAACCCGCGGGTGGTCACCGCCGGACTGCCCAACCGGATGCCGCTCGGATTCATCGGCGGATTGGTGTCGAACGGGATGGCGTTCTTGTTCGCGGTGATATAGGCCCGGTCGAGCGAATGCTCGGCCTCCTTGCCGCGAACTCCCTGCGAGAAGACGTCCACCAGCAGCAGGTGCGTGTCCGTTCCGCCGGAAACGATCTTGAATCCCGCCTGCATCATCCCTTCCGCCAGCGCGGCGGCGTTGGCCACCACGCGGCGTTGATACTCCACGAAATCAGGCTGCAGCGCCTCCAGGAAACAAACAGCCTTGGCCGCGATCACGTGCACCAGCGGGCCGCCCTGATGTCCCGGAAATACGTTCTTGTCGATCGCCGCGGCCAGCGATTCGCGGCACAGGATCAGGCCCGAACGCGGGCCGCGCAGCGTCTTGTGCGTGGTTGAGGTCACGATGTCGGCGTACTTGCACGGGTTCGGGTGGACCCCCGCGGCTACCAGACCGGAGAAGTGGGCCATGTCGACCATGAACAGCGCGCCTACCGCGTCGGCGATCTTGCGGAACCGCGCGAAGTCGATTACGCGAGGGTACGCGCTGCCTCCGGCCACGATCAGCTTCGGTTTGCTCTGCTCGGCCAGTTCGGCCAGCTTGTCGTAGTCGATGCGATTGTCGTCCGGCCGGACCCCGTAGCCCACGATGTTGTACAGCTTGCCCGAAAAGTTCAGCTTGTGGCCGTGCGTCAGGTGGCCGCCATGCGCCAGGTCCATTCCGAGAATGGTGTCGCCCGGATTCAGCACGGCGGAGTACGCGGCGGCGTTGGCCTGCGAACCCGAATGCGGCTGCACGTTGGCGTGCTCGGCTTTGAACAGTTGCTTGGCCCGGTCGCGGGCCAGGTTCTCGACGATGTCGGCGTACTCGCAGCCGCCATAATACCGTTTGCCCGGATAGCCTTCGGCGTACTTGTTGGTGAATACGCTGGCCGTGGCTTCCAGCACGGCCTCCGAGGTGAAGTTCTCGCTGGCGATCAGCTCCAGCCGCGAGTTCTGGCGGTCCAGCTCCTTTTGCAGTGCGTCGTAAACGGCCGGGTCGGCCTGCGCCAGAGTTCGGGCCATTCGCTGCTGTTCCTGGGCGGGGGTATTGGACATAGTTACCGGGAATCTCCTGTGGCCTTCGCGGCCTGATGTTCGAGTTCGGCGATCTTGCCCACGCGGCGCGCGTGGCGGCCTCCCTCGAACTGGGTCTGCAAAAAGACGTCGACCAGTTCACGGGCTTCAGGCTCTCCGGTGAACTTGGCGCCGATCGTCAAAACGTTCGCGTCGTTGTGGCCGCGCACCAGGGCGACCTCTTCGGCGTGCGTGCCGAGCGCCGCGCGGACGCCGGGAATCTTGTTAGCCGCGATGGACATGCCCACGCCGGAGGAACACACCAGCACCCCGCGCTCGGCCTCGCCCGAAGTGACCTGCCGTCCCACCGCCGCGGCGTAGTCCGGATAGTCGGTGGACGCAGTCGACGTGGTTCCCAAATCCGTCACATCGTGTCCCGCCGCACGCAGATGGTCTCGCAACTTTTCCTTCAGTTCGAAGCCGGCGTGATCGGCGGCGATAGCGATTTTCATGGGGATAGGCATCAATTTTAACATGCTAAAATCGGTGTTTCCTCAAACTTGGTTCCTCCGCCCGCCTCCGCATGGGCGAGCGCCGGGTGGACAGGTCGAATATCCCAACGGACACACCCAACATGCTCTGGAGCAAGCTCTTTATCCCTACGCTGCGTGAAGACCCCGCCGACGCCGAGGTGGCCAGCCATCGCCTGATGGTGCGCGGCGGCTATGTCCGCCAGCTTTCGGCCGGAATCTACAGCTACCTCTTCCTCGCGCAACGGTCGCTTCTGAAGATCACCCGCATCGTCCGCGAGGAAATGGACGCGATCGGCGCGCAGGAATTCTTTCTCCCGGCGCTCAACCCGGCGGAGGTGTGGCAGGAGTCCGGCCGCTGGGAAGTCATGGGCGACAACATGTTCCGCCTCAAGGACCGCTTCGGCCGTCCTCTCTGCCTCGGCATGACGCACGAGGAGGTCATGACTTCGGTCGCGCGCGGCGAGGTGCGCAGTTACAAGCAATTGCCGCAGATCTGGTACCAGATTCAAACCAAGTTCCGCGACGAGCCGCGCCCCAAGAGCGGCCTGTTGCGCACGCGCCAGTTCACCATGAAGGACAGCTACTCCTTCGACGTGGACGCCGCCGGGCTCGACCGCTCCTTCGACGCGCATCACGCCGCCTACTGCCGCATCTTCGACCGCTGCGGCTTGCGGTACTTCGATGTGCAGGCCGATTCCGGCGCCATGGGCGGCTCGCAATCGAACGAGTTCATGGTTGTGACCGATGCCGGCGAAGACCTCGTCGTGCACGCGCCCGAGTCCCGCTACGCCGCCAACATGGAGAAGGCGGTCAGCGTGCCCGTTCCACCCGCCGCGCCCGATCCCGAAGGCAGCCTCGCGCCTGAAGAGTTCCACACGCCGGGACAGAAGACCATCGCCGAAGTCAGCGCCTTCACCAGGCTTCCCGAAACGTCGCAGATGAAGAGTCTTATCATGGCCGCCGACGGCAAACTCGTGATGGCCGTTCTGCGCGGAGACCATTCGCTGAGCGAAACGAAGTTCAACGCGATCGTCAAGGCGCAGGAACTGCGGCCCGCGCATCCCGAGGAGATGAAGGAAGCTCTCGGCGCCGATGCCGGATCGCTCGGCCCGGTGGGCGTGAACCCCGCCGGAGCCAAACCGAAAATGCGCATCGTCGCCGACATCGCCCTCAAGGGCCGCAAGAACATGATCTGCGGCGCCAACAAGGACGACTACCACCTGCGCAACGTCACGCCCGATGAGGACTTTCAGCCCGAGTGGGCCGACATCCGCCAGGTGAACGAGGGCGACACCTGCGTCGGCACCGGCGAAGCGCTCCGCATCGAGAAGGCCATGGAGGTGGGCCACATCTTCAAGCTCGGCTACAAGTACTCCGAGTCCATGGGCCTCCGCGTGCTGGGCGAGGACGGCAAGGAGTTCACGCCGATCATGGGCAGTTATGGCATCGGCGTCGAGCGCATCCTTTGCGGCGCCATCGAGCTCTATCACGATAAAGACGGCATTGTGCTTCCGGTCTCGATCGCACCGTTCACCGTGGTGGTCACTCCCGTGAACTTGGGCGACTCGGCGCAGAAGGCGGCGGCGGAAACGATCTACTCGGAGTGCAAGGCTCTCGGCCTCGACGCCGTGCTCGACGACCGCGACGAACGCCCGGGCGTGAAATTCAAGGACGCCGAACTCGTCGGCATTCCCTACCGCATCACCGTGGGCAAAAAGCTGAGCGAAGGCAAGGTCGAGATCACCGTCCGCGCGGGAAAGACCATGACCGAAGCGCCCGTGTCCGAAGCCGCCGCAATGGTGGCCGGACTCGCGGCGGCGGCCATGCCCGCCGTTCGAGCCTGAACAGCCGCCCCAAGGAGGCGCAATGGCAGTCGATTGGGAAGAAGTCCGGTCTGAGTTTCCCGCGCTGCGCCGGTGGACCTACCTCAACACGGCCACCATGGGGCAGATCCCCAGGCGTTCGTCCGCCGCCGTCGCCGAGCACTTCGCCCGCCGCGACGCGCTTGCCTGTTCGGACTTCCTCACCTGGTTCGGCGACGCCGCCGAAGTGCGCCGCGACGTGGCCCAACTGGTGCACTGCGAACCGGACGACATCGCCTTCTTCCCGCAATCCTGTACCGCCCTCTCGCTGTTTCTCGGCGGCCTGGAATGGAAGCCCGGCGACCGCGTCGTCGCCTTTCAGGACGAGTTTCCCAACAACATCTACTACCCGTCGATGCTCGGCGAACGCGGTGTCGAGTTTGTCGAAACGGATTGGGACGGACTTCCCGATGCGCTCAACGAGCGCGCGCGCGTAATGGTCGCCAGCACGGTGAACTACACCAACGGATTCCGTCCGCCGCTTGAAGAACTCTGCCGCATGACGCGCGAACGCGGAATCCTGCTCTACCTCGACGGCACGCAAAGCGTCGGCGCGCTGCGTATCGACGTCGGCCGCCTGCGTCCGGCCATGCTCGCCGTGCACGGCTACAAGTGGCTGCTCTCTCCCACGGGAGCCGCTTTTGCCTATGTGTCGCCCGCGCTGCGGCAGACGCTACGGCCGAACGTCGTCGGTTGGCGCAGCGATTTCGATTGGCGCAACGTCGCTCACCTCCATCATGGCGCGCCGCGTTTCAGCGCGAGCGCCGAAGCCTATGAAGGCGGCATGCTCTCCTTCCCCGTGCTCTATGGCATGGGCGAAAGCGTCCGCATGATGCTCGAAATCGGACCCGAGGCCATCGAGTCGCGTGTGCTCGGGCTGGCCGCGGAGTGCCGCGATGTCGTGCGAGGCCTCGGGGGCAAGGTGCTTTTCGACGAACGGCCTCATCTGAACTCCGGCATCGTCGCCGCGCGCTTCAACGGCCACGACGCGCCGGAGTTGGCTCGGCTGCTTAAGGAGCGAAATGTCCTCGTCTCCGCCCGCCACGGCAACGTGCGGATTAGTGTACACTTTTACAATAATCGGACAGATTTGGATCGGTTGGGGAATGAGCTTCGGAAGCTCTTGTGAATGCTGATCCACAGTGAATACTAGCGACGTAGAAAACCAGTTACAACGTATCGCCGCCAGCCGCCCGTTCCGATCGAGCAAGCGCATGAAGCGCTTTCTGGAGTTCACCGTACGGCAGGCGATGGAAGGCAAGGCGGGCGAACTCAAAGAGGCGCTGGTCGGCGTCGAGGTATTCGACCGTCCAGCCGGATACGACCCTCGTATCGACCCCATCGTCCGCGTCGAAGCCCGCCGATTGCGCCAGAAGATCGACGAATACTACACCTCCGAAGGGGCGCTCGATCCCGTGCGGATCGAATACGCCAAGGGCGGCTATGCCCCGACCATCGCTCGCGCTTCCGCTCCTCCGCCCGATTCCGCGCGTATGCCCGCAAACGCCATCCGCTCCGTGCTCGTGTTGCCGTTCTCCTCGCTCGGCTCGGGCCCGGACCAGGAATATTTCAGTGACGGTCTGACCCAGGAGCTGATCCACGCCTTCACGCGCGTCAATGGCCTGCGCGTGGTTGCCTGGAACACCTCCGTCCGGTTGCGCGGCAAACCCGCCCAGGAGCCGGGCGTCAACGAGCAGACACAGGCCGACGTCATCGTCGAAGGCAGCGTGCGGCGCCAGGGCGACCGCGTCCGCGTCCATGTCCAAATCGTGGAGGCGCACTCCGGCTACTATCTGTGGACCGAAACCTTCGAGCGCACCATGGGCGATCTGTTCGCGCTCCAGGAGCAGATCGCCTGCTCCATCGCCTCCGTGCTGCGCATTCAGTTGACCGCGCCCGCAGCGGCCCGCCCCAACTACAGCGTCGCCGCGCACGACTTCTACTTGCGCGGACGGCATGAATGGTTCCAGCGCACAGAACGCTCGCTGCGCAACAGCATCGCGCTGTTCGAGCGGGCCATCCAGGAAGACGAACGCTGTGCGCCCGCCTGGGCCGGTCTGGCCGACGCATGCAGCCTGCTTGCCGACTACGGTATCGAGCCCACCGCGCACGCGATGGAAGAAGGGCGGCCCGCCGCACTCCGGGCGCTCGAACTCGACCCAAGCCTCGCCGAAGCCCACACTTCGCTCGGCTTCATCCAGAGCTTCGTCGATTGGGATTGGACCGCGGCCGAGCAATCCTACCGCACCGCCATCGCGCTGAACCCCGGCTATGTAACCGCGCACTTCTGGTACGGCCTCGACCTGTTGGCCCTGCAGGGGCGCTTTGACGAGGCCCGCTCCGAGATGGACATCGCCATGCGGCTGGACCCGCTCGAACCGGTCATCGTCGAGGGTGGAGCCTATCTTTCGATGTTGAGTGGCGACTATGAAGCCGCCGAGGCGTCCTACCGCAAACTGATTGCCGGCGCGCCGCACTTCGCCAAGTTCCACACTGGCTGCGGGCGGACGCTCTGGGCCATGGGCCGTTTCGAGGAGGCGATCGAAATGCTCGAAGCCGGGCGAGGCCTGAGTGGAGACGTGCCAAGCGTGCTCGGAGCCTTGGGGCAGGTGCACGCGGAGGCGGGGCACGAGGCCGAAGCGCGCCGATTCCTGGCCCGGCTATACGAGATGGCCAAGGCCAGGCACGTGCCGGCGAGTTGCGTCGCGCTCGTGCACGTTGGCCTCGGTGAGCACGATGAGGCGCTTGCCCACTTGGAGCGCGGCGTCGAGCGGCACGAGATGCCGCTCAATCAGATGAAGGTGCATCCAGGCTACCGGGACATTCGCGGAAACCCGCGATTTCAACGCATGCTGGTGCGGATGAACCTGGTCGCGGGTTGACGCGCCGCCCCTCCGCCGATCCTCACCCTCTCCCCGCGAACGGCATCTTTGTCGCCATCACCGTGATCGTCGCCACGTTCGCGTCCAGCGGCAGGCTCGCCATATAGACCACCGCGTCGGCCACGTGCTTCGAATCGATGCGCGGCTCCACCCGCATCTCTCCGTCCGGCTGAATCACGCCGCTCGTCATCCGCTCCGTCATCTCCGTCGCCGCGTTGCCGATGTCGATCTGCCCGCAGGCGATGTCGAATGCCCGCCCGTCGAGCGAAATACTCTTCGTCAACCCCGTGATCGCATGCTTGGTCGCCGTATACGGAGCC
>Ga0268299_1004450_pt1 | contig 10893 bp, 8 predicted proteins | sample NOBtaG_FD_193484 | JGI IMG/M metagenome (GOLD analysis project Ga0268299, IMG submission 193484) | Activated sludge microbial communities from bioreactor in Nijmegen, Gelderland, Netherland - NOB reactor | ecosystem: Engineered > Bioreactor > Aerobic > Activated sludge | place: Netherlands... | reverse complement strand
GGAAGTGTACGAATACCGAGCTCGGAAAAATCAAGGACATCAGCAGGATTTTTTGACTGTGGGAGGAATGGGCCATGCTTCCCACATTGCTCTTGGGTTGGCGCTCAAAAAGCCCGATCGACCCGTTTTTTGTTTAGATGGTGACGGTGCACTCCTGATGCACATGGGCGGGCTCGCCATTACCGGAGTTTTGAAGCCTCGCAACCTGAAGCACATTGTCTTAAACAATGGAGCCCATGATTCAGTTGGTGGGCAGCCGACGGTGGGGCTCACGGTCGATATTCCAGGAATTGCGCGTGCTGCCTTCTACGAGCAGGTGTCGCGAGCTGAAACGCGGGACCAATTGCGGTCGTGCATGACCGCGTTGAAGCATTCGCCAGGGCCTGGTTTGTTGGAGATCCGAGTGCGTCGTGGTGCGAGGAAAGATTTGGGACGGCCGGCGGGTACTCCGATTCAGAACAAAGGTTCGTTCATGGATTTTCTGTCAGGCTAAGGCTTCGATGGGAAGGTAGGGGAAGGTTCACACACAAGTGAGTGAGGTTTCATATATCGGGATGTGTCTAGGCGGGCGAGCTAGGGATGGTCTTTAAAACCGTCTTCGATGCCTGGCGTCTTGAGCAATGAACGCCAGATGTGAGCATTGGGTTGAAGCGATGATCCCCTATGCTCGAAGTTTTGTGTCGATGGAGGTACGTGTTTACATGCCGATGGTTTAGGGATTGATCAGATGGGGGAGCGGTGGCGGGGTAGTGTTTAACAGGTTCGTCGGTTGGGTTGAGACTGTGAGGCGTTAAAGGTTAGGAGCGAAAGATTTGGACTAGGACTCCTGTTCGGGTAGTGGAGTTTGTTTTTCTCATGATGTGTTTGATGTGTTCCTTGACGGTCTGTTCGGTAATCTTGAGAGCGTTGGCAATCTCCTTGTTCGTCCATCCCTTCGCCAGGTTTTCGACTACCGACTGTTCTCTGTTGGTGAGCTGGAATCGTTCTTTGGCCTGGTCGGTGCTGAGCTGTTGCCGCCGCCCTAATTCTTCCAACGTCACGACCAGGCGCGCAAATTGGATTCCGCCACGATCAGGCAGGCCGAAGCCCCGAAGCAGCACTGGTTGGTTAGGGTTCCCAGCGATTCGCTTGACCTCAAACTGCTCCCAGTCTTTTGCTTCAGTACGAACTTGAAGCGCCTTGATGATTTCCGCGCAGAGCTCGGTTAGCACCGATGGAAGTACTCCTTGGGCTGACTTGGCTGGTGCGCCTCCGTTTTCTGCCATGTTAATGAGTTTCGACAATTCGGTGGCTTGTCGATTCATGTGCAACAATTGCATGGAAGTGGACAGCACGACAATTCCCGCACCCGCACGTTGGTCGGCCAGATTATCTGTGGGTTCCTGAGAGGAGATAGCATTGAGAGCCACGGCAATACTCCGTAAGGTTCGTAATCTCACTAGACAATTGATCTATTTCTGATAACCTAAAACATGTGAGCGTCACTAGTAATGCTACATAATACTTTCGAGGTAGTCAAATTATACTTCTGAGGGAGTCATCTGTACATCATTGGTATTGTTCGTCTCGGCTGGTGCCTCTATACTTCGAATATCAATAACCCCATTGATCAGCTTGATTAACCATTCGGCCGTAATTCGTTCCGTTAATCATCGCATGATTGTTTGAGGGGGGGGCCTACCTAGCCGTTATCTGAAAGCTGCCGCGAACGTCTTTCAAATTAAACAATGGCTTATACTCTCTCTTCGGAAACGAGTTTGACGGAACGAAGCGGTATCATACAGACGCACTAGTACTCGAAGAGTTTGGAGTAGGTAGGCGTGTGTGAGTCCGGTTTCGAGTCAAACTGCAAACAAATATCATGCCGAGCTGATCAGCTAGTCGTCTCCTCGTTCTTTCAGGTGCAAAGGGTCATACCCGGTTGGGAAAAGGGCTGCCGGAAGGCGCAGAAGGTTCCGGTAGTTATATGTGGCGAGATGGAATTTCCTCAGGAGAATAAGTCATGAATGCTATGATTTTGCTCGGCTCAATTGTCCTTTCGGGGAATTTTATCGGCGTTGCACTCGCTGGCCAGGTGGATCAGGAGTCCAAACCGATTCTGATCGCTGCCGCTTCTTCTGCGACGGCCTCTTCTACTGCGCGTCATGGGGGGGAAGGGGCAGAGAAGTCTTCTCTGACTGTAACTCCAGATTACATTATGGGGCCTGAAGATGTGCTGGAAATCACGGTGTGGAAGAATGCGGATTTGTCCAAGCAAGTACAGGTTCGGCCGGACGGAAGAATATCGCTCCCGCTCATCGGCGATGTCTCCGCGGTGGGAAGGACCGCGGCGCAATTGACGGAAGAAATCTCTGCGCGATTGAAATCTTACATGGAAAACCCCACTGTCTCTATTCTCGTGCGTGAGGTCAATAGCTATCAGATTTATGTGCTCGGTGAGGTGAATGCTCCTGGGAAGTATCCCTTGAAAAGTAAGACGACTTTGCTGCAGGCGATAACGATCGCTCATGGGTTTACTCAGGTGGCAGCGCGCAACAAGATTGTCGTGTTTAGATTTGGAAAAGACGGCGAAGGGTTGAACAAGATCAAGGCGAGTTATGACGATATCGTACTCAGGGATGGTTCAGATCAAAACATCGAGCTCAAGCCCGGTGACCAGATAGTGGTGCCCTCAGAAACGATGGTGGTCTTACCATCAAGATAATGCTCAGCCGCTCAGCACTGTTTGTGGAACTACGAGCTAAAGGAGTTGGGAAATTGAAAACTTTCGGTTGCAGATGGTTTCACGGGGGGGTATGTATTGCGGTCAGCTCCCTTCTGACTCTCTCGGGTTGCTGGATCGGCGGCGAGCAAATAGATTTCAACGTCACGTATATCCCACCAAATGAGTTCTTGTTAGGCCCTGAGGATGTGCTCGTTGTCAATGTATGGCGAAACCAGGAGCTTTCACGAGAAGTGATTATTCGTCCGGATGGGAAGATTTCGATGCCTTTGATCGGGGATGTTCAAGCTGCAGGAATGACATCAAATGTCCTCGCGAAGCGAATTGCTGATGGCCTGGCCGAATTCATGTCCAATCCCACCGTCTCCGTCCAAGTCAAAGAAGTGAATAGCTATTATGTGTATGTGCTTGGGGAAGTTTCAAAGCCCGGAAAGGTTCCTTTGAAATCGTATGCTACGGTGTTGCAAGGTATTTCGCTGGCCGGAGGATTTACAACTTTTGCGTCAAGAAACAAAATCCATGTTCTTCGCGTTGTGCCCAACGGGCAGGGGCAGCCAAAACAGGTTCAAATCCCCGTGCCGTATGAAGATATCATTCAAGGCAAGAATTCGGAGGGTAACTTCTTTCTCAAGGCTGGTGATGTCATTGTCGTGCCATAGCCAGGTTTTGAGAATGTGGAAAATCGTTCTGTGGGCTGTGGCCTTGTCCTTCGTGAGCTTTTGGGATTTATCGGGTTCAGCCGCCCAGCAGATCAGGGTTGTGCCGTCAATTTCTGTCCTCGAGCGTTACGACAGTAACGTTTTCTTTACGCCGAAGTCACAGCTTGCGCCAGGGACGACAGCCGACGATCTTATCACTACTGTCACGCCCCAGTTGAATTTTATGCAGGCCAACTCCCTCGTGAAGACAAACCTATCAATTGGGGCGGTCGTGCAAAAGTTTGTCAATAACTCCGCCCTTGACAATGTAGGGTTCAACGGGAGTGCGGGAATCGATCTCGCGCAAGCGGTGAATAGGGTGTTGCCAAGGATGCGAGGGTTCAGGGTTTTTGGGACATATCAGTACACTCCATCGGCGCCAGCATTTGGCGCGGGTGGATTGGGAGCAGGCGGAGGCGGATTTGGGGGAGGCGGATTTGGGGGAGGCGGATTTGGCGTGGGCGGATTTGGTACGGGTGGTGTTGGAATAGCGGGGCCAGTCGACTCAGGTCTACTGACTCAACGAATCAGGACTACCATGTTTAACGTCGGCCTTTCTAATTCCTACTCTCTCTCCCCCACGACCGATTTTCAGACGAATTACACATATTCCCGACTTAGTTTTGGGGGGAATTTAACGCCAACATCTACTGCATCAGGGCAGCCACTAAACACGGTATTCGATACGCAAACACATTCCATTTCAGCTGGGCCCACGTCGAAACTTTCTGCGATCGACACCCTAACCGTGAAATACACATTTAATCAAATGTCCCAGGGGCAGTTTGGAGACTTTGCGACGCACAGCGGCACAGCCGGTTGGGGGCGAAGCTGGACAAAAGAGTGGAGTTCTTCTGTCAATGGAGGCTTAACCTTGGTCGAACCCATTCCGGATGCGTCTTCGAGTGGGGGGCAGAGAAGAGTGCCAGCTAAAATGGTACCGACTGGGGGATTCAGTGTGAGTTATGTTTCTGGCTCATCTTTCCTTCGCAAACTGGGAAGTGAGATCCAGGAAGTTACGGGAAGTACTGGGGGGGGGAGAGTAAGTGGTGGGGGGTTCCTGCCGCTTCTAGCTGGTATGAACATGCCGGGGGGGATTGCTGCCCCCGGATCTTATCGTATTACTCTCATGTACAACTTAGGAGTATTTCCGAGCTTTGTGCAGACTGCCGGGCCGATCTACACACACACCATAATGCTAGGAAGCATGGCTGGGATTACGGACAGGTTGAGCGCTCAGGCATTATTTAATTATGCAAATAGCAGCTTTACGTCGGATTCCATCGGTACGAATTTCACGACGTACGGTACGACCGTAGCGCTCAATTACCTCATCACACCCATGTTTACCGCTCAGCTCAGTCATCAGTGGTTGAGGTTTGACACTCAAACGACTGGAGTGAGCGCCGGTGATCTTGGCTTTTCAAAGCAGGTAATTTTGCTGGGCTTTACGTATGCGTATTCTCCTCGTGGCGATTTCTTTCGGGCTGGTGCCTTCTTGGAAGGTATGTCCAGTGCCTCTTCGTCTGCTGAGTCGGGAGCGGGTAAGTCAGAATCAGGAGGGGTGGATATAAAGAAATGAACACGCGTACGCTGGCTCCAGAGGATTATTGGCGTGCTGTTGTTAGCCGTAAATGGCTGGTGATAACTTCGATACTTGTGTGTTTGGGCATCGCAGGGATTGTTTGTGCATTGATACCGAAGGTATATCTCTCTGCCACAAAAATGTGGTTCGAAGGGGCGAAAATAGAAGAGTCGATCGTGAGTGGTCCCAATCCGGCTGGGGGAGCATATTCTCCCACGCTGGATGACCGGGTGATGGAAGTACGACAGTTCGTAATGGGGCGGAAAACGCTCGGCCAGATAGCGGGTGAGTTCGGACTCTTCGGGTATGTAAAGGATCAACCTGATGCTACAGAGTCTGAAAACGCCATCCGTGCTATGCGAGGCTCTATAAAGGTAGAGCCTACAAAGGATAAGTTATTCATTACCCTATCATTCTCAAACGAAGATCCCATCATTGCCAGAGATGTCACGTCACGACTCAGTGATCTATTTATTGAAGAAACTCTGAAGGATCGTGAACGAGGTGTTGAGGCAGCGGAAGATTTTCTTGGGCTTGAGCTAAAGCATGCAAAGGCAGAGTTGGAGGCCAAAGAGAAAATTATTTCAGAGTTTAAGCAGCAGCATTTGGGGGAGTTGCCTCAACAGATTGATGCGAACTTGCGCAAATTGGATCGCCTTCAGGAGGACATGCGCTCTCAAGGCGAGCAGTCTCAGAGCCTAGCCAATCGTCTCGTTCAGCTTGATAAATCGATTAAGGATTACGAAGAGACAGGAGAAGTCAGTGGCGATTCTTCTATCGGGACCTCCAGTAAACGAAACAAAGACCCTCGACTGGGGAGAATTAAGGAATTGGAGCGGCGATTGGTAGAGCTGTCTTCGATGTATAAGGATACCTATCCTGACCTTGTTCAAGTCAAGGAAGAGATCCGGAAGCTGAAGGAGATGACGTCAGCTCAATATCGTGACCTTCTGCCGGATGCTGAGTCGGACGAGGAACCCATCGCCACGAAAAAAACCAAACGAAAGGCGATTGATCCCTACCACGCGGAGTTGTTAAAGCAGCGAGACGAGATCGTGCTCGAATTAGATTCAGTAAAGCGTCGTCAAGCTCATATCGCCGTTGAGATGTCCCAATATGAGCGAAGAGTTGAGCATACACCCGAGCGCGAACAGCGATTGAAGACACTTGAGAGAGATTATGAAAACCTTCAGAAGAATTACCAGTCGTTATTAGATAAAAAGTTGACCGCCGGCATGCAGAAAAGTTTGGCGCAGGGACGTAAGGGAGCGAAATTTAGCATCGTAGATCCAGCATACACACCTGTTGTGCCTGTGATTCCGAATATTCCACTGATCATGGCGGCCGGGCTTGTGCTGGGTTGTGCATTGGGTTTCGGAGGTGCTGTTGGCTTAGAGCTGATGGGGCGAGGGTTCCGCTCCGCAGAGGAGGTTGAGATCACGCTAGGTCTTCCAGTGATTGCCTCTATTCCACTTTACGAAAGTGCATTTGGTGGAGCGATGCAAACTGTCAGAGCGCTGTCTGGCAAGAGTCGTGCGACCTCGTTGATGCTGTCAGGTGGCGGGAGTCATGGTGGCGTTGACATGCAGGTTGTTGGCGGCCTACCTGCCGCATCCCTCAGGCAGAAGGGGCAGAATGGTCAGTTGCATACTCCAACCCCAGGGTTGGAGCTGGTTTCGATGTGGCGACCGCTCTCGTTTGTTGCGGAGCAATATCGCGTTGCAGCTACCAGGCTTGAATTAATGACTGGCGACCGAAAGAGTACGGCTATTGTGGTAACAAGCGCAGTAATGGGGGAGGGAAAGTCCTCTACCGCCCTTAATTTGGGTTATGTACTCGCTAAGGACCTCGATCGGAGAACCATCATAATTGATTGTGATCTCAAACGGCCAATGCAACATATTTATGCAGGTGTCTGGCAGCATCCGGGACTGGTGGAGGTGCTGCGAGGTACAAAGACGACCGAGGACTGTGTGCAGCGTTTGGGGGAGTCGGGTCCATGGATTCTTCCGGCAGGAGCAGTTGGCGACAACCCCGTGGGATTGGCCAAGATGCATCAGTTGGCTGATTTGGTCGCCGAACTCAAAGAGAAGTTTGACTATGTGATTATTGACGCCCCCCCGGTGCTACCCCTCGCCGACATGCAAGTTCTTGCCAGCACGGGGGACCTGATCGCCTATGTGGTGAAGGCAAGCATGACGGGACGGGATGTTGTGCAAAAGGCACTCAAGGCTCTTGGAGAGAATAGCAACCTTGGGATCATTTTGAATGGCCTAGATGCGCACACCACTCCGTACTACATGCAGCAGGAATACTACCGCGAAGCGCACCATGAACAGCTCAAGTAAATCGGATCAGGAGATGGGCCTAGAGTCCCTACCCACTCGGCAACCGCTCGTGTCAGTCTCGGTTAATTTTCCTAAATTTACGAGGCGGGTGTTGATCCTCGGAGTTGGGCCGCTAGCGAGAGACTTGTGTCAAACGCTACTTGCAAAACGGGCTGGTTTTACTGAAGTCGTTGGGTTTTTGGACAAAGATGCGAGTCGCGTCGGCGAGCGCTTAGTCAATCCCACCATTATAGGAACTTATGACCAACTGTTTGAGATTGCCGAACGATATCAAGTGCATACCGTGGCGGTCTGCTTAGAGGACCGCCGTGCGGTGCTCCCTGTTCAGACCTTATTGGATATGAAGGCCATGGGCCGAGATGTGGTTGATGGTCACTATCTGTACGAGGAGGAGTCCGGGCGCCTGTCGATCGATCACCTCAAGCCAAGCGCATTGATTTTCTCAACCGGTTTTCGTCGTCGTCTTCTCACAATGTTGTTAAAACGGGCCTTGGACGTAGTTGTTTCAATAATTGGAGTGATCGCATTGTTGCCACTCGTTCTGGTTCTGGCTGTGCTCATCAAGGTAGATTCCTCCGGTCCAGTGTTTTATCGGCAAATGCGTGTGGGGCTGCGAGGGCGTCCTTACATGATTTGGAAGTTTAGGTCCATGCGTCAGGATGCTGAGCAAAGCGGCGCAAGATGGGCATCGAGCGAGGACCCACGTGTGTCTAGAGTTGGCCGTTGGATCAGAAAATGGAGATTGGACGAACTTCCCCAACTGATCAATGTACTAAAAGGGGAAATGAGTTTGGTCGGGCCGAGACCTGAGAGACCTGTATTTGTCCAGGAGCTGAGGAATACGATCCCTTATTACGATTTGAGGCATACGGTTCGCCCAGGAATTACTGGTTGGGCGCAGACACGTTTTCGGTACGGTGCATCGAAAGAAGATTCGCACGTCAAGCTGCAATATGATCTTTTTTATGTCAAGAATTTGTCCCTGGCCTTGGATTTGCGGATTGTAGTCCACACGGTAAAGGTTATGTTCATGGGTGAGGGGGCGCGGTAGAGGGTGCATATGCCTGATACAGTTTCCAAGCATTGTCTTTCATTTGATGTCGAAGAGCATTTTCAGGTCTCCGCTTTTGAATCTCCCATGAGACGACGGCATTGGGATCAATATGAGAGTCGTGTAGAAGCCAACACCGATAAGCTGCTTGAACTCTTGGGGGGGAGAGGTGTGCGCGCGACGTTTTTTGTGCTTGGGTGGGTGGCGGAGCGGTATTCCTCTTTGGTTCGTCGGATTGCGTCAGCAGGACACGAAATTGCTTCGCATGGGTATGCCCACGAGCTCATCACAGCTCAAACCCCTGCTGCTTTCCGTGATGATATTCGGAAAGCTAAGGGGATTCTGGAGAATATTTTGTCGAAACCGGTGTTGGGCTATCGTGCGCCGAGTTTCTCAATTACCAAGGACACAATGTGGGCAACTCAAATACTCGTCGAAGAAGGGTATGCCTACGATTCCAGCATATTCCCTGTCTTGCATGACCGCTACGGAGTCCCTTCTGCTAACCCGGAGGTACATCAATTGTTGACGACTTCCGGTCTCCTCTGGGAAGTTCCTCCTTCGACGGTTGAATATCTAGGAGTACGAGTGCCTGTTGCCGGTGGAGGGTATTTTCGGCTTTACCCGTACCCACTGCTCCGCACGCTACTACGTAAGCTGGAAAGTAAGGGCTCGTCTTTAGTGATGTATATGCACCCTTGGGAGTTTGATCCCAAGCAGCCAAGAATGGAAGGTTCTATCCTGTCGCGGCTTCGCCACTATATGAACCTTGATAAGACAGAACTTCGGTTGCGAGCACTTCTCCAAGATTTCGCCTTTTCTCCCATACAGGAAGCGTTTCCCCAAATTACGGAGCCCCGTACACTGCGGACGGAAGCGTCGATTAATGTAAGAGGAAATTGTTTCAACGCAGGTTGATTTGATGTTCTTCTGAATGAGGGTTGTGACGATCATAACTCGGATTGGAACGTAACGGTTTGACTCAGTCGGAGCTAGGAGCCGTTGGTTCCTCGCATAACATGCATCGGTTCTTCCATTATTAGATTTTTGGGAAAGCGTGCTGCGCTTCTCGGGCCAATCTACCTCTCTCCTATCCTGGCTAGCTATCCATCGCTACAGCCTGCGGCGCTGTCGTCATTACTTGCCTGCTATAGAATAGTGAGGAAGCGTGGGCAGAACATTCCTGCAGAATAGGATTGTGCTTTGGTGTGCTACTCTTGTGATGTTGTTTGCAGACGGATTTGTCGTGGCACCTGCGTCGACGATCTCTGGAACGTTCCTCATTTTCAGGCTGTCTGATGCATGGTAAGTAAATTGAACGTGCACAGCAAGTCTTGGGTCCAACAATGATATTTTGTGGTTTGGAGTAATCATGACGTCTGCGTTTGCGCACGAGGATTCGTGTACCGTGGTAATTGAGCCACGTAAAGGATACGTACAACTGGGGTGGCAGGAGCTTTGGGGGGCGCGCGAATTGTTTTACTTTCTGGCCTGGCGAGATCTTAAGACGCGCTATGCGCAGACTGTCATCGGGGCCAGTTGGGCTCTGATGCAACCGCTCCTTAGTACGTTGATTTTTACTCTTGTATTTAGCTACTTGGCAAAAGTTCCATCAGATGGCTTGCCATATCCTCTTTTTGCTTTTGCGGCTATTTTGCCCTGGTCTCTCTTCGCAAAGAGTCTTGAGCGCAGCACATTGAGTGTTGTGACAGAAGGTGGCCTCATAAAGAAGGTCTATTTCCCCCGGCTGATCATTCCAATTTCTTCTACCTTCATCAATCTCGTAGATTTTGCTGTCGGGCTTCTGATTCTCGTTGGGATGATGGCTTGGTATCAACTGCTACCGCAGTGGACGGTTATCTTCCTACCTCTGTTCGTAGGGGTTGCCCTGCTTGCCGCTCTCTCCGTGAGCCTGTGGCTGTCAGCGCTCAATGTTAAGTATCGGGATGTGGCTTCTGTGGTTCCCCTGATCACCCAGCTGTGGATGTTCGCATCCCCTGTCCTGTACCCCGCATCCTTGGTTCCAGAGTCTCTTCGCTGGTACTACGGTCTGAATCCGATGGCTGGTGTTATTGAAGGGTTCCGATGGGCCCTGTTTGGAAAAGCTGCCCCCGACTGGAGCATGGTGAGCGTAAGTTTAGGGGTGGTGTTGGTCTTGTTGGTTGGAGGTGTCATGTTTTTTAGGAGGGTGGAGCGAACCTTCGCCGATGTAATTTAGATGGGTGAGATTGCGGTCAGCGTGAATGGTTTATCCAAGCGCTACCGGCTGGGCGCGACCCATGCCCAAGACGGCTCCCTGGCCGGGACCCTCGCTCAAGGGCTTCGTCGGCTGATGGGGCGACGTCCCGCCGTTGTGGGACCGGCCGGCAATACCCTCTGGGCCTTGCGCGATGTCTCGTTCGAGATCAAGAAAGGGGAAGTCTTCGGCGTGATCGGCACCAACGGCTCCGGCAAGAGCACCCTGCTGAAAATTCTCTCCCGCGTGACGG
>Ga0268299_1004448_pt1 | contig 10895 bp, 8 predicted proteins | sample NOBtaG_FD_193484 | JGI IMG/M metagenome (GOLD analysis project Ga0268299, IMG submission 193484) | Activated sludge microbial communities from bioreactor in Nijmegen, Gelderland, Netherland - NOB reactor | ecosystem: Engineered > Bioreactor > Aerobic > Activated sludge | place: Netherlands... | reverse complement strand
GCGCTGGGCGGAACCTGGTCGGGTCCCATATAGTCGAGCATCAAGAACGGAGACAGCTGTTCGTCGACACCGGCGCCCGGAATCATATTGCGCACAGGAAATCCATCACCCACCATATGATGAGAGCCCGGTTGATAGACACCGACGAGTTCCTTCGTTCCGATTGTCTCTGTGTGCATCTCGGCCTCCTTTCTTACACCATCCCTCGCGCGGCTTCGGCTAAGGACATGGTTCCTCGCACCACTGCCTTGGGAAACTCATACCCGATCGTGCCCTTGGAGAAGGAAGTGTACATTTCTTCGAACAGTCTGGCCGCCTCATCGGAAAAACCGAATGACGTCATGGTCGGCACCACGGCACTGAGCGGCGCAGCCTGCGCCTCGACCGTGCGCCCGAGGATTCTGCCGAATTCCACCGCCACCTGCTCCGGACTGTACTCCTCCGGGCCTGCAAGTTCCACAATCTCATGCCCCGATCCACCGGCCAACACTCGATCCGCCGCCACACGGCCGATATCGCTCGTCGAAATCATCGGTATGCTGGCTTGCGGGGGGACGAAGGTTGGGAGCACTCCCTGTTCCCTGGCCAGGCCGAGACCGATCGCCCAGTTTTCCATGAAATAACAGGGGCGCAGCACCGTCAGATTGCGCGTCACCACACGCAACTGTTGCTCACCATACCGGACTGCCCGGATCGGGCCGGTCCCATCCGGAAGCTGCGCGCCGACAGACGACAACAACACGACATGTGCCACGCCGCCGGCTTTCACAGCCTCCGCCGCCTGGTCCACCCGTTTCCGCTGTTCGGCTAGCCACGCTGAGGCGCCATAGTTTGGCGGAATCAGCAGATACAGACCTGAAGCGCCTTGCACGGCTCGCGTCAAGGCCGGCACATCATCCAGCGAGGCCAGAGCCACCTCCGCCCCCTTGGTCCGCCATGCCGCGCCTTGGTCGGCCGATCGCACCACAACCTTCACCGGCTGCCTGCGCGCCAGCAATGTCTCTGCCACGACCTTCCCGGTATGTCCGGTCACTCCCAGTACGACAAACATCGCGCTCACTCCTTTCCCCTGTCCACCAGTCCGGCCCGTCACAATCTTGCCCAGGCGCAACTTCCGTCATCCGCAAGACCGCCGCTATCCCGGACGACTCTCACCAGCCCCAGTATAATAGTTCTAGTTAGAACAAAGTCAACCCCGTGCCAGCGATCGAGCATCGTTGCATGGCTCGAGGGCCGGTGACTCCCGACCGGCGACACACCAAGCCGGGTGCCACGCGCCGGAGAATCCTCTCCTCGTGGAGGACTGGAGCGGGAGCACGCACGCGTCGCCCCGACAGTCACCGCGACGAGGGAGCTGGAACAGGACACACCGGCTCACAACGGCGGGCGGCCTGAGCGCGCCGGCCGACACACAGCGACAGGAGGGGACGTGATGTCAGGGTGACGAATCGTGAGGGAACGGCCAGGCGGCGGGAGACTGCGTTACTTTCGACTCTTGATCGCCCGCTCCACCTCGCGCCCTGCTTCACGCGCCTTGATGGATTCACGACGATCATACTGTTTCTTTCCCTTGGCCAACGCCAGTTCGACTTTGGCATGGCCACGCTTCGAAAAGTAAATACGCAACGGCACGAGGGTCAGGCCCTTCAGTTGAGTCTTCCCGATCAGCTTATTGATCTCCTTCCGGTGCAGGAGCAGCTTCCGCTTACGAAGCGGATCGTGATTCATGAGGTTGCCGTGCGAATAGGGGCTGATGTGGCAATGATTCAGATAGACCTCGCCGTCATCGACCGAGGCATAACTGTCTTGCAGGTTCACCCGCCCTTCGCGCAGGGACTTGACCTCCGTCCCCCGCAAAATGACGCCGGCTTCGAACTTCTCCTCGATAAAGTAGTCGTGATAGGCCTTCCGGTTGGTGGCCACCACCTTGAATTGATCGTCGTGATCCTGTGTCTTTGTCATGGTATTCCGCCGGCGACTGTTCCCGCCGGGCGCATTTTGTTATGATGCCCCATGCGAGGACAGAGCAGGCTCGATTCATTCGGTACGATTTTAGCCGGGGTCGCTCACCGACTGGGCCTGGAGAGCAAACTCTTCGAGGCGCGTCTGCGACGCCACTGGCCTGAAATCGTGGGCGAGCCCATTGCCACGCACACACGCCCTGACCAACTCCGCTTCAAGAAGCTCTACATCCTCGTACACAACTCGGTCTGGCTGCAACAACTCACCTTTCTCAAACCCGAGCTGCTGGACAAGGTCAACTCGACGGCCGGGGAGAAGCTGGTGACGGAACTCGTGCTGCGCATCGGAGACGTGTCCCGGGACCGCGCCTCGCAGCCGCCGGCTTCCGTTCCCGACGCCGGACCGCCCCAGCCGAGTGCCGAACTGCTTCGAGAAGCGACCGCCCATACCCAAGGCATTCAAGATCAGGCGTTGCGCGAACAGTTGGCGGCCGTCATGGCGCAAGCGTTGGCGATGACGCAGCCGGGAGGCTCTTCCCGACCGGCCCCTTGAAGAGCTGGCGCGAGTAGGCGGCACTCGCGGCGTTGTCCTTTCCTTTCGGAACCGGGCCGATGCGGCCTTCCTCTTCCTGCTCATCCAGCTTGTAGTACCCGCGCACGGATCCCTCGAACCCATCCCGCACCGCTTGATCCTGCCCGGTCACGTACCGATGCACCATCTCCGGCTCCGTCCATCCCTCGTCGGTGAACACGTAAATCGCAATCCGTTGATAGCGCCCTTTTGGATCATCCGCGGTGGTCGGCTGGATTTTCATGGGACCGAAATTTCTGGTCTCTTGGCCGACCTTGCGGAACCGTTCGATCAACGTTTCGATTTCGGTGTCGCTGGTCCAGGAAGGAACATGCACCGCCACGACGGAGCCTTCCTGAGAGCCGATGCTGTAGGGAGGGATGGAACGGTCGGGCCGGCTGAGAAACATACCGCCCCAGATCAACGCAAAGGAGCAGAAGAGCACCCCCAGCGCCAGCTTGACCACCGTATCCAGCGGACGCTTGGCAGGGGAGCCGGCGGACGATCCGGCCGGCGAGGGAGTCTGATGATTCATAACCATGGTGAGCAGGGCCGCCCGGCCCCAGGCGGCTCACGGCGTGCTTACTCGCTCTCCTCGGGCACCCCGTCTTCGCGCTCGACGAGCCGTACCACCGCGACCACGCGATCGTCATCACCATCCATGTCAAGCAGCCGAACGCCCTGCGTATTGCGCCCGATTTCACGAATGTCGTCGACCTTACAACGCAACACCTTCCCTTGGGCGGCCATCACCATGATTTCATCTTCGCCGCGCACCTGAAGGAATCCGACCGCGGGCCCGTTCCGCTCCGTGGTTTTGACACTGATGATGCCTTTCCCGCCTCGGCCCTGCACCCGATACTCGTTCACCGGTGTCCGCTTGCCGTATCCGCCCTCGGTGACGGTCAGAATGGCGGTCGTCGAGTCTGGAGTGATGGTCTCCATGCCGATGACCTCATCACCGGGCTCCAACGTGATCCCGCGCACACCGTGAGCCGTCCGCCCCATGGCACGTACATCTTCTTCCTTGAATCGGATGGTAATGCCCTGTTTCGTGCCCAACAAAATTTCGCGTTGGCCGTCCGTCAGGTCCACCCCGATCAGTTTATCGCCCTGATCGAGGGAGAGGGCAATGATGCCGCCTTGGCGCGGATTGCTGTAGGCCGACAATTCCGTTTTCTTGATGACACCCTGTTTCGTGCCCATGATCACGAAGCGATCGGTACGGAACTCTTTCACCGGCAACGTTGCCGTGACCTTTTCGTCTTTTGAGAGCGCCAGCAGATTGACCAGGGCCTTGCCCTTCGCGGCCCGGCTGGCTTCCGGAATTTCATGCACCTTGAGCCAATAGACTTTTCCCGCATCGGTGAAAAAGAGCAGGGAATCGTGCGTGGAGGCCGTGAAGAGGGTTTCGACAAAATCCTCTTCCTTGATGCCCATGGCGATCTTCCCCTTGCCGCCGCGGCGCTGGGCTCGATAGAGCGTGACCGCATTGCGTTTGATGTAGCCGGCATGAGAAATCGTCACGACGACTTCTTCCTCGGCGATCAGGTCTTCGAGCGTCAGTTCGGCTTCCTCCTTGACGATCTTGGTGCGCCGCTCGTCCTGATACTTCTCCTTGATCTCGATCAGTTCATCCTGGATGATCTTCCGCACCAAGGCCTCGCTGCCGAGCACCGAGCGCAGATACTCGATGGTCTTCAGCACTTCGCGGTACTCTTCCACAAGCTTGTCGCGTTCGAGCTGGGTGAGTCGCTGCAGCCGCATTTCCAGGATGGCATTGGCCTGAATCTCCGACAACCGGAACTGCTGCATCAGGCCCGTACGCGCCACATCCGGCGATTGCGACCGGCGAATCAAGGCGATCACGGCATCCAGATTGTCGAGCGCGATCTTGAGCCCTTCGAGAATGTGCGCGCGCTCCTCCGCCTTGCGCAGATCGTAGGCAGTGCGTCGCACCACCACTTCGCGGCGATGCTCGACAAAGGCTTCCAGAATCCGCTTCAGGTTGAGCACTTCCGGCCGGTTGTTGACGAGCGCCAGCATGTTCACGCCGAAGGTCGTCTGTAACTGGCTGTGCTTGTAGAGATTGTTCAAGACCACGAGCGGAATCTCGTTTCGCTTCAGCTCGATCACGACCCGGACTCCTTCGCGGTCGGACTCGTCACGGATATCGGAAATGCCGGTGACGCGGTCTTCCTGCGCCAAGTCGGCAATCTTCTCGATCAGCTTCGACTTGTTCACCTGATACGGAATCTCCGTGATGATGAGGCGCTCGCGATCGGTGCGTTCATCCGTTTCGATCGCGACCTTGGCCCGGACCGTCAGGAGCCCGCGTCCCGTCTCATACGCGTCCTTGATGCCGGACGTGCCGTAGATGAAGCCGGCCGTCGGAAAGTCGGGCCCGGGAATTTTCTTCATCAGTTGCGCGATGGTGACGTCGGGATTCTCCAGCAACAAGAGCAACCCCTCGATGACTTCACCCAGGTTGTGCGTCGGAATGTTGGTCGCATAGCCGACGGCAATGCCGCCCGCACCGTTCACCAGGAGGTTCGGCACCCTGGAGGGCAGCACCAGCGGCTCCACGCGCGACTCGTCGTAGTTGGGCCCGAAGTCGACCGTCTCCTTTTCGATATCCGCCAGCAGCTCTTCGGCCAGCTTCGTCAACCGGGCTTCGGTATACCGCATGGCGGCCGCTGCGTCGCCGTCCATGGAGCCATAGTTGCCCTGGCCGTCCACCAGCATGTAGCGCATGTTGAAGTTCTGGGCCATGCGTACGAGCGTGTCGTAAATCGCGGAGTCGCCATGGGGATGGTAGTTACCCATGATTTCGCCCACGATCTTGGCCGACTTGCGGTAGGGCCGGTTCGAGGCAAGCCCCATCTCGTTCATGCCGTGCAGAATGCGACGGTGCACCGGCTTCAATCCGTCCCGGACATCGGGCAGCGCGCGACCGACGATCACGCTCATCGCGTAATCGAGGTACGACGAGCGCATCTCATCTTCGATCGCAATCTGGCCTAAACGTTCATCTGGCGGCATCTACCCTCCACGGCACGGATGCTGAAAATGGTCCCCAGCTTCGTTCTCGGCTCGCCAACTTCTCGATGTACCCCGAGGGTACACCTGCGGCGTCGGCGTCGCCTGCGGCCTTGCTGGATGACCATTTTGAGCATCCTCTGTATCCACAAAAATAAGTTTTCGCGCCTGCGCGTAGGAGCTGGTTACACATCCAAGTTCCGGACTTCCAGCGCATGTTGCTGAATGAAATTGCGGCGAGGCTCCACTTCGTCGCCCATCAGGATCGTGAAAATTTCATCGACGCCGGTCATGTCTTCGAGCTTCACCCGCAGCAGCGTTCGCTTCTCCGGATCCATGGTGGTTTCCCAGAGCTGCCCCGGATTCATCTCGCCCAGCCCCTTGTATCGCTGAATGTTCAACCCCTGTTTGCCTTCCTCAAGGATGGCCTGCACCAGCTCGGCTGACCCGTTCTTTCGGACTTCGGCGCCCTTGATCGTGATCGTGTACGGCGGTTTCCCGAGCCCCATGGCCGAGGGCGCCTGTTTCTGCAACTCGCGGAAATCAGCCGACCCCACCAGCTCATGCGTGATGTCCACTTGGTGCGACATGCCTGCCGTGGCGACCTTGCAGACCAGTTTGCTGGTCTGATGTTCTTCATCTTCAAGAACCTCGATCGTCGGCTCGGCCTTCGGATAGAGCAGCGTCAGCGCAGCCTTGGCATCGGCGACGATCGTCTGCAAGGCGGCCTGATCTTTTAATGTCTCCCGAGTCAGACCCGGCTGATCCACGAAGACGCGCAGCATGTTGGCTTCATGGTGCCTCTTATTCACCTTGTGCAACAGGCTCTCGAAGGCGATCAGTTTTTTCAGGACCGGCAGCAGACGGCGACCCGTGAGCGAGTCCTGCCCGTTCTCCAGCCGAACCTCGACCTCCTCGACGGCCAAATCCGCGAGGTATTCGTTCATCGCCGGTTCGTCCTTGAGATACCGTTCCGTCTTGCCCTTCTTCACCTTAAACAGGGGAGGCTGCGCGATATAAATGTATCCGCGCTCCAGCAGTTCCGGCATCTGGCGGAAGAAGAACGTCAGGAGAAGCGTCCGGATGTGGCTGCCGTCCACGTCGGCGTCCGTCATGAGGACGATCTTGTGATACCGCGTGCGTGCGATGTCGAACGCTTCCTTGTCCGGCTTGTCGCTGTCTTCCTTCTTTCGACCAATGCCGGTGCCGAGCGCCAGAATCAGCGTGCGGATTTCGTCGCTGGTCAGCATTTTGTCGAAGCGAGCTTTCTCGACGTTGAGAATCTTGCCCTTGAGCGGGAGAATCGCCTGGAACTTGCGATCGCGCCCCTGCTTGGCGGAGCCGCCGGCCGAATCTCCCTCGACGATGAACAGCTCGCTCAACGCGGGATCTTTCTCGGAGCAATCGGCCAGTTTCCCCGGCAAGCTGCCTCCGTCCAGGGCACTTTTCCGGCGGATGAGCTCTTTGGCCTTGCGGGCTGCTTCGCGGGCACGGGCCGCATCTACCGCCTTACCGATGATCTTGCGGGCAACGGGCGGATTCTCTTCAAAATAGGTACCGAGGGCCTCGTTGACCGCCGCCTCGACGATGCCCTTCACCTCGCTGTTGCCCAGCTTCGCCTTCGTCTGCCCTTCGAACTGCGGATTGCGGACCTTCACACTCACCACGCCCGTCAGACCTTCACGCACGTCGTCGCCGCTGAGGGATTCCGTGTCCTTTTTCAGCAGATCATTTGCATTGGCGTAACTGTTGATCGTGCGGGTTAAGGCGGCTTTGAATCCCACCAGATGAGTCCCGCCCTCCTTGGTGTTGATGTTGTTCGCGAACGAGAAGAGGTTTTCGGCATAGCCGTCGTTGTACTGAAGTGCCACCTCCAGAATGAGATCGGGCTTCTCGACTTTCACGTAGATCGGTTTGTGGAGCGGGGTCTTGGCTTCGTTGAGGTGATCGACGAAGGAGACGATGCCGCCCTTGTAATGAAAGATCTGCTCTTTCTCTTTCCGGTCGTCCTTGAGCGTGATCGCCAGCCCCTTGTTGAGGAAGGCCAGTTCGCGGAGCCGTTGGGCCAGCACGTCGAAGCTGAACTCCAGCGTCTCGAAAATCTGACCGTCCGGCTTGAAGCGGACCTTCGTGCCGCGGCGTTTGGTCTTTCCGGTGACGGCCAGCGGAGCCTGGGGCTTGCCACGTTCATACCGTTGTTCGAAGACCTGGCCGTCCTGCCAGATTTCCAGCTCCAGCCATTCCGACAAGGCATTCACCACTGAGATGCCCACGCCGTGCAACCCGCCTGAGACCGTATAGGCCCCCTGCTCGAACTTGCCGCCCGCATGCAGGACGGTAAGGGCGACTTCCGCCGCCGATTTCTTCTGTGTGGAATGCATGCCCGTGGGGATGCCGCGACCGTTATCGACGACCGTCACGCTGCCGTCGATATGAATCGTGACTTCGATGGCGTCGCCGAACCCGGCCATGTGTTCGTCCACGCTGTTGTCGACGACTTCATAGACGAGGTGATGCAGCCCGTCGACTCCGGTGCTGCCGATGTACATCGCCGGCCGCTTCCGCACGGCGTCGAGGCCTTCGAGAACTTTGATCTGATCCGCGCTGTAACTATCGGATTTCGGTTTGGTGGTCGTGTCCTGCTGGTCGTCCTTGGCCATTCAGCTCCTTGGTCGATGTGTTCAATCTTCAGCCATCAGCTTCAGCATGGGGCGATCCGCTGATCCCTGGAGGCTGACTGCTGATCGCTCGTTCAGATCTTGATCGGCATCACGACGCATCTGAAGCCGGGACTCTCGGGCTCCTGAATCAGACAGGGGCTCAAGGCCGTATCCATTTGCAGCGACACCGATTCTCCGTCCATGACGCTTAAGGCGTCCAAGAGGTAGCGGGCGTTGAAGCCGGTATGGAGCACGTCACCTTCATACCGGGCCGCCAGTTCTTCAGTGGCTTCACCATAGTCCGGGTTGCTGGAGAATAATGTCATACCGCCCGGGGCGAACGAGAGTTTCACGGCATTGGCCTTATCCTTCGACAGCACCGACACCCGGCGGAGGGCACTTTCCAATAAACTTCGATTGACCACAATGCGCCGGCCGCTCTCCTTCGGTACGACCTGCTGATAGTTCGGATAGTTCCCTTCCATGAGACGGGACGTGAGCAGCAGCCCGCTTTTCCGGAAAATCATGAGGTTCTTGGTGAACCCGATCAACGGTTCTTCGTCGCCGCCTTCTTCGAGGAGGCGCCGCATTTCGTGAGCCGCTTTCTTGGGAATGATCGCCTTAATGTCCTGCGTCAGCGGCTTCGCGTTCGGGCCGCCGACCTCACGCTCCGCGACGGCCAACCGGTGGCCGTCGGTGCCGACCAGGCGCAACAGCGTGGTCTTTTTGTCGGTCGTCGTGAGGCTGACCAGCAGACCGTTCAGAATGTACCGCGCATCGTTGTCTCCGGCGGCAAACAGCGTCTTCCGGATCAATTCCAGCAATCCCGCGCCGGCCAGCGGCGTCAACCCCTCGCGCTCGATCGACGGCAAGGCCGGATAGTCGCTGCTTGGAAGCCCGACGACCTTGAACTGGCTCTTACCTGCCTGAATCGTGGTCCAATTATTGTCCCCCGAAGTCAGCTCGATCTCGCCGCTCGGCAATTCCTTGATGATCTCGTACAACTTCCGGGCGGAAATGGTCACGCCACCGGCTTCCAACACGGACGCCTTGTAGAGCCCGCGCATGCCGAGTTCCAAATCGGTCGCCACGATTTCAGCGCCGTCATGCTTGGCTTCCAACAGAATATTCGAGAGGATGGGCATGGTGTTCCGCTTTTCGACGACACCCTGCACCCGTTGCAGGCCCGTCAAAAGTTCCTCTCGTCCGATGCGTACCTTCATGGTCGATCTCCCTCAGAGCGCGGTCACGCCCGCAAAATCTGTTCTTTCAGGCCTTCCAGCGTGGTGTGCAAGGCGCTGTCGGCCTCTTTCGCCTTGCTGATCTGCCGGCACGCGTGAATGATCGTGGTATGGTCCTTTCCCCCGAACTGACGACCGATCTCGGGAAATGACGCGTCGGTCAGCTCCCGGCAGAGGTACATGGCGATCTGACGAGGGTGAACCAGAGTTTTGCTTCGCCGGCGGGATTTCAGGTCGGCAATCTTCACGTGATACTTCGACCCCACCGCTTCCTGGATGTCTTCGATCGAGACGATCTTCTTCTTGTCGCCGATGAGATCGCGCAAGACGTTCTTGGCCATCTCCAGCGTGATCGCTTGGCCGGTGAGCGAGGAATAGGCCCCGACCCGCACGAGGGAGCCCTCCAGTTCACGGATGTTGTTCTTCATCGTCGTGGCGAGAAAATGAATCACCTCTTCGGGCAGCGCGATCCGTTCATCCTCGGATTTCTTCCGCAAGATCGCGATACGGGTCTCGACATCCGGAGGCTGTAGGTCTGCAATGAGCCCCCATTCGAACCGGGAACGGAGCCGCTCCTCGATGTCGGGCATATCTTTCGGAAAACGGTCGCTCGACAAGACGATCTGCTTCCTGGCCTCGTAGAGCGTGTTGAAGGTATGAAAGAATTCTTCCTGCGTCCGTTCCTTGCCCGCCAAGAACTGAATATCGTCGATCATGAGCATGTCGACGTTGCGGTAGCGTTTGCGCAGGTCGATCATCTTGTCGTACCGGATTGAATTGATCACTTCGTTCGTAAACTGTTCCGTGGTCAGGTAGGCGATACGCAGATCGCTCCGCTCGGCCAGGTAGTTGCCGATCGCATTCAATAAATGCGTCTTCCCGAGTCCCACTCCGCCATACAAAAACAGCGGATTGTAAGCCTTGGCCGGCTGTTCCGCCACCGCCATGCAGGCCGCATGGGCGAACTGGTTCCCCGCCCCGACCACGAAACTCTTGAACGTGTACTTCGGATTCAGCTGAATGCCGCGCTTCGATCGGGACGCCGCAAAACCGCGCCCACCTACATCGAGAGAGGGAACTTCTTGTTGGACAGGAGCGGGCGTCTGCTTATGATTAATGACAAAGGAGACGTCCATCCGACCACCTCCCTGTGCGGCCGAGACGGCCTCCGCCAACAGGTCGTGGTAATGCTCGCCAAGCCACTCGCCGAAAAACTTATTCGGCACCGCAAGGTAGGCAGTCGTGTCCTCAACTCGATCAAGGACGACCGGTGTGAACCAGGTCTCATAGACCTGCTTCGGCACCTTCTCCTGAATATAGACAAGGGCGTCATCCCACATCTGATTCATCTTGGTATTTCAATAATTTATAAATGTTCACAGGCTTATCAACAGGTGTGGATAATAGATCGGGACACCCTTGT
>Ga0268299_1004447_pt1 | contig 10900 bp, 18 predicted proteins | sample NOBtaG_FD_193484 | JGI IMG/M metagenome (GOLD analysis project Ga0268299, IMG submission 193484) | Activated sludge microbial communities from bioreactor in Nijmegen, Gelderland, Netherland - NOB reactor | ecosystem: Engineered > Bioreactor > Aerobic > Activated sludge | place: Netherlands... | reverse complement strand
CAGCATTTATGCTAAGTACATACACATTGAATAAGTCTGCGGCTACAGTACCGGACAAGACAATTTCAGCCGTAGTCTTCTTTACCAATACACCTTCAGCATAGGCGTAGATAGTATTAGCAATTAATACTTTTGCTTTTGCTGTGCCAATTGCTAAAGCCGCAGTATTAAGCAAGAACGTACTCAATGGCCGTTGCAGTTTATCAAACAGATTTTCAAGCTCCGTCATTGTATTTGGAAACTTGATACTTCTTGTGCGAGACATTGGTTAAATGATTAATGATAGGAAACTACCCTAGCCCGCAATTAAGAGAGCTAGGGTAATAATTAGGCGAACTTCACGAAAGCGTGAGTACCAAACTTGCGGCGTTCATCGGCAACCTTAGCGTCATAGACAAACAAGTCTTTATACGCAGTACCGAAGTTACCAATCAAGTCTTCTTCCATTCCAACCTCTAATGCTTTATCAGCAAAGGTCAAGAATGATTTGTGCGCTGCCAAAATGTGATACCCATTGGTGTTATCGCCAGCTACACGGTTGCTCCTGATGACTTTAAAGCCTTCAAGAGTTCCCATATAACCTTTAACAACCAATGCTTCAAAAGCAGGCTCAACAGCAAGCTTAATACCAGTGTCCTTAGCAATCGTTGTCCAAGCTGCTGGAGGAATAACCAAGAAACGGTCTTCGTCCGGTACTTCAGCTTCGTCCAAGTACTGCTTAAGAGTAAGCACCATCGTCAAGAAGCTTGGGTTAGAACCACCATTATCAATGGTTTTAACGGTGTTAGCCTGGATTTCATAGGTAGCACCAGAGCCGATAGCTCCACCATCATAAGCACTGGTTTCATCATCGCTATCATTTTCAATAACAATAGCAGTAGATGAAGAATAAGTTTTAACTCGATACCACTTAGAGTGTCCTGCGGCCTTAAATGGCTTGCCAACCATACCAGAGGTAAAGGTTGTACCAGAGCCGGTTACTGCACCAGTCGTAACATCAACCGTAACAGTACCAGTGGTGTAAGAAGTACCATACCACTGACCTGCTGCTGCATCTGCATAGAAGGTAAGCAGATAGGTCATGATATTTTTCTTACGTTCGTTAGCAGTCTGCTCAAGAACCGTATTCTTAGGATTCTTGATGTAGCTAACCCATTTATCAATGGTCTTTTCCTTCCAGTAGAAAGCCTTCTTCTGTGCGATACGAAAGACGGTGTTTACTTCCGTCAAATCGTCTGCGGTAAGGTTAGAACCGCTATAGTCCTTTTCTGTAATCTTAGTCAATGACAAGATGTTCAGAACAGAACCAACGGAATTAATCTCACCTTCATAGTCGCGGTTGACGATTTCATCAATCGGGGCATTTTCGTACATCTTCTTGATAAGCTTCTGCGAAAAGCCTTCTGCGACTTTAGTTCCATATGCTGACATATGAGATATATCCTATAAGATACATCCAACTTTATTCTAATTCTTCAATCATTCCCGCGTTCAAAAGCCTCATATACTCTTTATAATTCGTCTTGCGGAGGTTTGCAGCATCCTCAAGAGAAAGTTTTTTAGGCTTCGGAGCTTGGCGCGGGCCACCGTTACCTCTTTCAAGGCCGGGGGATAGATTAGGTTTATGCTCAACGGCTGGGGCTTCATCATCTGAAGCGTCAAAGAGAAAGGCTTGAGCAAGAATTTCGCCGCTTATACCTCGATTTTCTTTCTTCTTGGCAAAGCGTTTGAAGTCTGCTTCTCTCCCTTTCAACTTAGATAAGAATTTTGGGTTTTCCAAAATGTCTTCAACTTGTTCGTCGAGCTTTAAGCGATCATCAATTTCCTGTTGGCGGGCTTCAAGGCGAGCTTGTCGCAAATTAGCCTCTTCTACCTTAATGTACGCCTTTTTAGCAATATCATTGAAGGTATCCCAATCAGGATAGAGTTGCCGCATTGCTTCATCAGTCGGTGTATCTTGTTTGGTTAATTGTTCAATGCGAGAGTCTTTGATCCTATTGCGCTCATTTAACAGAATTGCTTCTTTTTGTGAATCTACAAACTTTTGCTTGTAGTCCACAGGCGGTTTAGGGTCTGGCTGTTGAACTGGAGCTTCTTCGCCTTCTCCATCACCCTCCGGTGATTCTTCAACAGGCAGGTTATCAGGAGTCTGCTGCTCCTGGTCATCTTTAGGAGTGACCACTTCCTCTAATTCCGTCCCTTCTTCAGGGGTTTGGATTTCTTCGTTCATAGTTGTTAGGCCGTCCCATTTCTGGGGTTTGGCAAATTAACAGATAAAGTTATTTCTTCTTACCAGATGACTTTTTCATCATCTTCATTTTAGAAGAACCCATTTTCTTCACGGACATCTTCTTTGACATTGCTTTTTTCATAGTTGTTTGCTTAATGATAAATTCTCTTATTCAGCCTTTGGCTTGCGGCCTCGGCGTGCTGGCTGTTCTTCTGATTCTCCATCAGTAGGATTTTCCTCTGAAGAAGATTGCTCACCTTCGTTTGGCTCTGGCTCTGCTAAATCTTGAACAGACTGTTCGCCAAGGGCTTCAGCATATACTACGCGCTGTTCTTCGTTTAGATAGCTTCGGCGTGCCCTTAGAAACTCTTTGTCAGCATCAGTTAGTGCTGCTGGCTCTTTGGCTAGAATTTCATCTAGCGTTTTTTTGGATTGGTCGTCCATAAAATTGATTTCCTTTATTAATTACTTAATTTTTATTAATAATTTTCTGCTTATATCCTCATAAAGGTTTGCTATTGAATGAGCTAAAAATTCTTGCGTGTCGCTGTTATATGGAATATTGTTGCTTTGCCAAATTCTTATAACTGCATGAACAATCTCGTGAATTAATGTACCTTGATTTTTAATCGTCCAATTAAATTCCTTAATGTATACAACCCATTCAGTTGGCATTCCCTCAATATCAATAGAGGTAGTAAACCCTTCAAAATTATCAAATTCCTTATCAGCAACATCCTTAACTTTCATTCGGTTTAAGAACTCTGTGTACTGGCCGGCAGTGTGATTTAAGAGGACGTGAATGGGACGATGAAATATAGAATCTCTAATCTTAAAATATCGCTTCGGGATTTTGTCCGGGATAGTTTTTATTATCTTCTTCCGTTTCATTTCATTCGCTCATTAATATTCTTCTCAAGCCAAGCTTTACGCTGTTCTGGCCCAAGGATGAATGCTTGAATCATCTTAGCATTTCGTATGCAGGCTTTAAGGTAAAGATCTTTCTTTTCAGAGTTTTGGTAATCGTTCTGTTCTTGTTCAATGCCGGCGATATATGAAGGAAGGAATTTCTTTAAGTCTTCAACGGTTATTTCAGACTGAGAAAGAACAGTACTCCATTGTTCATAGGTCTTTTTTTCGTCCTCTCGCAGGTCTTCATATTTAAGCCCCATTTTTTCAAGTAATTTGTGGAGTGCTGGCATTTTGTGGAGTAGTTAATTGTGGTACTTGGCCTGGTTGTGGCATCATTGGCGTTGGATTTTGTTCTTCAAAGTCTGTAACTTCCTTAGCTTCATCAGGATTGAGGCCAGCGAACTCTAGTAACTTCTTATCGTAAATACGTTTGAAAGGTAAGTTAGTAGGGAACTGTGCTTTAACCGCATTCATCTTTTGGATTGTTTCAACTGTTTTCTGCTCACGCTCGGTTGAAGATACTACTTTACAAGAATAACCCTGTTCGGAATGCCAGTCTTTCGGGCTAATTTCTCGATTAAACCAATTGCCCTTGTATGATTTCTTGTAGAGCTTAATGGCTTTGATCTTATCCGGGTTAGCATTGGCAATCTTACCAATTTTGTCAGCCTTTTCCTTTTGAGCTAGGTTATAAAATTTAGAAGTAGAAGTAATACGTTCTTTGGCGGCTTGAAGGGTCAGTTCAACCTCTCCCAACGTCACCTTACCCTTTTCAGTATCGCCTTTGGTCGTTGCTGTGGCTGCGGTAGCGGATTCAATTAAACCTTTGAGGAAACCCATTTCGTCAAGCGATTCAGAAAGGTCTGGAATCTCAACACGTTTTAATACTTCATCTGGCTTTCCTGGAAGTGGATACCAACCAAATGGGACAGGCTCAAAAGTCTGTGGCACCCATCCTTCTTTTACTTCAGCATTATAGAAATTCATTCCATAATTTCTCAAAGTACGATTTTCGACAAGCTGAGAGAACCAGACATTAAGAATTTTATTAGGCGTTCTTACTATATCGGCTGTTCCATCGGGGTAATGGTCGTTTCGTTCTGGGTCAGATGACCAAGTAATGTACGGGTAGAAATCAATGTTTAGAATTTCCTTTAACGGCTTTGCCATCAATATTTCATTATCACACTTCACAATGACGTGAAGATGTTCCTCTTGATCCTTCAAATCCCATACTTTAACCATTGAAGCCTTTAGTTGAACTACGGTATGCCCTAAGATTGGGTTATCAATGTCAGGCACTCCCATTTCAGATAATCTTTGGTTCTTTGCCTGAAGTAACTGTGAAGCCTGTTCAGCTTTAATCAATCCATTCTTTGTACCATAAAACACTTTTAGGCGTTTTATAGCAGATTTATCATAATATGGATTAGCTTCAATCTGCTCTAACGTTCTGAAAATATTTGGTTCAATAAGATGATGAGAAGTCTCTAAGTCGGCTGGGTCGGAATATCGGTCAACTAGGACATCATAAGGTTCTAAAATCTCAGTACATAGCTTGCCATAAACAATATTAAGCTTTGTCCAAGTCTTACCATATAACTGCTCCTGCTTCTTATCAACAATGTCTTTGACCTCCATTTTGTCTTTGATAATCAGGTCTTGCCAGTAAGCATTGAATAAGATTTCCTTCTGCTTATCGTTGCCTTGTTCTTCAAACTCAACCTGCGAGAACTCGTCAATGTTCGCCATAATCGTCTTAATCGTGCCTTTCATCAAGGGAATATTGACTGATTGCCTTTGCGTAAGACGGTTGGTTATGACGGTATCACGGTAAAGCTGATAGTTTTCTGTCCACTGAGAATGTCTGCGTTCTTGAAATTCAAAATCTGCCAATTCGTCTGTTTCAAGCTTTTGAGATATGTTTTCGTAATTTACTTTTTGCATTGAAATTTATTTAATATCTACCATATTTGCAGCCTTCATGGCCTCTATGGACTTCGTAAATAGCTTCATCGCAGTCTTCACAATAGACTCTACCATCAATCATTTTCGCTCCATCACAACCTTTAGGACAATACTCAAGCATATCGAATTCAAAATCGTCAGTAAGTTTTTTATGTTCGCAATTGTTTATATGCCTAATGATGGATAATGGGGTTTAACACCGCCTTGCACGGTTCTTGGGATAGTATTAGTTTGAGGTTTGTTAATGGTGGCAAGAATATAAGAGAGCGCATCTATAGCGTGCTTAGCTTGCTTACCCCAAATAGGTTTTTGCTCAATACCTGAATCTGTTTTAACCTCTTCCCAACGCAGATTTTCAATCTCTTTAACAAGAAAATTGAATGGTTGTCCTAACGTCTGGCTTTTAGGGTCATCATCAATATCTACTAACTTGGTTGAAATAAAAAGCTTTGGTTTACCTGTTGCTTCTTGAACTCTGGCTTGCTGCTCCATTAAACTCGCCCGCCACTCATCCCAACTTTCTTTATTTGTACCAGCTACTTTCTCAACTCCCTTTATACTGATTCCAGCATCATTGAGTTGTTTAATATCACTTGCTTGTGCCGAATCTCCTATTCTGATTACGCGGCCTAATCCTTGTTCTTTTAATCGTAATAGTTTCTGAATGTCTGGGTTTGTTAATCCTTTTCGATAAAATCCATCGAAAACCCACCAATTAAACTCTCGGTCAATTCGTACATATAAACCTGCACAGTAAGCAGAAAATCCAAAATCTATTGCAAAATAAGTATCTCCAAAGGGCAATTCTTTAATTTCTACAAGGTGAGTTTTTCGGTCAAACCAAGGACAAACTAACCCAACTTGCTTAACAAACTTACCTTCTTTTCTAACTTTCAGGGATAAAGCCGATAAACCTCTGCCCATCTGCTGTTTTTGTTCTTCGGTTAGCCAAGGGTTATCATCCCAACCAGCTTCACTAACAAATATATCTGGGTTACTTGTATTCAAATAAATCTCGTTGTACACCCAAGTCATACCTTTAATTGCAGTCATTGTCAGAATAATAAAGAGCTTTATTCCCGCTTCAGTTCTTACAAAACATTCTTCCCAAATATCTCTTGGCGGCTCTTCATCAAACCAGATTAAAGTTTTTCCTGCACCTTGTGCTTTTTCTCGTCCTTGTTCATAGCTTTTGAAAGTAATTTTAGAAACCTTGCCGTTGCCAGCATCAATTATCAGTTCTTTCAAAATTCCTTTGCGTAACCAAATACGGTCAATAATTCGGTGTTCAGGTAAATAGCGTAACAGTTTCTTTTGTGTTGTGTCTTTCTGCTCGTCAAATGAGGGACAAAAACTCCATATTTCTCCTGATTGTATCCACTGGTGTTCTCCTAATGCTACTTTTGCGACTTCCTGCGCCCCCCATTCAGTTTTACCAACACGGTTGCCCCAAAATAAAGCGCGAATAGCTTTTCTTGATTGGCTGGCTTCTTTTTGCTTCAGATGCTGCTGTATATACTTAAGCGGATTCTGTGCTATTCGTTTGGCTTTCTCGATTAAAAGTTTCGCCAATTGAATTTTTGAGCTTCGCAACGAGTCCATCTAATTGATCGTCAGTTAGTTTTTCAAGACCAGTAACAGTAAGATTAGTATTATTATCGACTTCGCTCTTATCTCGCATATCAGTGATGTTCTTCGCAGTAAAGATAGCAAACATTGGGTTATAACAACCATTCAAACCGTTTTCGATTAGAAACCATTTTTGTAAATCCTTTGCGTGTGTAAAAGCGTCGGAAAACTCTTCGTGTTGTTTAATCCATTCGTAAACTGTATCAATATTTACACCTATAGATTTTGCAAAGCTTCTTAACGTGGGAAGCTTATTAGCCATACGCTTATAATCAATCCATCTAACATTACCATCTTTATCCAGATGCTCCAGTTCCTTATCAGCGTAAGGTTCAACATCAAAAAATTCTATTAGTTTCTCACAGTACTCAGGCTTATATTTTGTTGGCCGTCCAGTCTTGCTCATATATTCAAAAATATTCTCTGTAAACTAACCCAAATAAACTCAGGGATAAAACGGGGTGCAGGCTTCAAAATAGTATCTAACTGGGATGTAAATTCATCCATATGCTTCTGAATCTGTTCAGCCTGCCGGCCTGCTTCTTTCTGTGCTGCCTCGCGTAATTCTCTGCGGTATAGTTGACGAAGTTTTTTAGAGGTCTTCTGGCTCATTGGGTTTAGGTTTATTTTGTTTCATCGCTTTTAGTTCTTCTTTAGCCTCTTCAATCTTTAACTCTTTATTCAAAATAGCGATTTGCCGTTTTAATTTCTTAATTCTAGTCATACATTTAATGGATTAAAGCAGCGTCATTTTTTCTCTTCTCGTCCCGTGCTTGCTGTTTTAACTTATCAACATCGTCACCGAATTTAGGTCTATGTTGTTCTAAAATCTCTTCTGCTTTAGCTTCCATTTCTTTTCTACAAATTTCTGGTAGTGAGGGTAAGTTAGCCATTTGTTTCACAATTAATGTTTCACACCGGGCAATACTAACATACTTTTTACAGGGCTACGTCCTTTAAGAGCGAGAAACTTTTTGTAGCCAACTGCGTCCTTGGGTTCAGTGTCTTCCTTTTTAACAGAATCGGAATTTATAGTTTTATTATTTACTGCTTTACTTCTGACGAACGTTTGTTCGTACCTACTACGAACATTTGTTCGTATGGTACGTTCATTTGTTCGTACCAAAGACCTTCTGACTAAGGAAGGGTGTGGAAGGTCTAATTTCGACACACCTTTCCCTAATCACGAAATTACTTACTAGTTTCCAACGGCGTAGATAGCTATTACTCAATTACTTCTATTCGTCGTTAGAAACTAACAAATAATATATGGCTTATTGATGGGCTATTTTATTTCTTTTGGCTTAAATCCTTATATGTGTATAACTTACCTTGACATAATATATACAATCGTATATAATGCTTATGTAAGGTTAATTAACGCCTACGGGCAGAAATAAGAAATATATGAAAGGAATAATAAAATTTTACACTAATGGTCAAGGTTATTTAGAAGATGAGTACGGAAATTATATTGAAGATTTACCTGGGACATTTGCTCATTGGTGTCAACTAGAACCGGAAGAATAATAATTAACAAAATAAGTATGAAAGATAAAATCTGTACAATCTGCAATCAGCCAGTAAAGGTTATACACCCTGCTCAAAAATACCACGATAGTTGTAAAGGTGAAGCTGTCAGACGTAATGAGGAAAGATATAGGGCTAAGGTCGAAGCCTCTCAATTACAGAATAATGAATAATTAATATCTAGTCAAATGTATGAACTTAATTGAAGTCTTAGAAAACAAAGAAAAGAAAATATGCGGTCATTGCCATAAAGAAATTAGAGGTCGAAATTATGTTTATTCTTTAATTCACAGCTTTTATAAACACGGTAAAGGTACAAAGTGTTATCTTTACCATAAAGAATATTAAATTTATGAACTACACCCGCACCTCTCCCCGCATTAAACAACCCTCTGCTTGGTTTAGCTACTTCCTCCTTGCCCTAGCAATTACAATCGCTTTGGTGGTCATCTGGAAGATAGCTAGTTATGATTATTGCCCATTCTGGCATAACCTAGGATTCAATATGCCAGCTCAATGTTTACAAATTAAATAATAAAAACAATGCAAACAACAAAATTCAGAATCTATGATAAAAAGCGTAAAGAATGGGTACACGATACAGAACACGCAATCAGTCTACTTGGTGAAGTAATTATAATGGGTGAGATTTTAAGACGGCCAGATGATACAGTGGTAACGCTAGAAGAATTAGAAGACCTTGAAGTAATGCAATTCACCGGCCTCCTCGATAAGAACGGTAAAGAGATTTATGAGGGGGATATAGTCCGCTGTTATACAAAATCTGGTGAAGTAGCTCTCTATGTTCACGAAGTTAAATTGCCCGACTTTTATCGACAGATTTGGAGTTTTAATGAGTATCAATTGCCTGCTGATCTAGGACAAAAAACAGTTGTTGAACTCATCAGCAACATTTACGAAAACCCGGAGCTATTAAAATAATCTTTATGCGAATATCAAAGCAGCAAAAAGCAAAATATGATTGCGCTATAAAATATATTAAATCAGAACATAATTCAGGTAGACATATAATTGCTTGCTTAGGAAGTGCTGGTTATACATTTATAACTAATATTGAAAACCTAGCTAAATATGCTGAATCTCAAGGTGAATTTAAGTTTGCTAAATTAATCAGAGAATAACTATGCCCAACACAACCAAAGACCGCCAAGAATACCATCAGCTACAAGTAGAAATTTACAACAATGAGCCTATCCATTTACCTAGCCATCAAGTTGTACAAAGGCCACTATTTGATAACAATATAGGTATTGAATATTACGACTGGTGTAAGGATTGTGATAGAGCTATAGACTATTAAATCATCAAATCAAAGAAATGTCTCACCCACAAACCACTCAATTTATTGAGTCCTACAAAGAAGCTAAAGAAGAATGCGAGCTTTGTTATGAAGAAAATTGTAGCCACAAGTGCCATTCAAAACCAGACCACGATAGTATAATTAAAGGCAAAGATACCATTTGCTAATTATTAAATAACACTTGATATATGAATCAAATTGATAATCGTATCCTTGAGCTAAAATCTGTTGAGCAAAAAATGGAAGAATTAGCCAACCAAAAAGATGATTTACGCCGTGAAATATTCGGCTTCATTGAAAATGAAGGACTAACAGACGGCTATAAAAATAAGATAGCTACGGTAAGTTATGTAGAACGTAAAACAGTTAAAATTAAAGACGAACATAAGCTATTAAAAGATTTAGAGAAACAGAAAATTGTTACCTATTATAAACAAGTGCCAGCACACTTAGAGCTAACTGATAAGTTCACTAAAGACATTAAAGCCGGTTTATTCCATCACCCAGACGTAAGCTTAGAGACATCAAACAACCTAGCAATCAGATTTAACTAAACAAAAAGCCTCCTTTTTACGGGAGGCTTTTGTATTGAGAAAAGACTAACAATAACTAGGGTTATTATTATCATCAGTCCCGTATCTCCTTTACCCAAGGATTTACACCACTTCCCCTATAAAAATAAGAGAACATTATAAACCTGCTAGGTCAGTCCTAGGCAAATGCGTAATCGTGCCTTTGTACAGCTACGGTGGCTCTCAATCTATCTATTATACAATTAAAAATCGTTCCGAGTGCATCCGAGGAACAGCCCGAACCACGCGCTAGTTAGCACACAAAAACACTAGAGGGCTGCAAAAAATAATCGTTGTATCTAGCCTGCTCTAAGAATAAAATTAAGCTCTTATCATTCAGTGCAAAAGCACTTTGAAAGGGAAGTTTTTATGTATGCTCAAGAAGTATACGACCTAGTTAAGCGAATGAATGTAGCAGAAGACAAAATTAAAAGTAACAGCAGACTAATATCTTATGGAGTAGCTGGAGCTTTTTTTGGAGTCTTTATGGCTATATTCACTAGCTTACTGGCCGTGTCTATATTCCGGGGCTGTTAAACTTCACTAAACACCGAGGGATTAATCCGCAAAGGCGGATTTTTTCCTCACCCTACCTAGCTGTATCACTATACCAAGAAGTAAATAGTCTAATCCATCAAAACCAACTTACTACTAATCTGACACAAATTAGTAGAAAACTGACAGACTACACAACTACTACATTCAGCTTCAAGGCAATAAACTAATTAAACTATAAAC
>Ga0268299_1004446_pt1 | contig 10903 bp, 15 predicted proteins | sample NOBtaG_FD_193484 | JGI IMG/M metagenome (GOLD analysis project Ga0268299, IMG submission 193484) | Activated sludge microbial communities from bioreactor in Nijmegen, Gelderland, Netherland - NOB reactor | ecosystem: Engineered > Bioreactor > Aerobic > Activated sludge | place: Netherlands... | reverse complement strand
AGACACAAAGCTCCAGACGACCGGAGGCCGGTTCCGTGCTTGGCTCAGGTGACGCTGAACTCCGCACGGCGTCGCCCGCTGAGGCAGACAGGTCCCCTCGTGATCGAGGGGCCTGTCTCCTCGGCGAATCGTAAACTTTGTCGCGGACAGTTTCCATTGTCGACAGTTGAAAGGAGAGCATCATGGATATGAGCATCGTCTTTTTGTTTGCAATGGGATTTCTGACCTGTGCACTGCTGGCCGGGCTCTTTCAGACTGTGAGCGTGGCTCTGGCGCGCCGGGGTAAAGGCAGACCGTCCGCTCGGAAGTAAGGAATGGCCGATTGTCTCGTCGTCTGTGTCGGGGATTTCCATGGCGATGACCGGGAAACCAAGCAAGGCATCGGTCCTCACTGATCCGAAAAGGCACGACGCGTGTACGCGATGTGGAGGCCTGATGGTCATGGCGCACGTTGTCGATTTGCAGGGCCATGCAGGTGAAGTTATCTTCAAAGGGCTCCGGTGCACCAATTGTGGGGAGTTCATCGATCAGATGGTGCTGGTAAATCGACTCAAACCACTGCCTCACACTCTCGAAGGGCCAAAACAACGGAAGTTTGCACGACAGGTGAGTCACAATAAGCCGGCTACAGAGAAATAAGACGACCAGGGATCGAATTGGTCACAGTCATGTCTGAGATATCGACGGTGTTGAGTGAGGGTATTGCCGAAGGATAAACCTATGAAGATAGTCATCACTGGAGGTACAGGATTCATTGGTCGAGCGTTGTGCGCCACCCTTATCCAAGGAGGCCACAGGGTTGTCGTTTTAACCAGGCAACTAGGTCAGATCCATCATCGACCTAAATTGCCGGTTCAAACAGTCGAATGGAACGCGCGGGACTCCGGCCCGTGGGAGCAGGTCCTGGAAGGAGCGGACGCGGTCATCAACCTCGCCGGTACACCGATCGCCGACACACGCTGGACGGATGTGCGGAAGCAACTCATCACCGACAGCCGAATCCTCACCACCCGCTTACTGGTGAGAGCGCTTTCACGCTGGTTGTCCAAACCCGCTACGTTTATCAGCGCGTCCGGCATCGGGTATTACGGCGCCACCGATGATCGCCGGTTGGATGAAGGCGCGGCGCGCGGCAATGGTTTCTTGGCCGATCTGTGCCTCGGGTGGGAATCAGAGGCGCTGCGGGCTGCAGAGTTTGGGGCGCGGGTCGTCACGCTACGCACTGGAATGGTGCTGGAACAAGACGGTGGGGCCTTGTCCAAGATGCTGTTACCATTTCGATTCTTTGCCGGCGGTCCCATCATGCCGGGGAATCAGTGGGTCTCCTGGATCCACCGACGTGATCATATTGGCCTGATCCAGTGGGCACTCAACACATCGACGGTTTCTGGCCCGATCAATGCTGTGGCTCCAGAACCCGTGACGATGAAGACGTTCTGCGAAGTTCTTGGGCAGGTGCTTCACCGACCGTCATGGCTTCCTGTTCCAAGATTTGCGTTGAACGTACTCCTTGGTGAATTGAGCACGTTGATGACAACCGGCCAACGGGTGATTCCAGCGAAAGCCATGGCGGGAGGGTATTGTTTCCAATATCCAACGTTGGAACCGGCCCTACAAGCCATCCTCACGGGGGCAAGAAATGTTCGGAGTACGGCATAAGCCGAGCGATCAGTGGGAGCGGTGGACGAACAAGTTTTTGCCGCAGGAGCGTAGGTCAGCAAGGGAGTGAATGCGATGGACACAATCTTACTGTATCTGGTTCTCCTGACGATGGTGATTGTGGCGGGGGAAGTGCTGTACCTCTCCTTCGTTCGCGTTGCAGGACTCCACTGACACCAAAGCTGATATGCAGCCCATGAGGGGGTGGGCTCATTCGAGCGTTCGCCATCTCGGTTGCAGTCAGAACGATGGTTGGTTTTCTCGTGGTCGTGGCACTCTGTGTAGTTGGATTGGCAAGTTTTAGATAATTAACAGGAGGTGCGCTTATGCAAATCCCCGGCGTTCATATTGCAGCAGGATTGATGGTGGGTCTTCTCGTGGTTGGTTCGGCTCTCGCTGACCAATCCCCGAACCAGGCTCCGTATGGGACGGGAGATGACGGCAAGTCTCGCGGCGTCATCGGGATCTCTCTCCACGTGGGAGCTGAGCACGTCGGCGATCCAGCTGTCTTGTATGTCGGCATGGTCCATCCACAGGGCCCGGCTCATCAGGCAGGACTTCGTCATGGAGATGAGGTCGTGAGTGTGGACGGTACTGCCGTGACTGGAAAGAGCTATGAGCAGGTGGTCCACATGATTCGAGGTGAAGCGGGAACCGTTGTGAAGTTGGGAGTGCGGGCGGAGAACGGGCTCCGGGAACTAGCCGTTACTCGTGTAGCCGGTGACAAGCTTCCGAAAGGACCGGCGGGATCGCATGGAAACCCAGCTCCGTAACACCTAGCGGAAGGGAGTGGTGGCTTGTGCGAGGACTTATCTGGTTCAGGCGCGATCTTCGGGTGCACGATCAACCCGCTCTGACGAGCGCCTGTGAGGAATGTGACGAGGTCATCCCGCTGTTTGTGTTTGATGAGCCATTGCTGCAGTCGAAGGAATTCGGATCAACCTGCGTGAACTTCATGCTGGGATGCTTGGATGAGCTCCAAGCATCCCTCGCGGCACTTGGGCTGCCTCTGCAGTGGCGGCGTGGGTGCCAAGTGGACGAAGTCTTTCGCGCGGCTCTTGAGTGGGAAGCTGATGTGGTGTATTGGAACCGAGATTGCGACCCGCGTGCGGTCGTGCGAGATCTGGCTGTGCAGGAACGGTTGGCTCAGGAGGGCATTACGGCCAAGACCTTCAAAGACCATGTGGTCTTTGAGGCAGAGGAAGTGCGTGGTGCCACCGGAGAACCGATGCAGCGCTACAGCGCGTATCGTGCTCGATGGTGGGCCAAGTGGCACGCGGTCAAGCCGACGGTCCGTGCCGTCCCCCATCCCTCAACGACCATAAGAAAATCTGTTCGGTTGTCAGCGGCGCCGCTCCCGACAGCCAAGGAGCTGGGCTACGATCACGTCGTCCCGTGGATCGAACCGGGAGAACGCAGCGCCCGCAAACAATTGCGCTGGTTCATCGACGGCCCCATCCACCAGTATGCCGATGGTCGGAATCGTCCGGCAATCGATGGGAGCTCGAAGTTGTCTCCTCACTTTCGCTTCGGGACACTTTCTCCCAGGGAGGCTGTGCGGACAACCCTAAAGAGCCTATCCCGTAAAGGCCCGGTCTCCCGGACAGATGTTCTCACCTGGATCGATGAGTTGATCTGGCGTGAGTTCTTTCAGCAGGTGTTAGCGGCATTTCCGCACGTGGTTGACGGGCCATTCCGTCAGACTGCCGTGCCACCGTCACGAGATCCTGGCCCGGAGCGGGATGTCTTGTTCCAAGCCTGGTGCAGCGGACGGACGGGTTATCCGATTGTGGATGCCGGTATGCGGCAGCTCAATCAGACAGGATGGATGCACAACCGTGTCCGCATGATCGTGGCGTCCTTTCTGATCAAGGATCTTCGGATCGACTGGCAAAGCGGAGAGCGGTACTTCATGCATCATCTGCTCGACGCTGATCTGGCGGCCAACAATGGGAATTGGCAATGGTGTGCGTCGACCGGGACAGATAGCATGCCGGGCTATCGGATTTTCAACCCAGCGCTCCAGAGCAAGAAGTTCGACCCCGACGGGGTCTATATCCGCCGCTATGTTCCTGAACTCGCCCATGTATCGGCGAAGAGCATTCATGAGCCGCATCTCATGACCCCAGAAGAGCAGATACGCGCTCAATGCCGAATTGGGACCGATTATCCGTCACCGGTGGTGGATCATCAGCTTGCGCGTGAGGAATATCTCAATCTCGGGAAGCGGGAGGTAACACGATGACGGCGTCCCCGATTCGCCTTGGAATCAGTCGGTGTCTTCTCGGAGATGAGGTCCGCTTCGATGGCGGACACAAGCAGGACCATTTCTTGACCGATGTATTGGGTCGCTACGTTGAATGGGTACCGGTCTGTCCTGAGGTGGAAGCGGGATTGGGCACCCCGCGCGAAGCCATGCGGTTGGTGGGTAATCCGCATCGTCCCAGGCTCATGACAATCACGAGTAAGCATGATCACACACCCGCTATGGAGGCCATGATTGAGGAACGTCTCGACTCTCTCAACAAATTGAACCTCTCAGGGTTTGTCTTCAAGAGAGGCTCCCCCAGTTGCGGGGTTGAACGGGTGCGTGTCTACACGGCACAGGGAATGCCGAGCCACAGCGGTGCTGGAATATTCGCCAAGGCCTTTACAGAGCAGTTTCCGCTGATTCCCGTCGAGGAAGAAGGGCGGCTCTGCGATGCTTCACTTCGGGAGAACTTCATCGAGCGGGTGTTTTGCTCTCGACGATTCCAAGATCTCGTGCAGAACGGCTTTACAAGACAGGCTCTGATACGGTTCCACACGATTCACAAATACTTGCTCTTAGCCCATAGCCAGCAGCACTACCAAACGATGGGGCAGCTCGTCGCTCATGCAGAACGGTATCGACCCCAGGACCTGATGGTAAAGTACGGTGAACTGTTGATGAAGACTCTAGCGATGAAGGCAACCGTAAGGAAGCATGTGAATGTGCTGCACCATATTCTTGGCTACTTTAAGAAGCGATTGACCGCTCAAGAAAAAGTCGAGCTGTTAGGTGTCATCGACGACTATCACCGAGGGCTGACGCCCTTGATTGTTCCCCTCACGTTGATGAAGCACTACGTCCACGTATTCGACGTAAGCTACATCCGTGACCAGGTCTATCTGAATCCACATCCGAAGGAACTGATGTTGCGAAATCACGTGTAGAAAGGGACACTCATGCCGCACGTCGTCATCGAACAAGCCGGCGATCTTCAGGCGTTGTATCAGAACTTCACACCGATCCTTCAGCGGACTGAAGCCGAGATACTCAAGGTCCAAGAATTCTACCTGTCCAGAAGCGGCAAAGATGCTTTGCTGGAGGCTGTCGCAATCGACCAGGGGACTGCGAGTAATTTCTTTGTCCAGCTGAAGTTGCATGACAACGCCATCACCGTTCGATTGCTACCTGCCACCGACCCTGAGAAAACCCCGGCAATCAAGAAGGTGATGGCTCTTGTGGCGAGGTTTATCCGAACGGTGTACCCAGAGAGTTGCTATGGGAAAACTAATCTCCAGGAATACTTGGTCACAACAGACTCAGTGTGAGCGTGGTAAACACTTCCGCTTTGAGCTGGGGGAGCGCTCGTTCCTTTTCTGAGGGGGATGAGATCTCACGCACATACGAGGCAGAGGAGAATCTATGAGATCACAGAAACTACGGTGGCTATGTGTCGCAAGCTTCACCATCAGCACTGCAGTTCTGTCCACCGCCTTCGCAGAAGAAGGCTCATTTGGCACACCAAAAGGAACAGAGGGTACCAGGATTTTTAAAGCTACCGAGCACCCGTTCTACAGTGGAAAGTTCAGACTCAAAGGTGCGGCCCCACTGTTGATCGGCAGCATGAGAGATCAATCCCCTTGGGACCATCTCGATTACGACGGCAAGCATCTCACTCCGGTACAGGGCACGATTGAGATCGATGTGAACGAAATCACGAATAGTGGCCTTGTGATTGCGCAGTTCACGGAAGAATCGGATCACTATCGGATTGTCTTTGACCGGTTCGCCGGGAAACAGCCGTTCCATGATGGTGGAATTGCCACGAGGGTCTATGAGCATGGTGATTCGAACAACGGCGATCCGCTCTATCCCAAAACCTGGTTGTACTTGGCAGGCTGGGGAACCGCCACCGTCTTCAAGAACGATGAGGTGCTCTATAAGGACTATGACGCGCACTTTATGGTGATGGAACGTTCCCGGGATCCTGACACCCATCAGGTTCACTATCCAGTGAAGCGCATGCAGCCTGGAGGTGAGACCGACCCAGCAGGAATGGAAATCGATCTGTGGGTTCGATCCAAAGAGCAGAACCCCAAAAATTTTCCACCCTATGAGACTTTTCTCCATCTCTGTTGGGAAGAAGTCACATGGCGTTGAGCGTCCATAAATACCAGATATCTCCTCTTAGTCTATTGGTGGGATGATTTTCGCCCAGAAATGGTGTCGTGAAGCTTTTAGTAAAGAATTGGTCAGTCGTTACATAATTGCACGACCACGAAACGCCGTGCGTATAAGTCAAAGGAGACGAAACTCATGAGTGATTCGCTGAAGGGGGTTGTTCTTGTAGGTCATGGCGGCATCCCCAAGGATTGCCCACAGGATCTTGTGACGAAGTTAAAACGTTTAGAAGCCCAACGGCGTGCGGCCAAACAGCCTCCGTCCCAGGAAGAACTTGAGTTGGACCACAAGATCCGTCGTTGGCCACGAACCAAAGCAACCGATCCCTACCAATCGGGACTGGAAGCCGTAGGGGCCGTACTACGCCCACATTTGAACGGTGTCTTGTTTGCCATGGCCTACAATGAATTCTGCATGCCGACGTTGGAAGAAGCAGTGGAGGATTTGGTCAAACAAGGCGCGACATCCATCACCGTGCTGACGACGATGTTCACGCCGGGCGGATCACATTCAGAAGTCGAGATACCAGAAATTCTTGATCACTTGCGGCCGAAGTATCCCACTGTCGAATTGCGCTACGCCTGGCCGTTCGATTTGCAGCTGATCGCAAAAACGCTCAATGAACAGCTACGGAGATGGTCGTGACACGGTCTTCTACGACAAGGTAGGGAAAGCGTGACTGCCCGGGAGACGTCATGTCCGCAGTGTCTCAAGAGGTGAAATAACTCCCCATGCCTTCAACCCCCAATGTACTTATTATCGGCGCCGGCCTTGCCGGATTGGCCTGTGCGCGTCGTCTGACGAACGCCGGCTTCACGTGCACGGTCCTTGAAGCGTCCGACGGCATCGGGGGGCGTGTCCGCACGGATCGTATCGAGGGATTTCAACTTGATCGCGGATTTCAGGTTTTTCTTGCCGGCTATCCTGAAGCGCGTGAGACGCTGGACTATTCCGCATTGGAGCTCATGCCGTTTCATGCCGGAGCGCTCGTTCGTCACGACGGACGCTTTCACGTGATGAGCGATCCCTTTCGAAGGCCGCAAGACCTTCCCCGGATGTTACTCAGCCCCATCGGCTCGCTTGCCGACAAGTTCAGGATGCTGCGTATGCGTCGGGACGCCTTGCAGCAGCGCCTCTGCTCTGCGATGAGAAATCCTGCAAAGCCGACTCGCGATGTGTTGCAGACCTATGACTTTTCGGACGCGATGGTGAGGCATTTCTTTCGGCCGTTTCTCAGCGGCGTGTTCTTGGAGACGGAATTGAACACGCCTTGTTGGATATTTGAAGTGGTCTGGGCTGCGTTCTGCCGAGGAGTCACCGCCTTACCACGAGATGGTATGGGCGCTATCGCACAACAGCTCACGGCTACGTTGCTTCCGGGGACAATCCGTTTGAACCAAGCCGTCCAACGGATTCAGGGCTCGAGCGTGGTACTGGAATCCGGAGAATCGCTCACGGCTGATGTGCTGGTGGTGGCGACGGATGATGCGACTGCGGCCCGCTTGCGTGGGGAGGACAAACCAATCGCCCCAGCTCGTGGCTCAGTGACGCTTTATTTTGATGCGTCAGCTGCTCCGCAATGCGGCCCCTGGCTGATAGTAAATGGGGACGGTGATGGGGTGGTCCGAACGGTCTGTGTCCTCAGTGAAGCGGCGCCTTCGTACGCGCCGCCTGGGCGGGCCTTGATCTCAGTGACGGCGACTGAGCAGGTCGATCTGCAGGGTGATATTTCGCAAGCGGTACGACGACAGTTGGAACCTTGGTTTGGCTCGCAAGTCAACGAGTGGCGCCATCTGAGGACTGATCGCATTCAACGTGCGCTGCCTCCACTCGACGCGCTTTCATCTGGGAACCCCACCACCTCACCGCGTCTGGCCGCGGGGCTGTACCTTTGTGGGGATTACCGGGAAAGTGGGACACTCGATGGAGCCCTCCGGTCAGGACGGAGAGCGGCTGAGGCGATACTGGATGACTACGTCCAGTCGTGACGCAAGCCGGCGGTACTTCCTTGATGCGTTTGGATCACGAGCCTGATATGCGAGGATCCTGACCTCAAGTCTTCAACGCCCACAGGCGATAGTCATGAGCGCGGCAGTAGCCGTACCAGCGGCAGAGGCGGCCAATTGGCCTGTGGCTCCAGTGGTGCGTCCTGCTGCTCCTGAACCCATGTGGCCGGCATACCAGGTCGTTTTGAATGGTTGGCTTTTTCGGTTCTGACAGTCATATTCCCGTACGGTGAGTTTTGAGAGCGCTGAGATGCCGGCTTCCGTTTGAGTCGTTTTATAGTCGAATAGATCCGACATCATGACGGTCTCGTCCGCTTTCCGAATACTGCCGTGATCCGCATAATAGATGTAGGTCTCCGTCTCTCCGATCTTGGTCCACTCCGCTGCGGCGCTTGGTGAGGAACCGGTTGGTGTTTCACCTCCTGTACAGGCCGCCATCAGTCCACCACTCAACACTGCCAGCACCAATAGTCGTTGCATATTACCCTCGGCTATCTGGACGTAACGTCGACAGGACTGTACGACAGGCCACTTTCATTTCTGCATCATCGTCGCTGCCCGGAATCACGCGGGACCACTCGCGGGTGGCCGGCGCCGCGTAGAGGACCCGGCCTTGTGCCAAGCCTTGCGGGTAGTACCGGACGTGGAGGGGTCGGCTTCTTCGTTGCTCACAATGATATTGCCGTTTGATCTTCAAGGATCGGTAGGGACCGCCTGGAATGGCTCGCTCCACACGAAAGTCTCGAAGCGTCCAGAGGGTGACCGTCGGTCCCCACACCCCAATGCTCGTCATATTTACGTAGCGGTCGTATTTATGGGTTCCCCCGACTCGCACCCATTCATCCGCTGCCAGGCTGACAACTGGTGCTTGATAGAGAAAGAGGCTGATACCAAGAGCGATCATGAGATGTAGCTGATTCATCACCGTCCGTCATTTCTTGTTCGGCACGGAACGTCAGCTTGCCGCCAAGGCTTTCTCCACATCGGTCAGAATGGCAGGCGACAAGGGATTCATTCCGGGGTCATATTTCCCGATGACGTTGCCGGAGCGATCGACCAGGTATTTCTGGAAGTTCCACGTCACACGGCCAGGGAACGCACTCTGCTCGGTTAAGTACCGATAGAGGGGATGTTTATCTTTGCCGACCACGCTGATTTTCGAGAAGAGGGGAAAACTGACACTGTATTTTGTATAGCAGAATCCCTTAATTTCTTGATTCGTGCCGGGCTCTTGCTGCCCAAAGTCATTCGCCGGAAATGCCAGAACCTCGAACCCCCGTTCCTGATATCGCTCATACATCTCCTGGAGGCCGGCGTACTGCGGTGTGTTTCCGCACATGCTCGCGGTATTCACAATAAGCAGCACTTTGCCCTTGAATGTTTTGAGGTCGATCGGACGGCCGTCGATATCAGGGAGGCGAAATCCATACAAAGGGGGCGCTGCGACACTAGTATGTGAGAGAGCAGTGGATTGCTTCTCGTTTGCATAGGTGTTCGAGGTTGAGAACGCAATGAACCCCAGTCCGAGTAGCACAACTCCTGAGAGGGCCGAGAGAGTTCTTGAATAGATCGGCATGATGAGCACTCCTTTCTATGGCATCCAGAGGCTTGCTGGGTGTGAGGATATAGGTTATGTCCATAGTTTGTCAACAATTATATTGACAAACTATGGACGCCATGGTAGCAATATAGCCAGAACTTCTCAAATATAAGGAGCGGCATGTGTTGGCTGATGAGTGACAGACAGGGCTTCCAATTGCTCAGGCGCAAGCAGTCTTGCAATGGATTTAGATCTGCTCCGCCGCCGGGTCTACAAGGGTGTGATAGTCCGAGCAGCGAGATGCCGAGAGCGATAATCGAAACCGGCGACAACCTGAAAATGGCCACGAACCAAGCTTATGATTATGAAGAATTCTTCATGAAGTTCTAATCCGACCTTCATCTTGTGGGGAGTATGTTTGTGTAGTAGGGGTGAGAGGAGGTGAAAATCAATGACGACGATCTTCATTGCAATTATTGCCCTAAGCATTATCACGGCGATCACAGAGAGAAGGACTGTGCGCCTTGTCCCGATCAAGCTCAAACGGTTCACAAACTCTCGAAAGCTTGTTGCCTTGCTTGTGGCTCTTCCTGTGATGCTACCAGGTATCGCTGGCGCGCATGGCAATGTGAGTCTCGAAGACGATGTTTGCGTTCAACGGGTGGGGGGAAATCTCGTTCATTTTAACGCCTATCAACCGCAACATGCCGCTAAGGCACAATACTGTACAGACATCCCGGCTGAAGGAGACACGTTTCTCGTAGTGGATCTTGTCGATCCGGCCCTGCGTCATCTTCCGATAGGAGTGCGGGTGATCAAAGGGATGAATGGGGCTTCGGAGGAAGAGACCGTTGCCTACTGGCCGCCTATGATCCATCCGGACGGAGTCCTTCGCGGCGAGGCCAAGTTGGCCAAGGGACTTTATCGGTTAATCATCACACCAGAAGGCTTCAGTCCATCGTCGTATCTTTTGCGAGTCCAACAGATCGACTACGCGAATGTGGCAAGAACGGCGATTGGACCGCTGACCATCCTTCTATTGCTCATTGTGATCGGCTATGAGGTCTCAAAATCAACGCGATTCAAAAGCTGGTGGGTCTCCAGTCGTGCCTGAAATAGTCTGTGGAGAAGTGGGTCTAACAAGGAGGTATCATCATGGCAGCATCAAGTGAGCGAGGGTATGACGTCTCGCAGTGGTACGATTCGAAGCCGGTGAAGATCGGCTGGTTTGCGATGTTGGCGATCGGGGTGTTTTGGGTGGTGTATCAG
>Ga0268299_1004445_pt1 | contig 10905 bp, 9 predicted proteins | sample NOBtaG_FD_193484 | JGI IMG/M metagenome (GOLD analysis project Ga0268299, IMG submission 193484) | Activated sludge microbial communities from bioreactor in Nijmegen, Gelderland, Netherland - NOB reactor | ecosystem: Engineered > Bioreactor > Aerobic > Activated sludge | place: Netherlands... | reverse complement strand
CATGAATGCGCCGTACCAGCCGATGGCCGAGATGGACCCCGCCGGTCCTGATCCCGACCAAAGCCAACTGAGCCACGCCCTTGTTCCGTTCCAGGATCTCGTGGGCGATCCGCGTGACGGCCCGGCTGATATCGCCGGCATCCATCACCGGCTTTTCTTGCGTAGGATCATTCTTCACGTGAGACATCGTCCGCGTCCGGGCATAAAAAAACCTCCCCGCCAGAACGTGGCGAGAAGGCCTCGAAGTTTCGACCGGCACGAGCCGGGGCTTGGTTCATGTCCTGCTCCTTGCTCACCTCGCAGGATGAGCATTAAAGGTTTCGGCATCTTACCGAGCTTCGCGGAAGACTGTCAAGACAAGACCGGGGTTAAGGGACGCGCGTGAGGCTCATTCGCACACAAGTCCTTTCAACGTATTGACAAGGCCGCGGCTTCATACCTTGATGACCTGATACAAGGTTAAACCCGCTTTCAGCGTCGCTTTGGGTAGCACGTTCCGATGCATACGAAACGTCGGTAAAGTGTCCACCGGTTCTTGCCAGGCAAGTCTGAATCCCCACGAGCGCCAGAATGCTCCGAGGCCTGCAGGGCCCGTCACAAATGCGCCTCCTCCGCTGCGTAATGCACCGCCGAGTTCGCCGACGGCCGATGCGAGAAGGACCGGATCCGCACCGACGGCATACGGAACCCAGAAATAGGCCAGATCATGAAGATCTGGGGATGGACGATCCGTCCCGCCTTTCCCATCCACCCGCAATTTGATCCCGGCGAGCCAATCCCATCGCTTTAGACCGGCGCAGATCGTCCACAATTGCTGTGCCTGTTTCTGCGCCAGCGCCGGAACGCTGACCCACGCCGTGTAATTCCGCGGACGATCGAACGGCACACACGTGGCGATGACCGCATCGCCGTTGGCGATAAGGACGCGCCGGGCTTCGGCGAGCATCTTCCCGATTTCGCGATCTTGCTGGGCGGAATCCTGGATATAATCCGCAACAAACGGCTGCGCTGCAGTCTCTCCGATCTCTGCACCGTCCTCAGGGTAGAACAGCACGGCGCCATAGGCGTCAGGGGGATCGATCGGCGGCAGAGCCGGAACGAACAGCGATCGCCAATCGACCGGACTTACCGTCGTTTCGACTACAGGTTGATCCCGATGACCTTCCGGTAACGCAACGCGCAACCGCGACTCACGATGCCTGTCCCGCAAGATCACGCTTCCTTCGGCGACAAAGGCCACGCGATCGCACGGATTCACCTTATTGATCACGGGGGTCACATAAGGCAATCCCGCTGAATCGTCGGCCAGCGTGGCCTTTTGAAGCGAATCCCCTTTGTAGTTCAGGCAACAACCGTGTGCCGCATCAAAGTACCGCAGCGGCGGCGACGGGGCCGGGAGCCAACGCACTTCATGAGCGCGCATCTGGTCCATGAACACGGTGTGGACATCGCGATGTCCCTCCACGTGTGGAGTGAAATATGAACAGAACAGCCGAAAGGCTGCTTCCGATGGATAGGTGGGTATACCTCGATACCGAAGCGGAGTGGGAGCCGAACGGGTCTGACACTGATCATCATACAGCCCGCGGATCAACTCGAACGCGGCCGAGCCGGTGCCGGGCAGCAGCGACTTAAAGAGTTCGACCACCGGCAGAAAGTCGATGTTCGCCCAATTCATGGCACCCATGCAGGACATGAATCGACTATCGGAGAAATCCCCGTTCTTGAGTAGGTACAATGCGTCCTTCCGATGTCGGATCCTGGCGATTCCGACTTTGTCTATGGACACATCCTCGTCCCGATAGAACCAGCGGACTTCCTCTATCGGCACCTGCATGGCCTGTGCGGCCATCCCCCGCAGATCATCGGAGGTAAGATGCTGCCACCCCGGTCTCGTCGCGAGGTTCAGCCTCGTCTCATTCACCAGTCCGGCCGGCTTGATGCCGACCCATGCGCCCCAATCCAGCCGGATCCTGGCTCGCAGAAGGGTAGGCTTTCTCTGGGTGTCCTCGCCCCATTCGCATTCGTGGAGGGGATGCCCAGCGGGGTCCGTCGCAAGAATGCGTCGGCCGTCAGAACGATAAAACACGAGGTGACCGGTGAGTTGGCGGACTACCCGCCCGCCTGCCTGCTCAACACCTTCAAGGAACGCCAGATTACCGGGGAACCGAATATGACCGGGAGTCTTAACCGCAACAAGGGCAGGATCAGCAAACATCTCACTAATTTATGAAAAGAATTACTGTGGCCGCCGTATTCAGCATTCGGTCATTCGCGGATCTGGCCGCTGCCCAGGACGACAAACTTCGAACAGGTGAGTTCCTGCAGTCCCATAGGCCCGCGCGCGTGGATCCGCGAGGTACTGATTCCGATCTCCGCCCCAAGACCGAACTGATATCCGTCGTTCAATCTCGTTGATGCATTGACCAATACGGCGCTCGCGTCGACTTCCCGAAGAAATCGCATGGCCTTTTGATAATTGCCGGTCACAATGGCCTCGGTATGGTGAGATCCATAGCGGGCGATGTGCTCCAACGCTTCGTCGATATTCTTCACGACTTTGACGGCCAGGGTCAGATCCAGAAATTCCTTTCCGTAGTCGTCATCGGCCGCCGGCTTGGCCAACGAGGAGAGTTGACAGGTCTTCGGACATCCTCGTACTTCCACCTTCGCCGCGGACAGCTTCTCGACAAATCCGGCCAACCATGTACGGGCGATTCCGTGATGGACCAGCAGCGTCTCCATCGCATTGCAGGTGGACGGCCGTTGCACTTTGGCGTTGAGCGCGATCCGGTCCGCCATCGCGGCATCCGCATCGTCATCCACGTAGATGTGACACACTCCTGCGTCATGTTTGAGCACCGGAATGGTGGAATGCTCCGCCACCGTTCGCATGAGAGACTCGCCCCCGCGCGGAATGATGAGATCGACATACCGGTCCTGCTTTAGGAAGATAGGAACCGCCTCACGATCCGCTCGCGTGATGAAACCGATCGCGCCGGAAGGGATACCGGATTTTTCAGCCGCTTCAGACAGCGCGGCCGCGATCGCTCTGTTGGAGTGAATCGCTTCACTGCCTCCGCGAAGAACGCAGGCATTGCCCGATTTCAAACAGAGCGCTGCGGAATCTGCGGTGACGTTCGGACGGGATTCGTAAATGATGCCGATGACGCCGATGGGAACCCGCACTCGTCCGACCTGCATCCCGTTGGGTCGAATCCACATCTTGGGGGTTTCACCCAGCGGGTCGGCCAACTTCGCCACCTCCCTGATACCGTCGGCCATTTCGGAAATCCGTGAAGGCGACAACCGAAGCCGATCCGCCATGGCCTTTCGCTCGGGTGCTGCGCCGAACGCGTCGAGGTCCTGCTCATTCGCGGCCAATATCGCTTCTGACCGTTCTTCCAACGCGTCGGCCATGGCCGACAATGCCCGATTCTTTACCGACGTCGATAGCGTGGCGAGTTGTCCTGAAGCTTGCCGTGCCCGCTTGACCAGAGTCTCTATGTATTCTTCGGCGGATTGTTCCGGAACCTCGGAAGACGCGACGGATTCCTTCGATTCGGCGGGCAGCGTACTGTCTTGGGTCTTTTCAGCCATTACCATCCTGCTTTCTTCAACATATTACCTTTGTACGCCGAACAGAATACCGTGGGGCTTTCCAAGGGGTCAAGGCGCTTGATCAACGTTCCCCAGTGGGGGTCCCGCCACCTCGCAACATCCACGGCTCCTCCTCTAGAAGGAAGAGGCGGGCGGCACCATGATGTTGCCAGACGGACCAGATGAATCCGAAGGCTGCGCGTTCGCTTGATTAGATTGATTCGATCCGGACGGAAACTGGTTCATCGCGTTTGGAGGAGGCACGTTGACGGGCACAGTAGATGGAAACGCACCGGCCATGGAGGGATTGGGGAACTGAAAAATCCAGTCACGATAGCTCTTCTTGCCGTCGAAGTGGCGAACGGGCAATGGGAACTCATGCTTCCGAATCGGCTCCGCAACGCTTCTGCTCCGAACCCCCATAATGCCGCCGTAAGGGCCCTTGAGATATTCCCACTCTCCATGGGTCATGGGATCTCGATAGGGCTTGCGGAGAAACGGCTTGGGTAATCGCGTTAACTCGACCAAGGACTGGGGATACACTTCCCCCTGGGAAACGCGGCCAGCCTTCATCGTGGCGGAATACAGCGCCAGGGCATTTTGGATTTCAATGCCCTTGGTCAGCAAATCCGCTTCCTGTTCACGTTGAATCATGCCTTTCCATTGCTTGGCCGCAGTGGTGGTCGCAATGCCGATCAGGACGATCGCAAACATGAGAAACAGATAGGTGATGCCGCGCTCATCGCCGAACAACCTTCTCACGCGATGGCTCCTAGGGCTCAGAGGCGGATTCTTCGGACAGCGGAACCGCATATTCGAGATGAGAATTTCGATCCTGCAACATGACGCTATCCGGCGTGATCAATTTCACGATCACGTGATTTTCAAGGATCTCTCCTTTGCCGGCGACATACACATCGTCATTCTTCGTCAACACGGCCAGGTCACGGGCCTTCTCACGATCTCCTCCTTCCTTCCGCACAAAGCCCAAATAATGAAATTGTGCCAACTCCGTCAGAATCACTTGCTGCTGTTGGGCGGTGTCCGGGACGGCATCAGATGAAGGCCCTGCCGCCTCAGCCATGCCCGGCAAGGAGAAAATGTTCCGGGGCATGACAAACGAGAGATTTCGCTGATCCCGCGAGGATGTCAACAGATCAAGTTGGACATGCAAGCCGCCGCCGTGATCGTTCCGTCCTTGCTGAGCAGAATGTCGGCCCGAGACGTTGGTGAGGGGCATACGAGGCGGCTCTTCCGTCGTTGACCATAACCACATGCCGATTCCTCCCCATACCGCCAGAAGAACCGCCAATAGACCCGCTTTCTTATGCCCGCCACTCATCGACATGCCAGGTTTCTTACTGTGATGATCCGCTCAATGCTTCACTTACCTTAAGATACGTGGCGATCTTAATGTTAAACGTCAACATTTGATCCTGGTGTTCTGGTGCCTGCATCAAATCGACGTCCTCGATATAAACCAATTCCTCGGCGGTCTCGAGATCGTACAGAAACCGCCGAAGATCCTCATACTTGCCGGTCATTGTCCCTTGCAGAATGCCGCGGGTGATGTGGGAGACAGGCGTGGGCTCTGTCTTGTAGGAAAGAGCCGGAAGAGCCACGTGATTTCGCTTGGCCTCATCCGTAATGCCCAGCGCCAGCGGAGCGAAATCCCGTTCATCGGGAAGAGCCGTCCATACCTCCGCCAAGTCCTTTCTCGCCTGCCGTGCCTCCAGGTGGAACTGATGCGCTTTGCGGCCCTGCAACCATTCCCGTTCGAATCGAGCTAATTGCATGTCGGCCGATTCGACTCCAAAAGACATGCTCAGCCAGAGGAGTCCAAACAGTAATATGGTAAGCCCCACCCACGGCGCCAACGGCCCATACGGACTCTTGAGAACCTCGATCAGTCGATTCATGCGCCGGAGGCCTTCTCGCGGTTGTACTTTAATGAAAGATCGAACTCGACCAGCCCGTCCCCACCCACATGGTGTTGCCCAAGGACGGGATCCCGAAAGACAGGGTGGTCCTGGAGTTTCATCGTCAAGGCCGTAATGTCTTCAACCGTGATGGCCGCGCCTGTCAGATGGACCACCCTTCCCACAGAATCGAGCCGAACGCTCTTGATCGAGACACGTTGAGGAATCGCCTCCTCGAGGCCGGATAGAAATTGGGTCCATGAAAAGTTTCGCTTGGCGAGCAATTCATTGGCCAAGCTCACCTCGGCCGGCAAAATGTTCAGACTGTGAGCCGACAGATCGATCCCTTCCTTCCGAGCGCCAGCCACAAGTTGGCGGTCCTGATCCCGGATTTGATCAAGACGCGTCTGCATCTCGCGCAGTTCTGCAAGTCGATTCATCGTGAGCGCGAGAGTCCATGCGATCCACAGACAGGCCAGAATACAGAGTGTGGCAAGTCCTGCCCGCACCGGTTTGACGTACCATCGGTAGCGGCTGGCAAGGTCGAGATGAAAATATTGCGTGCTGCTCGACCCAGGCAGAAATATCCTGCCTAATGCCACGACAGATGAATGCTTCAGCATACTCACCGTTTAGATCATCCCGGCCACTACCGGAAGGGCTTCCAGGGATGCCGTGCCGCCGCCGGTCTTCCATCCTAGCGAGTCGATATGATTCCAGGTCACACTTTCCACGGTCACGCCGAGTTCCCGGTTCAGTGCCGCCCCCCAATGCTGGCAGGAATCGGTTGCCATGAGGATGATTTCCTTTGCTTGCACCTGGGGGTGGTGCTCCTGACAAGCGAGAAACGACGCCGAGATTTCCCTCAATACTCTGTCCTCGACGTTGCCACCCGCCTGGGCCGAATGCACCGGATCTTCGGGAAGAAGCTTTGTCCGGACGAACACCGGCCGCCGGTCATGAAAGATGAAACACGTCAGCGCGCCATCGAGCACCGTAACCCATGCCAGATCATGGTGCAGCCTACGACGACCGCCCGCGGCTCGCAGCCAGAGGTTAAAGGAGCTGAAACTCGTCACACCCACTTCCCGCGGGACCAGGCCGGCCGCCTCGCATACCGCTTCGTATTGATGGAGGATGCTGTCTTGAATGACGACAACCAGGACGACGTGAGAATTGTCATCCGCCCCGGATGCTGGAAATACCTGCCAGACCAACTTGGTGCCGACAAGCGGAAGACGCTGCTCCTGTCCGAGTCTCCACCGGATGAGGGCTTCGAGTTCCTCGCTCCTCGACGGCAAGTGATCCAGAGAGAGAACAATCGTTCGCACAGCCAAATCCGGCAACACCAGAGTGATTGCTTTGGGCAGCTCCGACATTCCGATTTTCTCCGTCAACCGGCTCCGGCCGCCGGAGCTCACCAGGGAACGAAGCCGTTCCTCCAGCACGGCATGATTGATCACATTGGGATCAATCGGCGACAGCTTGATCGAATCTGCCGGCAGGGGCGACGAATGGCATCGATAGCGATGCCTACCACGCCACGTGCGAATGTGCTCCCCCCACACCAATCCACGGCTCCCGACCTTCAGACAAAACCTCGGTTTACCGCCGAATCCGAGCACCTAGCTTTCCTCGTTGAACGTGACGCGATTGATCTCGCGTAAGGTGGAGGAGCCGTCTATTACCTTTCGCACGGCGGATTGCCGCAAGGTGATCATGCCCGACGTCACCGCTCGATAACGAATTTCGGACAGCGGCCGCTCAGCCAAAATCATTTCCTTGATCTCATCGGTCAAGTCCAAGAATTCGGTGATGCATTTTCTCCCACGGTAACCGGTCCCCAGGCATTCTTGACATCCTTTTCCCTGATAGAAGGGAAGGTCTTTGTATTCTTCATAGTCCAGTCCTGATTCCTGAGCGAGGGCTTGATCGAGCTTGACCGCCATCCGACAGGCCGAACACACGATTCGAATGAGCCGCTGCGCCAACACGCAGTTGAGCGCGGCCAAGAAGTTGTACGAATCGATCCCCATGGACGCAAAACGTCCGATCACGTCGAAGACGTTATTGGCATGGACGGTGGTCAGGACAAGATGCCCGGTTAACGCCGATTGGATGGCAATTTGAGCGGTTTCAGCATCGCGAATTTCGCCGACCATGATCTTGTCAGGATCATGACGCAGGATCGAGCGTAATCCCCTGGCAAAAGTGAGGCCTTTTTTCTCATTGACCGGGATTTGGACAACCCCCGGCAGCTGGTACTCGACGGGATCTTCGATCGTGATGAGCTTGTCCTCTTTCACGTTCATTTCAGTGATGGCCGCATACAAGGTGGTCGTCTTTCCGCTACCGGTCGGACCGGTCACCAGCACCATGCCGTACGGCCTCGTAATAGCGCGCCGGAATCGTTTGAGGTCTTCTTCGTTGAACCCTAATCGGTCCAGCCGCAGCGCAGACACGCCGGTCGTAATCGCCTCCCGATCCAGAATCCGGATAACCACCGATTCTCCGAAGACGCTGGGAAGGATCGAGACCCGAAAATCCACCGTCTTGCGCTCCAGCCTCATCCGAAAGCTGCCGTCCTGCGGCACGCGGCGCTCCGCGATATCGAGATCCGACATGACTTTGAGCCGCGAAACCAACGGCGCGTGCAATCGAATGTCGAGAGGTTCCATGGCCGGCACGAGAATCCCGTCAACACGAAATTTGACCTTCGTCGCGCGATCCGCGGCTTCGATATGGATGTCGCTCGCGCGCCGTTGCATCGCACTCAACATGATGGAGTCGAGGAGTTTGACGGCCGGGCTTTGGTCTTCCCCGCCCTGATCGATCGTGAGGATTTCATCTCCCCGTTCGTCCTCCTTTACGAGAACGGACCGGTACTCCGCCTCCAGCTCGCGGAGCGCTTGGCTTGAACCTTCGCTGCGGTCCAACGCCAGGAGAATGGCATTGCGCGGGCTGACCACGAGTTCCAATTCGCGGCCGAGCAGCAATTCCAGTTCATCGAGTGCGAGGAGGTTGTAGGGATCAGGGATGGCGACGACGAGCCGGCTGCCCTGTTCGGCGATGGGAACGAACGGATGGCGCTGCATCAGCTTGACCGACAGGGAACCATAGAACGACTGGTCCACACGGAAGTCCGGCAAGGGATCGAACGGAAGCCCGAACTGGAGCGCCAGCGCCCGTGCCAGCTGCTCCTCGGACAAGAGCCCCTCGCTCACCAGAGTTTGTCCGAGACCGGCCGACACGCCATGGAGCCGGTCGAGCGTCTGCTCGACCGTCTGCCTGGGCAGCAGCCCTTCGTTCACAAGCACGTCTGCCAACGTCGGTCTCCCGCCGCTCTTGGTCTCTAATCCCTGTACACGACTCATTCGAATCCCCTCACGGTGAAGGAGGCTCCCCTTATACCGTTCCCGCCATCTGGAAGACCGGCAGATACATGACGATCACAATTCCGCCGACCAGCACTCCCATGACCAATAGGAGGACCGGTTCGATCCAGGTGGTCAACTGGGTCAATCGGAGATCGAGATCTCCCTCGTAGAATTCCGCGACATCATGAAGCATCGCCTCAAGCGCACCAGTTTCTTCTCCGACCGAAAGCATCTCGATCGCCAGTTTTGGAAAGACACCGGGTCGGCCCAACGCGGCAGCCAATGTGGTGCCTTCGCGAATGTCATCGACGGCTTCCCCGATTCCCCCGGCAATGTATCGGTTGGAGACCGCCCCTTTGGTAATCTGTAACGCATCGACCAGGGGGGTCCCCCCGGCGAGGATCGTTCCCAACGTTCGCGCCAATTGGATCGTATGATGTTTCACGAAAATCTGCCCTAGAAGAGGCGCCCGCAGCAGCATTCGATCCGCCGCTAGGTGACCAGGCGGCGTCGCATAATAGGCCCGTCCGGCCAATAGCACGGCCGCAAGCGATACCGTCGTCGGAATCAGATACGCGTTTGCCGCCGTGACGAGATCGATCAATGCCTGCGTCGCGACCGGCAAAGTCTTGGCCGATTCACTATATACGGAGATGAATGTGGGCATGACATAGGCCAATAAGAATCCGACGACCCCGACGCCGACGAGAATCAGAAACCCCGGATAGGCAAGAGCTTTTGCCACCTTCTGGCGAAGTCCGAGCATCAACTTCAAATAGGTGATGAAACGCTGTAACACGTCCGCCACGTTTCCCGATTGCTCGCCAGCCTTGAAGGTGGCGATATAGAGCTCGGAAAAATATGCGGGATGTTTGGCAAGCGCCTCGGAAACGGAAGCGCCGCCGCGAATATCCTGCCTCACCATCCGGAGTACCTGTTGAAACCCCGAATGGCGTGCCCGTTCGATCAAGAGATCCCACACGCGGAGCACAGGCAATCCGGCCTTCACTAATGCCAGCAACTCCTGATTGAAGATGAGGAACTCTCCGAGAGGCAGCCCCCGGAACGCCGAAAGACTGAGAGTGGAACCGCCGACCACTCCGCCACGGCGTTGAAGTTTGAAAACGAGATACCCCTGTCCTTCAAGTTTGGCGCGGACGAGTTGCTCCTCCTCGCCTTCGACTTGGCCGTCCAAGGTCGATCCATCCGGGCGAGCGATTCTGTACGAAAAGACCGGCATGGCTCGATTCACAGACCAGGTTGAGGTCTATCCGTCTTAGGGAATCGACTCCGGAACTCCTGGGACAGATGCTCGTCCCCTCCGACCTTCCGGAAGCCGGAGCGCCTGACCGATTTCGATGGCGTTGCCCGAAAGCTGATTGATCTCGCGCAGCTGGTGCAATGAGACATGATGCTTCTTGGCCAGACTCCACAATGTGTCTCCGTATTTCACGAAGACGGTGCGAGGTGCAGGCTCGCCATAAGAAAGATCCCTATAGCTTGCCATGTCGTCATAGTCCACCGACGTACCCATCAATGCCGCAGGCGTGGCGACCATGGCTGTCTTTTGCGCCTTACGACCGGATCCTTCTCGAAAGGCCGGCAGGACGTCCTGAATCCCGTCTTTGGACATGCCGGACTTGGACAGATGTTTTTGCAGCCGCTTTAACTGGCTGTGCAATTGAAGGCTGCTGCGAGAGAGTCGCTCCCGTTCTACCCGGGCTGTCATCAGTTCTTCGCGTTGGAGTTCGATCACTTGCTTGGCTTCGGCGACGCGACGTTCCGCCTCCCGGACCCGGCCTTCGAGTTGAGCACGAGCCACCTGCGCATCCGCCAGTTCCTCCCGCCGCACGTCCAACTCGGCCCTTAACTCCGTGATCGTACGTTGCGTATCTCTGACCTGGGTCTTGAGCGTGTCGATGCTCAACTGGAGGTCGACTACCTCCGGTTCTGCCATCGGTTCCAGTTCTCCGCAGGCAGCGTTCGACAAAGCCACAAGAAACAGAACG
>Ga0268299_1004443_pt1 | contig 10911 bp, 7 predicted proteins | sample NOBtaG_FD_193484 | JGI IMG/M metagenome (GOLD analysis project Ga0268299, IMG submission 193484) | Activated sludge microbial communities from bioreactor in Nijmegen, Gelderland, Netherland - NOB reactor | ecosystem: Engineered > Bioreactor > Aerobic > Activated sludge | place: Netherlands... | reverse complement strand
CACCATAATCAACGGTAGTTTTTCTCTCAGAAGTAGGAGGGAGAAACTTAAGACTGCAACATTCCCAATCTTCGGCGGTTACAGCATTTGCAGGTCCACTAAGTGCCATGAGCAGAATCCCGAAAGCTATTTTCATAGCAATTACCCTCTCGTGGTTATGGATGATAGCGTCTGACTCGTTTACGGTGCGGCCTGCTGTGAGAAACCTTCTGCACAAGTTTGCTTGCGCATGCTCAAAGCGCACAAAGTCGCAATACGAATCCCTGGTTGGGAAGTCCAATTTTCGTTTGCGATACGATGCCAAACTAAGAGACGCATCAAACATTGGTGACTCGTCTATTGTCCCTTCTGCTCATACTGTAATTTCACTACCTAACACGGCGCGGATTATTAGGATCACAGTTCCACAGGTCTGAAAATGGCCCTTGCGGTACAGTCAGCCTTTCGACGCCATCTACCCATACCCGATGGCTTGGGAAATGGCTTCCCTCAATAATGATGGAGGTCATAACAGGGAAGCCACTTGATGTGTCAGCCGTACCTTTCACCTGGTGCCAGATAAATTGACAGTCCCGCTGGCATATTAGCTGGAACCCTGGTTCCGTCACATCAGGGGGGCGACCCATCACACCCCACCGAAATCTCATTACTGAAGAACTTACTCGCTCCGTACGGAATGGTTGGTCAATGATCAGCGGAGGAGCTTGTAAACATACTCCCGTACTGGGTACGCATTCCTTCCCAGAATCTGTGGTGATGGCTCCCCGCAGGCTAACAGATACAAGTTCGTTGCCCCGATGAACAACTTCAACTTGACCTTGCGAAAATAATCGATACCCTTTGTTCTCCGGAGGAGGAGTTGTAAAGATTGTATCGGTTCTAGGATTCTCACTAAAGGCTTGATCGGTCGCCAAGGCTAGCGCTTGTAAGGCAGGATTGGAGGCTCCAGGAATCCTCCCTATCGGTGTATCGATTCCGCAATCCAGGCTTCCAACACGTGATCCGATTCGAGCAATGAAACTCTTTCCGGTAACCCTAAAAACTAATGTCCCTGTAGGTGCGATAGGCTCAGGAGTTGGTGCGGGACCGGGTCGATCTAGACAAATTGTCACTCGTCTATTTGCGTGAAGATCGCCTGCTCCAATTTGCTCTCTCTCACCACGACTGATTGTGGTAATGCTCACCGAACGAGAACTTCCTGGCCGCATGCGTTCGAGCGTCGTCCGTAGCTCACGAGCAACACGGTCAGCCCGACGCTGGCCTAGCGCCAGATTATCGGGATCTGATCCCTCGCTACTTGCGAATCCTGTAATGATAATTTGTCTAATGCCTTCAGCGAGAATGCGTCTCGCACTTGCGATAATTATAGTCTGATGCGATGGAATTATCGTGTCAGACCCTTGTGCAAATCGGTCAAGAGTAGTACACGCCTCGCGTGCCTGAATGGACGCTTGGCTTCGACCCGTCCCCCCGTTAGCCGTTAGAGCCATGCGTAGTGCAGCATCTGTCTGTGGCCCAACAACCCCGTCGTTCGTCAGACCCTGCTGCTGCTGAAACCTTCGCACAGCTGACCGAGTCTGGTTACCCCAAACACCATCGACAGCGAGCTGTGTTCCTAAGATCTGATTGAGAGCAGTTTGAACCCACCTCATATATTCGGGATTGCTCCTGCTCGTCTCGCTCAACTCTCCCGTGTCATCCCGCCACTGATCAGGAGCCGCCGTTTCCCCAGCTCGCGATGTCCCACCTCCAGCAGAAGTTCCGGAGCAGGTAGCGATCTTCAGTAAGCGCACCGCATCAGCCAGAATCCACCCGGGCTGAGGGGAGTCTCGGCGTATGCGAACCTTAACCTCCGCTGGGATCTGAGATACCGTCACAACAGCCACATCGTTCCAGCGCCCAGCATTCGGTCGCTGATTTACCGTCACATTTTGGATAGATGTGCCAGAGCAGGGGCTACTCAAGCAGTTGACTTCAATATCAACCGGCACAGCTGAGTTCGCGCCAGCCACATTCGGCCACCACAGAGACACCTTGTAGGTACAGGCTTCATCTACAACGAGTGTAAGTTCCATCGGTGCACTTGTGGTGCTTGGTCGCGCTTGACAAAAATTGGTCCCCCAGGAATCGCGGTGGTTCGCACAATGATCATTTGCAATGGTGCGGCGTTGTTGTATGTGCCATCCAGTGGGGGCTATTGAGTGTGCTGCCACCGATGCGACAAGACGAATCGGTCTACTAGCTGCGGTTATTCCATCCCATGCAAGTAAAAGGAAGTAGTACTCCCAATCCCAGTAGGGGCCGGGATCTCCGTGGTTGGGATTGACTTGGCTGTGCCCAGCGACAGTAATGGCATTGATCGCAAAGCCATGACGCTGCGCGATGTCTCGCACCAAGGCGGCGGAACGTTCATAGAGTTGGATAGTCAACGGTGAAGGATCATTGCACACATCGGCATGTTCGATTCCGATCGAATCGGTATTATTGCCGGGACAATGAAACGCCACATGATCTTCTCGTACCATCTGTGTTGTCGTCCCATCTCGATCGACGATATAGTGTGCCGACGCTTGGCGCCCTGCATTTTGCCAACCAGCGATCACTGCTTCTGCCCCGGAACGGCGCGCAGTTGAAGGAACTGCAAGCACATGGATCACGACACGTCGGATTGAGCGTGGTGAGACCAATCCCCGACATGTGGCACTTCCGGCTTGCCCTGGCGTACAGAAACGTGAGGCATGGGCTGCAATAAAACGGCTCGCCAGTGGTGAGTCGGGAACGGTTGGGGCAACCTGTTCAACAACAGAGGTTTCTTCCGTAACGGGGCAGGCAGTTTCCAGAAATTCGCTTTCGGTGTGAGTGTGTCCCCACCTGTGGTGTTCTCGTTGGGGATATGCGGTTAGTAATCGAGAACGCTCGGGTTCCATTCCAGTCAATTGGGCGAGGTGTTTCCGAGTTTCAGCACCAACCACACCGTCCCACTTTGCAGGGTCTCCAAAAATTTGTTGCTGAATCGCAAGAACAGCTTGTTCAGTTTGATGGTCGAAATGACCGTCCTCAACTAAAGGGCACCCGCTGAGACCCGGTAATCCCAGTGCTACACTATCAGCATGAATTCGATTGAGTTGCCGTTGAAGCTCTCGAACAGTATTTCCCGTTGTGCCACGACGAAGGATGGGTGACGGCTCTGTGAGACTTGCTCCTCCGATTCCGGCTGACCTTCTCTGGCTTGACTCAGACACATCCTCTCCCCAAGGAAGAGTTCCCTGCCGTAGGCGGAGTACTAAAGTATCCGGCAATACATGACCGCTCTCATCACATACTCGTCTAGCAAAGCGATCTCTTGCCCTTCGCGGTCTTGGAGAGGTTTCAATGACCCGAACGTATTGACCAGGGAGCGGAAGCGGATAGCCTTCACTTCGCCAGCCCATTTCAGCAAGGCGCTGTCGTGAACACACTTCTGGAGAAGCTATCACTCCCACATGTCCCCACCCCTCACCTCGAGCTATGCGTAAGAATAGATCTCCCTCTCGAATGGCATTGACGGATAGTGCCTCATTGGGATGGGCAACTACTTCAAAACGACTGGCGTAGTGACGGTCCATGGCGTTTCTTGGGACGGATCGAGGCGAAGACTGCACCATTGTGTTGAACAGGGTGGTGGCCGTTGGTACTTGATTCCCGAACATCGCGCCCAACACATCCTGATCTTCACTCTCACCTACTGTGTCCGTGGAAGCTCTTACTAGAAGCGATCGCAGCGTTGTAGCCGACGATTGGGCAGTTTCCTGATGTTCGCCTACATAAGCTTCCGCCGCCTCCACCAACCTCCGCTCCAGATCACCTCCGTGCTTCTTCCATGACAACTGGCCTTCGCCCGTAGGCGGTTCATAGAGGGGTACATCTGGCGAAGCTACGGTAATGGGTTCATCGCCACTTCCTGATGAAGTCGGTCGACCTGGAGTAGCGGGTGGACTTGATATAGGACCTGTCGAAGCCACGACGGTTGTTTGCACCGGTGGTTGTTGCGACCCAGCTAGTGGCACAGAAAAGGCGAAGGGTGTATTGGGCCCCCCTACGGGAAATGCAACGGATGGCGCTCCTCCTCCTAGAGGAACCTGAAATTGAAACGGCAAAGTGTCCACTCGTTGCCTACGGCTATGCGAAGACCGGGAGCTACGGGACTCGTTTTCTGGTCCGTACTCGGAAGTGCCAGCTTGAGGTTGGCCACATTGACAAGGAGTGGCTTCATCTTCCCGAATGTTCGGCTCGTATTCTGCCATAACTGCATCTCCCTTTCTTACTTCCGATGGTGAGTCACGTGGAAATATCTCCGTTTCACCAGACTTGTCGCCAGATCCTTCATGCTCTAGTGATCGAGCTGCTTGGACCGCAGCAACTGTATTTAAATATCCATTACCGATGCGAAGCCGATTGCTGAGATTGGAGTCATCTGGAGGTGGATCGGTATTCGAAAGAAGTATCCGCCGCACCTCTTCCACTGAAATCGGTCGTCCAGCGGCGGCAAACATCAAAGCAACTGTCCCAGCCACGTGGGGAGCCGCCATACTTGTTCCAGACATCCGTGTGGTGAGGGACGATAATGCGGATTCATTTTTAGGCCGAGACCGTGCCGCAAGTACTTGGACACCAGGAGCGACAATATCTGGCTTTTGCCGACCATCACGAGTGGGTCCTGAACTCGAGAATGACGCCAGTGACTGATCACCACGATGAGCATCGTAAGCTCCCACGGCAATAGTCCTCAGCCCATTGCAGATCGTACCCAACGTTCCAGTTGGCTCGCTATCCTCAACTGAAAACCGTGCCTGACAGTTTAGACAGCCAGCATCTCGTTCAACCCACGCGTGGAAACGACCATCGACGATATCTTGCCCGTCAAGTGTTACCTCCCATTCGCCGAACGGAGCATCGGCGTTCAAAAAGAGCGTGACCTGGTTATCGCTATTATTTGGATCTCCGATACGATGATAGAGTCGTCCTACTTCTCGTTCACCAATCACAATTGATTTGTGTTCCTCTGGTCCTACCCGAATAGTTGGCCCGTCTCCTGGTCCGCGCAGTAGGACTTGGAGCCGATCGATGCCGGGGTACCAAAGATCAACTTCGTTCGGAGTACGGTCGCTTTCCTCGGTGATGAGGCGAAAAGACTGTGATTGCCCAGGTCGTACGGTTCCCTGAACATGGATCCGCCGATTGTAGTAGTTGCCCGTACTCTGCACGATGGCTCGTCCACGCGCAGCAAGAAGAAACGCGTCCATCCCTTGTTCCGTTAATGTTTTCCCATCATGCTGTCCCGCTTGGCGACCAAGACTCATATTCACGACGAATGGGCGTGATCCCGCGGCTTCAGCAATAAAATCCAAGGCCTCGAGGAGAGCGACGGAATCGCCCAACAGGGTTGGACCTTCTGCCGTTGAAGTTGAAAAATGAACAAAGATTAGATCTGCTTCTGGGGCGAGGCCTATAGGTCCGTTTCCCCGTCCGTTTCCTGCTGAAATGCTGAGGGTGTGGGTGCCATGACTGCCTAAACCCTGATCAGAATCAGCAGGGTTATAGCCTAAGGTATGGTAGGGGTCTGAGGCCGCTAATGCCTCGTCAATATGATTAGCAGAGAAGATACGTCCATATCCATATCGATTAGGTTTTTCAGGGTCCATGGGACTGTTCTGGTCCCAAAAGGCGAGCAAACGAGTGCGACCATTGTCTTTACGGAATTCAGGATGGGCAAAGTCCAACCCCCAGTCGATATGGGCGACTACTACCCCCTTCCCCGTCGGCATATCAGTCTCTGGCCGGCGTTGATCCGATGGAATGATTTGTACCTCGAGGTGTGACTCATGATTGCCATCATGATCGGACTTTGTCCATGCTTGATTCGCCAAATTGTTCGAGTAGCGTTTAGGGGCCTTCATGCTCTGCACATGAGTTCGTACGGCCGGAATTTCTCTCCGTGGGAGCCGACACGTTGCAATGGTGCCAAACCTGGTGATGATGCGTACACTTGGCGGAAGGTCCGATAGGTCGCTTAATCGGAGAATGACGGCGACTTCATCGTCCGGAGATCCTTCAGCATAAAGTTCAAGAAGTGCGGGATCCACAGTGAAGCCTACCTGTTCAAGAAACTAAAGTGAGAGATAAGCCATGGACCTGGAGCAGACGATCGGCGCATCAAACCTTGCCCCGATCGTCTCCTACTCAGGTTGATTCAGTGCACCCTCAGAGAAATTACACTTTCCTCTCTTGAATTTTATTTTCTAGGTCGTCCTCTGAGTCTTCGGACTGCTTTTTGACAATTAAAGGTAGAGCCAGTCCTAGAAGCCCTGGAACAAGCGTAGCAGCCAAAGTTACTGCAACCACCTTGTTCCGGTCTTCGACATCTTTCAGAATGGCGACGGAGAACGCTGCGTTCATCAGTGCTGTCGTCATGAGTGTCTCCTTATGATGTCTTGAATGCACCAGATGCCGCCAGCAGCAGAAGCGGGAGAACTAGCCCTCCACTTGTCAGGCTGCCCAATGGATTCGTAGCACCACCAGTCGTGCTCCCACCGCAGGAACCTTCCGAGGTGCCGTCTCCTCCAAGCAGAACAAGCGGAGCCAACGTCCCTAATATGCCGCCTCCTGCCACACTTGAGAGTACGGGAGCGATTGCACCAGTTTCACGTGTCGCTTGGAGGTCTTTTCGGACGCATGCAATAGAGGTCTTTCGATCGGCGTTTTCTTTTCTCAATCCTGCCGACACACGGGTTTGTTCAGTTGCAACGCTGCGCACCCGTCCGTCGATTACCTTGATAGCTTTGGCATTCGTATTAATCTGTTGAGTGACCCGAGCCAGAGCAGATTGGAGCTGCGCCTGCGTGACAACTCCTGCCGAAGGACGAGGTTGATAGGCATTTCTTGCTCGAGGTACACCGACAGGTCTTAAAGTACGTCGCCCACGACGAGCCTCGTCAAACGCTTCGTCTGATGATTCATCGAACGCTTCATCAAACGCCTCATCAAAAGCCTCATCATAAGCTTCTCCTTCATTGATCCCATACAATCCGTTCATCGAATCCTCCATTTTCCCCACTATGGTTAAGCGTACGGGCAACATGCCCGCCCAGTCCTTCGGTGTGGGTACCCGAGGACTGATCTGACTGCCGATTTGTCCGCTCACGTGACGGGTGATCTCTACGGTGTTCAAATTCGACCGCACGAGCCCGCCTGAGTGCGGGAAGGACGTACTTTTTGAATAATCCAGGGTGAGGCACTGCCCATCCGGGGACACCACAGCCGCTACAGCCCTCACACAAGAGATCTTCGCCGAAGCACTGTTCACATCCACCCAAAGCGGCTGCAAGCCTAAGAGTACGCCTTTGCAGCGCATCAAAGGCGGCCGTAATTTGCTGGATCTGCTCCGAGAATTCGTTCACATCCACGGGCGTTTCTACTTGCGGTTCATCGGAATCTGAACCTCTTGATTCTTCGGCTTGGAGATCTAGAACGTTGTGAGATTCTTGACACGTCTGTTGCTGTTGCTCCAACACTTGAATAATGTTGGCCAGAGCTGGGTTTGTAGCACCTTGTTTTTCCTTACAGGCCTGAAGCAATGTAAGAGCGTTCTGTTCTCCCTTGCCCGTCAGTAAATGAGTCAAAACTTCGATCATCGGATTTGTGGATCCATTCCCATTGTTCTGTCCGGCGATGGCCATTGAGGTAAAGCGATTCATAGATTTACCTTTCTTCCCATTCCACAAAATCTTCACTGTCACTTTCACCATCGATCTCAAGGACATCTTCAAGAATATCTTCTGCAGAGTAGTCTTCTTGTTCGAACGGGATCGCGCTATACATTTCAGAATCTTGAGCCCACCGAATAGCCCGTGCCTCAGCACGTTCTTCTATTTCAAGCAAGTGCTCCTGCCTCGCGAGCGTACCCACGACACGATTCAATTGGGCGGCATTCAGCAAATCCCACACGCGTGCGGCACGGTCGCGATCAAGAGACGGATCTCCCACAAACTCACCGGATTCATCCATCATGTACTGCAACGCCCTTTCCGCCCCATCGGAGTGCATGGAAGCTTCAGCTGAAGCTTGATTCGCGAGCGACCCAATGAGGTTTGCGATTGCTCCGACAGGAACGGGAGTTTGAGACGACCCAACCGCAACGGTGCCACGTCCTGCTGAGCCAAGTACCATGGAAGATAACGCCTGAAGCACCTCAGGACGCTGAAGCAGACTCAGCAGTTGCCCTGCAGCTCCACTGCCACCAAACGTAGCCGTGGAGGGGTTAAGTGGTGAACCTGCGATACTCTGGCCAGATAAGCCAGGGCGAGCTGCCTGTGGAGGCGCCCCATGGCGAGTCGCCCCTCTTCCCTGTGCAGCAACAGTGGGGCGCCCTCCAGCCAACCCGGAGATTCCGCTTCCGATCACGTTTCCGATTTGTCCGGCAGGGCTAAACTGCCCCGCGATGTTAGTCACGCCACTTAACGCTTGACCAACATCTCTGGTAGTTCCCCTTCCATAATGGCTGAGTCCTGCGCCCGCCCCGCCCACAGCTGCCCCTGCGATTATTCCGGGCAAACCTAGCGCGGATCCGGCGAGCGCACCCTGAGCAATTCCTCCACCGATCCGGGCAATTCCTGGCGCGTTCCTCGAAAAGAAGCGGCCAACGTCATCGAAAATCCCTTCCACATACTCGTCGTAATGTTCAGCAGACCCTGTACCGAACCGGCGTTCCATCATCGCAGCCAATTCAGCGGATGGGAGAATCGCATATTCTGGGGCCAAGACTTTTCTCAAACTTCTAAAGTTCGTGACAGGCGCCAGCTGAGTATGAGCACGCATAGTGGATTGCCTCCTCATGTGGGATGTTATTTAAGGTATCTCGCCGCCTCTCTTGGACGGCAACATCACTCCAGTCCTTCAATCTTGTCTATCGTTCAAACAATCATCCGAAAGAGAACCGTGTACAGCCTCATGTTCAACAATCGCGCTTTGTAGCGTCATCAAGATTGCTTTTGCATATCGTGGTGATGTTATCAACCGAGTGTGAAATCGTTCAGTGTCATCGGCATCATCATATTGACCAAATTCGAAAAGAAATTCCGAATCGTTCTGTCCTACTCGAAAGGCATTCGCATATCTCGCTTCCAGGTTCTGTGGCGTATGTTCGCTCATCGAATGGCATGCAACTTTTCTGTTTTCATATTGAGGCTGTGGTGAGCAAGCAACATGCCCAAAGAGCATGGATACGAATCAGATCCCAACCTGTTGCTAAGACGATGCATTTAGTCTCTACATCAAGAAGCCTAGACAGGAAACCATCGTGCCAGGTCACAACACGCCGTGACATTCAGGTCAGTCACTATGAGTCTTATCCTCTGTAACTCAGTGTGGTTTAAGGACGAAGGACTGAATAGAAGGTGTCACAGAATTTCTGTGACACTACGTGACACTACGTGACAATATGTGACGAAGTTATCTGCTCATTATATATAGGTACATTCGATTGGACTGAGCAGTGACTCCGAATCCACTCAATAGATACAGCGGCTCAGGTGCTTGGACATCGTGATAAAAAACGAGACATCCAGATTCTGAATCCATTTTGATACAGATAGTATCCGATAGGATTCTTACGGTTAGTTCTTCGCTTTTCGTCCCACCGATTTCTAAGAGGTTCCAATCAGAGATTTCCCGGCGTAATTATTGCTTAGCCTTCCGCATATGTCTCTCCCAATCAAGCCCTGCTCTCGAACCGAGTCGCGCACTCCAATTGGTGCCAGTCTAGTCGGTCAAAGCCAAGCCATCCAAAAAGTTCGCGAATACATTCACCAGGTCGCAAACTGTGATGCCAATGTATTGATTACCGGAGAAACAGGAAGCGGCAAGGAATTAGTGGCTCGGTCTATTCATTACAATAGTGCTCGCAGGTATAAGCCTTATATATCGTTTAACGCGGCTGCCATTCCAGACTCTCTTTTGGAGAGTGAACTATTCGGCCATACAAAAGGAGCCTTTACAGGAGCTGACACTCTTAGAGATGGAAAACTGAAGAGCGCAGAAGGAGGCACCATCCTCTTTGATGAAATCGGGGACATGAGTCCTTTCTTACAGGCTAAACTTCTTCGCTGCTTGGAGGCGCGTGTGATCCAGCGGCTTGGTTCTAATACAGAAATTCCTCTCGATGTAAGAGTGTTAGCCGCCACCAATCTGGATTTAGCGGATTGCGTTGAATCAGGGTCTTTCCGGAGAGATTTGTACTATCGTCTCAATGTCGTTCGTATTCATCTCCCCCCCTTACGCGAGCGCAGTGAAGATATCATCCCGCTTCTTGAATACTTTGTCACTGAATTGAGTCGAACCTACAAGAAGAAAGTAACGGAGGTGGCCACCGATGTCATCGAGTCGTTCTTGAAACACGACTGGCCTGGGAATATTAGAGAGTTCAAGAATATCCTTGAGGCCGCGTTCGTAACACTTAGATCCCCCAACATTTCTCTTGAAGACCTCCCATCGCATTACTTTGAGGCCTGTAATCGGCGTATAAACCAGGATTCAGAGGAGCGAGCCAGAATCATTTCTTTGCTGTCGGCTCACAGCTGGAATAAGAGCTTGACTGCGAAAGCATTGGTATGGTCACGGATGACGCTGTACAGAAAACTCAAAAAATATCAAATTCACAGAGACGGATGGCCCATTAGTATGGGAAGGACTTTCTCGAAAACGTCACATTGAAGATAGAATAGCTACTGGAAGAACACCATTTCTGCCACACTCGCCCCCGACGCGGGTGCAAAAAATGATGTGGCATAAACACTCTGCGACTGCGGAGAATTATGTGAACGACTGCGAAAAGTCTTGTAAGTATAAGAATAGACAGTTGCGCATGTCTAAGCCAAC
>Ga0268299_1004441_pt1 | contig 10917 bp, 8 predicted proteins | sample NOBtaG_FD_193484 | JGI IMG/M metagenome (GOLD analysis project Ga0268299, IMG submission 193484) | Activated sludge microbial communities from bioreactor in Nijmegen, Gelderland, Netherland - NOB reactor | ecosystem: Engineered > Bioreactor > Aerobic > Activated sludge | place: Netherlands... | reverse complement strand
GCCGCGATCGACGCGTCGGTCTTCCTCTGGGCCGGGGACGGCGCTCCGCGTCCCCTCGAAGGGCGACCCGAGTCGGTGCCGGCGCCGACCGCGGTCGAGCGCGAGCGCATCGCGGCCGAGCGCGCGGCAACGGAGCGGCGGCGGCCGGAGATCGCGCGCGCCCGTCTCGCCCTCGCGAGCGCCGAGATCGACGCCGAGCTCGCCGACGAGCTCTGGTGGCCGAGCGTCGAGGCGTTCGCCGAGAGCATCCAGCCCGATCTCGGCTCGCCCGACGGTGACGAGTTCAAGGTCGGCTTCAGCGTCACGCATCCACTGTGGTTCCGCCAGCAGAACGCGCAGCGCGCCATCGCCCGCGTGAACGCGAACCGCGCGTGGCTCCAGCAGCTCAACGCCCGCCGCACCGTCGAGGCGGACGTCGAACGCGCGATCGTCGGCCTCGAGCGCACGCTCGAGCGCCACGGCACGGTGGAGCGGGAGGCCGGGCTCGCGCGCCGTCTCGCCGAGGCCGAGCGCGAGCGCTTCGACGCCGGCGAGAGCTCGCTGCTCGTCGTCAACATTCGCGAGCGCGCCGCGGCCGAGGCGGCGACTCGTCTCGTCAACGCGAAAGCCGAATATCTTCGCGCCGTGATCGCCTATCGCTGGGCAGTCGGCACCGTCGCCGATTGGAGCTCCTGATCGGCGGGGCGAACGCCGAGGACCTGACAGCGACGCTGGTCGACGAGCTCGGACGTGTTCGCATGCCTGTCCTTGCCGCTCACGAGAACAGCTCGCGCCGGGCCGATTCGGTGATCGCGATGACGGCCGGGTGCTTCAGCCGGCGCTCGGCGGAGATCGCGTAGAAGCGCGCGCGCACCGGCACGCGTCCGACCCGCACCAGGTCGTATTGCCGACAGATCTCGCGGCGTACCTCCGTCGCCTCGAACCAGCGCTCCAGCCCGCGCCGAAGTGGGCCGTGCTCCCGCGGCAGGATGAAGGGCGCGCGGTCGAGGGATCGGGGAAATCCGCGCCGCAGTTTCCGCGCGAGTCGCGGGCTGCCGAAGATGTCGGCGTCGCACTCACCAAGCGCGTGGTCGAACGCCCGGATCGGCGCGCTCGGGTCTAGCGGCAGATCGCTCGGCACCAGGTCGAGCGTATGGACGGCCAGCTCCGCGAAGAGTCGCTCCCGCGTGTCCTCCACGCACACCAGGTGCACACGCGACGCGAGCGCGGGTGTTCCGCCGGCGCGTGATCGCGCGCCGGCGGCGATCTTCATACATTGAAAAAGAGAATGTGGCACAGCCATATTATCTATTTGGCCTAGGCGTGGCGCATCGCTAGAGACGGTGCACGCATGAAGGGGTCTGCGAATCCAGCCCTTCGCGCAAAGAGAACGCGATGAGGTGCAAATGGAGACACGGCCTGTGATGAGGTGGAAACCTGGACCAGTGGCGCGGGCCCAGCGCTCAGCGCGCGTCCTGTTGCCGTTCTCGAGGCGCCGGCAAACTTCCGACGGACAGGACCTGACGCCCACCGACGCACTTCGCCGGCTTCTCGCGGGGAATCAGAGGTTCGGGCACGGGCGGCCTTGGTCGACGCACCCCGAGGGCGCGCATCGAAAGCACAGCGCGCCGAGTCTCGCGCCGTTCGCGGCCGTGATCGGCTGCTCGGACTCCCCGGTGCAGCCCGAAGTTCTCTTCGATCAGGATGTCGGCGCTCTCTTCGTCCTGCAGCTTGCTGGAAACGTCGCGACGACCGACGAGGTCGCAAGCCTCGAGTACGCGGCTGGCGTATCGGAGCTTCGCGCGATCCTCGTGCTCGGGCACACGCGCTGCGGGGCGGTCGAAGCCGCGCTCGCGCGCGGCCCTCGAGAAGGTGCGATCGGCGCGTTGTTCCAGCAAATCAGGTCGGGCCTCGACCCTACCTGTCGCGACCTCCTTCGGGCGGTCGAGGACAACGCCCGTGCTCAACGGCAGAGGCTCCTCGACGGATCCGCCGTCCTGAGGGATCGCATCGCGTGCGGAAAGCTGGCGATCGCCGCCGCAGTCTACGATGTGGCGACGGGCACCGTTCGGATGATCGCATGAGTCCCCACCGGAGTCTCGCGGGCACGACGATCCTCGTTACCGGGGTCACCGACGACGCGTCGCTCGCGCTTGCGATCGCGCGCGAGCTCTCCGCGCAGGGCGCCCGGCTGGTGTGCGCGGGGCTCGGACCGACCCCGCACCACGGCACCCTGTCGCCGCGTGCGGCGCGATATCTCGAGACGGCGTGGACGTCGTTCCGCCAAGCCGTGGCGACCCTGAACGCGGACGTCATTACGCTACCGTTCGACGCCAAGCTGGATGCGAGCGTGATGGCGATAGCCGAGGACCTCGGGCGGCGCGATCGGGTGCTGGACGGCGTCGTGCACGCGATCGCGATGGATCCGACGATCCGCGGTGATTCGGTGGCACCGCTGCTGGCCGTGACGCGCGAGCAGTTTCTCGAGTGCCTCGATGTGTCGGCCTACTCGCTGCTGGCACTGGTCCGTGCGCTGCTCGACGCGAACGTGCTGCGGCACGGCGCGTCGATCGTGACCCTCAGCTACATCGGGGCGGCGCGCGTGCCTGCGCATCCCTACCGCAATATCGGCATCGCGAAGGCCGCCCTCGAACGGCTGGCACTCGAGATGGCGGACGACTTGGGCCGCGCGCATGCAATCCGCGTCAACACGGTTCGCTTCTCGCCGTGGTCGAGCAGTCGGGCCGGTGGCGCGATCCCCGGTCTCGGAGATGCGATGCGCGCCGCTCACGCGCGCAGCGCGCTCGGCAACGCCCGCCCCGATGACCTCGCCCGCGAGGTTGCCCACCTTCTCGAGCCGGGACTGCGGGTGACAGGCGAGGTCCGACACGTGGATGGAGGGTTCCATGGTCTCGCATGAGTCGAGTGCGGCGTCGCAGCCGTTGGTCGGGGTCATCATGGGGTCTCGCTCCGATTGGGAGACGTTGCGGGCGACCGCAACGGCGCTCGACGGGCTCGGCGTGCCGTACGAAGCGCGCGTCGTGTCCGCGCACCGCACGCCCGATGCACTCTTCGCGTACGCGGCGGCCGCCGAGGAGCGGGGGTTGGAGGTCATCATCGCGGGTGCGGGGGGCGCGGCACACTTGCCCGGTATGGTGGCGAGCAAGACGGTGCTGCCCGTGCTCGGAGTTCCGATCGGGTCGCAGCACTTGGGTGGCATGGACTCCCTGCTCTCGATCGTACAAATGCCGGCCGGCGTGCCGGTCGGAACCCTGGCCATCGGCCGCGCAGGCGCCACCAACGCTGCGCTGCTCGCAGCGGCCATCCTCGCGATCCGCCACCGGGAGTTGCGCGTAGCCGTGCGACGCTATCGCGAGGCCCAGACGGCGGAGATCCTCGCGTCGGCCACTCTCGAGTCGTGAGGGTCGGCGTCCTCGGCGCTGGTCAGTTGGGGCGGATGCTGGCCCTGGCTGGGTCTCCCTTGGGTCTGCATTTCGTGTTTGGAGACCCCGCGGTGGACGCGCCGGCGCGGCTCCTCGCGGACCACCTCGTCGGCGAGTACGACGACCAGAACCTGCAGCACCAGCTCGCCCAGCGTTCCGACCTCGTGACGTACGAGATCGAGAACGTCCCGGCCGCGGCGCTCTACCACCTCGCGGAGCACCGCCCGGTGTTTCCGACTCCGCAAGCCCTTCGCCTCATGCAAGACCGTCTCAAAGAGAAGAGCCTCTGCGCACGGCTCGGCATACCGGTACCCCCGTTTCGCAAGGTGGATGCGGCGGGAGATCTACAGGCCGCGGCGGTCGACCTCGGACTCCCTCTCATGCTGAAGACGCGCTACGCGGGCTACGACGGTCGTGGCCAGCGGTGCATCGAAGCGCAGGCCGGGCTGAGCGGCGCGTTCACCGAGCTCGGCGGACGGCTCCTGATCGCCGAGCCTCTCGTTCCGTTCGCGCGCGAGGTGTCTCTGATCGCCGTGCGCGGTCGTGACGGCGCGTTCGCGGCGTATGCGCTCGTCGAGAACCATCACGAGAGCGGCATGCTGCGCTGGTCGCGCCCGCTCGCATCCGCCGGCGCGGCGGCATTGCAAGCGACGGCGGAGCGCCACGCGCGCCGAATCATGGAGCATCTCGACTACGTGGGCGTGATGACGATCGAATATTTCCAGACCGAGCAGGGCATCTTCGTCAACGAGATCGCGCCGCGCGTGCACAACTCGGGGCACTGGACCATCGAGGGCGCCGCGACCAGCCAGTTCGAGAACCACCTCCGGGCCGGGCTCGGATGGCCGCTCGGGGATACGGCGACGCGCGGCGCGACGGTCATGGTGAACTTGATCGGAGCAGTACCGGAATTGCCGCGCCTGCTGGCGATCCCGGGCGTGCACGTGCACCTCTACGGGAAAGAGGCGCGACCGCGGCGCAAGGTCGGGCACGTCACGCTCGTGAGCGACACGGTGACGGAGCTGGCAGAGCGGACCCTACGGCTCGCGGACGTGCTCGGGATCACGCTGCCTGCTCCGTCGCTGGAGGAGGATCCGGTGCGAGTCGCCGTCACCGGCCAGTGACGCCGTCCACTCGAGGAACGGACGGAATCACCGACCGGCGACGAATCCGTCGCCGGGACCCTCGACCCGGGCCCCCATGCCATGCGTCATCGGCACGAGCCGCGCGCTATGCTGACGCCGCGGCCTCGGGCTCCCACTCGCCCGCGCGGTAGGCGTGCACCCGAGCAAGCTTCGCGTCGAGCTGGAACAAGTCGATCCAGCCGTTCTCGACCAGGGCGCGTACCGTGGCGTGCTTGCGGAGCACCGCCTCGATTGCCTCGCGCGGTGCCTCGATGAACACGCTGAGCCGCTGCGGCGTGTGCACGAAGCGCTCGCCGTCGTGCAGAGACTGCATCGCCAGGCCGATGCGCAGATCGCCGCCGTTGCCCTCGAACACGCCGAGGTGCCCCCCGACCACGTTGTGCAGCACCTTGTTGCCGCTGCCATAGCGGAGGTTGTCCACCGTCGAGGCGTAGTACTGCATGTTGATCCAGTGCGTGACCACCATTGGCGCCGTCATGATCAGCTCCAGCACGGCGAATCCGGCGTCCTCCTCGTAGCGGTAATCGTGCAGGAACGACCGCCCGTGAAGGTCGAGGTGCCGGGTGTGCTCGCGCGGGGCGACGATGAAGGCGCAATTGTCGGCGAGGCCCCATTCCGGCCGCACCTCCGACCAGTCGCGAGTCCGTCTCGTGACGGCTCGCTCGAGCACGGCGGCATCGTCACTGGAGAGTCCGAGTCGCGCGGCGCGCTCGGCTCGCGCGCGCATGCCTGCCGCCTGGAGCCACGCGCGCAGCACGGCGACGTCGGTGACGTGCGTGCTCGGCACCTCATCGAGGTCGAAGAGGTGCACCTCGTCCGTGGTGGTGTTGTGCAAGCCGGGCAGAAACCAGGTGCCCTCAGGCACCTGGATGCCGCGCGCTCCGAGCTCTCGCCGGATCTCGGGATCGTTGAACAGCGCGGCCGCGACGCGCGCGTTCACTTCGCCCGTCTGCCCGCAGCACGCACCGCAGTCGAGCCCGGCGGCGTACGGGTTGTTGCGTGTGGTGCTGCCGTGCCCGGCCAGCAGGACGATGCGCGCGAATCGGCGCGTGAGGCTCATGGCACGCAGCATGCCGGCTGCGAGATCGGCGCGGGCGGCGACGTCGAGCGGCGCCCCGTTCGCTCGGCATTGCAGGCGTGGCTTGCGCAACTCGTGCTCTTTTCCGCGCAGCCCGGCCTGGTCCGCAGTGGGATGATGCGCGTCGCCGCGGCTGTCGTGCCACAGCTTGGTCGCGTAGCGCAGGCCGAGCGCCTCGACGAAGGCGAAGCTCGAGACCGCGCCCGCCTTCAGCTGCGACCACGCGGCGTCGAGTCGCAGCCGCTGCGCGCGCTGCGCGGCGAGTCGTTCCGGGACGCCGGTGTCGACTGCCTGCAGCGTCGGTGCGAGCAAGCCCGGAAGCTGAGGGCGCGCTTGCTCGGCCGCGAGCGGCAGATACTCGATCGGCAGGCCGAAGAAGCCCGCGAAGCCGAGCGTCTGCACGGATTGCGTTTGAGCCTCGAGCGCACGCCGGAAAACCTCCGACCGTACGTCGATGCAGAAGACCGCCTGCACGTCCACGTGCTCGGGCGTAGGATTCGCCAGCCCGGCCGGCAGCTTCGCGCAGGTCTCGCTCTGCCACGCGATTTCGAGCGCGGTCTGGAACAACCAGTCGTCCGCCTGGGCTGCACGTGCTCGTGCGTCGGCCGCGGACCAACTCGCCATCGCGAGCTGCCACCGCGCGCGCACGGTCGGCGCCGCGGAACGGTAGAGCAGCCACTCCCAGGCGAGCCGAATCCCGAGCAGCTCCGCTATCGACGCGTCGTCGCCGCCTGCCAGCCGCGCCGTCCAGCGTCGATAGGCGCACCAGGCGGCCCAACCGTTCAGATCGAGCAAGAGACCCAGGAGGTAGGGGTCGTACTCCGCCTCGGGTACGTCGAGCTCGCTCAGCGCCAGCTCGGCCATCCCAGCCGCGTCCTCCGGCAGGTCACGTGCCGCGGCCCGGAGTCCGCGCCACCCCGCGAGAAGGCGCGGACTCTTGTCGATGAGGGCGTGGCGCCGGAAGCTGGCGTACAAGCCACCCGTCCGATCGGGTCGGAGATGCGCCTGCCCCTCGTCGAAGTAGGACGCGCAGAATTGGCTCGTGCTCGTCGTGACGAAATCCCGCATCGAGATCTTGCGCTTCAGGTCGCGCTGCGCGTCCACGACGTCCATCACGCGCGCCCGGCGCGGCGCGGTCGGCTCGTCGCTGTCGAGCAGCGCGCGGAGCTTGGCGAGCGTGATGTCCGAGCCGCTGCGCGCGATCGCCTTCTGGAGGTGCTCGTCTCGGAGCCGCCCCGCGGCGTGCTCCCGACGATAGTAGGCTCGCGGCATCAAGAGGCGGGCGCCGCTGAGCGCCGTGAGCTCGATCGAAACCTCGGGCACGGTTTTGTCGATCATGCCCCAGAACGGATTGACCGCGATGAAGCGGTCGAGCGGCCACGTCGGCGCGATGCGCGCGCAGGCCCGCTCCATCGCGGCCCGGACGTCCAGGGTGCGCGGCGTATGCGCCGCGACGGGAGTCTGCGAGGTGACGGACGGGCTGACGATCGGCATGGCTCAAACCTCCACGGTGGCGATGCGGGTGGACGGAGCGGACTCCCTCACGGGGAAACGCGGGGGCCAGATCAGGAAGGTGACGCGAGTGAAGAGCTCGTCGAGGTAGAAGCCGGCGAAGAGCATGGGGTGCAACGTCCGCGCGAAGCGTCCGTTCGGGAATTCCCGCAGCCACATCTGCGCGGCAAAGAGCGCCGCGAACCCGGCCGCGACGAGCGCGGCGCCGACGGTCGAGACGACCGGCGGGGCGGCGACGGTCAGCACGTGGCGGAAGGCCTCGTGCCAGACGAAGTACAGCGAAGAGATGCCGACGGTGTGGAGGGCGGCCGTGCGCAGCGTGCCGCCGGCGAGCACCTGGTACGCGAAGGGCGCGATCGCAAGCGCGAGCACCAGCGCGAGCGCAAGCAGCGAGGCGTCTTCGTGGGCGGGGTGACCGAGCCAGAAGAGATGAAGGGAGAGGATACCTCCGACGCAGGCGGCGGCGAGCGCGCCGGCGGCCAGCGCGCGTGGCCGCGAAGCGGGCCGACTCGGCGCGAGAAGCGCGTGGACCCGCCAACCGTCGACGGTGCTACCGGATGCGAGGAAGGCGTGCGCCTTGTAGAGCGAGTGCGCGATCAGGTGCAGGAGGGCGAGGTGCCACACGCCGAGACCGCACTGCACGAGCATGAAGCCCATCTGGGCGCAGGTCGACCACGCCAGCGCGACCTTGATGCTGACCCGTGTCGTCATCACGAGCGCGGCGATCAGCGCCGTGGTCAGGCCGATCCCGAGCAGAATGAGCTGCGCGACCTCGGCTCGCGCCATCAAGGGCGACAGCCGGATCATCAGAAACCCGCCGATGTTGACCACGCCCGCGTGCAGAAGCGCGGAGACGGGAGTGGGAGCTTCCATCACTTGCATCAGCCAACCGTGGAACGGCAGCTGGGCGCTCTTGAGCGCGACCGCCACCACGAACAGCACGGCCGCGGTCTGCGCCGAGCCGGGGAGCACCGCCTGCGCGCTCGCCCATTGCTCCACGGCGCCCAGCCGTGCGCTCCCGACCTCGCCGCTCAGCAGCGCGATCGCTCCGACCATGCATGCGTCGGCGAGGCGGCTGACGAGAAACTTCTTGTGCGCCGCGACGAGCGCCGCCGGACGGTCGGCATAGAACGTGAGCAGCTGGTGAAGGGCGACACTGGTGCAGAACCAGGCCGCTGCGAGCACCCAAAGGTTGGCGGTGAGGACGAGCGTCGCGACGGCCGCGAGGGTCGCGAGCAGCCAACGTGCGTATCGCGGCTGCCCAGGGTCGCCGTGCAGGTAGCGCTGCGAGTACCGGGCGATCACGAGTGCCAGACTCGACACGAGCACGAGCATGACCCCGGTGACGACGTCGAGGCGCATACCGACCGCGTCCGCCGTCGGCACCACGGATCCCGTGACGGCCGCCAGGCCGCAGCCGGCGCCGGTCAGCAGCGCGAAGCCGAACGCCAGCGTGGCGGCACGCGTGGCGAATTCCAGCGGTGAACGACGCGCAGGCGCGATCAGGGCGGCTCCGCCGAAGACCGCCGGGATCAGGGCGGCCAGTCCGGGGAGGAACGAGAGCCATGCGGAGAGAGTGATCATGGCGCGGTCTTGTAGACGCTCCACACGTTCTTGAAAAAGACATAAATGTGCTGAATACGTTCACGTATGGAGATGGAATGTCAGGTACCCTCCAACGCATAAACTTCCATCATCTGCACTACTTCTGGGCCGTCGCGAAGGACGGCAACCTCACGCGTACCGCGATGCGCTTGCGCGTGTCGCAGTCGGCGCTCTCGGCGCAGATACGCCAGCTCGAGGATCAGCTCGGGGAGAGGCTCTTCGTCCGCGAAAAACGCAGGCTCACGCTCACCGAAGCGGGCCACGTCGCGCTGGAGTACGCCGAAGACATCTTCAAGGCCGGGCACGATCTCCTCGCGACGCTGAAACAGGGGCGTGGGCGCGAGCAGGTGCTCCGCGTCGGCGCGGTTGCGACGCTCTCGCGAAATTTCCAGGAGTCGTTCATCAAGCCGTTGCTCGGCCAGCCCGGCGTTCGGCTGCAGCTACAGTCCGGTACGTTCGACAACCTCCTCGGCCGGCTCGCCCAGCATTCGCTCGACCTCGTGCTCGCCAATCGTACGCCGCGACGCGAGCCGGGCGACAACTGGCGCTGCCGCCGCATCGCGAGGCAAGAGATCAGCTTGGTCGGTCATGCGCGGCGGCAGGTCTTCCGGTTCCCCCGTGACTTGCGTGCCACGCCGATGATCCTGCCGGGCTCCGACAGCGACATCCGTCGAGAGTTCGACGCGCTGTGTGAGCACCTCGACATCGAGGTACAGATCGTGGCCGAGGTCGACGACATGGCCACCATGCGATTGCTCGCACGTGACCTGGATGCCATTGCGCTCGTGCCCTCGGTCGTCGTCCGCGACGAGCTGAGCAGCGGTACCTTGTTCGAGTACTGTGTGGTTCCGAGCCTGTTCGAAACGTTCTACGCGATCACCGTCGAGCGCCACTATCAGCACCCGCTCGTGCGCACGCTGCTTGCGCGCGACGAAGCAGAGATCCTCGCGATGCGCGGTCCGGTACGACGCGCGCGCCGCCCGCGCTGACGCTGCTTCGCGCACGAGCAGAACCCGACGTCCTCCCGACGAACGTCGGCACGTTGCCGGCGCTCATCGTGGACTACGTCGGCGCGGAGTGACGCGGCGTCTATCCAGTCCTGGATATCCGCCGGGGCCCGACCGCCCGGGCCGGGGCTGTGTAGCGGCAATGGACACGCGATCTGTCGAGCTGGCGCCGGGAACCTACGCCGGGCGACGACGGCGCGGTTGCGGGCTTCGCGCGACGCGAATCTCCACGACAGAGTCCACTCGTAAGGCATCACCACGCTGATCGGCTTCTTGCAGGTATCGGCGTAGCGATTGCCGGCATTCTTTCAGCTCGGCGATCCGTCGCTCGGAATGCTCGTCTACCCTCCCGAGCCGCTCTCGATCACTAAAAACTTTCAGCGCGTGGAACTCGATCTTGTACGTGAGGAGGCCGATCAGCAGATCGCGAGCGTCTGCCACCGTGAACGTACCGCTGACCAAGCGAATGCTCTTGGCGCGCCGCGAGCCCGCGCGACGCCCTCCGGGAGCCTCACGGGTCGAGCTCGTGCTTCCTTTTGCCGGCTTCCGCTTCATCCGAACCATGCGTCTAGCGGACGCCGCGACCACAGCGTGAATAGATAATGTAGCTACCCCACATAGGGTTTTTGAATGCGACTCCCGCGGGCGCGATCTCTCGCTCGTCGCGGGTGCCGAGACTCGCGCTGCGAGCACGCCCAGACGAACCGACGTCGAGATCTTCGACGCGCTCGCCGCGCAGCGGTCTGGCGGCGTGTCCGGTCGTTCGGGCGGTTCAAGGACGAGGCCGACTGACGTCGCGCGCGGCGGCGGACGGCGTCAGGCCGCCGCCGCCGGCTCGGGGTAGCGGATGTAGCTGTCGATCAGGACGTCGACGAGCACGGTGTCGGAGGGACGCTCGCCCGTGATGACGCCGCGCGCGCGAAGATCGTCGACGAGACGGTCGACCACCTTCGTCACGCTGAGGTCGTCGGTGTTCTCGCGCCAGGCTCGCTGCTCCGCCTCGTCGGCGAAGCAGTACGCCTTCCAGGAGATCGAGTAGCGGAGCTCGTTCCAGCGGTACTCCGCGACGGCCTCGTCGCCGTCCGCCATGATCCAGCGGTCGTCCGCGACGTGCTTGAGCCGCATGCCGGGCCGCAGCTTGTCGACGG
>Ga0268299_1004440_pt1 | contig 10918 bp, 10 predicted proteins | sample NOBtaG_FD_193484 | JGI IMG/M metagenome (GOLD analysis project Ga0268299, IMG submission 193484) | Activated sludge microbial communities from bioreactor in Nijmegen, Gelderland, Netherland - NOB reactor | ecosystem: Engineered > Bioreactor > Aerobic > Activated sludge | place: Netherlands... | reverse complement strand
ACTGTCGACGGCGCCTGACTCGTCGCGACCCTACCGCAGACGCGCCCAACTGCTCGGTGACATCGTCGGCTCCCGCGCGCGGCCCGTCGGCCCGCCGGCGGAGCCGCTGTCGGACGCATCGAACCCGGGCTACAGCGCCTTCAAGACCACCTACGCCACGCGACCGACGGTGGTCTACGTGGGCGCCAACGACGGCATGCTGCACGCCTTCAACGGCGCGCTCACCGGCACCGGCTCCGGTCAGGAGATCTTCGCCTACGTGCCCAGCGCGGCCTTCAGCGGACCCAGCAGCCCGGCGACGCCGGGAGTCAATGGCCTCGCCTCCCTCGGAAACCCTTCGTTCAGCCACCGGTACTTCGTCAACGCCACGCCGAAAGTCTTCGACGTCGACTTCACGCGCACGTGGACCGGCACCGCGGTCGGCACCGGCACGGCCGACTGGCGGTCGGTGTTGATCGGCGGTTTGGGCAAGGGCGGCCGCAGCTACTACGCCATCGACGTCACCGACCCGGCGACGATCACCACCGAGGCCGCGGCCGCAGGTCGCGTGCTGTGGGAGTTCACCGACTCGCGCATGGGCTACACCTTCGGCGAGCCGGCGGTCGTGAAGACCCGCAAGTACGGCTGGACCATGATCATCCCGTCGGGCTACAACACGCCGGACGGCCGGGGCTACCTGTTCTTCGTCAATCCGCGCACCGGCGCGCTGCTGGAAGCGGTGACCACCGGCGAGGGTTCGACGACCAACGACGCCGGCTTCGCCCACGTCAACGCCTACATCCTCGACTTCACTGACGGCTATGCGGACGCGGTCTATGGCGGTGACCTGCTCGGCAATGTCTGGCGCTTCGACATCACCGCGACGACAGGCGCCTACCCCGGCCCGCTGAAGCTGGCGCAGTTGCGCGACGGAGCCTCCACGCCCAACGCACAGCCGGTGACGTCCCGGCCGATGATCGAGCTGCACCCCGTGTCGCGGAAGCGGATGGTGCTCGTCGGCACCGGCCGACTCCTGGACTCGACCGACATCAGTTCCACTCGGGAGCAGACCTTCTATGCCATCGACGACGGCAACCAGTTGCGATTCAACAGCACCGCCAACCTGCCGGCAGGCGTCGACTTCCCGATCGAGCGCAACGAACTCGTCGCCAATACCGACTTGCTGACCGGCATTGCGACAACAGCAACAACGATGGGCTGGTACGCCGACCTGGGCCGCGACGCCACTTCCAACGTCGCTTGGCGTGTGGTCAGCGATCCGGCGACCTTCTCGGGCACGGTGGCCTTCGCGCCCACGCTGCCGAGCATCAGCGACCCCTGCGCACCGTCCGGAGTCAGCCGCATCTACGCGACCGACTATCGCAGCGGCATCTCGAAGTTGATCAACGACTCGGGGGCGGTCATCGGGTACACGACCCTGGTGGGCGCCGGTGTCGTGACGGACCTGCGTTTCCTGAGCGTCGGTGGCCGCGTCCGGCTGATCGGCGGCACCGACCGAGGGGCCGTGGAGAACGTCCGCGGCAACTTCGGCTCGACGATCGGCCTGCGCCGCCTCAACTGGCGCGAGTTGCAGATCGGCAACTGAGTCGGCGGTTTCGCTGCGAGGGCCTTGCCTGACGGCAAGGCCCTTTTTCTTTCTGCCTCATCGAGGCAAGCCCCCTTTATCATCGAGACATGCCCCAGGACCTTGCCGGCGTTCGCCTCGACAACGCGCTGCGGCTGTTCGAGGAGTTCGTCCAGGCCACCGTCAAGCATGCGGACGCGGCGACGCTGCGCGGGCTGGAGGGTCGCTTCGCGGAGCGGCTCGGCATCCAGCCCAGCTACTGGAGCCAGATCAAGAGTCGCTCGCGCCAGATCGGCGAGCGGCTCGCGCGGCAGTTCGAGCAGCTCTGCCACAAGCCCCACGGCTGGATGGACCGGCGGCACGATGCCGGCGCGCCCATCGGCCCTGCAATGGCGATGCCGGCGGGCGCTCCGCCGCCTGCCCCGACGCCGGCCACGCCGCAGGACGACGACGAGCGCTTCATCATCGGCCTGGTGCTGACCTACTACCGCCGGCACCCGCAGCGGGCCCGCACGCGCTTGCTCGAGCTGCTGGGCGAAGTGCTGGTCGCCCCACCGGCCGAGCTGCCGGCGAAGGCAGCACGGACGCCGACGCCGGCCGTCGATGGCGACACGCTCTGGGCGAAGGCCCGCGCCGGTGTGGCGCCCTTGAAACGCAAGCGCTGATCCGGGTCAGTCCCTAGCTCAAGGGACTTGACCAAGATAAATATATATTTATCATTCGGTCAAGCTGCAGACGGCCTGCCGCAATCGACGTCCCCAGGCCCGATCGCCGTGACGCCCCGCCCTCCACCCGCCTCCCGGAGTTGCCCTTGATCCCGATGCCTTCGCAGACCTTCCAGCACCCTGCCCGCTGCAGCGTGTCGGTCCGCGTCACCGGACGCTCCGGCCAGGCCCGGCTGTCGCGTCGTTCGTGGAACCGGCTTTCGCCGGGAACGCTACCCCGTCGCTGAGTCCGCTCAGCCTCAGCCTCACGGCCCGGGATGCGTCAGCGCCCGGGCCGTTTGCTTTGCGGACGCGAGTCCGCGCCCTCACTCACGTTCCGTCCGCCAAGGAGATGACCATGAAGAACCGCCACACCGCCCTCGCCATCCGCCGCACCCAGCCGCGCAACCCGTTCGTCGCCGCCGCCCGCTTCCGGCAGGCCGGCATGCACGGCAAGAGCGGCCAAGCGCTGCGACAGCAGGCCCGCCGCGCCTTGCAGCGCGAGGTCGAGGACCTGCACCCGCCCCATTCCTGAACCCATCCGGCCGCACGCCCGCGCGCGGCCACCCGAGGAGCCCCGATCATGTGGACCACCTGGAGTCGAAGCCCGGCGCACGAGACGCCGTTCCTGAGTCTGTTGAAGGCCGCACGGCTCGTGCTGGTCGCCAGCCTGCTGCGCGCCAGCTCGGCGCTGCTGCATGTCGCGGTGCGCTTGCAGCACCGCGCGGTGCCGGTCGCGCCGCGGCCGGTCGAAGCGCCCGATCGGCTGGAGTTCCATGCCGAAGCGGGCGCGCCGGAAGGCGCGCTCTACGTGGACGGTCAGCTGGCCGGCTGGCTGAGCGGCGTGACACGCCTGTGAGGCGGCCCTGAGTCCGCGCCCGACCCCGGGCTGTCGCGCCGCGGCAGCCCGGGACGGTCGACGAGCCTTCAGTTCATCCGCCGCCGGCCGATAAGGAGCGCATTGCCCGAAAGCGCCCGATCGCGGGACGCATCGCCCATGTTGATCCGACCCTCGACCGAGCTTGCCGACTGGACCGCGCGCTTCCACAGCGCGGCGATCCCCGTGCTGGCGGCCACCGCCGAGGAGCTGGCCCTGCTGGCCCAGGCCGAGGCGCTGCGCGGCGACGTCGACGCGCACCAGCTGGCCGACCCGGTCGGCCGCGATCCGCTGATGGCCCTGAAGCTGCTGGCCGCCGTCGCCCAGGCGCGGCGTGCGCGCGGCGCCAGCGACGAGCGCGGCAGCCCGGAGACCGTCACCGCCGCCCTCGTGATGATGGGCATCGGCCCCTTCTTCCGCACCTTCGCCGCCCTGCCGACGGTCGAGGCGCTGCTCGCCGCCGAGCCGACCGCCATGGCCGGCCTGCGCCGCGTCATCCGCCGCGCCCATCGCGCCGCCAATTTCGCGCTCGGCTTCGCGGTCCACCGGATGGACGAGGACGCCGCCGTTGTTCAGCTGGCCGCGCTGTTGCACGACTTCGCCGAGATGCTGCTGTGGTGCCACGCGCCCGCGCTGGCGCTGGAGATCGAGCGACGCCAGCAGGCCGACCCGGCCCTGCGCTCGGCCCTGGCCCAGCGCCAGGTACTGGGCATCGAACTGCACCCGCTGCAGCAGGCCCTGATGCGCGCCTGGGCGCTGCCCGAACTGCTGGTGCACGTCAGCGACGACAGCCATGCCGCCCATCCGCAGGTGCAGAGCGTGGTGCTGGCGATCCGCGTCGCGCGCCACACCGAGGATCCGGCGCGCGGCTGGGCCAACCCGGCGGTGCCGGACGACCTGACCGCGGTCGGCCAGCTCCTCAACCTGTCGGGCCCCGCGACCCAGAAGCTGCTGCACGACATCGACGACTGAGCCGGGCCTAGACTCCCGGCCATGACCGGCCCCGACGTCGCCTTCTGGCAGCAGCGCTTCGACGACAAGCAGCTGCCCTGGGACCGCGGCCGCAGCAGCCCGCAACTGGCCGCCTGGCTGGCCGACGGGACGCTCACTGCGCCGTCGCGCATCGCGGTGCCGGGATGCGGCAGCGGGCACGAGGTCGAGACCCTGGCGCGCGCCGGTTTCGTCGTCACCGCGCTCGACTACGCGCCAGGCGCCGTCGCCCTGGCCCGGGAACGGCTCGCCACGGCGGCACTCCGGGCGGAGGTCCACCAGGCCGACGTGCTGGCGTGGCAGCCGCCCGAGGCGCTGGATGCGGTCTACGAGCAGACCTGCCTGTGCGCCCTGCATCCGGACCACTGGACGGCCTACGCGGCGAACCTGCACCGCTGGCTGCGCCCCGGCGGCCGGCTCGCGCTGCTGGCGATGCAGGCCCGCCGCGAAGGCGCCGCCGAAGGGCGGATCGAGGGGCCGCCGTATCACGTCGACATCAATGCGCTGCGCGCCCTCTTCACGGGCAGTCACTGGGACTGGCCGAAGCCGCCGTACGCGGTGGTGCCGCATCCCAGCCACGACTGGGCCGAGCTGGCCCTCGTCCTCACGCGGCGCTGAGCCTCGCTCGTAGCGTCCACTCACACCCGCAATACCCGACAGCGGGCGTTGAGGGTTGCCCCGTGACGACAAAACCCGGCCAAGCCTGAGACAATAGAGGCATGGCCTCACGCAAAGACACCACGACCCGCATCCAGGAAGACGGACTGCGTTACACGAGCAAGGCCCCGGGCTCACCGTTCTCGCCCAGGCCCGGCGCGTTCTCCGGCGCGACCAACACCATGTCCTGCTTCTTCTGCGGCGCCCACCAGCCGCCGAACCGCCGCACCATGCAGAAGGTGCTGGGGCGCAGCCAGCCGGTGTGCGAGCCGCTGTGCGAGAAGAACCCGCGCAGCAAGAAGCTCGCGGCCGCCGCCGCGGCAGCGGCGACCAGCGACAGCAGCGCCGGCTGAGCCGGCCCAAGTCCTCGCCCGGGGCTGCAGACGCGGCCCGGCAGGAGCGTCCGCGCCCGCCGGGCTCTAGGAACGGACTTGCATAAGGGAACCCACGGTCTTACGCGGGCTCCTGCGTGACTCCAACAATGGTTTGAAACGCTGGCCAGCCCCTGCGCCAGCGCGTCATCACCTGAGGAGACACCGTGAGCGCCACCCTGCGTCTGACCGTCAACGGCAAAGCGGTCGAGAAGACCGTCGATCCGCGCACTCTGCTCGTGCAGTTCATCCGCGAGCACCTCCAGCTGACCGGCACCCACAGCGGCTGCGACACCGCCCAGTGCGGCGCCTGCACGGTGCACCTGAACGGCCGGGCGGTGAAGTCCTGCTCGATGCTGGCGCTGCAGGCCCAGGGCGGCGAGGTGACCACGATCGAAGGCTTGTCCCGGGACGGTGCAATGCATCCGATGCAGGCCGCGTTCCGCGAGTGCCACGGCCTGCAGTGCGGCTTCTGCACCCCGGGCATGGTGATGTCGGCGGTGCAGCTGCTGGCCGACAACCCCCAGGCCACCGAGCAGGAGATCCGCGAAGGGCTGGAAGGCAACATCTGCCGCTGTACCGGCTATCACAACATCGTCAAGTCCATCCAGTTCGTGCAGTCCGGCAAGCAGCCGGCTGCCGCCTGAGCCGGGGAGCGCGCCATGACCGACATGTCCAACTCCCCGTCCCTATCGCCGATCGGCCAGCCGCTGCTGCGTCGCGAGGACGCCCGCTTCCTGACCGGCGCCGGCCAGTACACCGACGACGTCGTGCTGCCCGGACAGAGCTACGGCTTCTTCCTGCGCTCGCCGTATGCGCATGCGCGGATCAAGAGCATCGACACCTCGAAGGCACTGGCCGCGCCGGGCGTGGTCGCCATCTTCACCGGGGCCGACCTGGCCGAGGCCAAGGTCGGCGGCCTGCCCTGCGGCTGGCTGATCCACAGCAAGGACGGCTCGCCGATGAAGGAGCCGCCGCACCCGGTGCTGGCGCAGGGCAAGGTGCGCCACGTCGGCGACCAGGTGGCCCTGATCGTCGCCGAGAGCATCCTGCAGGCCAAGGACGCCGCCGAGCTGATCGAGGTCGACTACGACGAACTGCCGGCGGTGATCGACATCCGCAGCGCCGACAAGGCCGGCTCGGCGGTGCACGACGACGTCCCGAACAACACCTGCTACGACTGGGGACACGGGAACAAGGAAGCAGTCGATGCCGCCTTCGCCAAGGCCGCCCAGGTCAGCCGCCTGGACTTCGTCAACAACCGGCTGATCCCCAACGCGATGGAGCCGCGCGCCGCCAACGCGCACTACACGAAGCACGACGACAGCTACACGCTCTACGTCACCAGCCAGAACCCGCACGTGCACCGGCTGCTGATGTGCGCCTTCGTGCTGGGCATCCCCGAGTCGAAGATGCGCGTGATCGCGCCCGACGTCGGCGGCGGCTTCGGCTCCAAGATCTTCCTGTACGCCGAGGAGACGGCGCTGGTCTGGGCCAGCAAGAAGGTCGGCCGCCCGATCAAGTGGACCGCCGACCGCAGCGAGGCCTTCCTGACCGACGCCCACGGCCGCGACCATGCGACCACGGTCGAGATGGCGATGGACGACAAGGGCATGTTCCTCGCGATGCGCGTGAACACGGTCGCCAACATGGGGGCCTACCTGTCGACCTTCGCCTCCAGCGTGCCGACCATCCTGTACGCCACCCTGCTGGCCGGCCAGTACAGGACGCCGGCGATCTACGTCGACGTGAAGGCCGTCTTCACGAACACCGCGCCGGTCGACGCCTACCGCGGCGCCGGCCGCCCCGAGGCGACCTACGTGGTCGAGCGCATCGTCGAGCAGGCGGCGCGGGACATGAAGATGGACCCGGCGGCGATCCGCCGCCAGAACTTCATCACCGAGTTCCCCTACGCCACGCCGGTCGGCCTGACCTACGACAGCGGCAACTACGCGGCCCACCTCGACAAGGCGCTGAAGATCGCCGACGTCGCCGGCTTCCCCGCCCGCAAGGCGGCGTCCGCGGCCAAGGGCCGGAAGCGCGGCCTGGGCTACTCCTGCTACATCGAAGCCTGCGGCCTGGCGCCGAGCAACATCGCCGGCGCCCTGGGCGCGCGTGCCGGCCTGTTCGAGGCCGGCGAGGTGCGCGTCCACCCGACGGGCACGGTGACGGTGTTCACCGGCTCGCACAGCCACGGCCAGGGCCACGAGACGACCTTCGCGCAGGTGGTCGGTGCCCGTCTCGGCATCCCGCCCGAGAACGTCGAGATCGTCCACGGCGACACCGGCCGCGTGCCCTTCGGCATGGGCACCTACGGCAGCCGTTCGCTCAGCGTCGGCGGCACGGCGATCGTCAAGGCGGTCGACAAGATCATCGCCAAGGGCAAGAAGATCGCGGCCCACCTGCTGGAGGCGTCCGACACCGACATCGAGTTCGAGAATGGCGAATTCAAGGTCAAGGGCACCGACAGGAAGGTGCCGTTCGGCTCGGTGGCGCTGACCGCCTACGTGCCGCACAACTACCCGCTCGACAAGCTCGAGCCCGGCCTCAACGAGAACGCCTTCTACGACCCGACCAACTTCACCTACCCCTCGGGCACCTACATCTGCGAGGTCGAGGTCGACCCGGAGACCGGCAAGACCCAGGTCGCGTCCTTCGTCGCGGTCGACGACTTCGGCAACCTCGTCAATCCGATGATCGTCGAGGGCCAGGTGCACGGCGGCCTGGCGCAGGGCCTGGGCCAGGCGATGCTGGAAGGCTGCGCCTACGACCCCGAGTCCGGCCAGCTGCTGACCGGCTCGTACATGGACTACACGATGCCGCGCGCCGACGACCTGCCGAGCTTCGTGGTCGACAACGTCGTCACGCCCTGCACCCACAACCCGCTGGGGGTCAAGGGCTGCGGTGAGGCCGGCGCGATCGGATCGCCGCCCGCCTTCATCAACGCGCTGACCGACGCGCTGGGCGTGAAGGACGTGCCGATGCCGGCCACGCTCGAACGCGTGTGGCGCCTCGCGAACAACGCCGCCTGAACGACGCAAGGAGCCAAGACATGTACAGCTTCGACTACCAACGTCCCGCCGACCAGGCGGCCGCCGTCACGGCTGCCAAGGGCGACGCCCGCTACCTGGCCGGCGGCCAGAGCCTGGTGCAGGCGATGCGCCTGCGCCTGTCCAGCACCGAACGCCTCGTCGACCTGGGCGGCCTGGCCGACCTGCGCGCGATCACCGTCGACGCCAGCGGCGTCACCCTGGGCGCGATGGCCACGCACTCCAGCGTCGCGCGCTCGGCCGAGGTGCAGCGCGCGATTCCCGCGCTGGCCGATCTGGCCGGCGGCATCGGCGACCCGATGGTGCGCAACCGCGGCACCGTCGGCGGCTCGCTGGCCAATGCCGATCCGGCCGCCTGCTATCCCGCCGCGGCGCTGGGCCTGGGCGCGACCATTCACACCGATCGCCGCGGCATCGCCGCCGACGACTTCTTCAAGGGCCTGTACGAGACCGCGCTGCAGCCCGGTGAGATGATCACGGCCGTGCACTTCCCCAAGCCCCAGCGCGCGGCCTACATCAAGTTCAAGCAGCCGGCGTCGCGCTTCGCGCTGGTCGGCGTGTTCGTCGCGCAGACCGCGGGCGGTGCGCGCGTGGCAGTGACCGGGGCGAAGTCGAGCGCCTTCCGCGTCAAGGCGATGGAGGACGCGCTGGGCAAGAGCTTCACCGCCGACGCGGTGGCGAAGATCGCCGTGCCCAGCACCGACATCAACAGCGACCTGCACGGCAGCGCCGCCTACCGCGCCGCGATGATCACGGTGATGGCCAAGCGCGCCGTCGCGGCGGCCCTCGCACGCTGAGCCTCGAATGGGCAGCCCGGCGACATGACCGATGCCACGACGCTGGCGCTGCCCGATTCGGTCGATGCCCTCATCGCGCTGCTCGCGACCGAGGACTACCTCTGCGATCGGCGGCTGGCCACCGCCCTCTTCCTGAGCCTCAAGCTCGGCCGCCCGCTGTTCCTGGAGGGCGAACCCGGCGTCGGCAAGACCGAGCTGGCCAAGGCGCTGGCCACCGTGCTGGGCACGCGGCTGCTGCGCATCCAATGCTACGAAGGCCTGGACATCGCGCAGAGCGCCTACGAGTGGAACGTGGCGCGGCAGATGATCGAGATCCGCCTGGCCGAGGCGACGCACGAGGCCGAGCGCGACAGCCTGCGCGCCTCGCTCTACCGCCGCGAGCTGCTGATCGAGCGACCGCTGCTGACGGCCCTGACGCAGCCACGCTCGCCGGTGCTGCTGATCGACGAACTGGACCGCGCCGACGAGCCCTTCGAGGCCTTCCTCCTGGAGGTGCTGGCCGAGAACCAGCTGACCATCCCCGAGCTCGGCACGCTGCGCGCCGAGGCGCCGCCCATCGTGCTGATCACCAGCAATCGCACGCGCGAGATCCACGATGCGCTGAAGCGCCGCTGCCTCTACCACTGGGTCGAGTTCCCGGGCGTCGAGCAGGAGCTGGAGATCCTGCGCGTCAAGGCGCCGGGCGCCGGCGCGCGGCTGTCGCAGCAGGTGGTCGAGTTCGTGCAGCGCATGCGCACGCTCGACCTGTTCAAGGCGCCCGGCGTGGCCGAGACCATCGACTGGACCAATGCGCTGGTCGCGCTCAATGCGATCCGGCTCGACCCCCAGACGGTGAACGACACACTCGGCGTGCTGCTGAAGTACCAGGACGACATCGCGCGCCTGCAGGGCGGCGATGCCGGCAAGCTGCTCGACGAACTGCGCGCCAAGGCGCTGCTGGATTGAGCGCATGCTGGCCGAGAACATCGTGCACTTCGCGCGCGTGCTGCGCACGGCCGGCCTGGCCGTGGGGCCTGACCGCGTGCTGGAGGCGACCCGCGCGATCGAGCTCGTCGGTCTGGAGCGTCGCGCCGACGTGCATGCGGCGCTGTCAGCGGTGATGCTCGATCGCCACGAGCAACAGGCCGTCTTCGACGCGGCCTTCGCCGCCTTCTGGCGCGACCCCAAGCTGCTCGAGCGCCTGATGCACATGATGCTGCCCAAGGTGCGCGGCCGCGGCGACAAGGAGCGCACGCCGCGCCGCAACCGGCTGGAGGAGGCGCTGGCCGCCCCGCGTCCCGTCGACCGACCGGCCGCGCCGCCCGCGGCCGAGGACGAGCATCGCTTCGAGGCGGCGCTGACCTTCTCGGACCGCGAGCGCCTGCAACGCGCCGACTTCGAGAGCATGACCGCGGCCGAGTACGCGCTCGCCAAGCGCCTGGCCGCGCAGATCGCGCTGCCCGTCGACCCGGTCGTGCGCCGCCGTCGCGAAGCGGCCCCCCGCGGTCGCATCGACCTGCGCGCCACGCTGCGCGGCATGGTCCGCACGCCGCACGCCCTGGTGCCCCGCCGCACGCGCCCGCGCCGCGAGCTGCCGCCGCTGGTGGTGCTGCTCGACATCTCGGGCTCGATGGATCGCTACTCGCGCCTGTTCCTGCACTTCGTGCACGGCCTGGCGCGCCGCCACCCGCACGTGCACACCCTGACCTTCGGCACCCGCCTCACCAACATCACGCGCTGCCTGCGCCACCGCGATCCCGACGTGGCGATGGAGCAGGCGGACGCCCTGGTGCAGGACTGGCGCGGCGGCACCCGCATCGCCTCGAGCCTGGCCGAGTTCAACCAGCGCTGGGCGCGCCGCCTGCTGGGCGGCAACGCCGCGGTGCTGCTGGTCAGCGACGGCCTGGACCGCGACGACGGCGGCCAGCT
>Ga0268299_1004439_pt1 | contig 10919 bp, 6 predicted proteins | sample NOBtaG_FD_193484 | JGI IMG/M metagenome (GOLD analysis project Ga0268299, IMG submission 193484) | Activated sludge microbial communities from bioreactor in Nijmegen, Gelderland, Netherland - NOB reactor | ecosystem: Engineered > Bioreactor > Aerobic > Activated sludge | place: Netherlands... | reverse complement strand
AGAATCCGCTGCACGTGGTCGGCAAAATCGTCGGCTCGTTCCATGACGACGAAGGCAACGTCGCGATTCCGGGCTATTACGACGCCGTGCTGCCCGTTGACAGCGCGGAGTTGGAAGCGCTGACCAAAACGTGGGATGTGATCGGCGAAAAATATAAAGCGGATTCCGGCGCAAAACACTTTTGGGGTGAAACAATTGCGCCGTTCCAGGTGCGCGTCACCTCGCTGCCGACATTGGAAGTCAACGGCATCTGGGGCGGGTATTCCGGGCCGGGGACGAAAACCGTCATCCCTTCGAAAGCGGGATTCAAGGCTACGATGCGGCTGGTAAATAACCAGAATCCCGCCGAAATCGCAGAATTGTTTAAAAATTATGTCCTCAGTTTTGCCAGCGACACGGCGCAAGTTGAAGTGAATATTCTGACCTACGGCTGGCCGTTCCGGGGGCTGTTCGACGGTGCGGCAATCGAAGCCTTGCAGCAGGCACTCGAATCGACCATCGGCAAGCGGGCTTTGCTGGAACGCAGCGGCGGCTCGATTCCGATTGGCGGCATGTTCCAGCGTGAGTTGGGTGTTCCGCTGACGAATTTCGGGCTGGGGTCGGGCGATAATATTCACTCGCCGAACGAATACATGAACGCCGAAGATTTTGACCGGGCGATGGAAGCGATGATCCGTGTTTACTACAATCTGACAGATTTGATGGGGTAGGTTGTCGGTGTGGTGGAGAGGGGCGACTCGGCCCCACAGGGGTTTCCTGCGGTCACGAGTCGCCCCTACAAGATGATTGGTTAGGTTTCGGACAGGCAGGTGTCGGTGTGGAGGTAGCGCTGGCACTCAGCATCCGTGAGCGAACGGGTGAGGCGGGATTGGGCGAGGGCGATCAGGTCATCAATGGCAACGATGTAGATTCGCGTCGTGCCGTCCATATTTTGCGTCGCAAGCCGTGAACCGTCCGGGCTGAAGGCAACGCGCGGTGTACCTTCATCTGGCCCGTAGAGAACGAGTAGCTCTTGTCCGGTGCTGGCATCCCAGAGGCGGGTAGTGCCATCATGACTGGCAGTGGCAAAGCTGGTGCCATCCGGGTTGTAGGCGATACCACCTACAAGATCGGTGTGATTGGAAACGGTTAGCCTCAGCTCACCACTTTGGATATCCCACACCGATGCGGATTGGGCTTCGATCATAGCTGCCAGAATATTGGCACCATCTGGACTGAAGACAACCATGCCAACCCTGCTGCCAACGGCAATATCCTGTTCCTGTTCACCCGTAACGGCGTCCCAGATTGTGATATGCCCATTATCCTCGACAATATCCGTCCCAGCGGCGATGCGTGCGCCATCCGAACTCCAGGCAACGCCCTTGCTCCTGCCGGGCTGCTCCAATGTGAGCGTGAGTTCACCCGTCACCACATCCCAGATACGCACGGTCTGATCGTAGCTTGAGGATGCAACACGGCTGCTATCCGGACTAAAGGCAAGGCTGTAAATGCCATCGCTATGACCTGAGAGAGTCTGTTTTACTTCTCCAGTTTCGGCATTCCACAAAATCACATCGGTGTCTTCGCCTGCGGTGGCGATGGTTTCGCCGTCGGAACTCCAGGTCACTGCCAAAACCCGCTCCGTATGAGCCGCAAGTGTGGAGAGGCGCTGTCCAGTTTGTGCATCCCAGATGGTGGGTGTGGCGCTCATACTGGCGACCACAACGCGGCTTCCGTCTGGGCTGTAGGCCAGACTTGCCGGGCCGAAATCCGTGACGGCATCATTCGGCACTGACAGAAACTCCTGACCGGGAACGAGGTTCGTGATCTGAATTTGCCCATCGGTGTGATACGTCAATATGCGGGAGGCATTCGCATCAAATACGATCTTACCCAACTTGTCACCTAAGCTCAGGCGCATTAATTCCTGCTGGGCAACAATATCCCAAATGATGACCTGACCGCTAATCGAGGCCACTGCCAAACGAGTCCCATCCGGGCTGAAAGCAAGGCGGCTTGGGGGAATATCTACTGAGATGGTGTAAAGTTCTGTGAAGTTGGCGGCATCCCAGACCGACACCGAATTGTTGCTATTTGCGGTGATGATGTGCGTACCGCCTGGGCCAAATTCGAAGTAATTCACTCTTGCGCCAGCCGGGGACAGCAGGCCGATTTCCTGCCAGGTGGGTACATCCAAAATGCTGAGAGCGCCAGCCGGATTGATGTTTGCCAGCCTATCGGAGTTCGGGCTAAACTGTCCAAAACCTTTACCTTTCGTTAAGTTCACAGTTTCAGTTATTTCCTCGCCCATCGTCAGGTCAAATACTCTGTTGACGCTATTAGTTGGGTTGTAAAACAGCGCATACTTCAAATCGAGCGATATATCCAACCAATCCAATGTCTCACCTATCGATGGGTCGAGGACGAAACGACCAAGCTCTCGCCCGGACTCCTCTGACGAAATATCCCAGGCGACTAAATTACTCCCAGCCGAATCCTCAGTCCAAGTTACGACCCGATCAACATAACCCGTCGATGCTAATGAGTCTCCTGCCAGGGTATAGAGTATCTGTCCAGTCCTGACATCCACTACTGTGCTTTCACCTGGCGAACCTCCGGGGCTGGAAATTTCCGTCACATAGGTTGCCCGTGTGCCGTCCGCGCTCATCGACAACGGCGCATAAATGACATCGGGCCAGGGGGCGGCAGGCAGGCGCACAGGTGGGTTCAGGCGCTGCACGGCCTGATGCAGGAGCGTATTGGCTTCGGGAAGCAGTGTACCATCGGCTGTATAGGTCAGATTGACAGCCTGTATTGCCAGAAGCGTGCTGAGTTCCGCGTCGGTATCAAGATTGGCATTGGCGTAACCCACAAGTTCACGGGATTGCGCAAGACGCGATTGGGTTTCTGCGCGCAGCCGTTGCTGCTGGGCAATGCTGCTCTGGTTGGCGGCGACAGCGACTAAGCCGAACGCGCCGAGAGTCGCTAGAATCAGCACGATCACCAAACCGCGTAAAGTTGTCACTGAGCGTTTTTCGAGACGTTTTTCACGCGCTGTACGCTGAGATTCGGCTTCGTTTTCGTGTTCGCGGCGGGCGATGCTGGCGTTCAGATAGGCGCGTTCGTCGGCTGTCAGCGCTAACTGGCTGCCCTGCGCCCATTTCTCGAACTGCTCCAGACGTAAACCGCCGACGAGATAGCTCACATCCTTCCCTGCATTGACCCATTCTTCAACTAAATGTGCTAACTGCTGCTGCATTCTAATCTCCTCTCGATTTTCGTTTATCCAACTTCTCAATTTTTTCCATTCGCGCAAAATGGCTTCGTGCGCGACTTCGACTGTCGGGGTGCGCGTACCGGGGTCGTTATCCAGCGAGAGCAGGCGGTATTCGGCGTAGGTGTCGATGATGTCGTCCATCAGGTCTTCGTCGTCCGCAATCGCCATCAGTTCGGCACGCGCAACCCGGCGACGGGTATCCTCCACACCTTCGCCCAGCATCACGAGACGCAGAAACATCTGCCGCGCCGCTTCTTTGCCCGCTTCCTCCAGACCAGCGAAAATTTCGTCCGCCCGTTTCGCCAGCGCGCCGACTGTCCCGCCAATTTCGCGATAAGCCTCGTGAGTCAATAAACGTCCCTGGCGGCGTTCAAAGAGTTCGGTCAGCGCATACTGAAGCAGGGGGAGCGCACCGGGCTGATAATTCACCTCGGAGATGATGGAGGCGACCAGCCCTTCCTCAAATTTGACACCCTGCTGCTCGGCGGGCTTGGCAATGGCGCGTTCCAGGCCGTTCGCGCCCAGCGGCAGCACCGTTTCCATGCGCGAGCGGACGAGTTCGCCAAACTGGGGATAGTGCAGCGGGCGATCATAAAAATCGGCGCGCAGGGTGATGACGACGCGAACGCGGCTGCGTGGGTCGCTGACAGCGCTGTGGATGATGTTCAAAAAATGCTGGCGGGCGGATTCATCCTCGACCAGCGTAAAAATTTCTTCGAACTGGTCGATCACCAGGACAAGTTCACTGCCATCGTCCGGCAGAATTAACTGAGCGACGCGCAAAAGGCCGCGTTCGTCGCGTGCAAGTTGTTCTTTAATGCTGCCAGATTGATTCGCGGCGACACGCAAGAGGGCAATTTCGAGTTCATCCAGTGGGTGAGAACCAGGAAGCGTCTCAACGATAAACCAACGATCCGAGCCAGGGACTTCGCCGCGCCAGAGCGCCGGGATCAGACCTGCTTTGACGAGGCTGGATTTTCCGCTGCCGCTGGGGCCGACGACGGCTAAAAATCGCGCTTCGCCCAGGCGTTTGACCAATTTTTCGACCAAAGATTCACGCCCGAAAAAATCACGATTATCGGCGGATTGGAACGCGCGCAGCCCTTTATACGGATTTTCAGGCTCGATCAACTGGCTGGAAATCGTGTCGCCTGTAGACTCGCGCTTTGCATCACTGCCGACGATCAGATTGAGTTCCCGTGCGCGGACAATGGCCTGGACACGGCTGCGAACATGCAGCTTGGCGTAAATTTGCTTGATGTACCATTTCACCGTCGCCAGCGTGACGAATAATTCACTGGCGATTTCTTTGTTCGATTTTCCGGCGATGATGCCCTGCAAAATTTCCTGTTCGCGCGGAGTCAGCGACTCAACGAGGCTGCTCGATTTCTGATTCGGCAGCGCGGCTTCTCGGAAGGCTACTGCCATCGCAATCGCGTCGGCGTAACGATGGGCGGGGTTTTTAGCAGTTGCTTTCTGGATGACGGCGTTCACGCCATCCGGCACATTGGGAATGATTGGCAGTGGGTCGTTGAGATGCTTATACAACCGCTCAACGGCGGTCAGGTTGGGGAAGGGGTGCGCGCCCATGATGATTTCGTACAAAACGACGCCCAGGCTGTAAATATCGGTCTGAGGTGTGACGAGTTCGCTGCGCGCCTGCTCCGGCGCAATATAATCCGGCGATCCGACAATCGTGTCGAGTTCGGTAATGCCACTTTTACCGAGGTCTTTGGCGATGCCAAAATCAGCCAGATAAGCATTGCCGTCTTCATCTAATAAAACATTGCCGGGTTTGAGGTCGCGGTGGATAACGTGACTCCGGTGGGCGCTGGCAAGGGCTGAGGCGATCTGATCGAGCAGGAGCGCAGCCGATTCGAGATCGTAAGAGCCATTCTGATGAAGGGCGTCACGCAGGCTGCCACCGCGAAGCCAGCGCATGACGAGGTATGCGCCGTCGGGGTCGCGCCAGTAATCATATAAGGGGATGATATGGAGATGTTCGAGGCGAGCGATGAGATGTGCTTCGGTTTCAAAACGGCGGATAAAGTCGGGGTGGTTGGTGAAGTGAGGGAGAATGATCTTGATGGCAACTTCACGTCCAACCGTCGATTGATTCGCGCGATAGACCGCGCCGAAACCGCCGGCACCGATGCGTTCGCGCAGTTCATAGCCTTTGACAATTTGACCGCTTAAGTTTTCCAATTTCCCCCCCTTTGCCATGCGTTTTTCGCATTATATGCGCGTTCGGCGGGGCAGAGGCGGCATTCCCCCCTTTTTCACCCCCTCCCCAGTCCTAGCCCAAAACCCGCCACAAGACCCTGGCGGTGGCAAACCCTCTCAAACTAAAGTTGGTTGATGATGGTGAGTAAGAGAGGGGCGAGATCATGACACAAAATGTGATCGACAAAGATCATGCGGTGAAAACCGAGCGTGGAACGGTGCTAAACGACCCGCCGCTGGCGCAATTTTTATTCAGCGATACGCGCATGGCGGTGGTGTGGCTGGTGGTTCGCGTGCTGATCGGCTGGGAATGGATCGACGCGGCACGTGGAAAATTGGGCGACCCGACCTGGATGCAAACGGGCGAGGCGCTGCGCGGATTCTGGGAGCAGGCTGTCCAGATTCCGGAATCGGGCAGGCCGCCGATTGCGTTTGACTGGTATCGCAATTTTATCCAGGGGATGATCGACTCCGGATCATATACGTGGTTCGCGAAGCTGGTTGCGGTGGGTGAACTGGCGGTGGGCGTCCTGTTGATTATCGGCGCGTTCGTCGGTGTGGCGGCGTTTTTCGGCGCATTCATGAATTTCAATTACATCATGGCGGGGTCAGCCAGCAGCAATGGTTTGCTGGGACTCGGCGCGGTGCTGTTGATTCTGGCGTGGAAAACGGCGGGTTACTACGGCCTGGATCGTTTTATTCTGCCGAAATTGGGCATGACGTGGCAGGGTGGGGCGTCGCGGCGCAGACCTGTTTACCGTGATGAGCAGGGCGCGCGGGGTGATGTGGTCGAGCGCCGGACGTGATATGTCTCTCTCACCTGGATATAATAAGGTAGAAGATATATCCAGGTGGTGAGGTTAGGCAGCATGATAGACCACAATCCGTATCGCGGTGTGAACGCTCACCTTAACAGTTTTTTGCAGCTTGAGGGCTGGGAGTCATTTCATTCCGCATTTATCGCGCAATTGAGTAATTCGCTCGACACGATGTTGCCACCTAATTACTATGTGCTGACTAAAGAGAATTATGTTGATGATGACCTGACCATCAATAGCAGCATAATATACCAAATCGATGGCAGCAGATTTCCTGGTAAGCCAGTCACACGTCTGGAACTCCTCTCTTCACTCAATAAACCCGGCGGCGAGAATCATGCTGCCTACCTCACGCAACATGCTTACACCATTCACAGCGGATTGAATCTGGTGGAAATCGATTTGCTCCACGAATCACCACCACTTTTACAAAGCATTCCTAGCTACCTGAAGCGTGAAAAACATGCCTATCCCTACGCGATTCTCGTGACCAAGCCTAGCCTGACATCAAACGATGGGCATATCTCGGTTTACAGCTTTCGCATAGAGGAGCCGCTGCCCACTATTTATGTACCTCTAGCCGATGATGACGTGATCGCCGTCGATTTTGATGCGGTATACAACCGGACATTTGAGAGTCGCCGGGTGTTCCGTATGGTCATCGATTACCATTTAGAGCCTGCGCGGTTTCAGACGTATTCGCCGGAGGATCAAGAGCGGATTCGGGCGAAAATGGCGGCGATTGACGGGCAGTCTTAGGAGTTATGCGGAAAATTTGATAGATTTATTCGCTTCCAAACCGTAAATTGTCCCTCTTAAAAAACTGTTATAAAAATAAGGATATAAAAAGTAACATCTTGAGAGGGAATCATGGAAGTTAGTAGCCTTAAGATTGCCAGAGTTTTCGGTGGTGGCGGTGAGATTCATTATGTACTTCCCCATTTTCAGCGCGAGTATGCCTGGGAAAAGGATAACTGGCAGACATTGCTAGACGACGCATTCAGTATTTACGAGATGTACGATCCAGTCAATGAACCTGAACATTTTATGGGAGCACTAGTTGTCATCAAAGACGGAATGCGCAGCGGAACAATACCAGCCTTCAAGTTAGTTGATGGTCAACAACGCCTAACTACGATTTCATTATGCTTGTCTGCTCTCGGCGAGTTAGTCGAAGAAACTCATCCTATGCTTTATCGAAAAATTCGTAGGTTGCTTGAAAACCCAGATGAAACAGGCTTAATTCGTTTCAAAATTGTTCCCACCACAAAGTACGGTGATCGAGAAGCCTACACAGCGATTGTTTCAGGAAGCGATGCACCTGAAAATGACTCGCGTATACCACAAGCATTTGAATATCTTTTCAAGCAACTTAAGAGCAAAATCGGCACTAAACAGATTGACCCGGAAAGATTGTTTCTGGTATTCGCTAACTGTATGCATGTCGTTTTTATTGACCTTGACCAGCGCGAACGCCCCTATGAGATATTTGAAAGCCTGAACGCGAAAGGAAAGCCTCTCGCACAGCCCGATCTCGTAAGAAACTACATGGCTATGAAGTTACCAGAGGCAAAGCAAGCAGATATCTTTGAGAAGTATTGGGTAAATATTGAAAACCTTTTGCGTGAAAATCGCACAGTTTCTCGTATAGGCGAATTAACTGCATTTTTGCGGCACTATCTAGCGTACAGATCAGGTATTCTTATCAATAAAGATCATGTTTATGCACGTTTTCGAGATCGTATCGAGAAAGACTTTGCTAACCCTGATAGTTTTATTGAAGAGATTAAAACACTTCGCCGTTTTGCAGGCTATTATGATCGGTTGCTGCGACCTGAGCGCGAACCAGATGTAGAAATCCGAACTATACTCTACAGGCTCAATATTTTGGAATCGGCTACAGCTTATCCATTTCTCTTGAGCATGTACGAAAATTTATATGAAACGAATCGAAAGGAGTTTGTTCAAGGATTATACGCTCTGGAGAATTATTTAGTTCGGCGTTATCTTGCAGGAGAACAAACTAATTATACGAACAAGATGTTCCCTACCTTGGAACGTGAAATTGACCGCACAAGATTTAGCGATTCGCTACATCAGGCACTCGTTCGTAAAAATTATCCGCCTGATAGTCGTATACGACAGGCACTTACCTCACTTCAGCTTTATGACAAGCGTAAACCACAACGCATTGTATTAATTTTGGAAACAATTAATCGATATCTGTCTACGGGAACAGGAGGGCACACAGTATTAGACGGAAATGCCAGTATTGAACATATTCTGCCTCAATCACCTAACGATATATGGAAACAACATATCGGAGAAAATTGGGAAGAAACCTATCGCGATTATTTACATACTCTTGGCAATCTCACTTTAGTAACACAAGAATGGAATTCATCCCTCTCGAACAGTGCTTTTTCCGAAAAGAAACAGCGTTTATCAGGACATGCACTTTTGCTTAACAGTGTATATTTTCGCCAAGACATACCTACTTGGAACACCGAGGCAATTGAAAATCGAGCAGGCGCGCTAGCAGATATCATTTTTCAGATTTGGCCTTCATTTGGCGAACCACCCGTTAGTCAAAATGTAAGCGGGCAGAAACCACATGCAGTGACAATCTGGGGTGAAACCCACGAAGTTAAATACTGGCGTGATGTGGCATTCTATATGGCAGAGACAGTGGCTACATTAGCTGATGATTTTGATGCAATAGCGGAGGAAATGTCAACCTTTTTCAGCCGTGAACAACGTACACGATCAAGGCAACTATCTAACGGTTGGTGGATTTATCTGAATCTTTCAAGCAATACAATCATGAACTTATGCGACCAACTAGCAACTGCTGGTGGAATTACAGATAATTGGGAAATCCATCTCGAAAAGGATAATAATAACGAGGATATTTAGTTCTCACACCTCATAACCAACTAAAATGTGTAATTTTTCTACGCTTTGGTATCATTACATTCCGCATTTCATATCGAGGTTGATGTGAGGGGTGATAGGGATGAATATTAAAGTCTCGTGGGATAACGACGACAAAACGGTGATTCGTTACGATTTTGAGGGCACATGGACGTGGGAGGATTTTAAAATTGCCGCTACGGAAGCCTTCGCCATGACCCGCAGCGTCGAACACCCCGTCGATACCATCTCCAATTTTTTGCCGGGGGTGCTGCTGCCGCCGAACGCGATTTTTCAATTTCGCCGCATCATGGAGGACGCACCGCCGAACCGGGGTGTAAACGTCATCGTAGGCAGTTCGGCCTTTATCCGCACCATGGTGATGATGTTCAGCGGGATCAACCGTAACCTGAGCAAGCGGCTGATCGTGGTAGATCGCCTCGACCAGGCGCGGGCTGCGATTGCCGCACGACGCAAAAAGCCTTAATTTCACACATCATAATCCAGCGAGAACGTCCACTCGATCCATTCCTCCACCTGTTTTGTGGGCATTTGTTCATCATCGAAACCGATGCGCGGGCGCGGCTTGAGCATTTCAGCACGGCGCTCAGCCATTTTTTTCGAATGGTCAATGGCGTCGGTCAGTTTGCCATCTTCGAACAGCAGTTCAATGACCGTCTCGAACGAAGTCGGCTTTTGAAAACCCATGTGGACGTACATACTTCGGATAAAATCGCCCGCGATGAGCAGGCCGCCAGAAAAGTGAGTCTCGATTTTTAAATTGGCGTAGATCGCGCCGTCATAATTGATGAATCGCCCTTCAGCGCCGTAGGACTCGTACATTCCACGTATGTCGGTTGGAGGGAATTCTGTGTTATCCAACTTGCGGCGCTTCCCAACAATCGGGGTGACGCCTTCAATCGGCGGCGCGTTGTCGTCCGGCGTTCGGACAACAAGATGGGTGAGCAGTAGGGCATTGTCGCGCACGGTGTAATCGCAATAGTAGCCGCGATAGCACGCAGTGGACATCATCGTGGGGGTAAGCCCATAATCTTGGGGCTGTGGCAGCCAACTCCCCTTGACACCAATAACTTGATAGGTGTGATCGGCATAAATGACATGATCGGAGATTTGAGCGGTCATTTTATGAAATCCTTGAGATGCTTTGCTTTTCGGATATAGTAATTGCACCTACGGCGTAACGTAACCACATAATCTAGGGGTTTGAGGGCGAACGCTAAAAATAAGACTGATGGGAGGGAGGAAAACATGCAACTTATCGATCTGAGCCACACGGTTGAGGAAGGACTCATCACCTACAAGGGACTGCCCGCGCCAATCATCTGCGATTATTTGAGCCGCGAAGCCTCGCGCAAGGTTTACGCGGAAGGCACGGAATTTCACATCGGCAAAATCGAGATGGTCGCCAACACGGGGACGTACCTCGATTCGCCGTTTCATCGCTATGCCGATGGGGCTGACCTGGCGGCGCTCAAGCTGGAGCAACTGGCGCATCTCGACGGCGTACTGGTACGGATTCCGCCAGAGCAGGGGCGGGTGATTGGCGCGGAAACCTTCGAAAATCTGGATGTGCGCGGAAAAGCCGTGCTGGTGCATACAGGCTGGTCACGGCACTGGAAAACCGACCAGTATTTTGAAGGGCATACATTTTTGACCGAGGACGCGGCGACTCTGCTCAAGGCGAA
>Ga0268299_1004438_pt1 | contig 10920 bp, 7 predicted proteins | sample NOBtaG_FD_193484 | JGI IMG/M metagenome (GOLD analysis project Ga0268299, IMG submission 193484) | Activated sludge microbial communities from bioreactor in Nijmegen, Gelderland, Netherland - NOB reactor | ecosystem: Engineered > Bioreactor > Aerobic > Activated sludge | place: Netherlands... | reverse complement strand
CTGCTGGTAGGTGGTGACGATCCCGTGCACGTCGCCCGGGAGCCGGTCGGCCGGCGACCACTCGGTGTCCAGATGCAGCCCGAACTGCTCGGCCGCCCCCGCCCACTGCAGCTTCAGGTGCCGGGTGGGGGCCACCACCACCAGGCGTCCGCCCAGGTGGGGCAGGCTGAGGCGGGCGGCGGTGAGGGCGAAGGTGGTCTTCCCGGCCCCGGGGGTGGCCACGGCCAGGAAGTCGGGGCGGTCGGTGGTCTGGTAGGCGTCGAGCGCCTGGCGCTGCCAGGGCCGAAGGCGCAGGGTGCGGCGGCCCGATCGGCCCGCACCGTCAGCGGCGGCCGCACCGCCCGTAGGGGAGGAGTGGCCCGTCGAGCTTCTGGCCGGTGAGCCCGGCGTGGTGGGGGTACCCGTTGGCATGACCGGTCGAGTCTGCCGGGATCCGGCGCCCATCCCGACCTCGCGGCGGTCGGTACGCCACACTGTGGAACCCCGCCGTGGAGGCCCCGCGCCCGGGGTCGTCGTCACGCGACCGCAATGAAAGTGGTACGTGACCGCCCCGAAACAAAATGGCGTTGTGCTAGCTTCCCTCATGGAAGTTCTGTCGAATTTTCCAAAGAGTTTCCACGGCCGGGCTCGAAACCGGCTACCAGGGAGAGAGCATGAAGATATCGAAGCGAGCAATCGGCCTCGCCTGCGCTGCATCGCTGGCGCTGGCGGCCTGCGGGTCGTCCGACACCGAAGCGTCGGAGGACACCACGGCATCCAGCGAGGCCACCGGTACCTCCGAGGCCGGCGGCAGCGCCACCTCCGAGGCGGGAGGCACCTCCGGCGAGAGCCTCCTCGACGGTGAGATCAAGTGCGAGAACCAGTTCGAGGGCAAGACCGTGACGGTCTTCTCCCCCGTGCGTGACAGCGAGAACGACACCCCGATCGCCGACTACGTGGCCGGCTACGACCCGCTGGTGGAGTGCACCGGCCTCGAGATCGAGTGGCAGGGCACCGACCAGTTCGAGACCGAGATCAACGTCCGGCTCGAAGGTGGCGACGCCCCCGACGTGATCGACTTCCCCCAGCCCGGCCTGATGGCCGCCGCCGCCCGCAAGGGCTACCTCCAGGAGCTGCCCGACTCGGTGGCCAAGCACACCAAGGAAGACTTCTTCGAGGGCTGGCTCGGCTACTCCACCGTGGACGACAAGGTGTACGGCATCCCCGGCCGTTCCAACATCAAGTCGCTCGTGTGGTACAGCCCCGCCGCGTTCGAGGAGAAGGGCTACGCCATCCCCCAGACGCTCGACGAGCTGAAGACCCTGTCGGACAAGATCGTGGCCGACGGCGGCACCCCGTGGTGCGTGGGCGCCGAGTCCGGTGTGGCCACCGGCTGGGTGCTCACCGACTGGATGGAAGACATGATGCTTCGCCTGCACGGCGAAGAGGTCTACGACCAGTGGGTCAACCACGAGATCCCCTTCAGCGATCCCAAGGTGAAGGAAGTGGCCGACGCTGTGGGCTCGTACGTGAAGAACCCCGACTACATGGGTGGCGAGAACAACATCAAGGCCATCGCCACCACCAAGTTCCAGGACGGCGGCCTGCCCATCCTGGCCGGCAACTGCTACATGCACCGCCAGGCCAGCTTCTACTCGGGCCTGTGGCCCGAGGGCACCACGATCGGGGCCGATGGCGACGTCGACTTCTTCTACCTGCCGAGCAACGGTGACACCAAGTACATGCTGGGCGCCGGCGACATCTACGCCGCCGGTACCGACAAGCCGGAGACCTACGCCGTGCTGGCGTACACCGGCTCGGCCGACTACCAGCTGTACATGACCAACACCCGTGGTGAGCTGTCGCCCAACAAGAGCGTCGACCTCACCAAGATCGAGGATCCGATGGTCAAGCGGTTCGCCGAGATGCAGGCCGACGCCGACGTGTTCCGCTTCGACGGCTCGGACCTCATGCCCGGCGCCGTCGGCTCCGGCACCCTGTGGACCGAGATCACGGCCTGGGTCACCGGTGGCAGCACCGACGACTTCGTGAACAATGTCGAGGACAGCTGGCCCGCCAGCTGATTCGAGCGTCGCTCTGCGACCTCTGTCACACTGTGTAGTGACGCACTGCAAGGAATGAAGCGGTCGTGAAGGGGTCGGGCCGAGGCCCGGCCCCTTCCGCCCATATGAAGAAAGATCGTCGAGGAGAGTGAGCGGGGTGGTCCGGTGATCGAGGTGATCGTGTCGCTGGCGGTGGTGATCGCCGGCCTGGCGGTGCTGGGCGCAGTGCTCGCCGCCCTCTACGGGTTGGGGTCTCTGGTGCCCCGACATCTGCAGGAGGGGTTCCGGTCCTGGGTGTTCCTCGGCCCGGCCGTGATCCTGGTGTCGATCGGCCTGCTGGTGCCGGCCATTCGCACCATCTATCTGAGCTTCTTCGACGACGCATCCAAGAAGTTCGTGGGGCTCGACAACTACATCGACATCTTCTCCGGCCGCAACACCCGCCTCACGGTGTTCAACAGCTTCCTGTGGGTGGTGGTGGGCACCGCCCTCACGGTGATCGTGGGCCTCACGATCGCCCGGTTCGCCGAGGGCATGCGGGCCGAGAAGGTGGCCAAGTCCGCCATCTTCATCCCCGCCGCCATCTCGCTGGTGGGAGCGGGCGTCATCTGGGGCTTCGTGTACGCCGGTCCGCCGTTCAACAACGGCCTGCTCAACCGGGTCACCTCGATCATCCCCGGCCTGCCCACCTCCATGGGCGGCGACGGCCAGCGGATCTGGATGGTGGAGCGGGGCTTCGGCCCCCTGAACCCGCCCCAGGGCCTTCCGGGTTTCAACACCCTGCTGCTGATCGTGATCTTCATCTGGGCCTCGTCGGGCTTCGCCACCGTCGTCTTCTCGGCCGCCATCAAGGGCGTGCCCGAGGCCCTGATCGAGGCGGCCAAGGTGGACGGCGCCACCGACCGCCAGGTCTTCTACCAGGTGGTGCTGCCCTACATCCGGGCCACCATCGTCACCGTGGCCACGGTCACCGCCATCGGCGGCCTCAAGGCCTTCGACATCGTGGCCGCCACCACCGGCGGCAAGTTCGGGACGAGCACCATCGCCAATGAGTTCTTCGTCACCAAGTTCGTACAGGGGCGCAACGGGCTCGGCTCCGCTCTGGCGGTGCTGATCTTCGTGCTGGTGACCCCGATCATCGTCATGAACCGGCGGGCCCAGCAGCGGGCAGAGGAGATGATGGGCGCATGAGCACGGCCAACACCACGATCGTCGCCGACGAGCTGGCGGCCCCGGCCACCACCAAAGCGATCCCCAAGAAGAAGGTCAAGGCCGGCGAACCCATGGGCACGTCGGTCGGTGCCGCCCTGTCGAGCCCGCTGGGCCGGGCCATGGTCTACGTGCTGATGGTGCTGTGGACCGTCCCCACGTTCGGCATCCTCGTGTCGTCGATCCGGCCCGAGGTCGACGTGAAGACCAACGGCTGGTGGAACTGGTTCATCGATCCGGCCTTCACCACCGACAACTACGCCCGGGTGCTGTCGTCGTCGCCCGGCAACGACAACCTGTGGCACTTCTTCCTCAACTCGCTGCAGATCACCGTGCCCTCGGTGATCCTGTCGGTGGGCATCGGCCTGCTGGCCGCCTACGCCTTCTCCTGGATGAAGTTCAAGGGCCGTGACTGGCTGTTCGTGGCCGTGGTCGGCCTGCTGATGGTGCCTCTGCAGATGGCCCTCATCCCCCTGCTGCAGCTGTTCACCGGCGGCGCCCACTTCACCATCCCGGGCACCACCTTCACCCTCACCCTGATCCCGTACTTCCACCTGAAGAGCTCGATCTACGCCGTGTGGATCGCCCACACCTGCTTCGGCCTGCCGTTCTGCATCTTCATCCTGAAGAACTTCGTGTCCAGCCTCCCTCGCGAGATCATCGAGGCGGCCCAGGTGGACGGGGCCGGCCACGCCACGGTGTTCTTCCGGCTGATCGTGCCCCTGTCGGTGCCGGCCATCGCCTCGCTCACGATCTTCCAGTTCATGTACATCTGGAACGACTACCTCATCGGCAAGATCTTCGCCGGCACGGCCAACATCCCGGTCACGGCCAAGCTGGCCGAGGTCACCGGCACCCGGGGCCAGTCGTGGCACCTGCTGACGGCGGCCGGCATGGTGTCGATGGTGCTGCCCCTGGCGGTGTTCTTCGCCCTCCAGCGCTACTTCGTGCGGGGCCTCCTGGCCGGATCGGTCAAGGGGTGAGCGCCCCGGCGAGCGGCGGGGGATCAACCGGCGGCGGCGCCGACACCGGGAGCGGCGGCTCCTCGATCGAGGCCCTGCTCGACGCGCTCACACTCGAGGAGCAGATCGGCCTGCTGGCCGGCGGGGATTTCTGGCACACCGTGCCGGTGGAGCGCCTGGGGATACCGGCGATGCGGGTCAGCGACGGGCCGGTGGGGGCTCGGGGCACCACGTTCGCCGGCGGGCCGCCCTCGATGTGCGCTCCCTGCGGCACCCTGCTCGCCGCCACCTGGGATCCCGCCCTGGTGGAACAGGTCGGCCAGGTGCTGGGCCGGGAGACGAAGGCCAAGGGGGCGAGCGTGCTGCTGGCCCCCACCGTCAACCTCCACCGCACGCCGGTGGGGGGCCGCAACTTCGAATGCCTGAGCGAAGACCCGTGGCTCAGCGCCCGCATGGCCGTGGGCTACGTGCGGGGCGTGCAGAGCCAGGGCGTGGCCTGCTGCATCAAGCACTTCGTGGGCAACGACACCGAGTTCGAGCGGATGTCGGTCGACTCCCGGATCGACGAGCGCACCCTGCGCGAGGTCTACCTGGTGCCGTTCGAGGCCGCTGTCACCGAGGCCGGCGTACAGGCCATCATGACCGCCTACAACCGGATCAACGGGGTGTGGTCGGCCGACAGCGCCGAGAACCTGGCCCTGGCCCGCGACGAGTGGGGCTACGACGGGCTGTTCATGAGCGACTGGTTCGGCCTGCACTCCACGGTGGAGGGCATCGAGGCCGGGCTCGACCTCGAGATGCCCGGCCCCACCCTGCACCGGGGGGCCAAGCTCCTCGAGGCGGTGGAGAGCGGCCTTGTGGCACCGGCCGCCGTGCGCCGGGCCGCCGGCAACGTGCTGCGGCTGATGGCCCGGACCGGCGCCCTGCACGGCGACGGCCCCGGCCCCGAGACCTCCCGCACCGACGGGCCTGAGGCCGAGGCCGACCTGGCCCTGCTCCGCCGGACCGCCGCCGCCGGCATGGTGCTGGTCCACAACCCGGCCCACACCCTCCCCCTGGCCGCCGGCGAGCTGCGCCGGGTGGCGGTGGTCGGCCCCAACGCCGCGGTGGGCCAGGTGATGGGGGGTGGCAGCGCCCACGTCACGCCCACCCGGGTGGCCCATCCGCTGGCCAGCCTCCAGGCCCGCCTGGGGAGCCTCGGGGTGGAGGTGGTCCACGCCGCCGGCGCCTACATCCACCGCCGCCTGCCCGAGCCCGAGCCAGCGGTGCGCACCGGCCCCGGCACGCTGGCCATCTACGCCTCGCCCGACGACCTCGACCGCCCGGGCGCCGAACCGGTGTCGTCCTCCGCCCTCGACGGCTTCCACATGATGTGGGTGGCCGACCCCACCGGCCGGCGCGATCCCAACCCCTCGTTCGGGGCCCGGCTCGCAGCCACCGTCGTGCCCGACCGGACCGGCGAATGGCACGTCGGTGTGGAGTCGGTGGCCCCGGCCACCGTTCTGGTGAACGGTCGGCAGATCCTCGACAACACCGACACGCCGGTGGGCGGCTCGTTCTTCGGCACCGGCCGGGGCGAGACCCGGGCCTCGGTGGAGCTGACGGCGGGCCAGCCGGTCGAGCTGGTGGTGGAGATCCGCCACCGGCCCAACGGCATGGGCATGGGCGGGTTCAACCTCGGCCTGCTCGGCCCCCTCGACGACGATCCGATCGGCCTGGCCGAGGCGGCGGCGGCCGGGGCCGACGCCACCATCGTGGTCGTCGGCACCAACGACGACTGGGAGTGCGAGGGGTGGGACCGCACCACCCTGGCCCTTCCCGGCTCCCAGGACGAGCTCGTGCGGCGGGTGGCGGCGGCCAGCCGGCGCACGATCGTGGTGGTCAACAGCGGCTCGCCGGTGCTCATGCCGTGGCTGGCCGACGTCGACGCCGCCCTGTTGTGCTGGTTCCCCGGCCAGGAGATGGGCGAGGCCCTGGCCGACGTGCTGCTGGGCGACGTCGAGCCCGGTGGCCGGCTGCCGGTCACGTTCCCCGCCAGCCTCGACGACACCCCCACCGTGGAGCACTACCCCGGCCGCAACGGGGTGGCCGAGTACCGCGAGGGCCGCCTGCTGGGGCACCGCTGGTACGACACCGTGGGCCGGGAACCGCTGTTCCCATTCGGGTTCGGGCTGGGCTACGCCGAGGTCGACGTCACCGCCGCCCAGCGGGGCACCGGGGCCGAAGCCGGCACCGTGACGGCCACGGTGGCCAACCGCTCGACCCGCGCCGGCTCCCAGGTGGTGCAGGTGTACCTGGCCCCCACCGGCGACCGCTCCGGCGACGAACCGGCCCAGCGCCTGGTCGGCTTCGCCCGGGTGACGGTGCCGGCCGGGAGCGAGGCGGAGGTTGCGGTCACCCTCGATCCCCGGGCCACCCTCACCTGGGACGTGGCCGGCCGCACCTGGGTGGAGGCCCCCGGGCCGTTCGAGCTGCGGGTTGGCACCTCGTCCCGCCACCTACCGATCCGGCTGCCCCTGTTGTAGCCGGTTCCCGGCAAAATTAGGAGCCTGAGCCGTACCCAGTGCGGCTGAAGCTCCTAAGAATGGCTGCGGGGTGGGGCCGTGGTGGAGCGCACCACCAGCTCCAGCTCGAGCTGCTCCGACGACGGCTCGTCGGGCCGCATGCCCATCGACTCCACCACCAGCTCGGCCGCCCGCTCGCCGGAGTACACCAGCGGCTGGCGCACGGTGGTGAGGCCCATGAGGGCGGCCAGGTCGATGTCGTCGTAGCCGATGATCGACAGGTCCTCCGGCACCCGAACCCCGAGCTGGCGGGCGGCGTCGAGGCAGCCGAATGCCTGGGTGTCGGACCCGGCCACGATGGCCGTGGGGGGATGGTCGAGGCTCAGCAGATCCCGGGCGATGCGGCGGGCCGCGGTGTGGAGGAAGGCGCCGTAGCGCACCAGCTCCGGCGGCACGGGCTGGCCCGCCTCCGCCATCGTGCGGCGGAACCCCTCCTCCCGGTGGGCGCTGGCCACGAAGCCGAACTGGTTGCCGGGCTGCTCGCCCACGAAGGCGATGCGGCGGTGCCCCAGGCTCAGCAGATGGCGGGTGGCCATCGCCCCGCCGGCCCGGTCGTCGATGTGGACGCTGGGCAGGGCAGGGTCGATCGTGTCCACCAGGACGGTCGGAAACGGGGCCCGGGCCAGCTGGCGGCCCTCGTCGTGGTGGAGGGGCATGGAGATGACGATGAGCCCGTCGAGCACCGTGTTGCCTGGAAGTTCCACGAGCCGCGCCCGGGCCTGGGCCGGCGACTCGACGTTGATGATCACCGCTTCGCCGTGGTGGCGGGCCAGCCGGTGCACGATGCCCCGCAGGCGCATGAACGGCGACGCCTCGCCGAAGAAGGGCACCAGCACGCCCACCAGCCGGGTATGTCGTCCCTGGCTACGGCGGTTTCGTCGGGTCGGCTGGTATCCCGTCGCCTCCATGGCGGCCTGCACCTTGGCCCGCGTCTCGACGCTCACGTGGGGGCTGTCGTTCAGGACGCGCGAAACCGTGCCGATCCCCACCCCGGCGGCTCGGGCGACGTCGTGCATGGTGGCCACATGGAAACCGTAGCGCGAGGTTCCACAGGGTTGAAAGATGTGGTGGACGAGGGCGGAACGGGGGCGCTCAGCCTTCCGCCGGCGGGGCCACGCTCAGGCCGACGACGTTGTGCCTGGCGATCAGCTCGGCCACCAGGCCCGACGCCTTGGCCGCCTCCACGAACGCCACCAGGTACTCGATGCCGGCCGGGTCCCGGTCGCGCGGGGTGCCCATGGCCTGCTGGACGGCGGTGAACTTGCCGTCCAGGATGCGGGCCCCCGGCAGCTTCTCGACGTCGGTGATCAGGCGGGGCCGCAAACCGGCGAGGGCATCGAGCTCGTCGTCCACGAACAGGTTCCACGACCCGTCGAGGCCGTCGGTGTTCACCACCTCGGCCTGGGTGATGTTGCGGTCGAGCCACAGCCCGTAGGCGCTGCCGGCGGCGCTGGCGATCCGCACTCCCGGCCGGTCCACCTCATCCACCGAGGTGATGGGGGAGCCCGGCGGCACCAGGTAGGTGGCCTCGATCTCGCAGTAGGCGGCCGTGAAGGCGATCGTCTGGGCCCGGGCCGGCTCGGCTCCGATGTTGCCGATGTCCCAGGCTCCGGTCTCGGCCGCGTCGGCCAGCAGCGAGGGGGTCTTGTAGCGCAGCAGCTCGATCCCCACGCCGAGCTGGGCGGCCAGGGTCTTGGCCATGTCGGGCGACACCCCCTCGGGATTGCCGTCCGCTCCCCGTCCGGTGACCAGCAGGAAGTTGCTGATGTTGATGGCGGCCCGGAGGGTGCCGGTGGGAGCGAGGGCGGCCACCGCCGCCGCCGAAGGAGTGGGAAGGCTCATGGCGGGAGAATCTAGTTGTCGGTTTTCGGCACGGCGAGGGCGGCGAACAGCGCCAGGGAGGACACGAGGCCGGCGGCGATGAAGGCGGTGTGGTACGAGCCGGCCAGGCCGTCGGTGGGCAGGCGTGACACCTGGATGGTCTGCATCAGCTGCACCCCGGCGGCCGAGCCGATCTGGGCCATCATCTGGCTGGTGGCGGTGGCCACCCCGAGCTCGGTGGTGTTCACGGCCTGGGTGAGCATGGCCATGAGGGGGGCCACGATGATCCCCACGCCCACCCCGGCGAAGCCCAGCAGCAACACGATCTCGGCGCCGCTGGTGCCCGGGCCGATCAGCGTGAGGAGGAGGCAGGCGGCGCTGTTGGCGATCACGCCGGCCACCACGATCCGCCGCTGGGGCATGCGGCGCACGAGCCACGCCGACGCCGGCCCGGCCAGGCCCCACATCAGGGGCCGGCCCAGGGTGAGCAGGCTGATGTGGGTGGTGGTGTAGCCGTACAGCTGCGACAGCAGCAGCGGGATCAGCACGAACCCGCCCTGGTAGGAGACCTGGCACAGGGCCTGGGTGACCATGGGAATCGTGAACCGGCGGTTGACGAAGTAGCGCAGCGGCAGCAGCGGGTGTTCCACCACCCGCTCCCAGGCCACGAAGCCGGCGGCGGCCACCGGAGCCGCCACCAGGAGGACGACCACCACCGGGTGGGTCCAGCCCCAGAGCGGGCCCCGGTTGATGCCGAACAGGATCGAGAAGGCGGCGGCGGCCAGCAGCAGGGTGCCCGCCACGTCGAAGCTGACGCCCTGCTGGCGGGCCGACGCCGGCAACACCCGGAAGGCGAGCCCGAAGGCGGCGATGGTGAGCGGGATCTGCACGATGAAGATCCACCGCCAGCCCACGGCATCGATCAGGAACCCCCCGGCCACCATGCCCAGCACCGGGCCGCCCGCCATGACCAGCCCCCAGTACCCGAGCGCGGTGACCCGCTTGTCGGCCGGGAAGGCCTCGCTGATGATGGCCATGCCGGTGGGGGCGGTCGACTGGCCGAACACGGCGCTGGCCGTACGGAACAGGATCGCCGTCAAGGCCGTGGGGGCCGCGGCGGTGAGCGCGGCGAAGAGGCAGCAGCCGGCCAGGCCGATCAGGTACACCCGGCGCCGTCCGTAGAGGTCGCCCAGCTTGCCCGTGGTGGGGCCGAGCACGGCGTAGGCCAGCGTGGGCCCCACCACCAGCCACGACACGGTGGACGGCGGCGCCTCGAAGTCCTCCACCAGCAGCGGCACGACGATGGCCAGCACGCTCACGTTGAAGTTCGTGCTGAACAGCCCGAACAGGGCAACCGACAGCAGCAGCAGCGAAGAGCGGGACCGGGCCGGGGGAGCGGGAGCGGCGTCGGCGGCGACGTCTGCGGTGCCGAGCCCCTGTTCGATCACGAGGAACGACAGTACCTCTGCGCCGGAGGCCCCCGCACGGTGGCTCCGGCCACGTGCCCTAATTCACGTCGTCGTCGTCGTCGTCGCCGCCGGTTCCGGCCGGGCGGCTGCCCCGGTTGGCGTCGCCCCCCGGGTCGCGCCCCAGCGACTGCATGCGGGCGCTCACGTTGGCCGCCTCCAGCCGGGGGACGGAACGCCGGGCGTGGTGGATGGCCCCGATGACACCCGACCGGGCACCGAGGGCCGACAGCTCCACCGGGACCCGCCACGGCATGATCCGGTCCAGCTCCTCCCCGAGCATCTCCTGCAGCAGGGGGTTGGCCCCGATGCCGCCGCCCAGCACCACCAGCTCGGGATCGATCAGGCAGCCGATCGTGAGCACGGCCCGGGCCACCAGCTCCGCTTGGCGCTCCACCGCCCGCCGGGCCCGCTCGTCGCCCCGGGCCGCCGCTGCGTAGATGTCCCGGGCCGAGCTGTGGGCCGACAGGTCGAGGGCGTCGGCCGCCGGCCCGGCGCCCTCCCGCAGCTCGGCGGCCAGCAGGGCGGTCAGGCCGGAGCCGGCGGCGGCCACCTCGAACGCCCCCCGGCGCCGGGCCTCGGGCGAGGCGGGATCGGCCCCGATCGGGAGGTACGCCACCTCGCCCGCCGCGCCGCGCGATCCCCGGGCCAGGTTGCCGTCGATCACCAGCGCCGCCCCCAGGCCGGTGCCCAGGGCCAGCAGGGCGAAGGTGTCGCAGGCCTGGGCGGCACCCTCCTCCATCTCGCCCAGGGCGGCCAGGTTCACGTCGTTCTCCACCTGCACCGGCGTCTCCAGCGACGACTGGAGCCTGGCGGCCAACGGCATCGAACCGAGGCCGGGGATGTTGTCGGCCAA
>Ga0268299_1004437_pt1 | contig 10923 bp, 11 predicted proteins | sample NOBtaG_FD_193484 | JGI IMG/M metagenome (GOLD analysis project Ga0268299, IMG submission 193484) | Activated sludge microbial communities from bioreactor in Nijmegen, Gelderland, Netherland - NOB reactor | ecosystem: Engineered > Bioreactor > Aerobic > Activated sludge | place: Netherlands... | reverse complement strand
GGACGCGGACGCGCTCGACAACGGCGTAATTCTCCACGATCAGCTCGACGAGCATCGTCTTGGATTATACGGCGCGCACGCGGAGGAGCGGGCAGGCCTGAACAAAAGTTGAAGAAAATGTTTCAACACCCGGTGGCCTGGACCCGTAACCGGTGCATAATGAAAATTGGCAACCTTCCCAATCGAAAGGAGCTCGCCCCGTTGCCTGCATCCGTGATTCCGTTCGCCCAGGTCAGTTCGTGGGAGCTCATTCTGCAGGCCAAGCCGGTCCCCATGGCCGTAATGGCGCTGCTGTTGCTCGTCTCGATTCTCTCCTGGGGCATCATTTTTTCTAAGTACAGCGTGTTCCGCGCGGCGCGCTCCGGCAACCATAGTTTTCTCCGCGCCTTTCGCAGGGCGGCCGGCATGGAGGCGGTGGCCCTCGCGGCCGAACAGTTCAAATCGGCGCCGTTGGTCGCCGTGTTCGACTTCGGCTACGAAGAAGTGGAGCGGCAGGTGAAGGCGCGGGGCTCGCTGAAGAACAAGATGGCCATCGAGCGCGCGCTGCAGTTGGGAATCAGCGAGGAATTGGCGCACCTGGAGCGGAACATGAACTGGCTGGCGACGACGGCGGCAATCTCGCCGTTTGTCGGCCTGTTCGGCACGGTGTGGGGCATTATCGACGCTTTCACGGCGCTGGGTCTGGCCGGCTCGGCGAGTTTGCGCGCCGTGGCGCCCGGCCTGTCCGAAGCGCTCTACGCAACGGCGTTGGGCCTTGCGGCGGCTATTCCGGCCGCGGTCGCCTACAATTATTTTGGGCATCAGTTGAAAGAACAAGGCGCGCGAATGGACGACTTTTCGCTGGAGTTTCTCAACCTCGCCGAGCGCCAATTCGAGGATTGAAGCATGGCCATTTCGCTCGGCTCCAACATGGGCAACGGACGGCGCGGACGGCGTTCCGGGCCGTCTGCCCTGGCCGAAATCAACATCATTCCGCTGGTCGACGTCGTGCTCGTGCTTCTGGTCATCTTCATGCTAACGGCGCACGTAATGGAATTCGGACTGGAAGTCGATGTACCGAAGGTAAAGCAGGTGCGCAGTTCCGCCAAGGAGCTACCGGTAGTCACGGTGACCAAGGAAGGCGAGATTCAACTGAACGAGAGTCCCGTGAACTACAACGTGCTCGGAGACGAAGTGCGGCGGCGATTCCCGGGCCAAACCGGAGTTTACGTGCGCGCCGACAAGGGCGCGGTATGGGAGGTTCTGGCACAGGTGGTGAGCGAGTTGGGAGAGAAGAAGCTGCAGGTCCAGATGGTGACTCAACCGGTGGACGAGGCGGCGCGCCGCTAGGAGATCGAAAGGACGATGTCGGTTCATCGCGACATTCTGGACGAGCGGGAGCCCATGCGGCGCCCATTCGCGGGTTCTGTCGCGCTGCACGTATTGGTGTTCCTGAGCGGCGCCGCATACAGCTGGCTGGAAGGGCGGCCCCGAGACTCCTTCGGTGATCCGAATTCGCTCGGCGGCATGTCCACCGTGATTACGCCGGTAGCGAAGATTCCGCTTCCGCCGAAGAGCGGCCTGGTCAACCCTGTGGCCAACGATACCGAATCGCAAGCGCCGGCCCCGCCGAAACCGGAGAAGCAGACGCGGCAGGACGATCGCGCCGAGATCGAACTGGCGACGAAGAAGAAGCTGGACGAAGCCAAGAAGAAGACTCAAGCGTCAAGGAAGACGTATAAGGACCCCTTAGCCGAGCGAGCGAACCAAGTGTATTCGGACGCCGGCAGACAAGCTGTGTCGCCGAGCTACGACTTGAACAGCAGCGGTTCCGGCGTGGGCATTGGCCAGGGAAATCCGTTCGGCAACCGCTTCGGCTACTACGCCAACATTATTCGCGAGCGCGTGGCGCAGGCGTGGAAGCCAAACCAGCAGGATCCGCGGGCGCGAGCGCTGCCGCCCGTCATTCTCACATTTTCGATCTACCGCGACGGCCGCGCGGGCGACGTGCGGATGGTGCAAAGCTCCGGCAACCCCACGCTCGACTATTCGGCGCAGCGGGCCATACTGGACGCAAGCCCGTTTCCGGCGCTGCCGCAGGGCTTCGAGCGCAACTCCGCCAGCATTGAATTCCAGTTCCAATTGAAACGATGAACAAGAAATACATCCTCCCCATCCTTGCCGCGCTTTGCGTGATCGCCGCCACCTTGATGGCGCAGACCGACATGGTGATCCGCATCATGAAGTCGGGCGAACTAGCAGTGATCGCGGTGCCCGATCTCCGCGCTTCCGGCGAAGCCCAGCAGTACATGGGCATCTTCAACGCCACGCTGTTTCAAGATCTGCAGGATTCCGGATACTTCCGGATGGCGCCGAAATCGATGTACCCGCTGCAGATTCCGCAACGGCCGCAGGATTGGCGCGCACCCTCCGGAACTCCGCCGCGCAGTCAGGGGCCGTGGCTCACGGACTGGAGCAATCCCCCGGTAGGCGCCACCTATTTGCCCATCGGCTACGCGGGCGTTCAGAACGGCCAGATGGTGATGTATGGCTGGTTCTATAACGTCGCGCAACCCGATCTCGCCAACGCACAGGTGTTCAACAAGACCTACCTCGCCCCCGTTAGCGAAGAGGGAGCGCGCAAGGTTGCGCACGAGTTCGCGGCGGACATTCTCTCGCGGCTGGGCGTGCAGACGCTTGCCGGCTCGAAGGTCTATTTCACGTCGACGCGCGGCGGAGGCAAGGAGATTTGGTCGATGGATCACGACGGCGCGAACCAGAAGCAAGTGACCCGCCTCGGATCGACCACCAGCTTCGCTTCCGTGTCGCCGGATTCGACGCGGCTGGCGTTCACGACGTTCGCCAAGGGTAATCCGTCGATCATGGTTTACTCGCTCGAAACCATGCGCCAACTGCCGTTCTACAACCAGCGCGCGTCGCTTAATGCGACGCCTTCGTTCACGCCGGACGGTAAACAGTTGATTTTCAGCTCGACGGCCGCCGGTGGCGCGGCGCAGCTTTACATGTGTAACGTGGATGGTGGAGGGTTGAAGCGGGTGACCTTCTCCAACGCCATCGACATCGAGCCTAAGTTCAATCCGAAGAATCCGCGCGAATTGGTGTTCGTGTCCGGGCGGGGAGGCCCCCCACAGATTTACAAGATGAACGTCGATGGCGCCGATGTAGTGCGGCTCACATCCGGAGAAGGGGACGCCGTGAATCCGGCATGGCATCCCGACGGCCAGTTCATTGCATTCAGTTGGACGAGAGGTTTTGCTCCAGGCAATTACAACCTGTTTATAATGGACGTGGCCACCAAGGAAATCACGCAGTTGACTCACGGCGCCGGCCGGAACGAGAACCCGAGTTGGGCGCCCGATGGACGTCACTTGGTTTTTTCGTCCAATCGCAGCGGCTCGACTCAAATTTGGACGATGTTGGCGGACGGGAAGCAGACGCGCCAATTGACCACGCAGGGGCGCAACGAAAACCCCGTGTGGAGTAAATAGTTTTAGTTGTACAGCGCTCCGTGGCGGGCAGGGTTGTCCCGCACCGATGTAGCGCTAGAGATGAAGAAGAGAATTCGGAACTGGATTCCGGGAGGGATTGCTCAGAATGATTCGAACAAAGAAGCTCACATGGCTGATTCTGGCGTGCGTCCTGCTCGCCTTCGCGGCAGGCTGTAAGAAGAAGGTGCCGCCGGCGCCACCGCCACCGCCTCCTCCGCCACCGACGACGGCTCCCCCGCCACCGCCTGCCAAGCCGGTAATTGGAAGCTTCACCGCGGAGCCTAGCTCGATCGAGCGTGGGCGCAGTTCGACGCTTCGTTGGAATGTCAGCGGCGCCGATTCGGTCGCCATCGACAACGGCATTGGAGTGGTGTCGGCCAGCGGCACGCGAGCGGTTTCGCCGTCAAGCTCCACTACGTACACATTGACCGCTCGCAGCGGGGGCGGATCCATTACCGCCACGGCGCGGGTCGCCGTGACGGACCCGCCGCCTCCTCCTCCGCCGCCGGTCGCACCCAAGGCCACCGCCACTCTCGACGAACGGCTCCAGCGCGAAGTCGCGGACGTCTACTTCGACTACGACAAGTACGACGTACGCGAGGACGCCCGCTCGGTGCTGTCGCGCAATTCCGACGCACTGAAGCGGATTCTCGCCGACTTCCCGAACGCGTCGATCAGCGTCGAAGGACATTGCGACGAGCGCGGCTCGGCGGAATACAACCTCGGCCTCGGCGACCGCCGCTCGACCTCGGCCAAGGAGTTCCTGACGCAGCTCGGCGTTCCGGCCGACCGTCTGCGCACGATCAGCTTCGGCAAGGAAAAGCCGCAGTGCAGCGAAGCCAACGAGGACTGCTGGCAGAAGAACCGCCGCGTGCATTTCTCGGCGGGGCAGTAGCCGATCGGCTGTAAATCCAATGCGGCATGGCGCGCACCCTGCGAAGGAGGCACGCCATGCCGTATTTTTGTTTAAGGAGGACCGGACATGCGTCTGACCCGATTTCTGCTTGTGGCCACGCTGGCCCCCTTGGTTGCCTTCGCCCAGAAGAAGGAGGTCCTGGAAGTACAGCGCGACGTGTTGTTGATGCAGGATCAAGTGCGCACGCTACAACGCACCGTCGACGAGAAGATGGCCGCGCTCCTGGTGCTCGTTCAGCAGTCGCTCGACGCCGCCAACAAGGCGAATACAGCGGTGGCGCTGATGGAGCGGCAACTGGACGACCGGCTCAAGGGCCAGGAGAAGAGCGTCGCGGCGCCTGTTGCCGGTGTAAGCGCCAAGGTGGACACGCTCGCCGACGAGTTCCGCTTCGTCCGCGAGACGATCAACGAATTGAACTCGAAGATGTCGAAGTTGAACACGCAAATGGCCGACGTGACGCAGACCGTGGCCGCTTGTCAAACGCCGGTTTTGCCCCCGCCCGGCGCCGATCCCGCTGGTGGTGCCGCCTCCGCCACTCCGCCGCCCGGAACGACTGCGGATTCGCTCTATCGCGCCGCGCTGCAGGACAAGTCGACCAGCAAATACGATCTGGCGCTCGCGCAGTTCCAGGATTTCCTGCGATGGTACGACAACACGGATCTGGCGCCGAACGCTCAGTTCCACATCGGCGACATCTATTACGCCCAGGGCAACTACGAAAAGGCCATCGAGGCCTTTAACGTCCAGTTGGAGAAGTACCCCGATAACGCAAACAAGAGCGCCGACGCCCTGTTCATGAAGGGCCGGGCGCTGATGCAATTGGGGCGGCGCACCGACGCGGCCACCGAATACCGCGCCCTGATCCAGAAGTACCCGCGCACGGAGCCCGCGGATAAAGCGCGCGCCGAATTGAAAAATATGGGCTTGAGCGCCACGCCGGCCTCGTCGCGGAAAAAGCGCTGAGCCACGGGCCGAATCCGGGATTCCGAATGAAGCGCACCGCCCCGCCGATCGCCTCCGTATCCGCCGCGCTGTTGTTGACCCTCACGGCGGGCGAGTTCCCCAAGACGTTGAACGCCTTTCCGGGAACGTCGCCGAAGATCGACGGCGTGCTCTCGAAGGGGGAGTGGGACGACGCGACAACGTTCGCGGGCGTCTCGGAATGGATCGCCCAGTTCTCGCCCACCTACGACGACCGCGACCTGAGCCTGCGCGGTTGGGTGAAGCACGACGGCCGCCGCCTCTACTTCGCTTTCGAGGTGCGCGACGACGTGCTGTACGGCATCGACACCGAACGGTGGCTGCCGGACGAAAATCCCAAGGCGCACGATTTGACGCGCGAGGGTTTCCCCTGGTTCGGAGACGAGATGGAGGTGCTGCTGAATCCTTCGTACAAATGGAAGGGCACCGAGAGCGTGGCGGGCAACGGCTCTTCGTGGCAAATGGTGTGCAACCTCACCAAGTCCCGATTGGGCGGCGTGGGCAAGGGCGGGATTCTCGAAGGCGAACCGCGGCGCTCGGAGGCGGCCTGGAACACCTATCGGAAATGGATCGAGACGCGCGCCATGGAAGCGGTGGCGCGGGTGGCCGACGGGAAGTCCAAGCCGCGGCGCTACGTCATCGAATGGGCCGCGAACTTCGATCCGTGTTTGGAGATCGAACCGGGCAAGTTCTATTCGACAGCGATGGGCGACAAGCCGATGGGCCTGAACATTGCCTTGGGAGACCTGGACGAGAAGGAGCGCGGGAAAGGCAACTTCGGCCACTTTAACCACGAAGACTGGTGGTCTGGGGCGAAGGGCGTCCGCACACAGTTGCGGCAGTTTGGAACTCTATGGATCAGGACAAGCCCGCGATCGAATCCGTCGAAGCGCTAGCGGCGCACCTCGAGTTACCGTTGCTTGCGCCCATACTGAGCGAGGAGCAGGTGCATACCGGATTGCTGGTGGCGCGCGAGTTTGCGCTGGCCGCCGTGTGCGTCCGCCCCTGTGACGTCGATATAGCCGTGCGCGGCCTCTCGAACAGCCAGGTGAGCGTGGCCGCGGCGGTGAGCTATCCGGACGGAAGCTCGACGGCGGGCGTGAAACTGTACGAAGCGAGGGACCTGCTGCGCCGAGGCGCACGCGAGTTGGAGGTGGTGGTCAACCTCGGCATGATGTACTCGCGGCAGTTCGTGCGTGTCGAATCGGAGTTGGCCCAGTTGTCCGCGCTTTGCCGGGAGAAGGAGGCGAAGCTAAGGGCCGTGTTTGAGTTCCCGGTGCTGAATCACGAACTGCGCATCATCGCCTGTAAACTGGCGCGACGCACTGGATGCCACTACGTGGTGAACTCGACGGGCCGTGTGCGTCAGGAGGACTTCGAAGCCGGCGTTCAACTCGCGCTGGACCGCCGCTTCGGCTACTTCGACGTGAAGGCGGTTGGACTCGAAGAGACTCCGGAAGCGGCGTTGTCCCTGATCGGGCTCGGCGTGGCCCGAATTTCCGTCCGCAAGCCTGAGGAACTGCTGTCCGCGTTCCGGCGGCAATTGGAAGCGGCCCGTGAGCCCCGCTCCGATCGATCTGCCCCTATTCCTACTCCAATGAGTTAGCGGCCCCCCGCTTCCGTGATATCCTGAACAGCGTTTTTCAGCCCCCATGCCGACTCGGAGCCAACTGCCTAAAGTTTGTATCGCACTCGGTTTTGCCGACACAGACGCCCTGCTTCAACATGCGCGGGCCGAGGTCGATTCGGGAGAGTGCTTTCTCGAGTTCCGGCTCGATTATCTGACCAATCCCATGGACGGAATCGGCGCCATCCGAAAGTTTCTCACCGAGCGCCCCGAATGTACTCTGATGGCGACGTGCCGCCGGCATCAGAACCACGGGCGGTTCAACGGAAGCATCGAGGAGCAGATCCGGATACTGGAGGCGGCAGTCACCGCAGGCGCGCGGGCGGTCGACGTCGAGATCGAGTCGGCCGAAAACGCGGCGCCGAAGCTCGAGCAGTTGCGGAGCCGGGCGCTGGTGATCGTATCGTTCCACAACTATGGCGGAACGCCCGCGGTCGAGCCCATTCTTCGGCGGATGATGAAAGCTCCCGCCGACTGCTTCAAACTGGTGACCACCGCGCGCAAACCTTCTGACAACTTCCGGGTGCTCTCGCTCGCAAAGGCCTACGCGAAGGTTCCGATGGTGCTGCTCGCGATGGGCGAGATGGGTCTGCCGACGCGCGTCCTTTCGGCGGCGATGGGCGGACTTTACACGTATGCGGCGCCGAACGCGGCCGAAGGAACAGCGCCGGGCCAGATCTCGGCGCGCCTTCTAAGGCAGATCTACCGCGTCGATAAGTTCACGAAGTCGGCCAAGGTGTACGGCGTGGTGGCCGATCCCGTCCGCCATTCGATTTCGCCCGCCGTCCACAATCGCGCTTTCCAGAGCCGCCGCATCGACGCCGTTTACCTGCCGCTGCTGGTGCATCCGGCGCAGTTGAAGGACTTCTTCACGATGGCCGGCAAAATGCCGATTCACGGTTGCAGCGTGACGATTCCGCACAAGCAGAAGGTGATGCGGTATCTGGATTGGATCGATCCGCTGGCGCGCCGCATCGGCGCGGTGAACACGATCACGCGGCGCGCGGGCAAATGGCGCGGCACGAACACGGATGTGGACGGCGTGGTCGTGCCGCTTAAGCGAAAGATCAAGATCCCGAAGAGTTCGATTCTGGTGGTCGGCAATGGAGGCGCCGCGCGTGGGGCGGCCTTCGCGCTGGCCGATGCCGGCGCGAACGTCTCCATCGTGGGGCGCAACCCCGACCGCGTGCGCGCGCTGGGCAAGGCCTGCGGAGCCGTCCCGCTCATGAAGGAGCAAATGAAAGGCCGCCACTTCGACGCGATCATCCACGCCACGCCAGTGGGTATGTACCCGCACGTGAACGAATGCTTCTTCGATGGCGACATCCCCGGCGACCTCGTCTTCGACATGGTGTACAACCCCGTGGAAACACAGCTCATCAGGCACGCGCGCGAACAGCGTAAGGAAGTGATTCCGGGCCTCACGATGTTTCTCGAACAGGCGGCGCACCAGTTTGAAACCTGGACCGGAGAACAGGCGCCGCGCTCGGTAATGGAAAAGGCGGCGATCGAGGCGCTGAACGGCGCGGCCCACCCTGCCGTAAAATAAGAAGATGAAGAGGTTCAATCGCCGCCAACTGACGCAGACGCTTCTCACGGGCGCAGCCGCGGCGGCCGCCGGCAGTGGCGTGAGCGCGCAAACCTCGTCTCTGCAGGCCCCGGCCGACGATCTGCTCGCCGCCGCCAAGCGCCAAGTGGAAAACAACCGCTCGACGCTCGACAAGTTTCCTCTCCCCATGTCGACGGAGCCTGCCAGCGCGTTCAAGGCCATCTGAGGACCTCGCATGCCGAACGTGGACGAATCGGTTTTTTGGCTGTCGATTTCGGAGATCAACGCCAAGCTGGGCGCGAAGGAGTTCTCCTGCGAGGAGTTGACTCGGGCCTTCTGCGACCGAATGGAAAGCCTTGCGCCACGTTACAACGCCTTGGCTATCTCCCTGCGCGAAGACGCGATTAAGAAGGCGAAGTTCGTCGATTGGGATCTCAAGCGCGGCCGCCAACGCTCCAAGCTTCACGGCGTGCCTTATGGCGCGAAGGATCTGCTGGCCTACCCGGGACATCCGACAACTTGGGGCGCAAAGCCTTACGCGGGACAGGTCTTCGACGAACCCGCCACAGTGATTCGCAAACTCGACGGCGCGGGCGCCGTTCTCATCGGCAAGCTTTCGATGGTGGAATTGGCGGGCGGAGGAGGCTACATGTATCCGTCGGCCTCGCTACAGGGGCCGGGACTGAATCCATGGGATCGCATGAAGTGGAGCGGCGGTTCTTCGTCCGGATCGGGAAGCGCGGTGGCCGCGGGTCTCGCCACTTTCGCGTTGGGATCGGAGACCTCGGGCTCGATTCTGACGCCCGCCGCCTTCTGCGGATTAACCGGACTGCGCCCAACCTATGGACTGGTAAGCCGCGCCGGCGCGATGGCGCTCTCCTGGACGCTGGACAAGATCGGACCGATGTGCCGCTCCGTGGAGGACTGCGGACTGGTGCTGCAGACGATCGCGGGAAAGGACGGCGACGATCCCGGTTCGGCGGGAAAGGGCTTCTACTATGCTCCGCAGTTCGCGAGGAAATTTTCGGACCTTCGCGTCGGATATGCGCCCGCGGATTGGGATGGCGGGCTTCCGGACGCGACGCGGCCCGCGCTGAAGGCGGCGCTCGATTTGTTCAAAGGAATGGGCTTCCAGTGGAAGGAAGTGGAGTTGCCCGAGTTCCCGTACGGCTCCGTGCTGTCCATGGTCTTGGGCGGTGAGGCGGGCAGCATCTTCGAAGAGCTGATTTCATCGGGCAAGGTGGACGAACTCGCCGACAAGAATCAGATCGCCGGGTTGAAATCCTACCTGGACATCAACGCGCGCGACTATCTGAGGGCGATGCGAGTGCGATCGCTCATCCAGGCCGCAATCCGCAAGATGTTCTACGACGTGGACGTGCTGATCGCCCCGACGCGCGTCACGGTGGCAAGCGGCGCCAACGACCCGCTGCGCAGGGTTCCCGCTCCAAGCGGCTCCCCCGCACCGCCCGCCTGGAACGCGGCGCCAGGCGCGCGCGGACTGCGCGAGCATATTCCAGCGGGCAATCTGGCTGGGCTGCCCGCGCTGACCATGCCGTGCGGATTCGCCGGCGAGTTGCCGGTCGGCGTATCGCTCATTTCGCGGCCCTTCAACGAGAACACCCTGCTCGCCATCGGACGCGAATATCAGAATCAGACGGATTGGCACAAACGGCGCCCGAAGGTGTAGGGGAGAGCAAAGCTCACGTTCCGCCGTCCCGGAGCCGCGACTTTCCGCCGCGAGCCGCCGATGTTAGCATCGGGTGCATGTCCGAATCCGAACTCCCCGCCCGTACCGCGTTGCACATGGAAGCCGACCTGGAACGAGACCTCGCCGTCGACTTCGTCAGCGTGGTGGAGGAAGCCGCCATCGCCGCCGCGCGGACCATGGGACAAGGCATCGCCGACACATCGGACCACGTGGCCGTGCAAGCAATGCGCCTGGCCTTTGAGCGCGTGCCGATCGCGGGGACGATTGTCATCGGCGAAGGCGAACGGGACAAAGCACCGATGCTCTACATCGGCGAGCCGGTCGGCTCGACCCCGCCCGACGGCGTGAAGTATCCCAGCGTGGACATTGCCGTCGATCCTCTCGAAGGCACGAATCTCTGTTCGACTGGGGCTTCGAACGCGATCGCCGTCCTGGCGGCCAGCGAACCGGGCGGATTGCTTCACGCGCCCGACTGCTACATGGAAAAGCTCATCGCCGGCCCGGCCTGCCGCGGCGCGCTCGACCTGGACGCCACGCCCGAGGAGAACCTCAAGTCGATGGCCGGCTGCCTGGAGCGGGAGGTGAGTGACCTCACTATCGCCGTGCTCGACCGTCCGCGGCACGCGGAGCTGATTCGACAGATACGCCAAG